>CXWF01000322.1_pt1 | contig 54058 bp, 53 predicted proteins | sample 468421 | NCBI WGS metagenome assembly CXWF01 (sample SAMEA2620812, study PRJEB7988) | marine metagenome | biome: marine biome (ENVO:00000447); feature: surface water layer (ENVO:00002042); material: "saline water (ENVO:00002010), including plankton (ENVO:xxxxxxxx)" | depth 5 m
CACCCGTATTCTAAGCTAAGCATGTTTACAGGATTCAACTCGTTGGTTCTATGTACTTTTGTACCGACAAAAGTACCAAAATCTCCCGACAAGAATTATTGGCGCGAACTTCATTACATCGACTAATCATTACAAAAGGTCTTCGTGCGTTTGATGCATATTTAAGAATCAGCCTGAATGTAATGATTGCTCCTTCGGAGCCGTCGCTTTCATTACGTTCTTGCTCCGCCAATAATTCTAAAGGTCGGTGTAGTTGGAAGCTTTTTCTGAAATCGTCAGGATTATTAACAAGTCAATTTTTGTAAGTGAATTATCTAACTTATACAGGGACGACTTTATTAATGAGATAAAATAGTTTTAGATGTCATTGAACAACAACCTTCATCCGGAACTAAAATCACTAAAACAGAACGAAGATTTTTAGTTTCACGCTTTCCGTATGGAATTATCTACTCTGTGGAAGACCAGCTTATTACTATATTTGCCGTCATGAATTTAAGGCGTAAACCGAGGTACTGGGAATCTCGAATCTAAATCCGTGGGTATAACAAGGCGTTTTAAGTCGGACTAGGGAAGTGGCTCCGCTATTTTTAACTTTCAGGTAACTGATTAATTCTGTTACTTTCATAAAAACCGAAAACCCTCGCCGCTTAAACGCGGGGCCGTTATGTTCTTCATTTCCTTCCCCTTTCTTTTCGCTATAAAATTTATTTGACAATATTCGCATATATGCTAACTTTAGCATATATGCGTTATCAAGTTTTACCGAACAAAAACCGGGAATTGTCCTGTTGAAGATTTCTTGCAAAGTCTTCCCGACAAACAATCCAAAAAGGTTGCGTGGACACTTCGTGTTGTTCGTGATTTAGAACAGGTTCCAACTCAGTATTTGAAGAAGCTCAAAAGCACCGATGATATTTGGGAAGTTCGGGCAACGCTTGGAAACAACACTTTCCGGTTGTTGGGATTCTTTGACGGACCAAAATTAATTGTATTAACCAGTGGTTTTGCAAAGAAGACGAATAAAGTCCCAAAACAGGAAATTGAAACTGCCGAAGAACGTAAACGTGATTATTACCGGAGGAAAGAACAATGAGTAAAGATGATTTAGAAATTTTTATCGATCAAAAGAAAGCCGAAAGCCCAGAGTTTGCCGAAAACTTTGAGGAAGGATACCTCAATTTCAAGATCGGAGTAATTCTTCGCCAGGCCCGCGAAAATATGGGAGCAACTCAAGCTGATGTTGCCGAGAAGTTGAACACCACTAAGTCAGTGATTTCCAGAATGGAGAATCATGCCGAGGATATTAAACTTTCTACGCTTACCAAATATGCAAAAGCATTAGGTAAAAAGGTAAAGCTCGAAATCCAGTAAATTCAAAACATAACAAGCGTTTCAATTCGGGCGGAGGTAGGTTTAGATAGAATGTTTGTGGAGAATAAAAATATTCGCTTTCTTCAAGAATAACCGAGCACCCGCAAAAGCCGGTGACAGCTTTTCACACTTCTTTAGTCCGAATCATATGCTTCATTCAAATATAATGTCCCAGATACGCAATTTCGCGAAGAGATTTGAAAATACCGCAATGGTGGCATGTCTGTTAGTACCTTTGTGGTTCTGTGTTGTCTCTGTACCGATAGAAGCACAGGAGGTTGAGATCGAAACACCTACCCGGCTCGCCTTCTTCCTCGACTGTAACTTCTGTGATGAAACATTCATACGGCAGGAGATGCCTTATCTGGACCATGTCCGTGATCGTGAAGTCGCCGATATTCATGTCCTCGTTACCCGGGAGGACACGGGATCGGGTGGCGAAGCATGGACCATCGACGTCTTTGGTTTGGGCGCCTTCGAGGGGCAGGATTTGTCGGGCGTCTACAACATACCTGCCGACGTCACTGAAGCCGAAGAGCGGAACGGATTTCTCCGAACTCTCGAAGTCTCTCTGGTACCCTACTTGATGCAGACACCCATACGAGACCGACTGAGTGTGGACATCGCGCCGTCCGAACTTGACGCTGTGGAGCAAACACAGATAACGGAAGACCCATGGAACCATTGGACTTTCGAGATCTATGCCGATGGCAGCGCAGATTTCGAGTCTCAACAGCAATCCTTCGATACCCGATATGGCGTATATGCCAGCCATGTGACTGAGAAGTGGAAACTTCAGCTCCGTCCATTCTTCAACTATAACTACGACCAATTCGAGCGTGATCAGGGAACGATTACGAGCACAGCCCAACGCAACGGATTTACCAGCTATGCCATAAGAAGCATCTCCCCACACTGGTCGGTAGGAGCCTACGGGGACATTCTTACCTCAACGTTCTCAAACGTAGATTTGCGCTACCGTTTCATGGGTGCAGTAGAATGGAGTCACTACCCATACCGCGAGGCGAACAGGCGACAGCTTACGGTTGCTTATCGTTTGGGTGCCTCGCAGATAACCTACCGGGATACAACGATCTATAACGAAATCGAACAAAGGCTTCCGCAGCATCTCCTTAATGCCGGTTACGAAGTTGTACAGCCGTGGGGAGCCATCGAAATAGGCATTAATGCCTCGCAGTACCTGCACGATCTATCGCGCCACAGCCTTCTATTTGATGCGGAATTTGACATTCGAATCACCAAGGGGCTTTCCGTCGGAATTGGCGGTTTCTTCGAGCTCATCCACGATCAGATCAATCTTCCAAAAGGGAGTGCTGACCTTGAAGATGTGCTCCTACGCCGCCGACAACTCGAAACCAATTTTGAGGCGGGTATAGGCTTCGGTTTCCGCTACCGCTTCGGATCGGTGCTGAATAATGTGGTGAACCCGCGTTTTGGTGGTATCGGCAACCGGGACCGGTTCTGACCCATACTTGTACCCAATACAATTAATCCGTTACTTCGAATAAAAACCGAATCCTGTGCCGATTAAACGCAGGGGCGTTAGTGCACTTTGAAAAGAAATCTCAAACATATCTTGTTAACTTTTCTTGTAGTTATTGGTTTTACAGCTATCGCCTTTTTTTTAATTTTTGATAGAATTGAACCAATTGGATGGGATGATAAGATTATTTTAAGTCAAGAAGTAAAAACACAATATGGTCTAGGTTCTATTTGGTCAGAAGAATTTGATCACATTTTAGAATGCTGTCCAATAAATATAGAGTACCGATTTACTTTTGCTCATGGAGATTCAATTGGAATACTTATCGAAATAGTATTTGAATATGAAGATTATTTTGATATACCCTTTTTGGATCAAACTTATGGAAGAAAAGGTGAAGCAAGCATGGTTAGTACGGAAATTTACCAGAAAAGAGGAGCTTGCTTTGTTCAAATGGCTAATAACAAAGATGATCAATTAGAAGTTGGCCCACCTGCTTTTGAATCTTATTCAGATATTGGTTGTGACCTTTTACCAAACGATTGGCCAGTTAGAAGTTTTATATTGGCAAAAAGTTATGATTCAATTGTTCTTAAGAGGTTTCAATAACAGTGCATTAAAACCCGTTTATCTGAGGAACTCTACAGGCAAAAAGAATGAGGAGGTTCAGTTAAGTAAAAGCTAAACCGGTATGCACTTTTCTAATCAGAGGTAAAGGTATAGGTATATTTTACTAAGAAAGCACGGGTGTCATATTTTGGTAAACGAGGATCGCCAAACGCCACCGCATCCCGATCTAAATATGAATTCTGATTGAATACGAACCAGAGGTCCTGCCCCTCACTGAAGTTATATCTGAATCTCATATTAGCTCCCATTTGTTCGGATACATTACTTATCTGAAACAGTAAACTTGCAGATAGATGTTTATTCAAAGCAAAATCTCCTTTCATATTCCCTTGATGTACTACATAATCCGTTTTGGTGCGGCCCGCACGTTCTGGAAAGCTCAGGTCGGTTCGTGTGTAACCGGCACTAAGATCGAGATGAATATTTGCACGCCATTGTGGTTGAACCGAGAATGAGAAACGCTCCCCATCAAAGATCTGCCCAGCTTCTACTGATAGCGAACTTCTGAGTGCATTCCGGTTTGGGCTCCGGTAAGATAGTTCTCCTTCAACAAAACCATAATCACCTTCCGGTACAAAGATCTCACCAACCAAATTAAATTCTTCTCCCGGTAACAAATGCTCCTGATTATACCGAAGCTGCCCTTCCAGCGAACCAATTGTTTTGAACTCCGTGCTCCATTGTCCCGAAATGAAACTGCTTCTTACATCCAACTCACCGATTGAAAGGATGTTATAGCTGGTAACTTCAACCGTATTTTGGCGCACTGGCGATGAAGCCTTTGGCTGCCAACCATACCCTAGTTTATAAAAATAATCGAAGGTGCCCTCGATTCGCGAAAACCCAATTCCCGGATCGAACTCCGATCCCGTTCTATTTACAAAGAAGCGGTAAAAAAACCCTAATGAAGCTCTTCGCTGTAGTGTTACTCGAAAAATACTGTTCTCTCCAAAATTGTAGCGAATATCATCGGCTACATCCGAATCCATTGTTTGTGCCACCTTCAATTCAAGAAAAACATCGCCCTTTAAGTTAATATCTGTATCCAGCCCTGTTACTAAATTGGTTGAGCCGTCAGTTCCTATACGACTGGTAAAGATTCCTCCGAAATACGAGTTTTCGTTGATCACTTGTTGCTTAAGGCGTAGGACTCCAAAATTCTCGGAAGTGAGGGGGTCATGGCTCGCCGTTTGTAGATTCATAAACCCGATGTCTAACTTATTTTGACGCCCGGTAAGTCGCACGCCACCATAGATCGGGATCTGCTCTCCATCATACAGCCCGATCCGCCTACTATAAAATAGTTTGGTATTCCCGAATGAAAAATCAAATAGTCCGGATCTTTGTTGAAAAAACTGTCGCTTTTCGGGAAAATCGATGGAAAAACGGGTCAGATTCAGTTGTTGTTCATCGGCTTCTACCTGTGCAAAATCCGTATTAGCGGTCACATCCAATGTAAGATTGCTCGTCAGGTTATATTTAATATCGAACCCGATATCGGCTACTACTTCGTCTTGAGCTTCAAAAGCCGTTCCTGATGCATTTTCCTGATACGTTCTGCTAAACCCGCCTAAAGTGTATGGAGTAAAGTACAACGGTTTGCTTGCTTCAACTCCATTAAATGTGATTGTTTGTGCTTGTGATGGCTTTACATTTCCTCGCTCCCAGTTTGGCGGTATGGCCGGAAAAACATGTCTTTCATTATGGAATGCAATCCAACGATAGAAAATAACACCCATTTCCACTTCATCATCTACCAACTGATATCCCACACTCGAAAATGGTATCCGAAGCTCGACCGTCCAACCGGTTTCGTCCTCGGAAATAAACACGTCCCAAAATGTATTCCAGCTTCTGTTTATAGCATCTGCTCCGGCTGCAGAACTCCCATCGTTGGAGATCGCATTATCAACTCTGATTCCTGCCGGTGTAGTGAAAAACCAAAGTCCGTTTTCGTTATCGTTAAATGGATCAAAAACTACTGCAAATACATCGTCACCGTTATAAGAATCGCGGCGTAGCGTATTTGCTCGAATAGTAGAAGGGTCTTCAGTCAACATTTTCCCTCCTATGTATATAAACTCACCATCATGCACCATTCGAATTTCAGTTTTCTCCGACATCTTTCCCTGAAATACCGGTTCATACTGCGTCATAGGATATGGAGATTCCCGAGCCCAAAAGGCTTCGTTTAGCTTACCGTCCAATTGCACCGGTTCGGTGATCTTGGTAATTCGAGGCGCAGATTGCCCAAAAACTTCCGTAGTCGACAAAAAGATAACTATAAAAATTAGGTAAAAGAGTCTCACAGTCTTCCGTTTTCTTTATAAGACAGGCGCCAAACCCAAAGTGCTTATTATTATTTTAATGGCAGTAGCGCATTCCCTAAAAATGACCATTCATCGTTAACCGGCTACCTATGTACTTAAAAAGAAAAGCCCGTTACTGCAACCACTGTGTCGCCTCTTCATTGATAGCTTGTAACCAACTAATGTAGTTTAGCTTTTGCTCAAACAAAATAAATCTGTTTCTTTAGATAACATCTTTTACACCCGTCCGTATTCAGCTTTTTGTCCAAACTTTCATAAATGAAGATTTCCATCTTTCTAATCTTATTTTGTTCTTTATTCGGCACCTATTCCAGTGCTTCTGATTGTGTTGTGCTTCTCCATGGTATGGCAAGATCTGAACATTCTTTATCCAAAATGGAACAGAAATTAAGTGATCAAGGGTATTTTGTTGTTAATGAATCATACCCGTCTACAAAGCACGATATTGAAACATTGGCGGAAGATATTATTCCAACTTCTATTGCTCTCTGTCCTGACTCAACCCAAATTCATTTTGTAACTCATTCTTTGGGTGGTATTCTTATCCGCCAATATTTAAGTGACCATTCTTTATCCAATCTTGGCACAGTGGTTATGCTTGCTCCGCCTAACAATGGAAGTGAGATAACAGACGAACTGAAAAATAATTTTCTGTATAAAGCAGTTAATGGTCCGGCTGGATTACAACTTGGAACTGATTCATCGAGCGTTCCCAACCAACTTGGTCCACCAAATTTTGAAGTGGGTATTATTGCCGGAACTAAAACCGTAAATCCGATCTTATCACAGATGTTACCAAATCCCAACGATGGCAAAGTTTCCGTTGAAAGCACCAAACTTGAAGGAATGTCTGATCATATTGAAGTGGCTTATTCACATACATTTATCATGAATAAAGACGACGTTATTGATCAGGTTATCCACTTTCTGGAACATGGATCGTTTGAACGCCCCGATTAACTCGCTCTTTCAGCTTATTTGAACTTTTCAAAAAAGCTGACCTTAAGAAAGCTTTTATGGTAAGTTGATTGTTTTAAATCCAAGGACTCCCGGATACGAGTCGTTTCTGCTTTGAGATAAAGCAAGTATCGCTTCGTAGGTGTTCGATCGGTTGGTGATCTCGTTCACATAACGAACCGTTTCAATTCCGCGACAAAATCCATAGCGTGCATGTTGGTAATACTTACGTTGCATCAGTCTCAATAACGCCTTGGAAACACTTTCCCAATCGTTTGGATCATCGTTATGATCGATGGCTAAACGCCGGGCATCCGCCACATGTCCCGGTCCTGCATTATAGGTTGCCAGAGCAAATTTCCATTGAGAGGTAGAATCCATATAAGAATAATGGTCCATTTGTTCTTTCAAAATTCTTGCGCCTTCTCGAATATTTATTTCGGGATCGTATAAAGATTCCAATGGAATTTCGGAAAATCGTGGCAACACTTGCATAATACCAACGGCTCCAGCCCAGCTTTCGGAGTTCGGGTCAAACTTAGATTCCTGAGCAGCAATAGAGGTTAACATTACCCAATCAAGATCAAATTCTGCAGCCACCGTTTGAAGCAAGCTATCATAAGGAGAAATGCCTCCAAACCTTTGAACTTCTACGTCTGGAGTAAAATAATCTGCTACCGGAGTACTGCCTTCAAAGTATTTCTTGCGGAGCACATTTAAGAAAGCTGATCTTTTAGGAATGCCATCGCTTCCAAATCGGAAGTGTTTGTATAAATATTGATTGAATTTGTTTTTAAGATCAGGGGCGTTTTTTCTAACAGCCCAGGCTATGGTGTCATTTTGTGCAATTACCGGACCTCTCACCAGCCCTCCCATGTATTTATCGCTTGCCTGGAAAAAATTATCGTCGGCTACTGTGGCGCTGTATGAACCATTAGCAACCTGAAAAAGAAGTGCTTCGGTGTCCATGTCATCGCTTACGACATTGATCGTAAGATCAAATCCTTCTTCCTGAAGTTCTTTCAGTTTTACGTAGTAGGAACTATTTCTACGAACGGTAATTGGTATTGAGCTTAAATCAGTAATACTTTCCGGCTCTAGCTCCAGCTCTTCTGAAAGTACAATGATCTGATCTACCAAATTATACGGCCGTGTAAAATCTACAACTTCTCGCCGTTCGTCAGTTATAGTATAACTTGCCGCTATCAAATCTCCTTCGCCTGAGTTAAGTAAATCGTACGGATTTTCATCTTCTCCGATTATGATCACTTCCAAAGCAAGATCATGTTCTTTTGCAAAATTTTTGATCAATTCGTACTCGAAACCTGCTTGTATCCCGCGATGCAAAAAATATGTGCTTGAGCTGTAACTGGTAATTACACGCAGAATTCCTGTATTCTTTATATCAGCGTAATCCCGTTCAACAGGCTCTGTAATGTTTGCTAGTATTGGTGTGCGGTTTACATCTTTTGTATCAGCTTCAGGATCGCCTGTACAACTAAGACCTGCGCAAACAAATGCGATCAAAATAAGATACCAATTTGACCTGGAAGTCAGTCTGGTCTTTAAAGAATTTCTACTTAACATACGTCTCCTACTCCTTTTAAGGTGGTAGCATTTAGTATCATTTGATAATAATACTACATATTAAGCATAAAGTTGTAGAAATTAGTTCAATCTAACACACGTAAAAATTCATAAGTGCAATTCTTACATGTATTTATACTAACGAATTGCGCTATTCACCTACGCGCTATGCTTTAAAACTACCCGCCCTATCTGATTTCCTTTGAGTATTTTTTCGATTTCTACTCTCAGTTGTTCCGGATGCACTATTTTGTACGCTTCTTTTGGAAAACCATTCGCTACTTCGTTTAGCAGTTCCCATATCTTTAATCGGAATGGCATTTTGGTTATGCCTGAATCTATCCCCAATAAACTTACACCTCTCAAAATAAACGGATAAATATTGGTGTGTAGTTCATGTCCTAGAATATTACCGCAGCAGGCTATTGCTCCGTCTTGTTGCATTTGAGGAATCAAGGCTTCCAGCATTTTACCTCCAACCGTATCAATGGCAGCAGAATATATTCCTGAATTAAGTAATGCCTTTTTTTCCGGATACAATTCATTTCTGTGGATTATTTTGTTAGCTCCTAGTTTTTCCAATAACTGTTTTTGGTCCATTTTCCCTGTGGCTGCAGTTACAGAATATCCTAGTTTTGAAAGGAGAAATACGGCCATACTACCAACTCCACCTGTTGCTCCTGTTACAACAACTTCCCCTGATTGTGGCGTGACTAACTCTCTTTTCAATCTGGTTACTCCATACGCGGCTGTATAGCCAGCAGTTCCTACGATCATAGCCTGAAGCATAGATATATTTTCAGGAAGGGGAACAACCCAACCTGCGGGTACTTTTATAAATTCACCAAAACCTCCGGAAGTGTTCATTCCAAGATCGTATCCTGTAACAATTACTTTATCACCTTTTGTAAACGTGTTACATTTGTCTTCAATCACTTCTCCTGAAGCGTCAATACCGGGAATAAACGGATATGATTTGGTAACACCTTTGTTTCCTGTTGCCGATAAAGCATCTTTATAATTTAATGATGAGAAATGAACTTTAATTAAAACTTCGTTATCCGGCAAAACGGAAAAAGGAACTTGTTTTACTTCTGATGAAAAGGAACCGTCTTCATTTTCTTCTACCTGATATGCTTTAAATGTGTTGTTCATTATTGGTATTGCTGAATTGGATTAAAATAAACCTAGATGTCTCGCTGCGCTTGCCCGCGATCTTTGTTGTTATTTAAGTTAACAAACTTCATCAAATTTTAGATTCCTGCCTACACTTGAATGACATTAAAAAGCGGAGCAAACATATTTCTACTTCAGCACCTTCTTTACCAGCCCCAATTTAAGATCATCATAAGGAGCATAACGAATAGGTACATCCGGCCAGAATGGTTTTTTCATTACGCTTTTTTGATGAGAAAAAGCATCAAAACTGGATTTACCATGATATGAACCAAACCCACTGGCTCCTACTCCGCCAAAACTTAAATGATGATTGCCCAGTTGTGCAATGGTGTCGTTTACTGCGCCACCGCCAAAAGAAACCGTATTTAAAATTCTGTCTTCTAACCGTTGATCTGAGGTGAAAACATATAAAGCAAGTGGTCTTGGTCTTGCGTTTATAATTTTGATGCACTCTTCCACGGAAGTATATGTCAATATTGGAAGAATAGGTCCGAAGATCTCATCTTGCATAATTTTGTCTTCAAGAGAGATATTGTTGAGTATGGTTGGAGCGATGTATCTTTCTTCTTTATCGGATTCACCTCCAATTACAGTTTCCCCGTCACTCATAAGTGCTGCCAATCGGTCAAAATGAGCATCATTAATAATTCTAGGGAAATCCGGGCTTTCTTTTGGTTCATTGCCATATAGATGGTGAATCGAATTTTTCAGATGAATTAAAAGCTCATCTTCGATCGATTCTTCTACCAATAAATAATCAGGGGCTACACATGTTTGCCCTGCGTTTACGAATTTTCCCCACGCAATGCGTTTAGCTGAAATTTCAAGATTTGCTGTTTTATCAACTATGCAAGGACTTTTGCCTCCCAGCTCTAACGTTAGAGGAGTTAAGCGTTCGGCTGCTTCTCTCATTATAATTTTTCCTACCCGAGTGCTTCCCGTAAAAAAAATGTAATCGAAATCCATTTTAACCAAAACAGAAGATTCTTCCACTCCACCGAGCAATACTTTCAAAAATTCAGGCTCAAATGTTTCTGAGAGCAATTTTTCAAGGGCTGAAGAAGTATTTGGGGTAAGTTCAGAAGGCTTTAAGATAACGGTATTACCTGCAGCTATTGCCCCAACAATAGGTTGTAGCGAAAGCAAAATAGGATAGTTCCATGGTGCGATAATAAGAGCAGATCCATACGGCTCGGTGATGATAAAATTCTTTGAAGGAAAATTTACAATGGGTGTAGAAACGGACTGTTGCTTAGTCCAGGATTCAATATTCTTGAGTGTAAAATTTATATCCGTGATAACAAGCCCGATCTCGGTTACATAAGTTTCGAATGCGGATTTTTGAAAATCTTTATGAACTTCTTCGATCAATAATTGCTCATTGTCAATAAGGAGCTGTTTTAGCTTTTTAAGCTGTGCAATTCGATAAGCTATTTCCTTTGTTTTTCCGGTTTGGAAGAACTTCTTTTGTTTATCAAGGTGTGCCTGTAGTTCCTTCAATTTTTATCTCCTTTTCTTCCTCTGAATGTATCCATTGAACTGTACACTTTCAGAAGATTTCCTGCTATAAAATCATACACTCTTGCCGGCAGAATACCTCGTATAAAAGGGCTCAGTTTCACCATAAAAGGCTCTCTGAGATAGATTTTCTCCTTTTCAACTGCATTCAGAATTTTAGCCGATATTTTTTCGGGGTCAAGAACGGGAATAAGCAAAGGCGCTTTTACTCCATCAAACATTCCGGTGTTTATATAGCTTGGCATTACAGTTAAAACCTTTATGTTTTCATGATCTTGTTCCAACTCTATTCGAAGTGAGTCGGACCAACCAACCGCGGCCCATTTACTCGCTACATAAACGGTCATTCCAGGATTTGGAGAAAGCCCTGCCGCAGACGCTATATTTATAATTCTACCGAATTCTCTTTTGATCATGTCGGGAAGGAACGCTCTGGCTACGTACATCAATCCCAAAGAATTTACCGTCATTGTGTTTTCAATCTCATCATAAGAATGAGTAGCAAAAGACTTTCCAACTATAACCCCCGCATTATTAATCAGTATATCTACACCGCCTTGTTCGTTAATTACATTCTCAGCCGCGCTAGTTACTTGTTCTATATCCCGTACATCCACTACATTCATTGAAACGGAATATCCTTTTGATCTGAGCTCTTCTACAGAAGTGGAAAGTAATTCTGAATTAATATCCCACATAACCAGATGCTTCACCCCTCTTTTTAGTGCCATTTTGCTCATAATGAAGCCAATTCCACTTGCAGCTCCTGTTATTAAAACGATTTTGCCATTAAAAGATGTCATGTCGTAAATTTATTAATGAAAAGAGTTGGTAAAGTATCTATTCAAATTCAAAAAAGTGCCGAAAAGTATTTATACTCGATGTGTTAAAGAATAACTAAGGATTTTAAACAATGAAAAAGCTTTTCGCATTAATTTTAATAGCTGTTACAGGTATTTCCTGCTCTTCATCAAAAGTTGACAACGCCGCACAAACGATTACAAAAGAAAGCTTGATGGAACATATAGCAACGCTGTCATCAGATGAGTTTTTAGGTAGAAGCACAGGAACAGAGGGCGAGGAAAAAACTGTAAGGTATTTGGTGGAAGAGTTTAAAGCGATGGGAGCTACATCAGGAGTGGAAGATGGAAGTTATGTGCAGCCTTTTCCTTTGTTGGGACAAAAGACCATGAGTCACTCTATGGATGTCAAAGCCGGATCAGGTAACAGAACGGTTAGTAGCCTCACTTTTTTTGAAGATTTCGTAGCCTGGCCATCAAACCAAAGCGAACGAGTAGACATCAACAACGCGGAATTAGTTTATGTGGGCTATGGAATACAAGCTCCTGAGGAAAACTGGGATGATTTTAAAGGTGTTGATGTAAAGGGCAAGATCATTGTAATTAAGAATAATGATCCTGAATATGATGAGAACCTATTTGGTGGCAAAACACGATTATATTATGGTCGCTACACCTACAAATATGAAAAAGCTAAAGAAATGGGAGCATTAGGAGCGATCATAATCCACACAACGCCAACAGCGGGTTACGGGTGGGGAGTAGTTTCAAATGGCTGGAGTCGCGAGCGATTTTATGTGAAAAGCGATGAAAATGCTGATATGGGAAGCACTGAAATGAACGGATGGGTTACTTACGAAGCAGGACAAAAATTATTCAGCCAGGCTGGGCTAAACATCGATGAAATGCTAGAAGCCGCGGATTCTCCTGATTTTGAGCCTGTTAAGCTACAAAATACTCGCCTTTCTGTTGAGATAGACGCAGAATATAGAGATATCAATTCCAGAAATGTGATCGCAAAAATTGAAGGGAATGACCCGGAATTAAAAAATGAATATTTGGTTCTGACTGCTCATTACGATCATTTGGGAATCACAACCGCAATTGATGGGGACGTGATAAATAATGGTGCCGAGGATAATGCAGCAGGAGTAAGCGCTGTATTGGAATCAATGAGAGCATACAAATCTATTCAATCGGAACTGAAAAGAAGTGTTCTTGCTGTTGTAGTAGGAGCTGAGGAAGTTGGACTGCTGGGATCTCAGTACTGGGCAGAAAACCCAACGGTTCATCCGGGTAAAGTAACTGGCAATATCAATTTGGATGGAATGAATGTGTATGGTAAAACAAACGATCTTGTAATTATTGGGTATGGAAGAAACACGCTTGCCGATAAAGTGGTTGAAGTTGCTGAAGAGCAAGGAAGAACGGTAAAACCTGACGCTAATCCCGAACAAGGAATTTTCTACCGTTCTGATCATTTTAATATGGCAAAAGTAGGAATTCCTGCTATTTTCCCAAATCCGGGAAATGAATTTATAAATAAACCTGATGGATATGCTGAAACTGTAGACAGTGTGTCTGCCGCAAATTATCATTCTGTGAATGACGAAATTAATGAGTATTGGGACCTTTCGGGAGCTGTTGAAGATACTCGTTTATTCTTTGAAGTTGGATTTAGAGCTCTCAACGACTCAAATTTACAAGCCTGGAAGTCCGGTGATGAATTCGAAGCAACCAGATTAAAAATGCTGGAGGAAGTTAAGCACCCAACACCATGACCCTCGTTTCATCACATAGAAAAGAAATTCCTAAATCGGCCTGGATTTGGGACGTTAGTAAAAATGATCTAAGCCTTGGGCTTACTTTCTTAAAACTTTTTGGGGAAGATGCTGATCTTGTGCCTAAGAATTTGAAAAGTGAGATACTCGAAGCTTTCTGCAGTGCCGAAATTAGCGAGGACATTCCATTTTATCGAAAAACCCATCATTCAATTAACGATACTGAATACTTTATAGAATGGGTTGGCGAAGTTATTGAAAGGAATAACGAGGGGGGAATCAGTAAAATGGCCGGCTATGCTGAACTTGGTTCCTCTCCTGATGATTTCACCCTTACATTAAGTGAAGAGGCTCTGTTTTTTAGCCATTTGATGGACAACATCCGTGAAAGCGTTTATTTCAAAGATCTGGAAAGCCGTTTTATTAGAATAAATAAAGCCTGTGCAGATAAGTTTGGACTTGATGACCCTTCTGAAATTGTTGGGAAATCCGACTTCGATTTTTTTGAAGATGAGCACGCACGTCCTGCGTTTGAAGATGAACAAGAGATCATAAAAACTGAGAAACCTATATTTAATAAAGTTGAAAAAGAGGTTTTTGCAGACGATACGAATAAGGTGAAGTGGGCTTCTACCAGTAAAATGCCTTTGTATGATGGTAATGGTGTTCTGATTGGTACTTATGGCATTACCAGAGATATTACTGAAGAACAAATAGCAAAACAAAAGCTAAAAGAAAGCGATGAAATGTTTCAACGGCTTTCTGAAAACGTTCCGGGATTCTTTTATCAATACAAGTTCAACAAAGACGGAACTTCATGTTTTCCATTTGCCAGTGAAGGTATTAGGGCAATTTATGAGCTTGAGCCTGAGGATGTAAAACATGATGTTTCGGCCATTAGTGAAAGAATACATCCGGAGGATGTTAAGGTTTTTACAGACTCTTTGAAAAATGCGCTCGAATCTAAAGCAGAGTGGAATTGTGATTTCAGAGTTCAACTTCCAATAAAAGGTACCAGATGGCTAAGAGGAAGTGCTACACTGGAAACTGATAAAGATGAAAGTATTTTAGGCTATGGATATATAAAAGATATCACTGAAGAAAAGGAAGCGGACCAAAAATTAAAGGAAAGAAATAATTTATTTACTAAGCTTTCTGAGCAAGCGCCCGGTTTTTTGTATCTACACAAAGTGGACGCTAAAGAGAACGTGAGCTTTCCATTTGTGAGTGACGGAATAAGAGAGGTTCTGGAAATTGAACCCGGTGTACTCAGAAATAGTATTAAGCCCCTGCTAAAGTTAGTTCACAGAGACGATGTTCACCGAGTTATGAAATCCATTTCATGGTCGGTAAAAACTCAACAGGAATGGAGTTGTGAATTCAGAGTAGAATTGCCCCGAAAAGGACTCCGATGGGTGCGTGGTAAAGCAAATCCGGAACTTGAAGAAGATGGTTCAGTTTTATCATCCGGGTTTTTATCAGATATCACCAGAGAAAAGTCTATTTCGGAGTTAAATGATCTACTGAGAAAACAATTTGAATCCGTTTTAGATAATGTACCCAATCTTATCTTTGTTAAAGATCTTGATGGTAAATATTTGATGGCCAATAAAGCTACCCGGGAGTTTTTCGGGCTTTCAAAAGATGAGATTATAGGTAAAAAAGATGTGGATCTTGGAGTTCCTCAACAACAAGCAAAAGGATACCATGCTGCCGATGTGAAAGTGGCAAGGACCGGCGAAACGTTATTTATACCGGAGATCAAATCTTCTGATGCTTCAGGGAATGAGGTTTTTCATCAAACTATAAAAGTACCCTTCCAACAAGTTGGATCAGATGAACCTGCTGTGCTCGCTGTAGTAACTGATATTTCTCAACGTAAACAGAAAGAATTACAGCTGAACGAAACTCTGGATATTGTTGGCGACCAAAACAAACGATTATTGAACTTTGCTCACATCGTTTCTCACAATCTTAGAAACCATGCCGGAAATATTTCCATGTTGCTTTCTCTTTTTGATGTGGAAGAATCGGAAGAAGAGAAAGAAGAATTAATGGGGTACCTGAAAACTGCTTCAGAAAGACTCAATGTTTCCATCGAAGACCTAAATGAGATCATAGATCAGCAGTACAAAACAGAAAAAGATCTAAAGGAATTAAAGCCTGCTGAAATGATTCAAAAGGTGAAGGAAATACTGATCTCTGATATTCTTTCGTATAACATAGAATTTGAAGAGAATATAGATGAGGGACTAACCATTGAGTATAATCCGGCCTATTTAGAGAGTATTACTTTAAACCTGATTTCAAATGCAATCAAATATAGAGATCCTGATAAAAAGCCAAAGGTAAAGATTGCTGTTTATGAAAAGAATGGGCACCCATATCTTGAAGTATCGGATAATGGTTTGGGTATTGATCTGGAAAGACACGGAGAAAAACTTTTTGGGATGTATAAAACATTCCATGGAAATGAAAACTCAAAAGGAATTGGGTTATTTATAACAAAGAATCAGATTGAATCATTGGGAGGTTCAATTAAAGTTGATAGCACACCCGGAAAGGGAACAACATTTAAAATTAGATTAAAATGAGTAAAACGAAGAGTGTTTGTATTATAGATGATGATAAAGTGTACACATTTGGGGTAAAAAAAATTATAAAAAGTCATTTACCCGAAAACGATGTGATTACTTATGAAAATGGTAAAAAAGCTTTAGAGGGAATAAAAGAGATGATCGATTCCGGCTCTGAACTCCCTGACCTTATTTTGCTCGACATTGATATGCCCGAAATGAATGGGTGGGATTTTTTAAAAGAATTTGATAAAATCAGATCAACAGTAGAAAAAAATATCGAGATCTTTGTGATCAGTTCCAGAGTAAATACAAATACAGAAGATCTCTATAAAATTGAATGGGATGAAAAAGTCTCTGACTTTATTAAAAAGCCGGTACAAGTTGAGGCTTTAAAAAAATTACTTTCTTAAAAACAAAAAAGAGAAGACAATGAATCGCTATAATATTGGGTTATTAATTGCTGCTTTATTCACTTTTATGTCATGTTCGGGAAATACAGAAACCGCCAATAACGCCGGCTATGTAACACTTTTAGGAAATGACACTTTAGCAGTAGAAACATTTGAGAAAACAAACGCTTCAATAAGTGCTAAAGTTGTTCTGAGAAGTCCTAGAACAACGCTAAAGTCTTATGAGTTGTCTCTTACCGAAAGTGGTGGTATTAACGAAATGACTATCAAAGATTACGATCTTGATAATGGCTTTGATTCGAAAGGAACCGTTGAAAGGTCTTATATCAAATCGGGCGACTCTTTGGTTGTTTCAATATTAACGAATGACGGAACTTACAGGACCTTAACAACAACTTATGAAGAAGGTATTCTGCCATTTATTGACATGGTACATTGGCCATTTGAAGTGGCGTTTAATAATGCAATGCAAACCACTGCGGATAGTATAGATCAAAGGCTATTAACTGGTAGCAGAGCATCTACTTTTATAGTTGCAAAAATAGATACTGATTCAATGACGATCCGCCATCCTTCCAGAGGGGTAATGGGAGTTAAAGTAGATAGAAACGGTAATATTGTTGAACTTGACGCTTCTGAAACTACACGAAAACTCACAGTAAAACGAGCCAATAACATCGAAATAAATAGTATAGCCAAAAGATTTGCTTCATCTGATAAACAAGGAAATCCATTTGGTTCTTTATCCGGTGCTGTAGATGAAGAGTTTATTATTGGAAATACAGAGTTCAATGTTTCTTACGGCACTCCACAGCGCCGAGGACGAAATTTATTTGGAGGCATAGTTCCTTTCGGCCAGCGCTGGAGAACAGGAGCTAACAGAGCTACACATTTTAAGACATCCTCAAATCTTAGAATAGGAGATCTTAAAGTTCCCGCTGGTGAATACACCCTTTTTTCAATACCTGAGAAAGACGGCGGTTTACTTATCATCAATAAGCAAACTGGCCAAAATGGACAAACCTACGATCAGGAAAGAGATTTGGGCCGAGTACCTATGTCTGTTTCTAACAAAGCAGACAGTACAGAAGGCTTTACAATTCTTGTTGAAGGAGAAAATAACTCGGGTGTAATAAAATTGATCTGGGGAAATACCGTTTATTCGGTCGATTTTGAAATCGAAAACTAACAATACTCCATTTTTATCGAAAAGCTTATTAAGTGACTTTAGATCTTTTTGAACCAATATCTATCACTCAAAAAGAACGAGTGAATTCTGCCTTGTTGCAAGTGCCTCCTCATGAGCCCGGAGTATATACTATGTATGGGAAAAAGGATGAGGTACTTTATGTTGGGAAAGCTAAAGATCTGTATAAAAGAGTTACTTCTTATCGGTATTCGAAATCAAAAAAAGTACAGAGCATGATCGCTCATGTTGAGCGAATAGGATTTGAGATTTGTAAATCAGAAATGGATGCGGTTCTTTTAGAAAACCTCTTAATTCGATCTTTAAGACCTCCTTTTAATTATGCTAATAAAAGGACAGAAACGTATTATTTCATTTCTACCAAAAGACGTGGAAATAAACGTGAATTCAGGTTGTCAATGAGGGTTTTGGATGACTACTCTAAAGTGTACGGCTGTTTTAAAGGGCATGGCAGGGTGAGAAAAGGTCTTGGTGCTCTTCTGCGGTTTTTGTACCTGGAATACAATTCTATTAATAGTGCACATTTTCTGCCGTCTCAGCTGTTAGGGAGGCTGGCTCCTATGCGCTTTAGCTGTGATATGGTAAAAGAGAACAAAAAACTAGTTCATGAATTTTTGCAGGGAACTTCAAATCTACTGTTAAAGAAATTTGAAGAGCTTGTAAACGGTGTACATTTTAAAGATAAATTCACAAAAAAATATTTTGAGAACGAGCTTGAACAGCTAAACATATTTTATGCCTTAGGGCCGGAACGAAATCATCAAATGAAAAAGGACTTAGAGCTGGATACCCACCTTATAAACCAAGAACAACTCGATGATCTTCAAACGATGTACCGTTTGAGCAATTAATGGGTTTATTGATTCTAAAAATGAATCCATAAAAAAAGGTGCTCCAAAACTAAATTTGAGCACCTTAACTACACAATTAAAAAAGATTCAAAGTGTGGATTTTAGATAGTTTGTAAACGCTATCAATTATCTACAAGCAGATTATTCTATACTCCCTACTACCTCAGTTTTACCTGAAATTTCCAACGGTATTTCCATTTCTTGGGGGGAAGTCATATTTAAAATCCCTGAAACAAGTTGTTCCATTCCTCCTTTCAGTATTAGTCCGGTATTTCTGTCAATAGTAATAGTTCCTGACTGAACACCGGAAAGATCCGGAGTCATCGTTGCTCCGCCCATATTTGCTTCATCACCTTCTGTGAAAATATCTGAAGAAATGTTTAAGGTTACCGTTTCATCATCATAATCTGCAAGTTCGTAAGTAGTTTGAATATTCATCGCAAATGGTACAGTCACAGATTGATCTTCTGACCATGTATCGCCTTTATTCAGCTCCTTATCAGGAAAGATGATCAGCGTTCGTTTAAGCTGATCTACAATAGACTGCGCGTTGTATTGTGATGACATTTGAGACTTAAACATTGAGGCCTGGGCATCGTCAGTTATCCCCATGCTTACAGCCATTGAATCTAACATTGCTTCAAATCCTGAAATGTTAGAAACTTCTCCTTTTTTACTAAGCGTAAAATAAAGTTCATTGTTGAGGACAGAAGCAATTGCTTTAGCCGACCCAGTAGGCTCCGATGTGGCTGTTTCAGAGTCATAGTCTAAGCCCGCCATTGGCTGATTAACCATAATGCTGTTATAAACCATAGTTACTGAGTATTTTCCATCTTCTAGATCAGTAAACTTTAATTGAATTCCATATCCTTGATCGCTTTCAATATCTTGGGTTTGTCCCATAACTGTTTGCGATATATCCTGCTCCAGAACTACTTTTGTTATGTATGAGGACCCCGGATTAATATTATAGTTAAGCTTTATTTGTGCCTGTACTATTAATGGCAAGCATAATAATAGTGTGAGAACGAAAGTAAATTTCTTCATCAGATATTTATTAGTATTGAAGTATCTAGTTAAAATACGATTTGATAGTATAAGTTTAATATAATGTAGTTGTCTTGACAAATCTTAAAAACATAACTCACTTATCTTTTTAGTTCCAGGATTGTTGTGGTTTTCCCTTTTACAATCAGGTCTTCATTTAAATCTAGACTTGAAGATTCTACAACATTTTCTGCTTTAGAAAACCGTTCTAAAATTTCAGCGAATCTCGTTTTATCAATTGTTTTTTCTTCGTCGTTGTTATTCATGATTACCATTACTGTTTGTTCTTCATGGTCTCTGAAATAAACATATACATTATCTTGAGGAATAAAATGCACCAAATTCCCTTCATGAATCGCAGGAGAAGCGTTTCTCCATTGAATTAAGTTTCTGGTGTAGTTGTGAATTTCGTTTTCTTTCCGGGTTCTTCCTTCTTCAGTAAATATAGAACGACTATCGTTTGGAAAACCGCCCGGCATTGTTTGTCTCCAGGCCTCATCATCACCACCGCGATTTTCATGCCCCATCATAAGCTCTGTTCCATAATAGATCTGCGGAGTTCCTCGTGTTGTCATTAGCCAAGCTAAGCCCATTTTAAATTCGGCTTCTCTTTTTCCAATATGCTCATAAAACCTACTCATATCATGATTATCGAGGAAGGTTACGTTTTTCATTGGGTTGGAATACACAAAGTCCTGAGATAACATATAGTACAGTCTGCTAATTCCTGTTTCCCATCCAAAATCCTCGTTAAATGCTTTTCTTCCGGCAAATGAAAATTGAAAATCTGTTAAACTGGGAAGTTCTGAATCGTAGCCATCGTCTACACCGTCTTTATCATCCTGCCAAAAAGCAACTCCGGGAACTGTATTTACCCAAGCTTCACCAACTATATTGAAACTAGGGTAAGCCTCTAGCACTTCTTTAGCCCACCGTGCCATATACTCTTTATCAGGATAAACGTAAGTGTCCATTCGTATTCCATCAACTCCTGTATATTCTATCCACCATAGTGTATTCTGAATCAAATAATCTGTTAATATTTCATTGTGTTGGTTCAAATCCGGCATTTCAGGAACAAACCATCCATCTGTTAATTTTCTGGAATCGTACTTTGAGGCATAAGGGTCTGAAGCTACAGACCCTCTGAAATTAGTTTGTCCAAGTTTCTCAAAATTATGAACCCAGTCTTTAGTTGGTAAGTCTTTCATCCACCAATGGTTATCACCAATATGATTATGAATCATATCCATGATTACCTTCATCCCATTCTGATGCACCGTCTCGATCATGGCTTTATACTCTTCATTACTTCCAAATCGCCGATCCACTTTATAAAGATCTGTAGCTGCATAACCGTGGTAAGCGCCGTATTTAACACTCATATCATTTTCGAAAAGAGGGGTAAACCAAATTGCTGATATACCCAGATCTTTGATGTAATCAAGATTATCAACTACACCTTGAATATCTCCGCCCTGACGTCGCTGAGGATTAGATCGATCAGCAGATTCCAACATTCCCTCAATAGTATCATTGTCCGGGTTTCCGTTAGCAAAACGATCGGGCATCATTAAGTAGATCACGTCTCTTGAATCGAATCCCTGATATCGGCCTTCAGCAGGTTCTCTTTCTAAAAGTTCATAAGGTACTGTAATGGATTCCTTTCTATTATTAAGAACAATTTCCATTTTTCCTGCAACCGCTTTCTCGGAAATATCTAAATAGATAAACAGATAGTTAGGAGAATCAACTGAAATCTGACGTTTAATCTCTACACCATCATAAGTTACAGATGCTCTGTAAGACCCTATATTTTCGCCATACAACTGAATCTGAAGTTCTGTAACCGGCATATTTGCCCACCAAAACGGAGGGTCTATTACTTTTACTTCCTGTGCCAAAGAATTAGGAATAAGGAATAGGAGAATTAGAAATAGAGAGCTAATTGATTTCATAAGTATTGACTTTCTTTTTTAGATCTTAACATAATAATGAACCTAAAAGAGAGAATCTTATGAAAGTGCTTACATTGAGCTTTTAACCTGCTGAACGCTTCAAAATACCAATTTAAACCCGCCATTTATCACGAAACCATCAACCGGGGCATAGATATCTCGGAAATCAGGATTGCTTAGACTGCCCGTGTAAATGGTATCGAATTTGGATTGACGTGTATCTAGGAAATTTTCGAAATTCAGAAAAACTGAGACGGTTTCATTTATAACTTTTTCTGTCATAAGCCCTGTAATCCAGTACGATTTTCCATCACTTCCGTCATTTAGCTTCTGTGGACTAAAGTAATACGCCTCCAGTCCGATCCAGAATTCTCCATGTTTTTCATACATCAATACATTGTTCAAACGATGTTCAGCAACCAATGGAAAAGAGCTTACATTCCCATTATAGTGCTCTTGCACATTGGCATGAGTGTAGCCAATAAATAGTTTAAGATCGTCATAACTCCACTTCATGTTTACTTCCACACCTTTTGTGTCTACAAATCCGTCGGGTTGAACAAATTCAAACTCAGATTGACTAACACCTACAGATGGTACTCCGGTTAGCTGAAGAGGGTCGTCAATTCTGGTATAAAAAAGGAGCACATTGGTAGATAAAGAAAGTTTGTCTGAAAGAGCCAGCTGGAAATTTGTATCAAAATTTCCTCCATAGGATCGTTCTGCTTTAAGCAAAGTACTATTTATAGGACGAATATTTCGAAATTGAATTTGTTCGGCATCTTCAGAAAATACAGTAGGAGATTTATATCCCAATCCACCCCCCGCACGAAACGTGAGTTGTTGAGAAGGCTCAAACATTATTGACAAGCGTGGTAAAGCAAAAGTACCGTACTCGCTGTGGTTGTCTAGTCGAAAACCTGTTTCCAACGTCCATTTTGGTTGTACATTCCAAATATTCTGTATAAATGCCCCTATTACTGATTCTGAAAAGCTTAGATCATTATTATTACTTCCTTGTTCCTGATCGAAACTTTCAGTCCATAAATTAACCCCTGTAATCCATTCTGAAGCGTCTTTAACCAGGCTGATATTAGCTTCGCTGAATGAAGATGTTTGCTTCCCGGAGAACATAAAATCCGGAATTTGTACAGATCTATCGTATAAGCTAAGACTGTTTTTAACTTCCAGAGCTAAGGAATTGTTTAGTCCATGATTGAATTGAAATTGACTGGAAATACGATTGGTTTCATTTTTTTCGAAATAGGGGTTGTTCACTTCATTCCCTTCAACATAGTCTATATTTCCACCTAACCTGTTTTCGGTAACCAGATTCAACCCGGCATTAAACTTGGTTTTATCGCTTAGATAAACGAACAGTTTAGGGTTCAGAGTAAACCGCTCAAATTTAGGTATAGCAGTTAGATCGATATCTGCCGGATCATACGCCGTTCCTTTGTTGAAAGAAGTAAAAATGGTTGTCCCAATTTTCTTGTTTTGGTCGGAATAAAACCCGCTTGCGTCAAAACCGAGAGCGGAGGTTCCATTAAACATGAAGCTCAGTTCGGGTTCTTCTCCTGGGGCTTTGGTAATTAGATTAACAAGACCGGCAATTGCACCTCCACCATATAAAGTGGAAGAGGAGCCTTTTATAACTTCAACTTGTTTCAGGTCAAGTGGAGCGATCTGCATCAAACTTAATCCTCCCGAAAATCCAGAATACAAAGGCAAGCCGTCTCTGAGCAGTTGAGTATATTTACCATCCAAGCCTTGAATCCTGATGCTGGAATTATAACTGGTTGCTGAAGTTTGCTGGGTTTGGATGCCTGTACTTTCATTCAAAAGCATCCTAATATCACCGGGCTTCATGTTTCCTTTTTCTGCTAATTCCTCTCCGGCAATGAACTCAACTCTGGTTGGTATATCTTCTATAGTTCGGCTGCTTCTGGTAGAAGTAATCGTGATCTGTTCTAATTCTTCATGTGCATGATGCAACTCAAAAATTTGGTCTTGATATTCAGGCTCGAGAGGAAAATTTCTTACGATTATTATCGATTCATAGCCTACAAAACTGATCTTTATTTGGTAGATGCCGTCAGGAATATTGAGAATTTTCACCTGTCCTGCTGCATTGCTAAAAGCACCAACATTTAGTTCCTGAATTGATACAGTAGCCCCAGTGATCGGCTCTCCTGTTTCATGATCCAAAACAGTAGCAACAAAAGAGTTCTGTGATAATACTAACTGTGTATTCAGAAAAAGAAGAAAACAAATGGAGAGAACTTTTTGCATTATGCTTTTGCATTGAAATTTATGGGAAATGCTAAATTACAGAACCAGAATGATAATAATTTAAAGCTTTGCTACTTTTTGCATAGTTGAAGTGTCTTAAGGGTAAATATTCTCAAATATGAATTATTAAAAGCAACCTCAGTCTGATGCTGAATGTTCTGACTTACCAAAACCTCATTATAACGATGGGTTAATTATTGCAGAGCTTTATGTTCAGGAGCTTCAAAACAGATGTGACGGGAATAGTTCCTACACAGATCACTGAAAATGGTTAAATGAGCATCAAAGAAAATGATTATGAAACTCTCAAAGCTACCATTACTTACTTTATTATTGCTTATCGCTTGTTCGGAATCTGTTACCGATTCCGGGAATGCTGAACTGCCCAGAGAATTAACCAAAACCGAAAAAGCAATTGTACAAGCTGACCGATCTTTCAGCATCAAAATGTTTAAAGAATTAGCCGTAGGCAGTGATGAAGAAAATGTATTTATTTCTCCTTTAAGTATTTCTATGGCTTTAGGAATGACGTTGAACGGGGCAAATGGACAAACTTTTGATGAGATTCAAAGCACACTTGAGCTTCACGACCTCTCCCTTCCTGAAATAAACGAGGGTAATAGTTCGCTCAAAGAATTACTTACAGATCTCGATCCCAAGGTTCAAATGGAGATTGGAAACTCGATATGGAGCAGACAAGGATTTCAGATTGAGGAAGACTTCTCGAGTAATTTGACAAACTATTTTGATGCGGAATCCTCAGAGCTAGACTTCAACGACCCGGAATCTGTAAACGTTATCAATAACTGGGTACAAAAGAAAACCCATGGAAAGATTAACGAAATTATTGAGAGCATTCCCTCCGGTATGATCATGTATTTGATAAATGCTGTGTACTTCAAAGGTGATTGGGTCTACGAGTTTGATCCTGAAAAAACTACTGAAAGAAATTTTTATAAAGAGGATGGTCAGGTAAAAAAAGTAGATATGATGGCTCAGAAACTTCCTGCAAAGTTCTACAGTGATGAAAACATACAAATGATAGACTTGCCTTACGGAAACGGCCTTTTTACAATGTCTCTTATCAAACCAACCAGCGATAGTACACCAATAGATTCTCTAATAGAAACTGATTTATCTTTGGAGAACTTAGAAAAGTGGTATGGAGAGAATGAAAAAGATACTGTAGATATCTTTTTACCAAAACTTGAGCTTTCTTATGAAAAAAGTTTAAATCAACCTTTAGAGAATATGGGTATGCCAATCGCTTTCACAAATCAGGCTGACTTTTCCAATATTAACCGAAACGGTGGTTTAAAAATATCAGAAGTAAAACATAAAACCTACTTAAAACTAGATGAAGAAGGAACAGAAGCAGCTGCAGTTACCAGCGTTGGAATAGGAACTACTTCAGTAGGCCCGAGTAATCCTGTTTTTAATTTTAACAGATCATATGTAATGATATTAAGAGAAAAGGAATCCGGGACCATCTTATTTATAGGTAAGGTTGGTAATCCGGAAAATTAAACCTGGTGCACTATAAAGCCAATCACAATAAATGCTAGAATTATCATATAACATAAAATATAAGCCGTTAAAGTTCTTAAGAAGGAGTTGATCTTACCGGCAGGACTAAAGAGTTGTATGAATGCCCAAAAAGCAAAACCAATTGAGAGGCTTAACGAAATTATGGGATAATAGTAAAAATCGATGTTCCCTAGATATTGAACGAGCACAAAAAAGGAATAAATGATGGCTTGCTGACCCGTGATATAAGCATTGATCACAAAGTGCTCAAAAAAATTATATCGATACTTTTTAAATGCTATCAAAGATGAAATAGAAAAGAAAGGAAGAAACAGAACGGTAGAGTAAGCATGATTTTCGGCTATCCATTGTAAAACTGTTGATAAAACAGGATCTGATTTTGCAGACGAGCCTCCCTCCGCCATACCGAGCACAACTTCTCCTAAAAAAGTGGTTTCAGAAACTAAATTGGCAACTAATGCATAAAAGGTAGAAAGCAACAAAACATACGAAAGAGGTCTTATATAGTTTTTTCTTTTTCCCTCCAGGTAATCCCGGATACTATTTCCCGGTCGTATAAAAAACTCTTTGATCGTGAAGAATAATCCGGTGTCAATTTGGAGAAAGGTGTTTGGGATCTCAGACAGTATATACGTTGCATTTATTCGATCTACTTTCGTTTTTTGCCCACAATTAGAGCAAAAATCTCCGCTAATTTCTTCTCCACAATTTTTACAGGTCATATTACTAGATTTTAAAACCTCACTAAGTTTCCAAGTGGTAATTCTTTTCCCGGTGTACTCATCAAACCAAGTGTAGTAGCTTCAAAGTTTGTTGGAAAACCGGGCACTGAATGAAGAATCTTTTTTAAATCATTGAGAGAAAGTTGAGGTGAATACGTATTCATTATGAAGAACCTTTTTTTTTCATCAAGCAGTTTCATTACGTTTTCAATCAATTCCGGAAGATCACGATTCAGCTTCCAACGCCCGCCTTTTGGTCCAAGTCCGAATATGGGCGGATCCATGATAATTCCATGATATTTATTTCCTCTTCGGATCTCTTTTTCTACAAACGTTGGCGCATCTTCAACGATCCATCGAATAGAGTCTATATTGTTCAATTCTGCATTTTCCCTTGCCCAGTTTACAACGCTTTTAACGGAATCTATGTGGGTTACTTCCGCCCCCGAAAAGTCCGCAGCTAAGCTGGCTCCCCCTGTGTACGCAAAAAGATTCAGAAATTTTGGGGTAATTCCATCTGCAATCAATTCGCTACATTTTTGATTTATGAATTCCCAGTTTTCTGCTTGCTCCGGAAAGATTCCGGGATGCTTGAATGAGCCTTGGCTGAGTTTGAATTTGATCTCAGAATCCCCAAATGGGTAAGAAAGCCGCCAATCCGTTAATGGTTTATCCCAGCTCCCTTTCTGATTCTTGTTCTCATAAAAAGACGCGTTCGCTTTATTCCACTCTGAATCGGGCAGAGACTTCTTCCAAATCGCAGATGGTTGAGGGCGGTCAAGAATTACAGTGCCGAATCGTTCCAGTTTTCTCGTGTTTCCATGATCGATCAGCTCGTAATCTTTCCATTTTTTGGGAAATATCATTGATCTAACTCCCTTAATGCCTGGGCCGCTCCGGCATTTAATTCCCAATCATAATCTGAGATATCGTTTATATCTGTTCCGATAATATCTCTGATCTTTGGAATAGTTTTTCCAAGGTCTCTATACATATTTAGAATAAAAGGGTCATTTGAGTTTAATCCAAAAGCCGTTGACCAAACCAAAAAATCTTCACGATCTTCATATTCCTCAACCGCATAAATGATCAGCTGAAGCATAAGCGCCTGATTTCCTTTTTCAACATCTTCATATTCATCATCTAACGGAATAATGGCAGAAAAATCCTGACTACTAAACTCAATTTCCCGGAAATAGATACTATCCAATTTAGGATTCGTTGGCAAAGCGGTCAGTTTGATCTTTTTGTCTTCTATAATCGAATATAACGCTGCGATCTGTGGATTTCTTTGTCTGGCTTCATCTAGTTTCATTCACTTGAATTCAGGAAAATATCCGCAATTCGGAAATGTAGATTTTCGAAACTAGCGCCCGAGCGATTAATTGTATAGGCAATGATCATCCTGTGCTCTTTATTCATCAAAAACATGGTGCTTCCGCCAACAGAACCTCCAGAATGTCCAACCCAATCATTTCCTGCATGCCGCAAGGTACTATATCCCATTCCATAATTAGTAGACTTACCATCTGAAGTCATTTGAGGAGTGATTAAGAGTTTTTGAGTCTCTTGATTCAAAAATTCATAATCAAAATGTGCTTCTCCAAACTTGATCAGGTCTTCTGTTGTTCCAATAAACCCACCGCCGGCCCATTTGTAGCTGTTATCTACGTAAGGGGCTTCAACATTTGTTCCGTTTCTCCAGATATAAAATTTAGTCCTATTTTCAATGTCTTTATCTGCCCAGTCGGGTACCGTGTTATTCATCCCTAAAGGCTCAAACACATGCGTTTTCATGTATGGAAGAAAAGCCTCCTCTGAAGCTCCTTCTATCACAGCACTTATCAAATTCCAACCATAGCTTGAATACTGATATTTAGTTCCCGGCTCAAATAGTAATGAGTCGTCCTTAAAAAATACAAGCCCTTCCATTACCGTCTCGTATTTTTTAGTGCTCATAAATTCATCGCCTCGATAATGGCGAATCCCTGCTATATGTCCCGACACTTGCTTTACAGTTATAGGATATTTCTTTTGGGGAAAGTCAGGAACCCATTTCTGAATTTCATCATCAGCACTAAGAACGCCGTCCTGAATCATTAACCCTAATCCGGCAGCTGTAAGGGTTTTTGAGACGCTGCCAATGCGAAATAATGTTTTAGATGGATCAACCTCAATTTCGTTATCGAGATCAGCAAAACCATACCCTTTTGACCAGATCATTCGGTCATCTTTATACACAGAGATACTCATTCCCGGCAACAAGTGTTTACCGAAAAATTCAGTTACGATGGAGTCTGCTTTATGGATTTGATCAGAATAATCCTGTGAAAAAACAGGATTGCTGAAAACAATAAATAGAAAGAGAATCAATAATTTTTTCATGGTCTGTATCTTTATAGTGATTATTTTCCGGCAGTCTGATCCATGTAATCGATCACCAAGTTACTCATTGCACGAACACCTAGCTTCAACCCGCTTTCATCAATGTAGAAATCAGGAGTGTGGTGACCGGATGCTTCACGCCCTGGTGCTTTTCCTCCAACAAAGAAATATAAACCTGGTATTTCATTCTGGAAAAAAGAAAAATCTTCTGCTCCTGTAATAGCATTGATCAACTTCACATTTTCTTTACCAGCTGTTTCTACTAATGTTGGCAACATTTGAGCCGTAAGTTCAGGATCATTATATGTGATCGGATAACCTTTATTGATAGTCAGTTCTGCAGTTGCACCGTTACTTTCTGCCGTATTTTGAACAACCGTTTTCAATCTTTTAAAAATCAATTGTCTCATTTCTTCATCTAAGGCTCTGATGGTTCCCTGCATGGTTACTTCTTCAGGGATGATGTTATTACGAACTCCACCATTGATCACTCCAACCGTTACCACCGCTGCTTGCCGAGTTAGTGGCATACTTCGGCTTACAATGGTCTGAATATTATTGATGATCTGTGCTGAAGTTACAATCGGATCAATTCCAGCCCACGGAGCAGAGCCGTGCGCTTGCTTACCGGTAACTTTAATATCAAAACTATTCACACTGGCCATAATTCCTTTTGGTCGGTATTCTAATTCTCCAACCGGAGTATCATCAGAAATATGCAGTCCGAAAATAGCTTCCACATCGGGGTTTTTTAGAACACCTTCTTTAACCATTAATTCTGCGCCGCCTTCTTCTCCTTTTGGAGCTCCTTCTTCAGCCGGCTGGAAAATAAATTTCACAGTTCCTTGCAGATCGTCTTTCATTTCTGTCAGGATCTGAGCTACCCCCATTAGAATAGCGATGTGAGTATCATGTCCACAAGCGTGCATTACTCCAACTTCATTTCCCTGATATTCTCCCATTACCGTTGATTTAAAAGGAACATCTGTGCGTTCGATCACGGGAAGAGCATCAATATCGGCTCTTAACCCAACTACAGGGCCGGGTTTTCCGCCTTTTAAAATACCCATCACTCCGGTGTGGGCAATTTCGGTTTGAACTTCCAGTCCAAGACTTTCTAAATGCTCCGAAATTTTCTTTGCAGTATTAAACTCTCGATTAGACAGTTCAGGATTTTCATGAAAATATCTCCGCCATTCGATCACTTGTTCTTCGAGTTCATCGGCACGTTCATCTATTATTTGTTTAAGATCAGACGATTGCGCGGTAAGGGATAGCGTGATCAGAGAAAGGGTAAATAGAGAAAGAAGTTTTTTCATGGTTTTCAGAGAGATTAAATTTGGTGAAAAATGTAGGCTAAAAAACGTTGTTCTGCAATTCTGGTGAGTTTCAGAGAAGTCTTGCAATTTCTTCCCCTTCATAAATGTTTTTTTGATGATTTGAATTCAATCCCTCTATCATCGCCTTAGCTACCGTTTCAGCTTCTATGGGATGATATTTTTTTAGCCCCGGTATTTTGCAAACTACTTTAGCTATTGCTATTCCGATGCGCTCTCCCAATCGGAATTCATCCCTGTCACCATCCAGAAAAGAAGGGCGTACTATTAAATAGTCTTCAAAATCCAGCTTTTGAACAGCTTCATCCAGCTCTCCTTTAATACGAGGATAAAAAGAACCGGAATCAGGCTTAGCACCCAATGAAGAAACCAAGGCATATCCACTAACATTATTCTCAGAAGCTGCTTTTGCTACTTCAAACTGATAGGTAAAGTCAATTTTATATTGCTCATCTTTGCTCCCTGCTTTTTTAAGAGTGGTGCCTAAAGCTGAAAATAAATGATCTCCAACAACAAGTTTTTTCCATGATTCCGGATCATCAAAATCAATAATGTATTCAGTTAATTTTGGGTGTGTAATCTCTGTAGATCTTCGATGTAAAACTATAACAGAGTCATACCTGTTATCATTTAATAGCAGTTGAAGTATATGGGAACCAACCAGCCCGGTAGCCCCAATTAAAATAGCTCTTTTACTCATCTTTCTATTGACTTTAAAAGCATGAAAATTCAAATTAGTAACAAATTAATAACAAAATGCTCTTTTTATTGGAAGGTTTCGGTCAAGAAGATAGATTATTATTTAAGAAACAATAAAAAGGACGATAATTAACACTGAAGAGACTTTCTGCATTAAATTTTCTTTATGAAAGTTAGATTTTGTATAAAAACCATCTAATAGCAATTATGCTTCGTATAATGTTATCCACAATTTAAACTAGTTATGAACGATTATTCTGATGTATTATATCTAACAGCTGCAATGGTTATCTATTCTTTTCTGACCATTAATACTGCAAGAAGTTTTCTGAGCACTTCAGAGACTGTAATTCGTTCAGATGTGGAATACAGAACAATTATGCGGGCTCAGGATGTTATTGAACAAGTTAAATTAGTTCAAAGAGAAGATGAAAATATGCTTGACCCTACTCACATTGACTATATGTTTGCCAATTATCCAATTACCGAAAACGAGACTTTTGGCTATAGTGATGAGTATACAGATACTTTTATTATCGACGCTAGTTCAGAGTTTATAGATGAGGGAGACCCTTTGATCAAAAGATATAGAGTTACAGTAAATGTAGTTAATGAATCCGTAGACCCAAGTACTAGCGTTGATTTGATCTTTATTAAATCTTTTGAAAGATGAATTTAGGATTAGCAACTACATATATTATTGGAGGTTTAATGCTGTTGTCAATTTTAGCATATAACTATTCATTGTTTAATTCTACTGTTGAAACAACCTCAAGTGTTATAACACAAAACAAACTTGATAACATTGTTTCTATACTCCAAAATGATTTGAACAGAATAGGATATGATCGAGGTGTATCAGATGCTTTTGTAATGGCCGAAGACAGCGCCGTGATTTTTAGAGGAAATATTTTTGATAACGATGGATCAGACGATTTTGATTTGGTAGAATGGGCCCTAACATCAGATCCTGATACCAATACAACAAACCCTAATGATCTTGTGCTTATTCGTACCTGGAATCAAACGCCCAGTATTCCTGCCAACGAAATTGAATACCAATATTCTGTAAGAGATTTTGAAATTAATTACTATGATATCGACGGAAATGTTACTGCTACATTGGATGATATTGTACAGGTAGAAGTTGAAGTATTAGTTGAATCAAATGAGCCGTATCTGACAAAAAAGGACGGGACTGAGTTTTATTATAGATCCTACTGGAAACGTAGAATAGTAGCAAATAATCTAATTTATTAGGAGAAATTATGGGACGATCAATGCTTTTATTGGTGAGTGGCTTGGTAGTACTTTCTGGTATAATCCAGTTTTCGAATAGTCAGCGCGCTAGTGTTTTACCCGAACGTTCTGCAGAAGTAATTAGTGAAGTACAGGCAAGAAACTCTACAAATAGCCTCATTCAAACAGCTATTGAAAAAATAAGAAGTGATAATACTTGGGAAGGTGAGCTCACAGGTGGCGATATACTCCCTGGAAGCGCAACTTTGAAAACGTATGATATCGAGAACATCGACGAATTGGATGCTGTTGATTCTTTGTATTCAGTAGGAGAAGGGGGTTGGGACACATTTAAAGTTCTTTTATTTAGTGAAGCAACTTATGGAGAAAGCAAAGTTATAACTGAAGTATTAATGAGAAGAGATTCTTTTTCTAAGTATTCTTACTTCTCAGATAAAGAAAAAACCAGTTCAGGTAATAATATTTATTTTTATTCCTCTGATGAGATTAGCGGCCCTATCCATACAAACGGAACTTTTAAGATGTCCGGATCACCTACTTTTTATGGGCATGTTTCAAGCCCTAATGAATGGCGGGGAAGAGACGGAACCATTATGGGAGATGCTACTCCTGATTTTCAAGGAACAACAGATTTTAATGCACAATCCAGAGAGTTGCCTTCAGGAGCAAAAGTAGCTGCTTTAAAAAGTGCCGCTACTAGTGATGGGCTTACTTTTAACCGGTTATCTTATATGATCATGCAATCAGATGGAAGTATTGAAGTGAGTGAATATGATAGTGGTTCTGGGAGCTGGCTGCCTTTTGTCAATTACCCAAAAGAAACACATAATGGAATACTTTCATCAAGCGAAAAAATTTTCCTCGAAGGAACCGTTTCTGGGCAAATAACTATCCATTCTGAAGATGAAGTAGAGCTTTATGATGACATTGCATACAATGTTGATCCAAGAGTAGATGACACATCAACAGATTTGTTAGGAGTAGTAAGTGAAGGAGATATTATAATTGATAGAAATGCTCATGCACGAACCGGATCAAAAGACCTTAAACTTCACGGTTCTTTTATGGCGTTGGGAAGTTCTTTCAGGGTTGAGAATTATGTTTCAGGATCACATAGAGGAAATATAGATTTGCTTGGTGGAATCATTCAGGAAACCAGAGGTCCAGTTGGAACTTTTGGCAGATATGGTGTAACGGGATACACTAAAAAATACGAATATGATGAACGGTTAGGTAATTCAATCCCGCCGCATTTTCCAAGAGAAAGTGTATTCACAGTAGTATCCTGGAAAGAAAGAGTTGTAACTAATGACAGCGGATACTGATTACATCCTCACAAAGATTTTTAAAAAATAAATACTAATAAAAAATAATACTATGAAAAAAGTAATACTAATGATGGCATTTGCTGTTAGCCTAACAGCTTTTAGTCAAGCACAAACCACAGTTACGTTTAACGTAGATATGAAATATGCTCTCGATAATGGGCTGTTTAACACCGTTACAGATAAAATATATTTAAAAGGTGACATTTCGCCCCTTGGTGAAAATCAGGCTCAATATTTAGAATTAACTGACACGGCGCCAATTGATAGCGTTTATTCAGTTGCAGTTGTATTTCCTGCAATTTATACCACTGACCTGCTCACTTACAATTTTGTGATCGAGCGACTTCTTTCTACAGAACACGAAGAAAGAAAACGAGAGTTAACATTGAGTGGACAACCGGAAGTACTACCGGAGATAAAGTTTAATTCTTTTGACTGGTAAGCAACTTATTGATCTAGTTTTACAAAGCATTTCTATTTACTTAGAAATGCTTTTTTTATTTCAACCAATAGGTGATTGGAATTTTACTCCATAGACTTTAGGACTCTTTTTACAACTCCATCCATTGCTGCGCCATTTATCCAGCGCGCTACAATTACTAAATTATTTTCTTGGTCTACATAAACCATATTTACTCCAGAACCTAAATGGAAAAAAGCTGATTCCGGAGCGCTGGGCAATCTTTCTCTATCCGTATTTAAAAACCAATTCATAAATCCATAGTCTGTTTGAGCTTCGGTCTGTGTTTGAGCCATTTTATTCCATTCTTCTGAGACCAACTGCTCACCGTCCCAATTTCCATTATTCAACGTCAGTAGCCCAAATCGCGCTTGATCTCTTGCAGATATGAACATGCCACCACCCCAATGTCCACCACCGCTTACAGCTTGCATTTGCTGCCCATCAATAACAACCCATGAGTTTTCATAACCTTGCCAGCGCCACGTTGGTGAAGCACCAATTTTATCCATAATATTTTCTCTAAGAACTTTCGGTAATGGTTCTCTTAACACATTCATGGCTGCCAATGCCAATATGTTCACTCTTACATCATTATATTCGTACGCACTTCCGGGCTCTTTTCTTTCTCTTTTTCCCCATTCCGAGCGGTCTCTGCTTGGACGATCGGCCCAGTCAGGTTTTCCCCAAAGCGTTCCTTCCCAGTCGCTTGTTTGTCGTAACAAATGATTCCATGTAATTTTTGAGTTATGCTCTCCTTTAAAAGGCTCCATCACTTTAGGAGAACCATAATGATCCGCTTTATTTCTGTTATCATCCCAATGCATTTCAAGAATTGGTGCCATGTATGGATCTACATTATCATTCACATCACGTATTAAACCTTTGTCATAAGCCAAACCTACCGTGTAAGACAGAAAACTTTTTGTAACACTATGTGTCATATCTACACGGAAAGGCTCTCCCCATTCAGCAACTATATATCCATCTTTGATAATGATTCCAGTTTGTGGCCCACGATCTTTGAATGGACCAATACCATCACCGAAAGGCTCTCTTCCAAATGTCCCGTAGTGGTTTTCTTCCATGCTTTTAGGATTATTCGACTCCATCTTTTGAGCATAATGAATGGCCGAGTCTATCCAGGCTTCATTCAAGCCAAGTTCCGAAGGAGATTTCTTTTCCCAATCACCCCATTTCCCGGGATAGTAATTTTGAGCAGAAACTGAGCTTACTAAAAACAGAATTAAGAGGGAAAGAACAGAGCGCTTATTCATATCAAACCATTGAGTTAGTTATTAATAGAAAATAATCGAAGTTAAGTTAACTGCCCAATCTGAACATGGAGTTTTACAAGAATATGTATTACTCCAATTCGATCTTCATCCCTTCATAAGCAACCTTAAAACCGAGTGTTTCAACTTCCTTTCTTTCGGGAGATTCCAGTATCAAAGGATTGGTGTGATTAAAATGAATGAAATAAACCTTCTGTTTTTCTTCAGCAGTAAGGTCTTGAAATAAGTCTATACTTTCTTCTACGAATGGGTGCGGTATTTCGCTAATATTGCGACCGGGCAATTCATCGGAATCAAAAAATGTAGCGTCCAGAAAAGCATAATCCACCTTAAAGATTTCTTCGATAATAGATCTTTCCCAGATTCCCCATTTATTGATATCAGGAATAAAAAGAAGGGATTTGTTTTCGGTTTCAATTTTGTATCCAACTGTTTCGGAGTATTCGTCTCGATGCGGAACAAGAAATGGAGTTACATTTATGGATTCCGAAAGTTGAACCGCAGAATCGGCTTTGATTTGCTGAAGCGCTATATTTTCATAATCTACCAATTGCTTCCATGGGCCGTTTGTCTCTAGGTAATTTTTCATTCTTGGCATGGTATAAACCGGAATACCTGATGCTCCCATAACTTCATGTCCAACGTGCATCAGCCCTGTATAATGGCCAATATGTGCATGAGTAAGAAATATTCCTGAGGGAATCTCTGAAGATCGTGCAATTTGCTGAATCTGCCTTAACTGAAACTTGAAATCCGGTGTCGCTTCAAATAACCAATACTTCCCTGATGAGTGATCAATTAAACCCAGCGAGGTAGCATTCCGTTTTTCTTCTTTTCGTTCCCAATAAAGCTTACAGTTTTCTTTTTCACAACCGGCTTGAGGGAATCCTGCGTCTTGAGCGATTCCCAAAACGATCAATTCTATACCTGTAGAATTAACAACGTCAGAGTTATTTTGATGCGTCTTGTTATCACACGATATTAATAAGATGGCGGAAAGAAAGAGTATGGATTTCATTCCTTAAGTAATGGAAAAAGAAGGAATAAAAAAATCTATTACAAATTATTGAAAGACGCTTTAATCACCTTGTTGATTTTAGTTCATACTTAGTTCCATAGAATCTTTCTTTCAAGATGTGGTAGCCCTATCAAGTTGTCAATAAATGTCATTATCTTGTCTAAATAGCTCATTTTCTAAAATATTTAATTTAACAAAGAATTATTTAACATCGATGCAAAAAGAACGAACTTGTTTCGTTCTACATTCTTTGGCACTATTCGTGGAAAGAAAAACAAAAGAAACAGGCTGTGGCGAAGTAAAATTATTCTATTCCTTTCCCTGGATTATTTTGTAAGAATTTTTTGGCTTGTCTGGAGAAATATAATCCCATTAAACCCGGAACGGCTAGAAATGTGATGCTTAGAACTAAGCCTGCAGCCGAATCATATGTAACTCCTGCTGAGAATATTATTGAAAGCGCTCTTATGGCTCCTTTTAATGAGAACATAAAAATTATGCTGAAAAGACAACTTATTATTAGAAATATTATTCCAAAAAACTTTCTCAACTCCTCTCCAGCATCCTCTCTAAAGAAAGCACTGCATTCTTAGTTACTTCTTCAGGAACTTTGATATGATTTACAACTTCGCCCTGTTCTAACTTTTCAAGGCTCCATAAAAGATGAGGAAGGTCAATTCTATTCATTGTTAAACACGGACACATAAACGGATTTAAAGACACGATGGTTTTATCCGGATGCTCGTCTTTCAAACGATTCACCAAATTCATTTCAGTTCCGATTGCCCATTTACTGCCGGGTTCTGCTTTTTTCAGCGTTTCGATAATAAAGTTGGTAGATCCTGCTAAATCAGATGCTTGAACTACATCATACGTACACTCAGGGTGCACCAGAATTTTCATTTCTGGTTCTTGCTTGCGAAGATTTTGAATGTGTTGAATATTGAACTTCTCATGCACTGAACAATGTCCTTTCCACAAAATCACTTTCACATCTTCAAAATTTCCTTCGTACTCAAAAGAATTCGTTAATGGAGCATAAACTGCCATTTCTTCGAGTTTTACTCCAAGCTTAACCGCTGTGTTTCTGCCTAGATGTTGATCAGGCAAAAACAAAATTCGTTCTTTTTGGGTAAATGCCCACTCCAACATTTCATCTGCATTCCCGGAAGTAACGCAAGCTCCTCCATTTTTTCCTACAAATCCTTTTATAGCGGCAGTTGAATTCACATAGGTTAACGGAAGAATAGTGTCTCCCCAAATTTCCTGCATTAGTTTCCAGCCACGTTCTGTTTGATCTATATCTGCCATGTCTGCCATCGAACATCCTGCTCGCAGATCTGGTAGTATTACTTTTTGATCAGGTCTCGTAAGCATATCGGCAGTTTCAGCCATAAAATGAACACCACAGAACGCGATATATTCGGCTTTATCCATGGTAGCACAGATCTGAGCCAGTTTCAATGAATCTCCGCGAGCGTCCGCAAACTGTATCACTTCATCTTTTTGATAATGGTGGCCGGGAATAAATAACCGCTCTCCAAATTTGGTCTTGATCTCCCGAACACGCTCCTCCATTTCCTCAATAGATAATTCGGAGTAACGCTTTGGAAGTGATACTTCCGATTCAACTTCTAAAATGTCTAGTACATCCATGGTTTAAAAATAACGCCGCAAAAACTCTAAAACACGAAAGTATTCCTGTTTTGTGTTTAGTGGCTGATCTTAAGTGTTCAAATTAAAACTTATGTCTAACGCCTTTACTGAGTGCGTTAGCCAACCTAATGAAATTACATTCGCTCCGCATCCTCTAAAAGTATTGATATTTTTCGGGGTAATACCACCTGAAACTTCAACCGTAATATTATCAGGAATAACCTTAACAAGTTCTGTTATCTCTGCCGGTGTTCGGTTATCAAGCATTATTACATCTACATTTGCTTCAACCGCTTCTAACACCTGATCTTTCGATTCCGTTTCTACTTCAATTTTTACCATATGCCCAATATTTGATCGGACTCGCTCTACTGCTTTAGTAATACTTCCGGCTGCTTTTATGTGATTATCTTTGATCATTACTCCATCATCCAACCTGAACCGATGGTTTTTTCCACCACCACATTTAACGGCATATTTTTGAAGCGACCTTAGTCCCGGTAACGTTTTTCTCGTGTCTGTAACTGTTATTGATTCGTCGTTTAGCAACTTAATGACTTCAGATGTTGACGTAGCAATACCCGACAAATGCTGAATTATATTCAAAATGACCCTTTCTGCAGAAAGCAAAACTCTTGTTGAGCCTTCTACAGTAGCTACAACCTCCTTTTTAGAAACCTTATCACCGTCTTTTTTGTAGAACCTAACCTCTACATCGGCCCCTAAAAAATTATATATAATTGAAAGAGCTTCCAACCCGGCGATAACCCCTTCTGATTTAGCTATAAAGGTGCCCTTAGATTTATGCGCAGATGGAAATATAGATTCGGATGTTAGGTCTCCCATTCCGATATCTTCTTTTAAGGCTTCCTGAATAATTTCTTTTAAATGAATAGAGATCATGGCTGTAAAAGCCTTAGATTTTGGGTATTTTGTTAAGACCTTAAAGATACAGCATTTCTTGAAAAAGAACGATTTATGATTTATTTGGATCACGCGGCTACTACTCCAACTCACGATACTGCTCTCGAAGTTTTCGTAAACGTTTCTAAGCACTATTATGGCAATCCAAGTAGTTTGCATGATATTGGCGCGGAAGCAAAACAATTGCTTGAAGCCAGCAGAAGAACATTAGCTAAAATATTAAATGCAGAAACGGATGAAATTATTTTCACGGGGGGCGGATCTGAGTCGAATCAACTTGCAATTAAAGCTTTATTAAGCTCTGTTGATAGTACCAAAAATCACCTTATTGTTTCAGAAGTTGAGCATTCATCTGTAAGAAATTTGTTTGAACAATTGGAACGTTCAGGCTTTATTGTATCAAAAATTGGAGTCGATTCTTTAGGAAGAATTTCAATAAATGAACTCGAAAACTTGATCACGGAAAGAACCGCATTAATATCTATACAACATGCTAACTCTGAAACAGGAGTAATTCAGGATGTTGAGAAAATTGGGCTGCTTACAAAAAAACACGGCCTTCTTTTTCATTCTGATTGCGTACAAACCTTTTGTAAGATCGGAATTGAGTCAAAATGGTTTGATGCTGTTTCCGTTTCATCTCATAAAGTGTATGGTCCAAAAGGTGTTGGTGCTTTTTATCTGAGCAAAAGCATTGACTTCAAGCCCGAAGTACCCGGCACTTCACAAGAAAAAGGGATAAAGGCAGGGACTCAAAATGTAGCCGGTATTGCATCGTTTGCAACCGCAGCAAAACTAACATACGCAAATAGAGCCGACGAATATGTTCGATTAACTATGTTGAGATCCAAAATTATTGAAGGCTTTAAGAATTCAGGAATTGAATGCGTTGATGAAGGCTCTACAGAAAACAAACTTTCCAATATATTAGGTTTGCGCTTTATTGGAATGGAAGGACAATTTTTAATGCTTGAATGCTCACAAACCGGATTGGCTATTTCAACGGGAAGCGCTTGTCAAGTAGGCTCGGAAAAACCAAACAGAACAATGAAAGCTATGGGAAGAACAGATGAAGAGGCGATAGAATTTGTGCGGTTATCGCTAGGTTCAGAGAATAATGAAGAACAAATTGATGTGATAATTCAAAAAATAGAAGTTATCTTAAACCGACATTTTGCTAAGGCGAAATTTTAACAGATATTCTTCGTTAAAAAGCAGAACTATAAAAAAACATCGTAATGAAAAAAGCACTATTTATAACACTACTACTGAGCTTTGCTGTATTCAATTTTACTAATGCTCAAGACCGAGAGATGCCCGACCTACCTGTTTTAAAAATTACTAAATTCAGTGATTATCAATGTCCGGCTTGTAAGTATTATGGCCAAATGTTGGACCAGGCAAAAGAAGACTTTGGAGATAGAATTGAAGTTATCTATAAAAACTATCCTTTAAGAATGCATCAACATGCTAATCTGGCGGCAAGAGCTGCAGAAGCAGCTCGTGAGCAAGGTAAATTTATAGAAATGCATGAAATGTTATTCACCGGTCAAGAGCAATGGAGCAGAGGCAATGCCGAAGCCCTTTTTATTGGATATGCACAAGATCTTGAACTCGATATGGAAAAGTTTAAGACAGACCTAAACTCTGCTCGTTTAAACAGACGTGTTCTTGCAGATAAAAGAGAAGGCACTGCCTTAGGGGTGAATTCTACTCCAACTTTCTTTATTGATGGGAAAAAAGTTGAACGTTTACCCAATAATTACGCCGGCTTTAAAGCAATGATAGAGTCTCGTTTCAAGTATTAATTTTAAGCTAACGTATTTAAAGCCCGATATTAAAATACCGGGCTTTTTTTTGTTAAAAATTAAGCTCAGAACGGAACTTAATGCCCTGATGTTTGCTGAATACCTTCTTATATTTATCTCATGGCTAGAAAAAAATTCGATATTCCTGAAATGTACAAGTCTCCTGTTATCCGCAAGGTTAAAGAGGCGACAAAAATAACCGATCCAATGAAGAAAGACCTGGAGCCGACTGTGTTGGATTTCGGTCCGGTTCATTTTTTGATTCCAAGGTTTTTTGGTTTTTGTTATGGAGTAGAGAATGCTATTGATATTGCATACAGAGCAGTTGATGAAAACCCTGATAAAAAAATATATCTGTTGAGTGAAATGATTCACAACCCTACAGTGAATGAGGATTTGCTGAAAAAAGGAGTGAGATTTTTATTCGATACGGATGGAACAGAACGCATTCCAATTTCTTCGTTGAAATCTGATGACATTGCAATAGTCCCCGCCTTTGGAACTACTGTTGAAATAGAAAGTGAGCTTAAAAAAGTCGGGATTGATCCATATGAGTTCAATACTACTTGCCCATTTGTAGAAAAAGTATGGAAAAGAGGAAAGCAACTTGGAAAAAAAGAGTACAGCTTAGTGGTTCATGGTAAGCACGAGCACGAAGAAACCCGGGCTACATTTTCGCACAGCGCTGAACATTCTGAAGTGGTTGTAGTTTTGAGTCCCGAGGAAGCTAAGGTCTTAGCAGAGATCATGACTAAAGATCGGCCGTTATCAGATTTTGAGAAATATTTTGGACATAAATCTACTCCAAACTTCGATCCATATACAGATCTGAAGCGTTTTGGGGTGATAAATCAAACCACCATGCTTGCTACAGAAACACAGGAAGTAATGGATATTCTGAAAGAGGCCACAATCAAACTTTATGGTGAGTCTGATATTCTGAATCATTTTGCTGATACATCTGATACCTTATGCTATGCCACAAATGAAAATCAATCGGCAACTTTAGCATTAGCAGAAACGGATGCAGATATTTCTTTAGTTGTGGGCGGATATAATTCTTCAAACACAATGCATCTGGTCGAGATCCTGGAACATTCTTTTCCGACCTTTCATGTTAGAGATGCCGGGGAGATCAAATCAGAAACTGAAATAACTCATTTTGATCAGTGGAAAAAAGAACTACTTGAAACCAAAAACTGGCTTCCGAAAGACAAATCCCCACTCAAAGTAGCGTTGACCTCGGGCGCTTCCTGCCCTGATATCTTAGTGGATGAAGTCATGTTAAGAGTTTTGGATTTCTTTGATGATGTAAAAGAAGTGGATGAAGTAATAGAGCCTTTTGATAAAAAGCTGTCAGCTATCAGCTAATAGCTTTTTACTGATCCACAACACTAAAGTAAGCCACGGCTTTAGGCTGAAAGCTTCTGATCTTTAAAGCATATTTAGTAGCAACCAATTCAATATCCGGAGTTACAAAGCCGGTTTCATCTTCCTGAATTTTTTGGTAGGGAACATATACCGCATACGGCGTTTCGTTTTGGAGTTCCGAAAACTGTTCTAGTGGCACATCATATTTGATCACAATGGAAGAGGGGTTATACGTAATATTTTGTCCCCTGGGAAGGTTTCTGGTTCTAATGTAAACACTAACCTCATTCTCTGTAAATTCAGACACATTAGCGGTTAAGGATACTTCATCCAACGACAATTCCAAAAGTGGATTATTATTTGTTACCGGGATTGTTTGGGCAATGTCATCTTTAACACCTGATAGCTTTAATGTATCTTCAATAACCCATTCATTGATAGCAGTCATTTGAGAAACGGCACCGGTTATTGAAACGCTGTCCGGTGAAATTTGAGGCTCACTAATCAGGCCGAATCTTGTTTCAAATTCCAGATCCCAATTTAATTTGATAGGAACTTTTTTTGTGATCTTTTGCTCCAGATTTACTGAGATCAGTATAGGCTCAACCTTTGACACTTCTACTTCCTGATATGAATTTATTTGTTGCCTCACTTGATTGAACAAGTTTACTTCAGAATCTTCCACATCGATCGGGATGGACGGAGGGTTGTTATACAAATTGATAAGAGGAAGCGCCGTGCCGGAAAGGCTTACTTCTACATATTCAGGAAGGTTATCTGTGAGAGCCAAATCTGCAGGAATATCTCCGATTTCTAATGGCATATTTACACTGATGTTGAAAATGCCATTCAAATTTACAGCAAACCATAAACTTATCGCTATCAGATACGCGAATACAAATACAAGAGCTCCTTCTTTGGTTACAAGCTTGTTTTCAGCTTCATCCCCGCCGGGCTTGGTTCCCTTTTTAACATAAGAAAGAATCCGCTCTTTAATATTTTGATAAGAATTATCCGCCATATGTTAATATAGATTTGAACATAACCTTATACAACTAACTTCGCACAATGATATCACCTACAACTTGTGCTTTTACTTTGGCATTAAGCCTTTTCGCTATATTAAATCGGTTAGCGTGGATTTCGTGTCTCCAAACCTGATTCGATACTTTTATGATCAATTTTCCAGATTCAAAATGAATATCTGTTACCTGACTAGCGATTCTGGATCCAACAACTTCTTCCCAAACTGACAATACCATACCCTGGCGAAGTTTCTTTTTATGCGGAAACTTGTCCAAATACTTCTGGAGAGAATCACTAATTGGTTTGGGTGTATCGAATCTCATGCTTTTTCTTTTATTATGCCATCATGTACAGAAAAGAATTTATTTCTCGTACCATCAAAATCGACATATTCCTCGAAAGGTACCGGATTTGCCGAGGTTATAAAAGTTTGGCCTTCATGATTCTGTAGTGCTTCTAATAGTATTTCCGTTTTTTTTAGATCCAGATCTCCAAATACATCATCTAGCATTAAAATAGGAAGGTCTTCGAGTTCGTCGGAATAATAATGAAGTTGTGCCAATTTAAGTGATAGAGCGAAAAGTCTGTGTTGCCCCTGAGACCCAAATCTGCGTAATTCAAACTCATCCAAATAGAAAACCACTTCATCTTTGTGTGGACCTGTCAGTGTTTGTTCTCTTTCAATTTCTTTGTCTATGGTATCTTCTAAAGCTTTCTCGTACTGAACCCGGATATCCTCAGGATTTGTTGATGGTTCGCAAAAGGTTTGATATTCCATCCCGGTTGTCAAATCCATTCCTGAGATCATTGCATAATCTCTCTCCAGATATGCTTTAAAGTTTTCCAACACCTCAAATCGTGTTGTAATTATTCTTGATCCTGTTTCTATAAGTTGAATATTCCATGGCTCCAGATATGATTTTAAAACAGAAACCGAGCCCTGAAAATCCTTAAGAAGTGTATTTCTTTGCCTTCTTACTTTCCTGTAATCGATCAGGTCTCTTAAATATGATTTAGAGATCTGACTTATAAATGAATCTAAAAAGGAGCGTCGCTCGATGGGGCCTTCAAGAGTAAGCTTTTTGTCATCCGGAGCAAGCACAACAACAGGAACCATTCCAATTAAATCTGAAAGACGGTCCAAAGGAGAATCATTTACAAAAACCTTTTTCCCTTCTCCCCGTGAATAAGAACAACTTACATCAAACTCAGAGCGAATTTTCCCTTCAAAATGTCCCTTTATCATGAAGTATTTTTCGTCACTATTAATAACATATTGATCTGTTGTTGACACAAAGCTTCGTGACATGCACAAGAAATGGATGGCATCAATAAGGCTGGTTTTTCCTGCGCCGTTTGGCCCCGTAATTACATTGAGATGGGGCGCCCAGCTAACTGATGTCTTAACATGGTTTCTAAAATGAAGCAGTTCTTGTGAAGTAATTCTCATGCTCCAATAGTACAAATAATCAGGCGAAAAAATGCAGTTGTACTCGTATATCCTACTTGATCAACAGCATTTTTCTTGTCAAAACTGATGATTCCGTTTTAAGACGGTAAAAGTATACCCCAGAGCTAAGACTTGATGCTTCAAATGTTACCCTGTTCTCTCCGCTTGCAGCCGCTCCATTATGGAGTAAAGCAACCCGTCTCCCTAATTGATCGAAAACAGAAAGTGTAACGTTTTGTGCTTTCTTTAAACGATAACTAATAACCGTACTTGGGTTAAACGGATTCGGATAGTTCTGGTTCAGGGTAATAACATCAGGAGAACTTAAAATACTTTCTTCATTTGATACCGGCATGCCACCAAAAAACGCTCGGCGAACAAGAGTTGTATCATGAATAAAAGGGTTTCTGTTTCCTTGAACATTTTCTATTCCAACACTACGAGCAACTTCAGTTTCATCAACCGGGTCAGCATCATGCCATGTCAGCAAAACATCTTTCATGCTGTTAAAGAAAGCTTCATTATCAGTTCCATCATTTACAATGCTTGAATTATCCTGATAAATAGCCCAAAAGTAGAACATAGCTCTTGCTACATTTCCTTTGTGATCTTCTCTAGGCTCAAATGAAGTGTTGTTAAGCAACTCACTATACTCGTCAATATTTGATGTTGGGATAGAAGTTTGATTTGAGTTTTCCCTATACCACTTAGACGTATTTTGATCTGGTATTTCATCAAACTTGAAGTTATTTCTTGCTCCATTGGCATCAACTCTGGTCGGGTAAAGATGATGAATATCAGCTCTCATAGGGGCATCGCTGTCAAAGAAGCTTTGTGGCCAAGTGTGTTCCGTGTTAAAATCACTTGCTGCCTGATTTCCTTGTGCGTCTTGCCGATCTGTAAACGTGATTGTATATCCTGTATAAACACAGGATATTTCATTCCCATTCTTTTTATCAATTTGCTCAAACATTGCATCTCGAGCAGAGTTGTAGGATCGCGGATTAGTAACCGAATAATTCAATTGAAGTGAATCAATAAGTTCGTTTCCGGTTTTGCTCGGATGGATGTAATCGTTCTGCGCCGTTACCTGTAGCGCCCAAAGTGATAGGGCAAGTGCAATACAAAATCTCATAGCGTTTCTTATTATTTAAAACCCAAAAGTATCGTGCCCCATATAGATGGCATTTTCACCTAGTTCTTCTTCAATACGAAGAAGCTGGTTATACTTAGCTATTCTATCGGTACGGCTCATTGATCCTGTTTTAATTTGGCCTGCATTTGTAGCAACTGCTAAATCAGCGATGGTTACATCTTCTGTTTCTCCAGAGCGATGAGAAATAACAGCTGTGTAGCTATTTTTATGAGCCATTTCAATGGCGTCCAACGTTTCCGTTAAAGTACCAATCTGATTTACTTTAATAAGAATAGAATTGGCAATGCCGTTTTCGATTCCATGTGCCAAACGTTCTGTATTAGTAACAAAAAGATCATCTCCAACTAATTGTACTTTGTCTCCAACAGAATCAGTAAGCTTTTTCCATGCGTCCCAATCATTCTCAGCCATCCCGTCTTCAATTGAAATAATAGGATATTTTTCTACCCAGTTTGTCCAAAACTCAACCATTGCGTCGGTATCTTTGGTGGAACCATCGCTCCATTTAAATTCATAAAGCCCGGTTTCAGAGTTGAAGAATTCAGATGATGCCGGGTCTAGGGCAATAAGGATATCGTCCTCCGGAATATAACCCGCTTTTTCTATCGCCATCAATATTACTTCAATAGCTTCTTCATTAGACTTTAAATTAGGAGCGAATCCACCTTCATCTCCTACTGCAGTACTATAGTTCTTTTCGCTAAGCACTTTCTTAAGATTATGAAAAATCTCCGCGCCCATTTGAAGGGCATGGCTAAAAGATTCCGCTCCTGCAGGCATTACCATGAATTCCTGAAGATCTACACTATTATCAGCATGCGATCCACCATTAATAATATTCATCATTGGTACAGGCATTACCTTTGCATTTACACCTCCGACATATCTCCATAGTGGCATTCCAAGATCGCTTGATGCCGCTTTTGCACACGCTAATGAAACACCAAGTATTGCATTAGCACCTAATTTATTTTTATTCGCTGTTCCGTCAATCTCTAGCAAAAGCCTGTCCAGAGCTAACTGATCATAAATTGGCAGACCTATGAGTTCATCTGCAATGATTCCGTTCACATTTTCAACGGCTTGCTGAACACCTTTTCCTAAAAAATAATCTTTATCACCATCTCTAAGTTCTACAGCCTCATGTTCCCCTGTTGAAGCACCTGATGGCACTGCAGCTCTTCCCATTGCTCCACTGGAAAGAATTACATCAACCTCAACGGTTGGGTTTCCCCGTGAATCTATAATTTGACGTGCTACTAGATCTTCGATAAAGCTCATTTACAATCTCCAATTGGATTAAATTTATTTTTATAAAGGTACCATGTTTTAATATGTTCTTAAAGCCCTTTTATTGAAGACTTCTTAACTTAACGATTAAATAATTTTACTAGCACCTTGAACATAAAACATCCGTGGGTCATCCTTTTTGATATTGATGGCACCTTACTTACCGTAGACAGAAAATTTAATCGCCCTCTCATAAGAAGTATTCTTAATGACTTAAATATCAATTATCCTGACATGGAAAAAGAGGGATTTTCCGGGAGAACCGATCATGATATTCTAAGTTCTTTTCTGATACATCATGATTTTGATGAGAATCTTTATCAAGAGTTAAAATCGGAATATTTAAAGAGAACAGATGAAGAAATGTGTTCAGAGCATGTTATCAGACATAAATATGTTGATGAAGCCATTTCTTTTTTTGATGAAATGAACGCGCATGTAGGGTTGCTTACCGGTAATTATCCCTCGGCGGCAAAAGCTAAACTGAAAGTCGCTGACATCCATTACGATTTTAAGTTTGGCGCATACGGTGAGTTTAATAAAGACCGAAATCAATTACCTTTGATCGCATTACGCAAAGTAGAAAATGACCTCGGTATTGCTCCCGATCCTTCAAAGTTTATTATAATAGGGGATACGCCTAGAGATGTGGAATGTGCTAAATTCGCAGGAATGAAATGCGTTGCAGTTACAACAGGCAGATTTACAGAGAGCGAGTTAGCTCCTTTTAAGCCGGACTTAATTATATCGGATCTGTCCCAACCAGAAAATTGGTTTCGGGAAATTTCAGAGAGTTAGTCCCACATCCAGCCAAATACAAAAGAGATCTGAGCTGAACCATAGAATTTTTTGGGAGCATAGTTGTTCGTTATTTGCAACTCACCATTTTCGTATCTTGGATTCCCTGTATCGTCAAGCTGAGGTTGTGAGGGTTCAAGTATCTGAAGTCCTTGGTCGAAATAATAAAAATTATACCCAAACATAAAGCTCTGCAGGTTTGCAAAATTTGCATTAAAGTCGATGCCTATTTCTGCGCTTCCGGTAAGCCCAAGGTGCCAGTCTCCATCGCTCCAACCCGTCAATATATCATTGGGTCTTTCAAAAGTATCGTAAGCTTGAGGGTTGTTTTCCCGGAATCCATTTCTATTTCTGTCATTAAAATATGGGTATGAAAACGCAAACACCGGTCCTCCACTAAAACTTCCAAAGAATCTAAAATTATCTGACACCTCTTCTGCTAAAACTCTTTTTTTCATTCCTAATGTTATTGGAAATGAAACCACTCTTTTATATTTATTAGGAATTGTTTTTGTGCCAAAGAAGTAATCGATAAAAACTTGCTCTCTGGGATCTTTTAAGCCTGAAATCTTGAATGATAGATGAGCCTCTGTATATCTTGATAAAACTCTTCTGTATTGCCCTCCAACACCGAAGCCAAAATCGTTTGCTCCAAAAATAAAACCAAAACCCGCTTTGTACCCTTCATCGTATAAGTTTTTTGGAACTTCTTTTTTCCTAATCTCAGGCTCTCCAAACTGTGCCAACACGGAAGAAGGCAAAAGTAATGCGAAAATCGCTAAGCTTAATAAAAATAACTTTTTCATATCGTTAAAGTTTTGCATGGAAAGAAAGGTAACACAAATTCAACGAAAAATAACGCAATTTCTTATTGCCTTAAGTCAATAAGATGTTATTTTCAGCCAAAATTTAATTTGAAATAAATACTGAGTATGAATTCACATACCACGTTTCTGGTTTTTGGCCCCGCTGCAACTTTGCGCAGAATGTCTGATAAAATGTTTAAAGAACACGCTCCAAAGTTTCTCTATGAGCACAGCAAAGAAGAAGATAAGGACAAGCTTTTTGTTGCCGTCTATGAAGAGTATGAAAAACAGATCAACTCAAGCGTTACATTAACTTGCATATTTGAGAGTACTCAAGATCATAACAAAATTGTTTTAAAAAAGACCGGCGGAAGAATGGGCTTCAGAGGCAGTTCGCTTTCTGAAGAAAGAAATGTAGAATCTAATGTTGTTGATTTTATCATAGATTTTGGAAAACGTTTTGGACTAACCGTACAGGAAGAGCAAGTTTCTGACACTCCTCCGGAAGAGAACGAAGAAGATTAATGCCAAACGCTCGTAGCGAGTGGACCGTTCTTTCCATGCTCAAATGGGCAACTTCTTATTTTGATGAGAAGGAAGTTAAATCGCCACGATTAAGCGTCGAGTGGCTCTTGGCCCATGTTCTGCAAATAAAGCGTCTTGATCTATATCTGAAATATGATCGCCCGCTATCAGCTGAAGAACTGGACGAACTAAGACCCTTAGTTAAAAGAAGAGCTAATCATGAGCCTCTTCAATATATAACCGGAGAAACGGAATTTTATAATTCTACTCTTAAAGTCAATCCCGATGTATTAATACCAAGACAAGAAACAGAACAAATGGTTCAGTTGATTTGTGATAATCACAAGACCACGGATGGACTTTCTGTTCTTGATATCGGTACCGGCTCCGGTTGTATCTCTATTGCACTAAAGAAAGAGTTCGAGTCCTGGGATGTAAATGGAATAGACATATCAGATGAAGCGCTGGTTCTTGCAAGAGAAAATGCTACGCTTAACAATGTTGAAATTCTATTTGTAAAGCACGACCTGTTCAATTCCCAACCCTCTGCCTTCAGCTCTGCATTTGATATCATTGTATCCAATCCTCCATACATCCTCGCTGAAGAAGAGCCCGACTTGGATAAAGAGGTTAAAGACTTTGAGCCTCATCTGGCATTATTTTGCAATAACACTAGAGAAATGTTCGAAGCGATAGAACTTTTTTGCTCCAAAAACCTTAAAAAAAATGGAGTTGTATATCTTGAATTTCATGAGAACAATTCCGATGAAGTTGCGGAAGTTTTTTCTTCCCGAAATTGGACGGTTCAAATAGTTAAAGATTTTGATGAAAAGGATCGCTTTTTAGTTGCCTCAAAAGAGTAATTGAATTATGAAAGCGCTTTTATTTTCACAAAATTTAAAATGTGGAAAACTTGTGGAAAAAAATATTAAGGTTTTTTCATCCCCCTCTTCAAGCGTCCATTTCTTTGTTACGGCATTGTTACGGTATGTCAAGTTAAAAATTAACATATTCCCATAAATTTTATAACCTATTGCTACACAGTAAATTAAAGCTGTTTAATGATTGTGGATAACTTTTATAAGTTCGCGTTTATTGGGTTTGACTTGTGTTAAATAATTCTTCATTTTCAGTTCAGGATTTAAACAATTCAGCATTTTACTGCTGTGGATAACTAGCCTTTCTTTTTGGGTTAAAGGCAAAATTTTTTTTAGGAGATTTGGAATTGAGGATGATATCTGCTGAGGAAGCATGGAACGAGTGCTTAGACATTATTAAGGACAACATAAGCTATCAAAAATTTAAGTCTTGGTTTGAGCCAATCAAACCAATTTCCCTTGCAGAAAACACCTTAACAATTCAGGTTCCAAGCCAGTTCTGGTACGAGTGGTTGGAAGAACATTATTATTCAATGCTCCGCTCTACTCTCGCAAAAGTTTTAGGGCCTGATGGCAAGTTGGAATATTCTATTGTAATGGAGAAATCTGAGCACTTTGAGCATAACAGATCCATAAGACTTCCTCAAAGACCGATGGGGCCCGTTGAACCCCAGGAAATGAGTGGCGGATATAAAGATTACTATCCTGAAAGAATAGAAAATCCTTTCGTAATTCCCGGAATTAAGAAGACCAAGGTAGACTCTAACTTAAACAGCTCTTATGTCTTTGATCGTTTTATCGAAGGCGACTGTAACAGATTGGCTCGTTCCGCGGCAATGGCTATTGCTGATAATCCTGGAAGCAATTCTTTCAATCCTCTCTTTATATATGGCCCTACGGGTCTAGGAAAGACTCACTTGGCACAGAGCATTGGAAATAAGATCAAACAAAAGTTCGGTGACGAAAAATCCGTGCTTTATATTTCGTCTGAATCATTTACTAACGAATTTGTTCACGCCATTAGAAATAACCGGGCAAGTGAATTTTCTATGTTCTACCGAAATATTGATGTCCTTATCGTTGATGACATTCAATTTTTCAGCGGAAAAGAAAAGACCCAGGAAGAATTCTTCCATATTTTCAATGCCCTTCATCAGGATGGGAAACAAATTATTTTAAGTAGTGACCGCGCTCCAAAAGATGTTCCCGATATTGAAGAACGATTGATCTCAAGATTCGGGTGGGGATTAAGCGCCGACCTTCAAATGCCTGAGTATGAAACTCGTTACGCTATTCTGGAAAGAAAAGCTCAGGATAATGGTATAGAAATTGACTCTGAGATCATTGAATTTATCGCTCATAATTTTAAATCAAATGTGAGAGACTTGGAAGGAGCGATCATTAAGTTACTAGCTCACGCTTCATTACAGAACATAGATGATATTGACCTGCCAATGGCTAAGCGTGTTCTGAAAGACATGGTAAAAGAATCCAACACGCAGATCTCTATCGAGTCTATTCAAAATTATGTGTGTGATTACTTCGGCATCGATACTAATAAAGTTCGGGAAAAAACCAGAAAGCAAGAAATTGTTGAGGCTCGACAAATTGCTATGTATTTCTCGAAGAAGTATACTAAATCGAGCTTGAAAACCATCGGCCTTCATTTTGGTGGACGAGATCATTCTACAGTAATTCACGCAATTTCAACTGTGGAAGAAAGAGTAACTACCAGCCACAAGCACAAAAAAATGCTTGATGAACTACAGCAGCGTATCGAAGTTGCCAGCCTTTAAGCTATGGATAAGCTCATAATAAAAGGGCTGAGATTTCATGGTCTGCATGGTGTATTTGAGCAAGAAAAGATCACTGGCAATCTGTTTGAGGTTGACCTTGCTTTCACCCTGTCTCTACAAAAAGCCGGTGAAACAGACGATCTTACTGAAACTGTTGATTATGCAAAAGCTCGTTCATTTGTAGAGGAAATAATAAAAAGCTCTCCAATGAATTTGATCGAAACAATTTCCCTAAAGATAGGAGAGGCTCTTTTTCATGAATTTGAACCAGATCTCTTGGAGGTTAAAGTACGAAAACTAAATCCTCCCATGGATGGCGAAACGGAATACTCTGAGGTAACGATGCAATGGCCTCGGTAGTTATTGCTCTTGGTTCGAATCTTAATAATCCACATAAACAGCTGTGTATTGCCAAAGATTTTTTGGCAAAAATAAGCACTTCTGAAGTTTTGGTTTCTTCCATTTATAAATCTGAACCTGTTGGCCCAAGCGAAAAAGATTTTTTCAATGCCATTATTAGAATAGAGACGACATTAAGTCCATCACAACTATTTAATCAGCTAAAGAATCAAGAGAAAACGCAAGGAAGACCGTCCCGTTATCCGAAGTGGACATCCCGAACCATTGATCTTGATATTATTGCCTACGATGACTTGGTGCTTGAAACAGATAACCTTATTATTCCACATACTGAGTACAAAAACAGATTGTTTGTTCTGCTACCGCTAAAAGAGGTTTTGCCTGAATGGAGGGACAAATCGAATGCTCAGACAATTGAGGATATGATAAAAAAAGCTCCTCAAATCAGAATAGAAAAAACAAAGTTAGCCTGGTAGATGCCGAACCATTTTGATTTTATTGCTATTGAAGGAGTAATTGGAGCCGGAAAAACTTCATTAGCGCATTTAATTGCGGAAAGAAGAAATGCCAGAATAGTTCTGGAGGAGTTTGAAGATAATCCATTCCTTCCAAAATTTTATGAAGACAGAGAGCGGTATGCGTTTCAAACTCAGTTAGCTTTTTTAGCGAGCAGGTTTAAACAACAACAGAATATGATGAGCCAGGACTTATTCAGCCAGGTTACTATCTCTGATTATATTTTTGATAAAGACAGAATTTTCGCTCGTTTGAATCTGGATCCTGATGAAATGGCTCTATATGACAGCATTTTTAATATAATGCAAGGGATTGCACCACAGCCTGATCTTATTATTTTTATACAATCTTCAGTAGACCGATTGATGGAAAATATTAATCGTAGAGGCAGGGATTATGAACAGCATATTACCAGAGATTATTTAAAAGAACTGAATGATGCATACAATCATTTTTTCTATCACTATAACAGATCTCCTTTGATTACCATAAATGCTACAGAAATAGATTTTGTTAATAACGAAGAGCACTTAAAATATATAGAACAACAAATTTTTGAGATGCCGTTACATTCAAATACACACATTCATATAGCACCATAACCATGCTTTGGAAGCTTTTACTAATTATAGGTTTTATACTTTTTTTAAGATACGTGAACAGAATGTTCTTACCTTCAGGTAAGAAAACTAGTCAATTCAATCCATTTCAGGGATTTGGAAATACGCCGTCGAGCAATAAAAGAAAAAATATCGACCAGATTGAAGACGCTGACTACGAAGACATAACCAATAAAGACAAATAATCTCCATGAATTTCGAAGAGAAATTAAATCACGGTTTCGAATTACTTCAAGATAAAGATATCGACCATGCTTTAGATATTGCCAGAGAACTTCAAAAAGAAAACGAAGACTCTCATGAGGCTTACTATCTAGAAGCTTTGATTTTCCAACAGCTCGAACAATTCGATCTGAGCTTAAAGAACATCAACAAAGCAATTGAGCTGGATGATGAAAACGCAGCTTACTTTAATTTGCGAGGAAATATTCGCATGAATAAAGAAGAGTTAAAAGAAGCAGAAGAAGATTTTGATAAAGCTATCGAAATCGATGATTTTGCCGGAGCACACAGAAGCAAAGTAATGTTGATGCTTATGACTGAGCGAGGTGCAGAAGCCATTCCATACACTATCGATCGCATTAAGAAATCTCCGCAAGACCCCGAGAATTGGATCCTAATGGGAGATATGATCAAGCGTGGAGGCCAAGCAGATAAAGCAGCCACTTACTACGAGCAAGCGCTTAAGATCGATCCTGAGAATGAATATGCTCGACGTCAGTTAGAAGAAGAGTAATTGAACCTGTCATTTCGAATGGATGTGAGATTCTAAAGATTTTTTTACATCCATTTTTAGAAAAAGGGTCAACTGTACCGACCTTTAGAATTATTGGTACTGAAGCCTGTGCGGAGGAAGCACAGTACGGAATAAAGTACATTACCAAGTAAATGTACTCACAATCCTTAAGTAAAGACCTTCTCTGCCTCCTCCTACAATAGGAGGAGGACGCGTTGATAAAAATTAGAACCAATTCGGTAATTCCCCTCCTTATTCAAGGAGGGGCGAACTACTCAGAACCAAA
>CXWF01016570.1_pt1 | contig 52770 bp, 50 predicted proteins | sample 468421 | NCBI WGS metagenome assembly CXWF01 (sample SAMEA2620812, study PRJEB7988) | marine metagenome | biome: marine biome (ENVO:00000447); feature: surface water layer (ENVO:00002042); material: "saline water (ENVO:00002010), including plankton (ENVO:xxxxxxxx)" | depth 5 m
GCGGCGGCGGTGCGGGAATATCTTCGTGAATTCGGGAGGATGCCGGCGGATCGCGCGCCCCGGCGCATTCCAATCCCCGGCCGGGCGCGGTAGCAAAGGGCAACCAGACGAGGACCGCCATGTTTTATCGACCAGAAGACGGCCACGGCCTTCCCCACAACCCCTTCAATGCCATCATCACGCCCCGCCCGATCGGCTGGATTTCGACCCGGTCGAGCCGGGGCATCGACAACCTCGCCCCTTATTCCTTTTTCAACGGCGTGGCCTATTCGCCGCCGCAGGTCATGTTCGCCTCGACCTCGGGCAAGTCGGACCGGGCGCGCGGCAAGGATTCGCTGGGTAACATCGACCAGACCGGCGTGTTCTGCGTGAACGTGGTGGAGGCCGAAGCCATCGACCACATGAACGCAAGCTCGCAGACGCTTTCGGCGGGCGAGGATGAGTTTCCCCATGCCAAGGTGACGAAGGCCGCCTGTAACGAGATCGCCTGTTCCCGCGTCGCGCTCGCCCCCGCCTCGCTCGAATGCAAGCTGAGCCAGCTCGTGACGCTGGAGGGCGAGGACAATTTCCTCGTCGTCGGTCGGGTCGTCGGTGTGCATATCCGCGACGATTGCCTCGTGGACGGCAAGTTCGACATCACGAAGTTCGGAATGGTCTCGCGACTCGGCTATCGGGACTACACGATCATCCGCGACGCATTTGAGCTGACACGGCCGGACGATTGAGCCAGTCACTTTTGAATATCTGATCACCAGTTCTGGCGGATTTCCATTCACAGGCGAAGATGCGAACGTTCTCCTGAATGAAGGAGACCGCCATGACCACCACACCGCGCCAACCGCTCGACCGCGACCAGATTGTCCATTTGCGGCTCGAAGGCCTTGCGCTCACCGCTCTTGGATTTGGGTTGTTCGCGTCCAGCGGGGAGAGTTGGTGGCTCTTCGCGGTCCTGATCCTTGCGCCGGACCTGAGCGCGCTCGGCTATCTCGCAGGGGCACGCGTGGGCGCTGTTGCCTACAACATCGCCCATGTCTTCACGGGGCCGGCCGTCGTGATCGGTCTTGGCTGGTGGGTCGGAGCGCCGCTCATCCTCGCGCTTGGCGCGATCTGGTGGAGCCATATCGCAATCGACCGGGCGGTGGGCTATGGCCTGAAGGCGCGGGGCGACTTCAAGCGGACGCATCTGTCGTTTTGATGCAGGCGCGTTGGTCACGGCCTGCACTGAGACCCCGCGTCTTTAGCATTCCAGAGAAGAACGGGGCCGACGAAAAGCCGATCAGTGCCCGCCAAGGATCCCCGTGCGCACCGAATAATCGACCGCGACCTGGTAGTCCGGATCGTCATCGCTATCGACCATCAGGTGCCCGGCCTTTTTCAGAAGCTGGTGACAATCCCGCGACAAGTGCCGCAGCTGGAGTTGCTTGCCCGCCGCCTCATACTTGCCCGCAATCGCCTCGATCGCCTGAAGGGCGGACTGGTCCACCACACGGCTGTCCTCGAAGTCAACGACCACGCGCGACGGGTCGCTCTCGACATCGAACAGTTCCGTGAACCCGTCGGACGAGCCAAAGAACAACGGCCCGTTGACCTGATAGACCTTGGCCCCTTCTGGAGTCGTGTAGGTCTTGGCCCGGATACGCGTCGCGTTGCCCCAGGCATAGGCGAGCGCCGAGACGATCACGCCGACGACCACGGCGACCGCGAGGTCTTCCATCACCGTCACGACCGTCACGAGAAGGATCACGAAAGCGTCCATGCGCGGCACGCGGGTCAGGATGCGGACAGAGTTCCAGGCGAAGGTGCCGATGACGACCATGAACATCACACCCACGAGGGCGGCCAGCGGGATCTGCTCGATCAGCGGCGAGGCGAAGAGGATGAAGGACAACAGAAACAGCGCCGCAGCGATGCCCGCGATCCGCGTGCGCCCGCCGGATTTCACGTTGATCATCGACTGGCCGATCATGGCGCAACCGCCCATGCCGCCGAAGAACCCCGTCACCGTGTTGGCCACGCCCTGCGCGATACACTCCTGCGATGCGCCGCCACGTTGGCCGGTCATCTCGCCCACGAGGTTCAGGGTCAGCAGGCTTTCGATTAGACCGATGGCCGCAAGGATTACCGCGTAGGGCAGGATGATCTGGAGCGTCTCCAGATTGAACGGCACCATCGGGATGTGAAACGGCGGCAGGCCGCCCTTGATCGTGGCAAGGTCGCCGACGCGCGGCACGTCGATGCCGAAGCCGATCACCACGGCGGCGACGATTCCGATCCCGGCAAGCGGCGCGGGGACGACGCGCGTGATCTTGGGCATCGCCCAGATCACCAGCATCGTCAGCGCCACGAGGCCGAGCATGGTGTAAAGCGGCATACCCGAGAGCCATTCGCCCCCGCCCATGCCGTGCCCCGTGGCCTCCATCGTGCCCGGCACCTTGAACTGCGTGAGCTGCGCGAGAAAGATCACGATGGCGAGCCCGTTGACGAAGCCCAACATCACCGGATGCGGCACGAGCCGGATGAACTTGCCCCAATGCATGACCCCCGCGAAGACCTGGATCAGCCCCATAAGGACGACGGCGGCGAAGAGGTATTCCACCCCGTGCTGCGCCACCAGCGCGACCATGACCACGGCCAGCGCGCCGGTGGCCCCCGAAATCATGCCCGGACGCCCGCCGAAGACGGCTGTGATGAGCCCCACGAGGAAGGCCGCGTAGAGGCCAACGAGCGGATGGACCCCCGCGACGAAGGCGAAGGCGACCGCTTCGGGCACCAAGGCCAGCGCCACGGTGAGGCCCGACAGCAGCTCGATCCGGATGCGCCCGGCGTTCAGCGGGCTGCCCGGCGCGATGCGCAGGTCGGGAGTCTCTATGCGGTTGGCAAATCGCGCCAGCAGGGCTCGGGCCACGGGGCACCTCATGTAGGGATTGATTGTTCGCGCGCCCCTCCTATCGCCGCAATGCAGAAAAGACCACCCGCAATCCCGCAAAACCCTGTCCCGCAGGGTGCAAGGCTTGGCCCGATCCGCTTGCTTCGGCCCCGTAAGGCTGCTTCACTCGCCGCGAGTGACAGGAGGGCAGGATGGCGGAAACCATGATCGGCGTGATCGGAGGATCGGGCCTTTACGAGATCGAGGGCTTGGAGGGCGCGGACTGGGTCACGATCCAGACGCCGTGGGGTGACCCGTCCGATCAGGTGCTGACCGGCACGCTCGACGGGGTGCGCATGGCCTTTCTGCCCCGCCACGGGCGCGGGCATGTCCATACTCCGACCACGGTGCCCTATCGCGCCAACATCCATGCGCTGAAATCGCTGGGTGTGACCGACATCATCTCGGTCTCCGCCTGCGGGTCGTTCCGCGAGGATATGGCACCGGGCGATTTCGTGATCCTCGACCAGTTCATCGACCGGACCGTAGCGCGAGAGAAAAGCTTCTTCGGCACCGGCTGCGTCGCCCATGTGAGCCTCGCCCACCCGATCTGCGCGCGGCTGGCCGATGCCTGTCTGACGGCGGCACGGGAGGCCGGGGTCAGCGTCCACAACGGCGGCACCTACCTGTGCATGGAGGGGCCACAGTTCTCGACCCTCGCCGAATCGAAGCTCTACCGTGAGGTCTGGGGCTGCGACGTGATCGGCATGACCAACATGCCGGAGGCCAAGCTCGCCCGCGAGGCCGAGATCGACTATGCCTCCGTCGCCATGATCACCGATTACGACAGCTGGCATCCGCACCATGGCGAGGTCGACATTGCCGAGATCATCGCCACGCTGGGCGCAAATTCCGAGAACGCGCGCAACCTGATCGCCCGCCTGCCCGCGCTTCTGGGCGCGACCCGTGAAGCCTGCCCGCACGGCTGCGACAAGGCTCTGGAGTTCGCAATCATGACGGCCCCGGAAAAGCGCGACCCCGATCTTGTCGCGAAGCTCACCACAGTGGCGGGCCGCGTCCTTTGATCTGGCGGGCCGCGCTTTTCGCGGCGCTTCTGCCGGGGGCCGCGCTGGCACAGGAATTCGTCGAGGCGCGCGGACCGATGAGCGACGACGATTTCTACAACGCCGTCGCCTGTGGGGCCGAGCCGGGCGGGGAATGCCGCAAGCCGTTCGTGCGGTGGGAACGGGAGGGACGGCCGATCCGCATCGCGATCCGGCAGATGGACGACGCCTATCTCGGTGGCAAACGCCTGCGCGCCTTCGCAGCGTTGGAACGGGCGATACAGGAGTTGAACGGCGCAGAAGCTGGCGTGCGGCTTGTCGAAGTCGACGAAGGCGCGGAAGCGGAAATCGAACTGTTCTTTTTCGACCTCGAACGCGGTGAACCGATCGCGGGCACGGGGATCGAGGGCGTGGACGGCTCGCCCCTCGGCGGAGCCTCCACCCGCGTGCTGTTCGAGCGCGAGACCGGGCGCATCCGGCAGGTGGCCGTGATCTTCTCCACCACGCTCCAGATTCGTGCCTATGAGAGCGTCATGCTGGAAGAGTTGACACAGGCAATGGGGTTGATGACGGACATCCGAAACCCGCATTACGACGAAACCTCTGTCTTCGCGCAGGACACGAATGCCTCGACGGCGCTCGGCCCGCAAGACATCATGGCCCTGCAACGCCACTATGCCCGCTGAAGGAGCCCGCCATGCGCCGTCTCGTCCCTGCCGCCTTCCTTTCCCTCTGTTCCGCCCTGCCCGCGCAGGCCGACGGGTTCGTGATGGGGGCCGGCCGATGGGATTGCGCCAGGGCGCTGGAAGCGGCCAACTCTGGCGAAGGCATGGCCTATGAGCAACTCGTCGGCTGGCTCATGGGTTTCTGGTCGCACGCCACCTTCACGCGCGAGACGGGCTTTGTCGATATTGTCGAGGAGGTCGGTGGGCTCAAGATCTTCGAGCTGACCATGACCGAATGTCAGCGTGCACCCGGCGACACGCTCCTTTATGTGGTGAGCCGTTCCATGATCGAAAATACGAAGTGACCCCATGAAAACCGTCAAGGACTACATCCGCACCATCGTCGACTTCCCCCACGAGGGGATCATGTTCCGCGATGTGACCACGCTCTTCTCCGACCCGCGTGGCTTCCGCATGTGCATCGACCAGATGCTTCACCCCTATGCCGGCACCCGGATCGACAAGGTCGCGGGGCTGGAGGCGCGGGGCTTCATCATCGGCGGTGCCATCGCGCACCAGCTTTCTGTCGGCTTCACACCGATCCGCAAGAAGGGAAAATTGCCGGGTGCCACGGTGAGCCAGGCCTATGAACTCGAATACGGCGAGGCGGTGATGGAAATCCACGACGACGCGATCCAGCCCGGCGAACGTGTCTTGCTCGTCGACGACCTCCTGGCCACGGGCGGCACGGCAGCGGCGGGCATCCAGCTTATCGAACGGTTGGGCGGCGAGGTGGTGGGCTGCGCTTTCATCGTCGACCTGCCGGAGCTTGGCGGCCACGCCAAACTCGACGGGATGGGCATGGCCGTTCATACGCTTTGCGACTTTGAAGGCGCGTAGACGTTTTCTTAACGACTCGCTCCTACCGTCAACTTTGGTTCGTGGGAGCACGGACCGCTGCTTGATCAGCACGTCCCCCCGTGCAGCGCCCCGCCATCCCCCTCGGCGGGGCGCTTTCACATGGTCGCCATGCCTTGTGAGGCCTGTGTCACCTGTCACCAGACCTGAGCGCGCCGCAGGCGCACAATTTGGCAACAGCTACCGCTCCAGCATCACGCCGGGGTTCATGATGCCGTCCGGATCCAGCGCCGCCTTGATCGCGCGCATCGCCGCAGCCTTGGCCGGATCGCCGTAGCGGGCGAGGTCCGCGACCTTTAGCCGGCCGATCCCGTGTTCAGCCGAGAACGAGCCCCCCTTTTCGGCCACGAGGTCATAGACCACCGCCGCGACCGCGCCGCGCTTGTCGCGCAGGCTGTCGCGCGCCACGCCCTTGGGCGGGAAGATATTGTAGTGCAGGTTGCCGTCGCCCAAGTGGCCGAACACGTTGATCCGGAAATTCCCAAGCGCGGCCACCGCGGCCCCCGCATGTTCCAGAAACGCGGGGATTTCGGACAGGGGCAGCGAAATGTCATGGGAAGAAACGGAGCCGATCCGCCGGTTCGCTTCGGGGATTTCCTCACGCATCTGCCACAGTTCGGCCCTCTGCGTTTCGCTGCTCGCGATAACGCCGTCGTGGGCAAGGCTTGCTTCGAGCGCCGCCTCGAAGAGCCCCGTGAGGGCGGCGTCGGGATCGTCCTCAGCACCAAGGCCGAGGTCGATCAGCACCGACCAGTCCGGCACCGGGTCCATCGGGCACCGCGCCGGGCAATCGGTTTCGACGAGGAATCGCGGCCCCTGCCCCGACACCAGCTCGAACGCGCTGATCCCCGGCCCGATCCGCGCGCCTGCGAGCGCCAGTAGCTCCAGCGCCGCCGCCGGGCTTTCAACTGCAATGAGTGCGGTCCCTGTGCGGGCGGGGCGAGGGAAAAGCCGCATCGACGCCGCCGTGATGATGCCCAGCGTGCCTTCGGCCCCCACGAGAATCCCGCGCAGGTCGTAGCCGGTGTTGTCTTTCCTGAGCCGCTTCAACCCGTGCCAGATCGTGCCGTCCGGCAGCACGGCCTCCAGCCCGAGGCATAGCTCGCGCGTGTTCCCGTAACGCAGGACGTTCACGCCGCCTGCATTGGTGGAGAGGATACCACCCAGCCGCGCGGAGCCTTCCGAGGCCAGCGACATTGGGAACAGCCGGTCCTCGGCTTCGGCCGCCGATTGCAAGTCCGCCAAGATCACGCCCGCTTCCGCGATCACCACGTTTTCAGTCGGATAAACGCCGCGCACCTGCGTCATGCGTTCGAGCGACAGGATCACCGGGCGCGGCCCCTCGGCCATGATCTGACCGCCGACGAGCCCGGTCCCGCCGCCATAGGGCACCACGGCAACCCGCGCCTTGAGGGCCGCGCGAACGACCTTCGCCACGTCTTCGGTCGATCCCGGCGCGACCAGCAGGCCCTCGCCGCCTTGAAACAGCCCGCGCGGTTCTTCCAGATAAGCAGGTGTCAGGGGGCGGAACGCGGCCTCGGGCAGCGCGTCGCGCAGGCGGGCCTCGAAAGCCGCATCGGCAGGATTGAGATCGCTCATGGAAACTGGATGGCACCCAAACGGGCGCGGGGCAAGTCAGTCGAGCATGCCCGGTTGAAGCACCATCACCGTTGGTCGTCCCGGCAGCGTGTCCATCGACAGCGTGATCTCTCCGATCCCCGCATCGACCACGTCGAAGTCCCCGTCGCGCATCCCGCCAAGGAACCGGTCGAGCGTGTAGCGCCCGAACCAGTGCATCGGAATGACCACGCGGGCACGCAGCCGCTCCATCACGCGGATCATGCTCTGCGTGTCGAGCGAAACGCCCCCGTCCACGGCCGCCATCACCACGTCCAGCCGCCCGATCTCGGCATACTGGCCCGCGTCGGGAACGTGGTGGAGGTGGCCCAGATGCCCAATGCACAGGCCGGCCACCTCGAACACGAAAATTGAATTTCCATCTTCGACAAGACTTTCATAGCCACGAATGTCGGTATGGATGTTGCGGATCAGCGCCTCACCAAGGTCGAGTTCGTGGTTTCGCTGGCCGTCGCCATCCGCCCAGCCCTGTAACACGTTCGGGATGTCCGGGTCGGGCGACCATGTGAAGTGGCTGATATGGGCGTTGTTCATCGTCACCACGTCCGGGATCAGGTCGGCCCCGCCCTGATCGCCCGTGTAATCGGTGATGAAGGCGAGCCCGCCCTCGGTCTGGATCAGGAACGAGGCATGGCCGACATAGGAAATGCGCACACTCTCGGCCGGCACCGGGTCGGTGTAGGAGGCAAGCTGGACATAGGGGGCCGCCATGTTCTGCGCGAGCGCGTGACAATGGGACTCGATGCGCTCCTGCGCGGCGAGTGGCGTGGCGGTGAGGGTCAGGGCGGCGGCAAGGCGGATCATGGACATGGCCCGCATCCTGCCATGGATCACGGGCCTGTCGCCTCAACTCCGTGTGAGGGCGTGCCTGACCTTGGTCAGCGTTGACCCGGCACATGGCGCACGAGCTTGTCGAGCGTCTGGCCGCAGAACATGAGCGGTCCTGCGTCGCCGGCGTCAACTTGAAGAAAGCTGTTGGTCAGCCCGCGTCCGTCCGCCCCCGCCGGTCGGCACGGAGCGCGGCATACAGGACGTGGTTGCGCCAACGTCCGTTGATCTGGAGGTAGCTCTGCGCCACGCCTTCGTATTTGAAGCCGCATTTCTCCAGCACCCCGCGCGAGGCGGTGTTTTCCGGCAGGCAGCCCGCCTCGAGCCGCGAAAGGTCCATCTCGGTGAAGGCGTGGTTCACCACGGCGTCGAGCGCCTCACGCATGTAACCCTGCCGAGCGAAAGGTTCGCCGACCCAGTATCCGCAGGTGGCCGACTGGGCCGGGCCGCGCCGCACGTTGTCCACCGTGATCGCGCCGAGCAGCACATTGTCGTGGCGGCGGATGATGAGGAGCGGCAGGGCCGAGCCTTGAGAGACCGAGCGATTCACCCAATAGACCCGGTTCGTGAAGCCCTTGCGCGTCAGGTGGTCGGCAGTCCAGGTCGGCTCCCACGGCGTGAGAAACGCGCGGCTGGAGGCGCGAAGCTCGGTCCATGCGTGGAAATCGCCGTGGTTGAGCGGGCGAAGGGTCAGCCGCTCGGTATCGATCCGGACCTTTTTCGGCCGCCGGAGCATCACGCGGCGAGCCTGTCGGTCAGTGCGGACAGCGTCGGTGCAGTTTCGGCAGGGCCATAGAGCGCGAGCGCGGCGCGCGGGTTCGTAGCGATCCGGGTGCCGAGGCCGCGCACGTCCTCGGTCGTGACGGAGTCGAGCCGCGCGAGGGTTTCCTCGACAGGCACGACACGGTTCCAGATCGCCACCTGCCGGGCCAGCCGTTCGGCACGGGACGAGGCCGATTCCATACCCATGAGCATCCCGGCACGCAACTGCGCGCGCGCCCTGTCGACTTCGGCCACGGTCATGTCGGTGGCCGCGCGGCGCAGCTCGTCGATGGTCAGCTCCGCAAGTCCCGCGATCTCGCCCGCCGAGGTGCCGGCGTAGATCGTGATGAGGCCGGTGTCCGACCACGCGCCCGCCTGCGAAAAGATCGTGTAGCACAGGCCCCGCTTCTCCCGCGCTTCCTGAAAGAGGCGCGAGGACATGCCACCGCCGAGCGCGTTGGCATACACCTGCGCAGTATAGATCGTATCGTCCAGGTAGCCCGGCCCCTCCAGCGCGAGCGTGAAATGTACCTGTTCGAGGTGCTTGAGTTCGCGCCGCTCGCCGCCGACGAAGCCGGCAGGTTGGATCACGCTGGACGACGGGCGGTTGAGGCCGCCGAAGGCCTTTTCTGCGAGTCGCATGATTTCGTCATGGTCCACCGCGCCAGCAGCGGCGAGGATCATGCGGTCGGGGCCATAGTGCTCATCCACGAACCCGGCGAGATCGCCGCGCGCAAAGCCCTGCACCCGTTCGGCGGGGCCGAGGATGGGACGACCGATGGCCTGCTCCGGATAGGCCGCTTCCTGCAACCAGTCGAAGATCACGTCGTCGGGCGTGTCGAGCGCCTGCCCGATTTCCTGAAGGATCACGCCGCGCTCCACCTCGATTTCGTCCGGGTCGAAAACCGGGTTCATCAGGATGTCGGAGATCACGTCAACGGCCAGCGCCACATCCTCGCGCAGGACCCGCGCGTAATAGGCCGTCACCTCGCGCCCGGTATAGGCATTCAGGTAGCCGCCCACGTCTTCGATCTCTTCGGCGATCTGGAGCGTCGTGCGCCGCTTGGTCCCTTTGAACGCCATGTGTTCCAGGAAATGTGCGATACCGTTCTGTTCCAGCCGCTCATGCCGGCCGCCAGCCGTGATCCAGACGCCGAGGCTCGCACTTTCGATCCCGGGCATGTGTTCGGTCACGACGCGAAAGCCGTTGGACAGGGTGTCGAAACGAATGGTCATGTGCGGCGCTCGTTGTAAATCAGGGTTTCGAGCGCGGTGAGGTCGTTGGGCACCTTGCGCACCCGTTCCTCGCGGTCGAACAGGTCCGACATGCGCGGGGGGAGATGGGCATCACGGCCGGAAGCCTCCTTGACCGCTGCGGGGAACTTGGCCGGATGGGCCGTGGCAAGCGTGATCATCGGCACATCCGACTGGTGCTCGTTCGCGACCTTCACGCCGACGGCGGTGTGGGGGCAGATGACTTCGCCCGTCGCGTCCCATGTGGACTGGATCGTGGCAAGCGTTTCTTCCTCAGATGCGCGGCCCGACTTGAACTGACCGCGCAGGAAGTCGATGGCACCCTGACTGATGGTAAAGCCATCGCCCGCGAGGTCGGCCATCTGGTCGGCTACGACCGCGCCGTCGCGACCGTAGGCGTCGAACAGCACACGTTCGAAGTTGGACGACACCTGAATGTCCATCGAGGGGCTGACCGAGGGCAGCACGGTTTCCTTGGTGTAGGAGCCTGTTTCCAGCGTCCGGTGCAGGATGTCGTTCTGGTTCGTCGCGATCACGAGGTCGCGGATGGGCAGGCCCATCTGACGCGCGATGTAACCCGCGAACACGTCACCGAAATTGCCCGTGGGCACGGTGAAGCTCACCTCGCGGTGCGGTGCGCCCAGCGCCACGGCGGAGGTGAAGTAGTAGACGACCTGCGCCAGCACCCGCGCCCAGTTGATCGAATTCACACCGGCGAGCCCCACGGCGTCGCGGAACTCGAAATGGTTGAACATGTCCTTGAGCCGGGCCTGGCAATCGTCGAAATCGCCCGCCAGCGCGAGCGCGTGGACGTTGCCCTCGGACGGGGTGGTCATCTGCCGCCGCTGCACATCGGACACCCGGCCATCGGGGAAGAGGATAAAGACGTCGACATTGTCGAGCCCCCGGAACGCCTCGATCGCCGCCGAGCCGGTGTCGCCGCTCGTCGCTCCCACGATGGTGATCTTTTCGCCCCGCCGCTCCAGCGCCGCCTGAAAGAGCTGGCCGATAAGCTGCATGGCGAAATCCTTGAACGCCAGCGTCGGACCGTGGAACAGCTCCAGCAGGAAGTGATTGGGACCGAGTTGCACCAGCGGCGCGCGGGCCGCGTGGCCGAAACCCGCGTAGGCGTGGCGGATGCGGGCGCGGAGCTGGTTGTCCGAGAAGCTGTCGCCGATGAAAGGCTTCATGACCGTGAAGGCCACGTCTTCATAGGATCGACCTGCGAGAGCCGCGATCTCTTCGGTGGTCATGGTCGGCACGGACTCGGGAACATACAGGCCGCCGTCACGGGCGAGCCCGGTCAGCATGGCTTCCTCGAAGCTGAGCGTGGGAGCGCTCCCGCGTGTCGAGACGTATTTCATGTGCTCGTGTCCTCGTCCTTGCAGGCGGTCCGGGCCGGTGTCGCGCTCCTCAAACTGGCGCGGTTTCCGGCTTGGTTCCGGTGCGAAACGACGCTCTTGCGCGTCACGTCCCGGCCACCCGTTTCTCGTTCCGCCGCCGTATACGCCAAAGTGCGAACCCTGTCATCACCACCCAGGTCACGGCCATGAGAAACCATGTCATCGCGTATTCCAGATGGTCGTTCGGGATGCCTTCGGTCGTGACCGGGAGGGGTAAGACGTCGGGGTCCGTCTGGCTGCGCGCGATGACGAGCACGGGGTCGGTGCCGAGCGCCCCGGCGATCTTGTCCACGTCGCGGGCGTACCACCAGTTGCCGTCCGGATCGTCGTCCGGGGTGAAGCTGTCACGCTCCTCGGGCCAATGCAGATTCCCCTCCACCTCCATCGGCCCGGTCGTACGCGCGGCGGTCTTCATTTCGGTCGGCACGAACCCCCGGTCGACGAGGATGCGGCGGCCCGTTTCGGTCGTAAACGGCGCGATGATGCGAAAGCCCGCGCCGAAGTCCCGCGAGGAGACGAGGACGTGGATTTCATCGTCCCCCATCGTGCCGGTGACGGCCACGGGTCGATAGCGGTCCGTTTCGGGATCGGGGTCTGAGGGCAGCGGCCCCGCCTCTCCGGCGATCTGCGCTTCGATCTCGTCCAGCACGCCCTGTTTCCACTCGAGCCGCTGGAGTTGCCAGACACCAAGCGACACGAAGGACGCGAGGCCGGCGATCAGCAGGATGGCGGTGATGACCTGTTTCAGCATGGGTTTCCCTTAGCACCGGCGTTCGGGGGCCTCCAGAGCGTGTTGTCTGGCGGTGGGAGACACCCCCGAACGTGAAACGGGCGAGGTCACCCCCGCCCGTCCGAATTCGATCTGTCGCTGTTGTCAGCCGCCCCAGATGTAGACGGCGCAGAACAGGAAGAGCCAGACGACGTCCACGAAGTGCCAGTACCACGCGGCGGCCTCGAAGCCGACGTGATGGTCCTGCGTGAAGTGGCCCGCGTAGATGCGCATCAGGCAGACAAAGAGGAAGATCGTCCCGATGATGACGTGGAAGCCGTGGAAACCCGTCGCCATGAAGAAGGTCGCGCCATAGATGTTGCCCGACAGGCCGAAGGCGGCGTGGCTGTATTCGTAGGCCTGGAAGAAGGTGAAGAGGATGCCCAGCAGGATCGCGAGGATCAGGCCGGTCTTCACGTCCTTGCGGTTGTTCTCATGCACGAGGGCGTGGTGCGCCCAGGTCGCCGCCGCGCCGGACAGGAGCAGGATCAGCGTGTTGATGAGCGGCAGGTGCCAGGGGTCGAACGTCTCGATCCCTGCCGGCGGCCAGACGCCATCAACGGCCGGGCTTTCGGGGCCCATCGGGTACATGGCGTGCTTGAAGAAGTTCCAGAACCACACCACGAAGAACATGATCTCGGACATGATGAACAGGATGAAGCCGTACTTCAGCCCGATACGCACGACCGGTGTGTGATCGCCCGTCTGGCCCTCTTCGACCACGTCGGACCACCAGGTGAACATGGTGTAGAGCACGACGAGAAGGCCGGCGAGGAAGATCCACGGGCCGCTGTCATGCATCCATTTCACCGCCCCGAAGAGCATGACGAAAGCGCCGACCGCCGCGAGGAGCGGGTTAATCGACGGAGGCAGGATGTGGTAGTCGTGGTTCTTGGCGTGGGCCATCTTTTGCGTCCCTGGGTTAGTTCTGATCCGCCTGTCCCGATACATCCGCGTCCAGCGCGGCGTATTCCTCGGGCAGATCTGTTTCGTGGAAGGTATACGAGAGCGTGATGACCTTGGCAAACTTGGCGTCACGGTCCTGGGTAATTTCGGGATCGACGTAGAAAGTGACGGGCATCATCACCGTTTCGCCGGGTTCGAGCACCTGCAGTTCGAAGCAGAAGCAATCGATCTTGGTGAAGTAGCCGCCAGCCGAATAGGGGGCGACATTGTAGCTCGCCGTGCCCGCGATCGGGCGGTCGGAGGTGTTCGTCGCCTCATAGAAGGCAAGCCCCGTCTCCCCGAGTTTCACTTCCATCTGGCGCTGCGCCGGCTTGAACTCCCACGGGAAGTCGCGCTCGACGGAGCCGTCGAAACGGACCTTGATCGTCTTGTCCAGCACCACGTCCGATCCCGCGTCCGCGGCGGCGGTCGTTCCGCCGAAGCCGGTCACGCGGCAGAACCAGTCGTAGAACGGCACCGCCGCCCACGCCATGCCACCCATGAACACGACGACGCCCACCAGCATCAGGGCTGATTTGGTTGTCGACCGTTCGCTCATTTCGCCGCCTTGTCCTGAGCCTGCGCCCAGGGCGCGCCCAGATCGTCATTGGGGTCCGTGCCGACCTTGGCAATGGTGAGGCCGTATACGATGCCGACAAAGGCCACGAGCACAATACCCAGGCCGATATTGCGGGACAGCCGGCGTCCGTGAATTTCGTGCGTTGCGCGAATCTGGGTCATGACCAGCCTCCCAGCCCGAAGGGCGTCAGCGATGTCTCCACCAACAGCATCCCGAAATGGACGAAGAGGTAGAGCAGCGAAAACTTGAAGAACTTGCGCTCGACGAGGTGGCTGTCCGCTTCGCTGTCGGCATCGGTCCGGCGCCAGATGTCGATCGCACCCTTGATGAACCAAAGGTTCATGACGACCGCCACGGCCATGTAGGCGGGCCCGCCGATGGAGGTCAGACCCAGGCCGATCGCCACGGCGGCGAGCGCGAAGGTGTAGACGAGGATATGGTTGCGCGTGACCCGGCGACCGTGGGTGACGGTCAGCATCGGCACGTCGGCATCCTTGTAGTCGCTTTTCACGAAGAGCGCGAGCGACCAGAAGTGCGGCGGCGTCCACGCGAAAGTCAGAGCGAACATCAGGATCGACTCGAGCGCGATATCGCCGGTGACGGCGGCCCATCCGATCATCGGGGGGAAGGCACCTGCGGCCCCGCCGATGACGATGTTCTGCGGCGTCCAACGCTTGAGCCACATCGTGTAGATCACGACGTAGAAGAAGATCGTGAAGGCCAGAAGCGCGCCGGCGACCCAGTTGGTCGCGAGGAACAGCATGATGACCGAGAAGCCGGTGAGCGCGATGCCGAGGCCCAGCGCCTCGCCCGGCTCGATCTTGCCAGCGGGAATGGGGCGCTTCACCGTGCGGCGCATCTTGGCGTCGATATCCGCGTCCCACCACATGTTGAGCGCGCCGGAGGCACCGCCGCCCACGGCAATGAACAGGATCGCGCAGAGCCCGACGAAGGGATTGATCGCGCCGGGCGCGACGAGCAGGCCGACGAAGGCCGTGAACACGACGAGCGACATCACGCGCGGCTTCAGAAGGGCGAAGTAGTCGCCGAAGCCTGCGTCGCGGTCCTGATCAAGAATGGTCGTGTCGCTCATGTTTCATCACCTCGGAGGCCAGAGCCCCTTGGGGTCGGATTACGCGGGGCCGCGTTGCGGCGGCCCCCCGGTCCGTTCACTCGGCCGAAGCCACCTGCACCTTGGCCGGGATGCCCGCGTATTCCGCGCGCGCCTCTTCCAGCCAGGCGTCGTACGCCTCCTGGCTCACGGCCTTGACCGTGATCGGCATGAAGGCGTGGTCCTTGCCGCAAAGCTCCGAACACTGGCCGAAGTAGATGCCTTCCATCCCCTCGTCGACGGTGAACCAAAGCTCGGCAAGGCGACCCGGCACCGCGTCCTGTTTCACGCCGAAGGCAGGCACGGTCCAAGCGTGGATCACGTCCGCGCCGGTCACCTGCACGACGATCTTCTTGCCGGTCGGAACCACAACGGCGGTATCGGTAGCGAGGCGATAGAGATCATCGTCGTAACCATATTCGCCCAGCTCGTCGCGACCCAACATGAAGCTGTCGAACCCGAACTCTTCGTCAACGTATTCGTAGCCCCAGTACCACTGGTAGCCAGTCGCCTTGATGACCACGTCGCCTTCCGGGATTTCCTGCTGCTTGAACAGAACCGGGAGCGACTGAGCGCCGATGAAGACGAGAATGACGATCGGGATCAGCGTCCATGCGATCTCAACACCCGTGTTGTGGGTAAAGGTCCCGGGCGTCTTGTTGGCCGCGCGGTTGTAGCGAAGGATCACCCAGATGATCAGCGCCGCGACGAAGACCGAAATGGCGATGATGATGTAGAGAAGCATGGTGTCGAGGCTGAACGTGGCCCGCGCGATGTCGGTGGCAGCCGGCTGAAACCCGGTGCCGCGGGCGGTCGGCGCGCCGATCACTTCGAGCTCTTGGGACACGTCCTGAGCCCAGGCCGCTGCGCCCGAGAAAGTTGCCGCCAGAAGGGCCAGAGGCCGCAGGGTCTTCGTCATTCTTTGCTTCCCTATCATCCTGTCTCGACGCGGGGTTCGCGCCACACATCCGTATTCACCACACCGTGCGTGGGAATCCCGTTGTCTCCCGGGCGTCTAAAACCATATTAGGGGGCTAGGAACAAGATAAATCCTGCTACATTCAGCCGCACACATGCTTCATCTCGCATGCTTTTGATGCAGATCATAGCAGGCAGAAAAGGACATCATGACCGACCAATCCCCCTTCCGCCCGTTCGACAACCAGCTCGACCAGGAGCGCGCACTCAAGAGCCTGCGCGCAGCCACGGACGGCGCCGACGACGGGGAGCTTTTCCTCGAACGACGCCGGTCAGAAGCGCTCGTCTTCGACGACGGGCGGCTGCGCAATGCAAGCTATGATGCCTCGGAAGGCTTTGGTCTCAGGGCTGTACGCGGCGAGACGGCGGGATACGCCCATTCCACCGACATCTCGGAAGCCTCGCTCATCCGCGCCTGCGAGACCGCGCGCCTCGCGGTGGCCGAAGGCGGCGGGACGCTGGCCGCAACGCCGGCGCGCACCAATCACAAGTTATATACGGACAACGATCCGATGACCGACGCCGAGTTCCCGGTGAAGGTCGAAACCCTGCGCGAAATTGACGCATACGCCCGTGGCCGCGACAAACGTGTGGTTCAGGTGTCCGCCACGATTGCGGCGAGTCTGCAGGAAGTCCACATCCTGCGCCCGGACGGCACCCTCGTCTCGGACACCCGGCCCATGACCCGCGTGAACGTCTCGGTCATCGTCGAGAAGGACGGGCGGCGCGAGAGCGGCAGCCACGGCGGCGGCGGTCGCGCAAGCCTCACGCCGCTGATCGAGGCGGATCACTGGAAGGCCAGCGTGGACGAGGCTCTGCGCATCGCGCTCGTCAACCTCGAGGCCGAGGCGGCGCCGGCGGGCCAGATGGATGTGGTGCTCGGAAACGGCTGGCCCGGCATCCTGCTGCATGAGGCGGTCGGGCACGGGCTCGAGGGCGACTTCAACCGCAAGGGGTCGAGCGCCTTCTCGGGCCTCGTCGGCCAGCAGGTCGCAGCCAAGGGCGTCACCGTCGTGGACGACGGGACCATCGCGGACCGGCGCGGCTCGCTCACCATTGATGACGAGGGCACGCCCTCCTCGCGCACGGTGCTGATCGAGGACGGGGTGCTCGTCGGCTACATGCAGGACCGCCAGAACGCGCGCCTCATGGGGGTCGAGGCGACGGGCAACGGACGGCGCGAGAGCTACGCCCATGCGCCGATGCCGCGCATGACCAACACGATCATGGAGGGCGGCGACGCCACACCCGGCGAAATCGTGGCCGACCTCAAGGACGGGATCTACGCCGTCGGCTTCGGCGGCGGACAGGTCGACATAACGAACGGCAAATTCGTCTTTTCCTGCACCGAGGCCTACCGTGTGAAGAACGGCAAGATCGGTGCGCCGGTGAAGGGCGCGACACTGATCGGCGACGGACCCAAGGCGATGAAGCAGGTCCGCGCGGTCGGCAACGACATGGCGCTCGACCCCGGTATCGGTAACTGCGGCAAGGCCGGCCAGTGGGTGCCGGTTGGCGTCGGCCAACCGACCTTGATGATCGGCGGGCTGACCGTGGGCGGAAGTCAGTCGTAAGACCACGGCGCGCGGCAAAGCCCGCGCGCCGACTGGCGGACAAACGCCCCATAAGCTTCGCCGCTGCATGGGTTATTCCGTTGGTAACGGCCCGTTAACCATTTGAGTCGCATGGTAAACGGGCAAGAGACGGAATCAGGTAGCCCCGTGGATTTATTCCCTTCCAACCACCCCCTCACCCCACCCCAAAGCACGGAAGATCGGGTGGCCTGGCTCCGCCTCTTGCGCTCACGCCGCGTGGGCGTGACCACATTCTTCCGCCTCATGGGCGAACACGGATCGGCAGAAGCCGCGCTTGAGGTGCTGCCGGATGTGGCCAAGGCTGCGGGCGTGACTGAGTATCAGGTCTGCCCCCTTCCCATCGTCGAGAAAGAGCTCGACTGGGCCCAGAAATGCGGCGCGCGGATGCTGTGTTTCGGGGCGCCGGACTATCCCGCAATGCTCACGGACATTCCGGATCCCCCACCGATTCTTTGGGCTATCGGAGACATCGGCCTGCTCGCCCGGCCGTCGGTCGGACTGGTCGGCGCGCGCAATGCCTCGTCACTCGGCACCCGTATGGCGCGCAAACTCGCCGCTGACTTGGGGGAGGCCGGGATGGTCGTGACCTCCGGACTGGCACGCGGCGTGGACACGGCAGCCCATGCGGCCGCGCTCGCGACCGGGACCATCGCCGTCATGGCCGGCGGTGTCGACGTCATCTACCCGTCAGAGAATGCCGTCCTGGGCGAGGAAATCGGACGAGACGGGCTGCGCCTGTCGGAAGCGCCCATGTCACTCACCCCGCAAGCCCGGCATTTCCCGCGCCGCAACCGCATCATCTCGGGCCTGTCGCGGGCCGTGGTGGTGGTGGAAGCGGCCGCAAAGTCCGGCTCTCTTATCACCGCCGAAATGGCGCTCGAACAGGGGCGCGAGGTGTTCGCGGTCCCCGGCCACCCCTTCGATGCGCGGGCCAGCGGGTGTAACCGGTTGATCCGAGACGGGGCCACGCTCCTTCGCGGCGCACGGGACATGCTCGACGCGCTGGATGCCGAAGCTGTCGCCGCCCCCCGCGCCGAGCCGGACATTCCGGCCGAAGTGGTATGCGAACCCTTCGTGGGCGCGCCTCCGGTGGACATCCCCCCTGCCCCGCCCGAGACCCGCACGCTTTCGGAAACGGCGGCACTGCATCAGCAGATCCTCGACCGGCTCGGACCCAGCCCGGTGTCCGAAGACCAGCTTGTGCGCGACCTCGCGCTGCCCACCGGCACGGTTGCTTCCGAGCTTACCGATCTCGAACTCGAGGGGCAGATTCAACGGGCGCCGGGCGGCATGATTTCGCGCCGCGCCTGACCCGTTGGGCTGAAGCGCCCGACAAGGCGTGATCCGGCGTGCCATTGACAACCCCTGCGACCGCGACCCATCTAACCCCCCCAGACGCCCCTTATCCGAGTCGCGAGGAAATCGATGCCAGTCGTCGTCGTTGAGAGCCCTGCCAAGGCCAAGACAATCAACAAGTATCTGGGAAAGGACTACACGGTTCTCGCCTCCTACGGGCATGTGCGTGACCTGCCCCCGAAAGACGGCTCGGTCGATACCGAGCACGATTTCGAGATGAAATGGGAGGTCGGCGCGGATAGCCGCAAACACGTCAAGGCGATCGCCGACGCGCTCAAGGACGACAACACCCTGATCCTCGCGACCGACCCCGACCGCGAGGGTGAGGCGATTTCGTGGCACCTTGAAGAGACGCTGCGCAAGCGCAAGGCGATCAAGAAGGACACGGCCGTCAGCCGTGTCGTCTTCAACGCGATCACCAAGAGCGCCGTGACCGAAGCGATGCAGAACCCGCGCGACGTGGACGGCGACCTTGTAGAAGCCTACCTCGCCCGGCGCGCACTCGACTATCTCGTGGGCTTCAACCTGTCGCCGGTTCTCTGGCGCAAGCTTCCGGGCGCGCGCTCGGCAGGCCGGGTTCAATCGGTCTGCCTCCGGCTCATCGTCGAGCGGGAAATGGAGATCGAGGCGTTCAAGGCGCGCGAATACTGGAGCGTGAAGGCCCTGCTCACCTCGCCGCGTGGCCAGTCGTTCGAGGCGCGTTTGGTGAACTACGCCGGCAAGAAGCTCGACCGTTACGACCTTGAGAATGAAGAGGCTGCCGCTCTGGCGGTCGCCGCCGTCGAGAAACGCGACCTCGCGGTTACCTCGGTTGAGGCCAAGCCGGGCAGCCGCAACCCTTCGGCCCCCTTCATGACTTCGACTTTGCAGCAGGAAGCCAGCCGCAAGTTCGGCTTCGGCGCGCGCCAGACGATGTCGACCGCCCAGCGTCTCTATGAAGCGGGCTACATCACCTACATGCGGACCGACGGGATCGACATGGCGCCCGAGGCGATGACCGCCGCGCGCGAGGAAATCGCCTCCCGCTACGGCGCCGAATATGTGCCGAAAGAGCCGCGGGTCTACAAGAACAAGGCGAAGAACGCGCAGGAAGCGCACGAATGTATCCGCCCCACGGACATGAGCGTCGATGCGGGCCAGTTGCCGAAACTGGAGCCGGATCAGCGCAAGCTTTACGACCTGATCTGGAAGCGCACGCTCGCCTGCCAGATGGAGGGCGCGAAGCTCGAGCGCACGACGGTCGAGGTCGGATCGCAGGACGGTCAGGTCGGTCTGCGGGCCACCGGGCAGGTCGTGCTCTTCGACGGCTTCCTCAAGGTCTACGAGGAAGGGCGCGACGACGACGTGCTTGAGGATGACGACGACGGCCGCCTGCCGCAGCTCTCGCAGGGCGATGCAACGGCCAAGGAAAACGTCACGCCTGAACAGCATTTCACCCAGCCCCCGCCGCGCTACACCGAGGCGACGCTGGTCAAGAAGATGGAGGAGCTCGGGATCGGGCGCCCCTCCACCTATGCCTCGATCGTCACGACGATTCAGGACCGGGAATACGTTCGCAAGGACAAGAACCGGCTCTTTCCCGAGGACAAGGGGCGGATCGTCACGATCTTCCTGCTCAACTTCTTCCGCCGCTACGTGGGCTACGAATTCACCGCTCAGCTCGAAGAAGAGCTGGACGAGGTTTCGGCGGGCAACCAGGACTACAAGAAGCTGCTCGCCCAGTTCTGGCGCGACTTCTCGGCCGCCATCGCCGAGACGAGCGAACTGCGCATCTCGGAAGTACTCGACAAACTCGACGCGGCGCTGGCCCCGCAGCTCTATCCGCCGCGCGAGGACGGGTCGGACCCGCGCAAATGCCCGCTGTGCGGCAATGGCGATCTGCATCTGAAGACCTCGCGCTCAGGCGGTTTCATCGGCTGCTCCAACTACCCGGAATGTCGCTATACCCGCCCCATCGGCGGCGGCGAGGAAACGCAGGGCGACCGGGTGCTGGGCGAAGACGAGAACGGCGAGGAAATCAGCCTGCGTTCGGGCCGTTTCGGCCCCTATGTTCAGCGCGGCGAAGTGACCGAGGACAACAAGAAACCCGACCGGGCAAGCCTGCCCAAAGGCTGGTCGACGGACGACATGGACCTTGAAAAGGCGCTCACGCTTCTCAGCCTGCCGCGTCTTGTCGGCACCCATCCCGAGGGCGGCGAGATCAAGTCGAACTTCGGTCGTTATGGCCCCTATGTGATGCACCAGCTTCCCGACGCGCCCAAACCGACCTATGCCAACCTCAAGGACCCGGACGACGTGTTCGAGATCGGCATGAACCGGGCGGTCGAGCTCCTGGCCGAGAAACGCGCCAATCCTGGGCGCGGGCGGGCCGGCGCGGCCAAGGCGCTCAAGGAGCTTGGCGAGCATCCCGAAGAGGGCGGGCCGGTCAACGTAATGGACGGGCGCTATGGGCCGTACGTTAAATGGGCCAAGGTCAACGCGACCTTGCCCAAGGACACCAAGCCCGAAGACGTGACGATGGAAATGGCCGTCGAGCTTATCGCCGAAAAGGCCACCAAGAAGGGCAAGGGCCGCAAGAAAAAGGCCTGAGACTAGTCCGCGGGACCGATGGTGAGCTCAACCGGCGCGAGCCCGTCAATGGTGCCCGACAACCGGTCCCCCGGCCCCACCGCGCCGACCCCGGCGGGGGTTCCCGTCAGGATCACGTCACCCGGCGCGAGATGGTAGAAGCGCGACAGGTGCGTCACGATGTCGGTGCAGGAATGGATCAGGAGCGACAGGGTCGCATCCTGCCGGGTCTCACCGTTCACGGCGAGCGAGATGCGCTGCGGTCCGATCTCACCCACATCACTTGCCGGGGTGAGCGGGCCCACGACCACGCTGCCCTCGAAATCCTTGCTCAGATCCCACGGACGCCGTTTGTCCTTCGCCGTGTCCTGCAGGTCGCGCCGGGTCATGTCGAGCGCCGCGCCGTAGGCGTGGATCGCGCCCACTGCTTCCTCTTTCGATGCGTGATGGACCGGACTTCCGATGGTGAAGAAAAGCTCCATCTCGTGGTGCAGGTTCTCGGTGCCCGGCGGATACGGCAGCGTCGCACCACTGTGTATCAGGTGCGCGGGCGACTTCGTGAAGTAGAAAGGCGCCTCGCGGTCGACCACGTTCCCCATCTCCGTCGCGTGCGCTTCATAGTTGCGGCCCACACAGAAAACGCGGCGCACCGGGTAACGAGCCGTTTCGCCGCGCACCACTATGCTCGGGGTTTCGGGCAGGTCGAACAAGAGGTCTGTCATGGCGCTCTCCTTTGCAAGCCGTGCAGCCGCACTGCGTGACTTCATGCGGATGATACGCATACTTGTCAAATCCACGGCCCACCGGCTAGCCTGTGCCCATGACCGACGCCCGCCCGGATTTCCTCGACATGCCCGGACACCTCATTCGCCGGATGAACCAGGTCTCCACGGCCTTGTTTCGCGAGAGGATGGCCGAGATCGGGCTCGACCTCACGCCCGTGCAATTCGCCACGCTTGAAGCGCTGGCCGAGATGCCCGGGATCGATCAGGCGCGGCTGGCGGCGACGATTGCCTATGACAAGGTGACGATCGGCGGGGTGGTCGACCGGCTTGTGGCCAAGCTGATGATCGACCGCCGTCCTTCGCTGACCGACCGGCGGGCCAAGGCACTCAGGCTTACGCAGAATGGCGTCGTACTGCTCGACCGCGCCCGCCCGCAGGTCCGCATCCTTCAGAACGAAATCCTGCATGGCCTGTCCTATGACGAGCAGCGTCTGCTCATTGCCCTGATGCGCAAGTCCGCGAACAGCCGGGATGCGGCCAATCCGGCGGGCTGAGACTTTCGCGTCGATCCGGGCGCGTGTAGACAGGCGCGAGCCTGCCGGGAGCCGTAGATGAAGGCCACGATCTACACGGCGCATCACGCCCCCGCGCCCGTGGTTACGAGCGCGTCGATCACGCCCATCCATGCGGGTCGGGCGCTGGCCGACGCCCCCCTGCCGGGCATGATCGGTGACGACACCGGCGAGACCCTGTCACCCCACAACGGCGCGTATTCAGAGCTCACGACGCTTTACTGGGTGTGGAAGAACGATACGACCTCGACCCATATCGGACTGATGCACTACCGCCGGTTTCTGGATTTTGCGGGCGACCACCGCTCGCCCGCCGCCGAAGTCTGGCCGGACGCCCTGCGGCTCGAGGATTATGCCCAACAGACCGATGACTGGCTGGCCGCGCATCCGGGCGTGGACCTCGTGCTCCCCGTCGCGCATCGGATGCCGATGACGGTGGCCGAAAATTACCGAGACCAGCACGACCCCCGCGACCTCGCCTTTGTCGAGGCCCGCATCGCCGACGTGTCGCCCGGATACCTGGAGGATTTCCGCGCGGTGCTGGACGGCCGCGAGCTTCTCTTGGCAAACATGGTGTACGCGCGACGCGACATCATCGACGCCTATTGCAGTTGGGCCTTCAACCTGCTGGAAGCGCTGCGCGCGGCCGACATCCCGCGCCCCCACGTCAGCCCCTATAACGCGCGTTACCTCGGCTTCGTCTCGGAGCGGCTGTTCACGGTGTTTGTCCGCAAGTACTTGCGCGACAATCCTGAGACTGTCGTGCGGCGGGTCAACATCCTGAACCTGTCACGCAGCCTGGTTATCCCCTACGCGCGTGGCGACCGTTTCAATGGGGAGACCGAGGTGAACGTGGCCTTCACCTCCGACAGGGCCTATCTGCCGCAGACCGCTGCTATGGTCGCCTCGCTCGCCCGGCATACGGACCCCGAGCGGCACTATAACCTGTTCTACCTGCATGAAAACATCGGGCCTCGTGACCTGGATCTGCTGGCTTCCGTCCTCGTCGCCTACCCGGAAATCTCGCTCCACCCGATCAACGTCGCACAGCCGTTCGCGGGAGAATACCGGGCGCGCCACCATGCGCCGTCCAACGCGACCTACAACCGTTTCCTGCTGTTCGACCTGCTGCCGGAGGTGAGGCGGCTGGTTTATCTCGACGTCGATCTCGTCCTGTGCGGCGACGTCGCAGAGCTCTTCGATACCGAGATGGGGAACGCGCCGATCGCCGCCGTGACGGACGCGCTGATGACCCGCGTGCTGGCAACGCGCGTCCGCACCCGAGACCCGGCGGTGCCGGACCTGTACGACTATCTGTCGGGTGACCTCGGCCTGGCGGACGACGAGATCGCGCGGTATTTCAACGCGGGTGTTCTGATCCTGAACTTTGCGGCGATGGACGTGGCAGCGGTCGGCGCGGACCTGCGGAGGCGGGTCACGGGAAACCGATACTTCTTTCGCGACCAGGACATTCTGAACGTCGTGTTCAAGGATGAAGCCCTCACCCTCCCCCCGCGCTACAACGTGCATAATTCCGACCGTGGGGCCTATGACAACGTACCGGTGCCGATCCGGAATGCCGCGCTCGCGGCCAAGGCTGACCCCTTCATCGTCCATTTCGCCGCCGCGCATCAGAAACCGTGGCGGGAACCGGACGTGGAATTCGCGGGGCTGTTCTGGCGCGCGCTGGCCGAAACGCCGTTCTGGTTCGAAGTCCTCGAGTCGACGCGCCGATACCGCAGCCTCCCGTCCCGCCTGTTGCGTGCTGACACTTGGAAACACGGCGTGGTCGTCGCCGGGCGCTCGCTCGGGCGGCGGTTTCCGGCACTGATGCCACTCCTCCTGCGCCTTTACCGCTGGGCGCTCGGCCGCTTTCGCTGGCTCAACTGATGCGGGTCTACCTTCATATCGGTCATTACAAGACCGGGACCACGGCGTTTCAGGCCTACTGCGCCGCCAATGCAAAAGGCCTCGCGCGGCGTGGCCTGCATTATGTCGAGGCGGGACGGCTGCCCGTGGCGCCGACGAACCACGCGGGGCTTTCGGTCCCGCTCGCGCAGACCCATGGGTTTGTCGCGCCGTCCTGGTATCGGGGCGGCCCGGACGCTGACGTGGCATATGCGCGGCTTCAAAATGAACTTTCAAGCGCTCCGGCGCGCAGAGCTTTGATCTCCAGTGAGGAATTTGTGCAGCTTGCACTGTGCAACGACCCGCAGGCGGCGTTGGCAGACCTCGCCAGTCGGCTCGCCCCGCATCGCGTGACCACGATATTCACGGTGCGTGAGCCGCTGTCGCTCCTGACCTCGTGGTACGCACAAGTCTGCCGCGCGCCGCGCCCACGTCCGACGTTCCTGAGCTTTTTCGCCGGTCTGAACCCGGATTTCCTCGCACAAGCCCCTATTGCATCGCGGTTCGCGGCGGCGTTTGGCCCCAGCTCGCTACGGGTAATCGGCTATGGCGGCCCCACGCGCGCGCAGGTGCACCGGCTGCTCTGGGCAACGCGGACGATACCCTATAGCCGCGCGGACATCCCACTGGCGAACGTGACGCCCGGCCCGGCGGAGCTTGAGGTCGCGCGCTATGCGAAACGCCGCGCAGGCGGGGATGACGGTGTCACTGTATCGGTGGTTTCACTGGCCGACCTCGACGCTCGGATCGCGGCGATCAACGCGGGATACGCCCGACTTGCGCGACTTCTGCGGGGCGCTCCCGCCAGTGCCCTCTCTCTGCGCTCGGTCGTGTCGCATTACTGCGACCTCCTGCGCCCGGCATCCCAACGGATCGCGCTGGACCTGGCTGAGGGTGAGGCGCTCGCCGGCCTGGCAGAGGCGGCAGCAGATTCGTCGGTGTCGGACGCGCTCCGCGGTGCCGCCGCGCTCGTGCGCGCTTCGCAAATCCACGAACGGCTGCATCCATGATCGGGCGGCTTGGAGACCGGTTCCGCGCCATGATCGGACGCCCCGCGCCGGATCTGCTTACGAAATTCCGGCGCCGGTTTCCGCGGCTCGAGGGCACCGTCTTCATCCTCACCTACGGCCGATCCGGGTCCACCCTCCTTCAGGCGCTCCTCAACAGCGCGCCGGGCGTCCATATCGCGGGCGAGAGCTTTGACGCATTCGGCGCGCTGGTGACGGCGAGCGAGCGCGCGACGCGTGCGCACATGACCTGGGGGCAAGACCCGCGCGGGCCGGACCATCCCTGGCACGGAGCCGACATGATCGACGAATGGGCGCTGGAGGCGGCGCTTGGCCTCGCCTTTGCAGCCCATGTCATCCGTCCCCCCCACGACGTCCGCTGGTTGGGGTTCAAGGAAATCCGCCTTCAGCCGTGGGAGGACAGGTTCGACACCTACATCGACACGCTGCGCCGCAGCTTTCCCAACGCGATGATCCTGTTCAATTCCCGGGCGGCGGCGGATGTCGCGGCCTCGAAATGGTGGGCCGAGCACCCACCCGGCGATGTGGCCCGGATGGTCGCACGGCTGGATGCGCGCTTTGCCGACTATACAGCCAGCCACCCGGATCACGCAGTTCATCTTCACCACGACACGACGGTGACGGACCCGTCTTCCCTGCGCCCGGTTTTTGAGGCGATGAACCTGCCATTCGACGTTGCGGCCCTGCGCGCCGTGTTGTCCAATCGGCTGGACCACTGATCCGCACAGGAGGGGCATTTGTCCGACCCCGACCGGCCCATCCCGCTGCTCGTCTTCTCCGATCTCGACGGGACCCTGCTCGATCATGCCAGTTACGACTGGTCGCCCGCACGCCCTGCCATGAGGCGGTTGCTGGCGATTGGGGGCGGCTGCGTCCTCGCCACCTCCAAGACCGCCGCCGAGGTGATCCCGCTGCGCGCGGCGATGGGGCTGGAGGCCTGGCCCGCCATTGTCGAGAACGGCGCTGGCGTGATCGCGCCGGGCGCGAAGGCGCAGGGGGCCGGTGATGACTATCTGCGCCTTCGGGACGCGCTGGATGCCCTGCCCGACGCCTTGCGCGCGTCCTTCACCGGTTTCGGCGATCTGGACGCACAGGGCGTGGCGGAGGTGACCGGCCTGTCCTTCGATGCCGCCACACAGGCCAAGCGGCGCCTTTTTTCGGAACCCGGGACATGGTCGGGCAGCGACGCGGACCGGGAGGAGTTCATTGGAGCACTTGCCCGCGCGGGCGTTCAGGCCCGGATGGGGGGCCGTTTCCTTACCCTGTCGTTCGGGCGCACCAAGGCCGACGCGATGGCTGAGGTCACAAACAGGCTTGCACCCCTGCGCACGATGGCGCTCGGCGACGCGCCCAACGACGCCGAAATGATCGCGTCCGCGGATATCGGCGTCATCATCCCGAACCCGCACGGGTCGGCGCTCCCCGATTTGCCGGGCGAGACAGAGGGTCGCATCCGGCGCGCGCCGCATCCCGGCCCCGAAGGCTGGAACATTACGGTGGGCCAAGTTATTGACGAATTGGACCTTTCGCAGAACGGGGCGCGGCATGGCTGACTTTCACCAGAACGGCAATATCACGACGCTCCACAACCTGCGTTCGCGCGGGGTCGAGGAGCTGAATTACGAGCTGGCGGCCTTCGCCCAGACCCGTAAGATCAGCCTCATCCTGCCTTCACTCTACTCGGAGCTCGAAGGGCCAGCGCTGAGCCACATCATCGACGAGCTCTCCAAGGTCCCGTACCTGCACCGGATCGTTATCGGGCTGGACCGCGCGGAGGAAAGCCAGTTCCGCAAAGCGCGGGAGTTTTTTGCACGGCTGCCCCAGAACCACATCGTCATCTGGAACGACAGCCCTCGGATGCAGGAAATGCAGGCGCGGCTGGAGAACCTCGGCCTCGCACCGCAAGAGCCGGGCAAGGGCAAAAATGTCTGGTCCTGCATCGGCTATCTCATCGGATGTGCCGACAGCGCGGTCATGGCGATCCATGACTGCGATATCCTGACCTACGACAACGAGATGCTCGCGCGGCTGGTTTATCCGGTCGCGAACCCGACTTTCCCCTACCAGGTTGCCAAGGGATATTACCCCCGGATCGGGGACGGCAAGCTCAACGGTCGCGTCACCCGCCTCTTGGTGTCGCCACTTCTCATCGCCCTCAAGAAGGTAATCGGGGACCGCGATTACATCGACTACCTGCGCTCGTTCCGCTATCCGCTCTCGGGTGAATTCGCGATGCGCACGGCGATTCTGCCCGACCTGCGCATCCCGTCGGACTGGGGGCTGGAAATCGGCGTCTTGTCCGAGGCATGGCGAAACCTCGCGCCGAAATCGGTCTGCCAGGTCGAAATCGCGGATGCCTATGACCACAAGCATCAGGACCTGTCGGCCGAGGATGCTTCGACCGGGCTAAGCCGCATGTCCACTGACATCTGCAAGGCGATCTTCCGCAAGCTCGCCGCAGACGGAACCGTGTTTACGCCCAACGTCTTCCGCACGCTCAAGGCGACGTATTACCGCCAGGCGCTCGACCTGCTCGACGGCTATTACAACGACGCCAAGATGAACGGCCTGTTGATCGACCGGCATGGCGAGGAGAAGTCGATCGAGCTTTTTGCCGAGAACATCATCCGCGCCGGGAACATCTTTCTCGACAACCCGCACGAGACACCGTTCATCCCGACGTGGAACCGGGTCCACGCCGCCGACCCGCATTTCCTGAAGGATTTGCAGATCGCCGCGCGCGAGGATCAGGCAGAGTTCGTCTGACTAGCGCCGGAAGGGCAGCGTCGGCTGTCTGAGCATGGCGCGCGTGACGAACGGCAGATAATACCGTGCGATCCGCAACGCCACATGCGGCGTCCGCAGGGCGCGGTACAGCCAGCGCATGTTCAGCCGCACGATCGGATCTGGGTAATAGGGATGTCGTGCCGTCTGGTGGACAAACGCGCCGCAGGTCACGATAGCCGCCGGTTTCGCGAGCCACGCTTTCGCCTGAAGCGCCAGTTGCTCCTGCCACGGGCTCCCGACCGACAACAGAACCACGTCCGGCTCGGCACGCGCGAGTTCGTCGAGCACCTGCCGCCCGGCGATGTCATAGCCGGAGCGCGCCAACACGATGTCGAGGCCCGGGTGTCGATCCTCGAGACACCGGGCGACACCTGCGGCTTCCTGCGCCGTACCGCCAACAAGGGCGAGGCGCAGGCCGGCCGCCGCGATCCGGTCAATTGCCCGCAAACCGACTGCCGAATAATCGAAAGACAGGCTTTCGCAGGGCCTGCCTGCCACCCGCGCAGCCAACCGCGCCATCACCCCGCCGTCGGCCACCACGAAGTCGTCGGCCCCCACCGGGAATTGACCGGCGCGCTGGAGAGCCAGTGTGTACGGGTTCAGATACCAGGCGACTTCCGACATCTTCCGCGGTCTCACAAGCCAGTCGTGCAGGTCATCTTCGGTGGCGATCAGGCGTGAATGCCCTGAAACGGTGGTTGCGCTGTATAGCATTATTCAAACCTTCGACGCGCGCAGACCGGTTGTATCGGCGTCAGAACGCGCCAGATCGCGACATTCTACCGATATCTCCAGACCAAGCGCCTCCTGCCAGACTGGCCAAAGCGCCTCGTCCCAAACCCCGGTAAGATCATAGCGGCCTCGCGCAAGCCGCGTAAAGGCACGAGTGAGTGTGTCTGGGGACGGGTCGATTTCAGTGACGGGCCCTATGCGACGCACGAAGTCCGCGCGGCCGGTGTGAAAGCCATTCGCAAGGATCGGGCACCCGGCAAGGGCGGCCTCAACCATGATCGTGGGAAAGCCCTCGTAGTCGGACCAGACGACCAGCGCATCGGCCGAGGCGAGTGCGGGTTGCGGGTCCGCGCCCGGGGGCGCGAGCGTGACCCCCTCCGGCACCGGCTGGTCCGCCGGATATCCGAAGGCCGTGAGTTGGACGCGGTGTCCTTGCGCGCGCGCGTCCCCGATGGCCACACAGATCAGATCGAACCGCTTTTGCCTTCCGGGTCGCCCGACGTGGACAAGGTGGCCCATCTCCGCCGACGCACGGATCGCGACCGAGGCCGGGAGGTTCGCCGCGACGGGTGATAGTGCTGACCGGATTGCTCGTCGCCGCACGAAGGGCAATCCGGAAATGTCTCGGGCCAGCTCGTCACAGACGCAGATCACGGGGCCGATGTGGCTCATCGCTTCGATGAAGGCCCGGTCCAGGCCTCGCCGCGCCACGCCGCCGACGACCGGAACGTGACGCCAATAGACAAGACGCGCGGTCAGCGCGCGCGGCCCAATCTCGAGCAGATCGCGCTTGCGGGAAACGACGAGACGACGTCCCCGCAGCTTCAACGCCTCCACCGGCAGGGCGCGGGCACCATAAACCTCGCCACCGCCGCGACAGACGAGTTCCGCTGCGACACCGTGACGGCGCAGGAAATCACGCAGGCGCAGAGAGACGCGCTCGATGCCTCCTGCCGCCTCCCAGCGGCAATAGATCAGGATCGGATCGTCGGCGCTCATGGCGCAGTTTCCGACGCACCGTGCGCCGGCGCAAGCCCCGGCTGGCCTTGACCGGGCGGTTCGGCTAAACCCCGCAATCGAAACCGGGCGCGGCCCGGCCCCGAAGGAGTGCCCATGGCCGTCCGGCTTACCTCGCTCACCGATCTCGACGCGCTCGGTTTCGACGACATCATCGACGCGCGCTCGCCCGCCGAATACGCCGAGGATCGGGTGCCGGGGGCAATGAGCTTGCCGGTGCTGGACAATGACGAGCGCGCACGGGTTGGCACGATCTATGTGCAGCAGGACCCGTTCACGGCCCGCAAGATCGGCGCGGCGCTGGTCGCGCGCAATGCCGCGGCCCATATCGAGGGGCCGCTGGCGGGGCGCGACGGCGGATGGAAACCGCTGGTCTATTGCTGGCGCGGCGGGCAACGCTCCAATTCCTTCGCGTCGATCCTGAGCCAGATCGGCTGGCGCGCGGATGTGCTTGAGGGGGGCTACCGCACCTACCGCCGGCTGGTCGTGGATATGCTCCACCGGGATGCCCTGCCCCACCGGCTTATGTTGATCGACGGCGGGACAGGGTCGGCGAAGACGCGGCTTCTGCATCACATCGGAGACTCGGGCGGTCAGGTGCTCGACCTCGAAGGGCACGCCTCGCACAGGGGGTCGCTCTTCGGCTTGGTGGGCGGCGCGCAACCGAGCCAGAAGGCGTTCGAGTCGGGCATCGCCATGACGCTCGCAAGGCTCGACCCGTCTCGGCCCGTGTTCGTGGAAGCCGAGAGCAGCAAGGTGGGCGAGGTGCTCGTCCCACCGTCGCTATGGAAAGCGATGCTCGCAGCACCCTATGTCGAAATATCGGCCCCGCTCACCGCCCGCGCGCGCCATTCCGTCGCCACCTACCCGGATATCGTTGACGACCCGGAACGGCTCGCTGCCACCCTCGACCAGCTCGTATGCTACCATGGGCGCGAGGTCATTGGCGGATGGAAGGAGCTCGCGGCGGCTGGCGACTGGACAGCGCTGGCGGAGGCCCTGATCGGCACGCATTACGACCCGCGATACAAACGGATTCGGCGGGAGGCCGAGCCTGAACAGGTCTTGAATCTCGACGATCTGTCGGACGCGTCCCTGTCCGCGACCGCGCGCGACCTCGTGAATACCTACGGCTGACCGTTCAGGCGACAGACAGACCCGCGCCTTCAACGATCCGCCGGATCACGACGCCGGGTTCACCCGTCGCAGCAATGGCCGCGAGGCATCCAGCGACATCATCCGGCGACACGACCGCGAGAAAGCCCCCGGCGGTTTGCGGATCATGCAGCAGCGCCATAAGGTCATTGTCCCCCATTCCCGCGACCGGCGCGGCGGCGACGTTCGCGGCATGGATCGTCGAGCGCACGCCCTGCGCCGCAAGCGCCCGCGCGCCCGGATAGGTCGGAACGGCGGAAAGGTCGATCTCCGCCCCGACGCCCGACGCCTTGCAGATGGCGGCAAGGTGGCCTGCGAGGCCGAAGCCGGTCACATCCGTCATGGCATGGGCGCCGGCCAGTGCGGCGGCGGCTGCGCCCTGCGGTCGGGCCATGGTGGCGAGGACTTCGGCCACGTCGCGGCCGTCCGCCTTGCCCTGCATCTCACCCGCAAGAAGCGTGCCGGTTCCGATGGGCCGGGTGAGGATCACGGCGTCGCCCGGTTTTGCGCCTGCGACCGAAATGGGATCTCGGGGGGCCAGCCCGGTGAGGGTGAAGCCCAGCACCATTTCGGCCCCCATCGTGCTGTGACCACCGACGATCTGCGCACCGGCAGCGGTGATGACATCCTCGGCCGCTGCCATGATCTCGGCGATCACGCGGGCCTGTAGCGGCTCGGACTGGCGCGGCAAGGTGATCGAGACGAGTGCGGCCTGCGGCTCCGCCCCCATCGCCCAGATGTCGCCAAGCGCGTGAACAGCAGCGATCCGGGCAAACAGGGCCGGGTCTTCCGTGAACGCGCGCAGATGGTCGGTGGTCAGAACCTGCCGCACCCCGCCGATATCGAGAACGGCGGCGTCGTCTCCGGGCCCAGACAGGACATCCTTGCGCCCGGGGCCTGCCTGCATCCGCGCCAGCGCGGCGGCAAGCACGTCCGGCCCGACCTTGGACCCGCAGCCGGCACACAACATCTGCGCGTCCGTCCCAAGCTCCGCACGCACGCCATCTGCGACCTGCGCCGGCAATCCCGGTGCGGTCATGTCGGGCAGGTGGCGGAAACGGTCCATGAATTTCTGATCGATCCGGTTCTTCCATTGCCAAAGGAGCGGACCGGCCGCCGCAAGCGACCACTTGGAGGCGAGCGCAGATTTGCCGCCGAGCGAGACCAGCTTGAGAAAGTCCTTCTGCGGGCGGAACGACCGCATCGGGCCGCCCGACAACGCCGCTTTGAGGTTCGCGGCGAGAACCGGCGCGGCGCGCACGGCGAAGACCCCGGCTTTCGGGCGCGGCGTTTCGGTGAGGTGTGCACAGTCGCCGACGGCGAAAAGCTCCGGGTGCCCCTCCACCTGAAGCGTGGGGCCGACGCGGAGGAAGCCCTCGGACGTGGTCGGCAGCGCTGTGTCCGCCAGCCAGGAATGGGCGAAAGCGCCTGCCGCGCCAACGGTTAGTGCCGCCGGAATGGTCCTGCCATCGACGAGGATGACGTGATCCGGCGCGACCTGTGCCACCCCGCTACCCGTCAGCACCTCGACACCATGATCGGCGAGCGCCGTTCGGACGCTGGACAGCGCACGGGGCGTGAAGCCGGTCAAATCCGGGCCCGCCTCGATGAGCGTCACCCGCGGCGATGCGCCCGCCTCGGTGAGCCTATGGGACATGGCGAGCGAAAGCTCCGTTCCGGCCACGCCTCCACCGATCACGGCAACCTCGGGCCGCGCGCCGCCATCAACAACCTCGGCAACAAAGCGCTCCCATGCCGAGGCGTACCGATCCAGCGGCTTGGCCCCGATCCCGTGGTCTGCGAACCCTTCGATCCCCGGCATTTCGGCGTGGATGCCGATATCGACCGAGGCCACATCATACCCAATGTCTCCCCGCCCCGCGACGTGCACGGTCCGAGCCTGCGCATCCAGCCCGTCCACCGCGCCGAGGATCAGCCGGGCCCCGGCGAACCGCGCGAGCCGAACGAGGTCGATGTCGAGGTCTGTCCGGCTGTAATGCCCGGCAATATGCCCGGGAAGCATCCCCGAATACGGCGCAGTCGGACCGGGGTTGATGAGCGTCAGGCGCACACCCGGTAGGGGTGCCATGCCCCACTTCCGCAGCGCGAGCGCATGAGCGTGGCCGCCGCCGATCAGCACAAGGTCTCGGGTCAGGGGAATCTGGGGCTGCATGGGCACTCCTTTGCACCTCATTTACCCGAGCGAACCGGCCTTGCCCATGCGACTAGTCGACTTGATCTGTCGCATGGATGGCTCCTGCGGCCGCGCGTATTATCGGGAAAAGGAGGACTCAATGAAGCTCACATCCCTTTTCTCGCTCCTCGTAGCCTTGGCCGCGTCACCGTCCCTCGCTCAGGACTGTATCCCCTACACGTCCGACCCGTCCGAACTTCCCGGCACGTTCGTCGTGCGCTACACGGCCGATTGGTCGGATTTCGACCATTTCAATTCCAAGGGTGTACGTTTGCAGAGCGCTGCGGCCGTCCTTCAACAGGACCGCGCGAACGTGCATAAATTCGGGAAATCGACGGCCTTCGACAGCCGCGACGGATACTTCGTGAATTTGCAGCGTCGTCAGCTTTTGGGCTCTGCCGAGGTGACGGCGTTCTGCGGGCTGTCATCCAACGTGGTGCGGCGTGCCGTCGTGAACGGCACGGTCTCCGGAACCGTCATGTTCTACAGGGCATGGGACGGGCGCTACGTCGCAGCCGTCGATCTCGCAGGCTGACGCGTCGTTGCTTCGGGGCGACGGGTTGCCGACGCCCCGGCCTGTCAATCGGTCATGTGGGCGGCGGCCTGCTGCCGGACCAACTCGATCAGGTCGCCCTGCGTGGCGTACATCTCGATCAGGTGGAGGCCCCACTGCGGTGAGGGGTTGCCCATGACGGTCAGCTCTCCGCCGATGTCGTCTGCGCGCGGGTCTTCCGGTTCGGCATGGACCTTGAGCGACAGAAACTGCGCCCCGTCCCGGTCGATACACTCGGCGCTGAGGAGCCCGGGCGTGGAAACCCAACCGGTTCCGATCTCGCCATCGGCCAGCCAGGGGTCGCCCTGCCGCGCCGAGCCGCCGTATTCCACGGGGAAATACGGCATGAGTTCATCACGACCGAGGAGTGCTGCGGGGTCGGTGCAGCCAACCTGCATCCCCTCCCCTTCCGCGCGCCCGAACAATCCGCCTTCCGGCGGCGTCGCGCCCTCGAGAAACGTGACATAAGAAATCGCACACCCGGTGTCCTGCGCCGACTCGCACCGCGGCAAGGATGCGAGATCGCCGCCTGATGGTTCACCTGTCGGCCGTTCGACGTTGGTTCCGACGAGGATCGCGGACAGGAGTTGATCGGCCAGCGGCGTTCCGGCGACGGCGCGTGCGATAAGCGGTTCCAGCATGATCGAGCCCTGACTGTGGCCAATCAGGACGAAGGGGCGCCCGTCGTTGTCGTTTTCGATGTACTGCCGGAAAGCCGCGCCCACGTCGCCCATCGCCATCGCCCAATCCGTCCCGGCGTTGCTCCCCGACAGCTGCGCGCGCAGACCCGCGAGTGTCACCTGCCTGTAAAGCGGAGCATAAAGGCGGCAGACTTCGCCGAAACGGGCGAACTGGCGCTCGGCCACGGTGCGTTCCGCCGGGTCGGCCTGCATGTCGGAGTTGGGCGTCGAATCGGTCGAGACCGTGGGGTAGACGTAGAAGCAGTCGACGCCCGGGTCCTCTGCAGCGACGAAGTCCTCGCGCCGGGTGCTTCCATCCGCCTCGATCACTGTCGTATCGAGATTGGCAGCGCAGGGCCCCTCGACACCCGGCCTGCACAGCCAGTTGGCCGCGTCGCCATAGTCCGGCGTCTGAGCGAAAGCGGGCGACGACAGCCCAAGAGCCGCGATTGCGGCGAGTAAATTCCTGTTCATGTGTGTTCCTCCCTGTATGGACCCGACGCGGTTCGATAGCGCGAACAAATGGGTCACAGAGTCACGTTAATCGGGAGGGTTCCACCTGTCCAGTTTTCAGAATTATATTCCGCACTGCGAAACTAAGCATACTTCAGACAAGTCTTTCGACACCCGCATTAGCCGAGGACAGGACCGCACCGCTGCAAGGATGGGTGTCACCGGGTGACGATTAGCGCCGCACCGATCACTACCATGAGCGCGATGGCCAAGTGCTTGAGGCCCAGTTGCTCCCGCTTGAACAGGAGAGCGCCAAAGGCCAGCGTCCAGAGCGGCGTCGTTGCTGCGAGCGGCGAGACGAGCGTGACGGTCCCGCGCGACAGGGCCATGTTGAGACAGAGTATTCCCAGCGAAAACATCGCGCCGTTCAGCACGAACCAGATCCACCCGCCTCCGAGGGACACCCGGCCACGCACGGCACGCGGCAGAAGCAGTAAGCCGAGGGTGACCGTGGACATTGTCGTGCCGATCAGAAGTGCGAAGGCCGGACTCGGAAGATCGGAGAGCCCCAATTTGAGCCCCGGCTGGGCAATCCCGCGGACCACCGCCGCGCCGACGGGGACGAACAACGCCCAGACCGGAAATCCCCGCTTGATCCCACGCGGCGAATGCGTGGCCAGAACGAAGCCCGTCACCATGATGGCGATGCCGAGCGCGCCTTGCAGGCCGAGGGTTTCGCCAAGCAGCAGCACGCCGATGGTCACAGCGACCACCGGGGCGGCGGAGGAGAGTGAAGCTGTCAGCGACGCGCCGACGAGGTCCACGCTCGCGATCTGAAACCGCTGCCCCAGCGCCGGAAAGATCACGCCGACGGCAAGGAAGATCAGCGTCGCGGGATGGGTCCACCATGCAGACTGAACGAAGAACGGCGCTGCGCTCCACATGAGGAGCGCGCCGGTCCCGACCGAGACGAATGCGCCGGTGAGTGCATCTGTGCCGTCGAGGCCAAGCCGCTGAATGTGGGCGGAAATACCCCACATGGCGGCGGCGATCAGCGACAGGGCGATTGGAAAAGCGAGGTCCATGCCATCGCTTACCTCGCAGCTGCGATCAGGGCCAGACCCCGCGTCACTCGGCGGTCCAGCCACCGTCCACTGTAAGCGTCGAGCCGGTCATCAGCCCCGACGCGTCCGAGGCCAGGAATGTCACCGCGCCCATGAGGTCCGTCACTTGTCCGAGCCGTCCGAGCTTGATCTTGGACAGCACGGTTTCGAGAAACCCGGGATCGTCCAAGAAGGGCCGGGTGAGCGGAGTTTCGATGAAGGTCGGCGCGATGGTGTTCGAGCGGATGCCATGTGGCGCAAGATCGATCGCCAGACCCTTGTTCATTCCCTCGATGGCGAATTTCGAGGCTGAGTAAAGCGAGCGACCCGGTCCGGAGACCTGCCCCATCTGGCTCGACATATGAATCAGCGAGCCGGCGCGCCCCGCGGCGATGAGGCCCTCGGCCACCGCCTTGGCCACGAAATACGCGGCCTTCAGATTGAGGTCGAGCACGGCATCGTAGTCGCCCTCGCTGACCTCCCAGACCGGCTTGGGCCGATTGGTGCCCGCGTTGTTGACCAGCACGTCGAAGGGCCCGGATCGTGCGATTTCGCGCGTGGTGCCTGCGATATCGGAAACGTCCAGAGTGATCGCGTCGGCCTGACCGCCGGCCGCGACAACGGCCTCGGCAGCGGCCTCGATTTCGCCCGACGAGCGAGCCGCGAGCGTCACTGATGCCCCCGCCTCGGCGAGTGCCGCAGCGGCCGCAAGTCCGATGCCCCGCCCGGCGCCCGTGACGAGTGCCCGTTTCCCGTCGAGCCTCAGACTTGGTGTCCGTGGCAGGTCCATCATTCTGCTGCCTTGTCTGCGCCGACGACAGGGGCTGCACCTTCGGCGTAGGCGACGTTCTGCCCGCCGTAGCGGCGCACCCGTACGTTGGCCTGTTCGGCGTGTCCCTGGAACCCCTCCAACATGCACAGGCGCGAGCAATAGCGCCCGACCAGCGCCGAGGCCTCGTCCGTCAGCACCTTCTGGTAGGTGTGGGTCTTGAGGAACTTGCCGACCCAGAGGCCACCGGTGTAGCGCCCGGCCTTCTTCGTGGGGAGCGTATGGTTCGTCCCGATCGCCTTGTCGCCATAGGCCACGTTGGTGCGCGGGCCGAGAAAGAGTGCGCCGTAGTTGACCATGTGGTCGAGGTACCAATCGTCACGATCCGTCATCACCTGCACATGCTCCGAGGCGATGTCGTTGGCGACGGCCAGCATCTCGTCATGATCCTCGACGACGATCACCTGGCCGTAGGTCTCCCACGCCTTGCCCGCGTGCCCGGCGGTGGGCAGGATTTCGAGCAGCCGCGCGACCTCTGCCATCGTCTCGCGCGCGAGCTTTTCGGACGTGGTGAGCAGGATCGCAGGGCTGTCCGGCCCGTGCTCGGCCTGGCCCAGAAGGTCGGTGGCGCAAAGCTCGGCATCCACCGTCTCGTCCGCGATCACGAGCGTCTCGGTCGGACCGGCGAAGAGGTCGATCCCGACGCGCCCATAGAGCTGGCGTTTGGCTTCGGCGACGAAGGCGTTTCCCGGTCCCACGAGAATATCCACCGGGTCGATGGTCTCTGTCCCCAGCGCCATCGCGCCGACCGCCTGTATGCCGCCAAGCGCATAGATCTCGTCCGCCCCGGCCATGTGCTGTGCCGCGACGATGGCAGCGGCGGGCCGGCCCTTGTAAGGCGGCGCGCAGGTGATGACCCGTGGCACGCCCGCGACCTTGGCCGTCAGCACCGACATGTGAGCGGAGGCGAGCATGGGATACTTGCCGCCGGGAACATAGCAACCTGCGTTCTGGATCGGCACGTTCTTGTGACCCAGGATCACGCCCGGCATCGTCTCGACTTCGACGTCCAGAAGCGCGTCTTTCTGGATCTGCGCGAAGCCGCGCACCTGGTCCTGAGCGAACTCGATGTCATGAAGATCCTGGGCGCTCATCTCGTCCATGCAGGCGTTGATCTCGTCCGACGTCAGCCGGTAGTCGTCACGGTCCCACCCATCGAACTTCACACTGAGGTCACGGATCGCCGCGTTCCCCCGCGCTTCGATGTCGGCAAGCGTCGCCTCGACGATCCCCCGCACCTTGTCATCCGCCGCCTTCACGACACCCGGGTCAACGCCTTCCTTGAGATATCTGGCCATCGGACGTTTGCTCCCTTCGCTGCCGTCTCGGGCTTCGTTCAAACCGATAATCCGAGGAAAGTCTCATGGTTTTCATCAATACCTTGCGACAAAAAAACGGATATCCGAAACGTCTGCCTTTTCTTGTTCCTTCAAGGCATTGACCCTAGTGTTTGGTCGATCAACCAACCATGCCACGGAGTTCCGATCCATGAAAGTCACCGTCATCGGCGCAGGCGGATTCGTCGGGCAACGCGTGGCGGCGCAACTCGCGGCGGATCCGGATGTCACGGCATTGTCGCTCGTCGACCGGGCTGGCCTGACGGCACCCGAAGGGGCGCATGCGCAAATGTTCAATGGTGATTTCTCCGACCCTGACCTACGCGGCGCGGCGCTCGACGGGGCCGACGCGGTAATCATGCTGGCCGCCATACTGGGCGGCGCAGCAGAAGCCGATTATGGCCTTGCCCGCGCGGTGAACGTCGACGCGACACTCGACCTGTTCGAATACCTGCGGGATACCGCGCCGCTAACGCGCATGGTCTTCGCATCCACCATCGCGGTCTATGCCATGCCTCTCCCGGACCCGGTGACGGATGCGACGCCCTTTGCCCCCACGATGGTCTACGGCGCGCAGAAATTGATGATGGAAGTGGCGCTATCCAACTTCACCGCGAAAGGGTGGCTCGACGGGGTATCGTTGCGCCCCTCCGGTGTGATGGCGCGCGACGGGGCGGATGCGGGACTCAAGTCGGCTTTCATGTCGCGCTTGTTCTGGAGCGTCCGCCGCGGCGAGGACATCACTCTCCCGGTAGCTCAGGACAGCCGGAGCTGGCTTACCTCGGTCGACACCGTGGCGGCCAACTTCATCCACGCTGCCAAGTTGCCTGAGATCGGGGCGGAACGTGCCTTCACCCTTCCCGCCCTGTCGCTCACCTTCGGTGAGCTGGTCGCGGCGCTCCACGCCCGCTTTCCCGACAGCCCGTCGCGCGTCACCTTTGACCCCGACCCCGCGACCGTCGCGCTTTTTGGCCAGTTTCCCCGGCTGGAGACGGAGACCGCCGACCGGCTCGGCTTCAAGCGCGATGCCGATGCCCCGGCGCTCGTCGACGCAGCTTTTGCCTGACACCAGATAAGAACACTCAAAAGGAGGACAGCATGAAATTCACGACGTTGCCGGACGGCACGAAGGACGGACGGCTCTTTATCGTCAGCCGTGACATGACCCGCATCGAACCCGCCAAGGGCGCGCATACAATGCAGGAGCTCATGGAGCGCTGGGACGAGGTCGAGATCCAGCTCGAGATGGAATACGAAGCCGTGAACAACGGCCTTGGAGGCGGTTTCAACCCCGCCGCAGCGCTGGCTCCCCTGCCGCGCGCCTGGCAATGGCTCGACGGGTCGGCCTATGACAGTCACGGCGACCTGATGAGCAAGGTCTTCGGGATGGAAGATCAGAGCAAGCCGCCGTTTCCCTATATGTACCAAGGCGTGTCGTCGAAATTCTACGGACCGACCGAGGACGTGAAATTCGCGACCGAAGACGACTTCATCGACTTCGAGGGCGAGTTCGGGATCATCACCGACAAGGTGCCGCTGGGCACTTCCGCCGAGGCGGCTCGCACGCACATCCGCCTGATCGTGCAGATCAACGACTGGTCCCTGCGCCGGATCGCGCCGATTGAGATGAAAGCAGGCTTCGGCTGGGTCCTCGCAAAGCCGCCGTGTGCGGTGGCCCCGGTCGCCGTCACCCCAGACGAGTTGGGCGCGGCATGGCGCGATGCGCGCGTCGATCTGGCGCTGAACGTCTGGTGGAACGGCGAAAAGTTCGGGTCCGCCAATGGCTACGCCATGTCGGTGGGTTTCGATGAACTGGTGGCCCATGCCGCTTACTCCCGCGACCTTGTTGCCGGCACCGTCATCGGCTCCGGCACCGTCTCGAATGAAACCTACCGCGACGTCGGCTCTTCCTGCATCGCGGAGCGGCGCGGGATCGAGATGATCGACGAGGGCGAGGCCAAGACCGGATTCATGCGCTTCGGCGACCGGGTGAAGATGGAGGTTTTCGACGCCGACGGACAGTCGGTTTTCGGCGCGATCGACCAACAGGTCGTCCAGGCCTGACCGGACGCCCGGCATGCTCCACGGCACTGCCGGGCGCCACCCGCACACAGCCTTTTGCCGGACGTTTTCGGGGTCACACCGCTTGCCGGGCCGCGACAGGTCGGGCTACAGACTTCCGATGGAGCGGAAACGGATGAGAGCGGACGGGCAGCGCAATCGCGACGCGATCCTGAGAGCTGCGGCTGAGGTCTTTGCCCGCGACGGCTTCGACATCGCTCTCGACCGGATTGCTATGGAAGCACAGGTAGGTCGCGCCACGCTTTATCGCAATTTTCCGAACAGATCAGCGCTCGCCTTGGCGGTGTTCGACGAGAATGTTGTCCGTTTCGAACAACTGGCCGCCGACACGCCGGAAACGCCGAACGGCTTTCGGCGGCTATTCGATGCGCTGGCCGAAGACATCGCGAACCACGCGGCGCTGGGTCAGGCACTCGCCGTAGCCGATGTCGAGGATGACCTGACGGAGCTGCGCGAACGCGTCATTTCAACGCTCGACAAGTTCCGGCTGGTCGCGATTGCGACGCGTGAGTTGCGACCGGATGTGACGCGCCAGGACCTGGAGTTGCTGCTCGACACTCTGGGCCGCGGTCTTAGCTATGGAGACCGGGCTCAGCGGCAGGATCGGATCGCGCGTCTGGTCGCGCTTGTGTTCGCCGGCCTAGAACCCTGACACGGAGCGGCCGCAACGCAGCCGCCCGTTTTTCTGCGTCCCGCGCGTCAGTATGGCTGCGCGATTGCCGCGAGCGACTGACCCATGAGCGGACCAATCTGGTCCATGCCTGCCCCCGCCTGCTCCAGTTCCCCGAGCTTGAGGGAGTTGCCGACCACCAGTTTTCCGCGCGGCAGGCGGCGGGCCATGAAGGACTCCATCGCACCCTCGAAGGTCTCGGCCTTGTCCAGTTCATCGACCAGCACGATCGCATCTTCGACCGCCATTCCGGCGCCGGAAGCCAGATGCGGGGTAGTCGCGTGGGCCGCGTCGCCAATCAAAAGCACCCGCCCCACGTTCCACGGGCGGTCCAGCAGGATCGCCTCAAGCGGACGTGCGAGGATCGGCGTGTCTTCGTTCATTGCGTCCCGGATCTCGGCAAGTTCGCCGCCGAAGGGCGCAAGCAGGGCCTTGAGCTTCGGCAACAACTCGTCGGGTTCATAGAATGGCTTGTCTGTCACGTTTTCCAGCAGGAACATGTACATCCGGTCGTGGGCATATGGCGTGAACCCCACCTTGACTGGTCCCATGAACATCTTTGCCCGGGTCCAGTGCGGCGGCAACGGCATCTGCGCGCGCCAGCAGACCTGCCCCGTGTAGACCGGCGCAGGCGCGTCGGGCATGACCATCTCGCGCACCTTGGAGAACATGCCGTCCGCGCCGATGACGAGGTCATAGGTGCCTGTGGAGCCATCCGTGAAAGTCGCCGTGACGGCGAGGTCGTCCTGATCGAGCGCCGTAACTGTGGTGCCGGTGCGAACCTTCACGCCCAACTCCTCCATGCGGCGCGCCATCATGTCATGAAGCACGGGGCGCATCACGCCACCTTCGCCGGGCACGTCGGGAGAGTAGAGCCGCGGCGTATCATGTTCGGCCACCACGTTGCCGACGGGGTCGCACATCGTCAGCCCGTCATGAAGCTTGCCCTTTTCCATCAGCTCATCCGCAAAGCCAAGGTCGCACAGCGCGCGGCAGGTCAGCGAGGAAAGCGTCACGCCGGTCCCGGCCACGCCCCAGTTCTCCTCGATATCCACGAGGTCCACCGCGACACCACGCTCCGCCAGCCGTATCGCCGCTGCCGGGCCACCGATTCCGCCACCGACGATCAGCGCGGATTTCACATGTTTGGACAGGTTGTCGCCCATGAATGCCTCCCATTTCTCCTCACCGAGACACTACCCCCGGCACGCATATTGGTAAAACTGTTTGACTTGATGCGACATATTCACGCCGTCGATGCAATTCTGCCGGGCCGAAGTATGGATCTACTCTCGAGTCCGGGGCAGGCGCGCAGCGCCGTTCACCAGTTTTTCGACCAGCCGCAGGACGCTGATCGGACTTCCCAGCGTCGCGAGCGATCGCCGGCGTGCATCAGCAGTTCAAGCCCTTCAGTCGTCGAAGATCGCCACGCAGCGGGTCCAGCCCGCCGAACCGCGCTCTACCTTCACCGGAAAGGCCGCCACCGTGTAGCCGGTCGCAGGAAGCTCTTCGAGATTGTGAAGCTTCTCCATGTGGCAATAGACGGTCTCGGCGCCGGCCTTGTGACCCTCCCACAGAAGCGACTTGTTCCCGGTCTCGGCGATGGCCTGCTTCTGGTAGGACATCGGCGCATCCCAGCCCCAGGCGTCGATCCCGCAGACCTTCATGCCCCGTTCGGTCAGATACAGCGTCGCTTCGCGTCCCATGCCGATCCCGCGGGTGAGGTAATCGTCCTCACCGTAGCGCGCCCCGGCGGCGGTGTTGACGAGCACGATGTCGCCCGGCTGAAGCTCGTGTCCGATGCGCGCGAGTTCCGCTTCGACTTCTGCCGCCGTCACAACGTGGCCGTCCGGCATGTCGCGGAAATCGAGCTTCACGCCCGGTCCCATGCACCATTCCAGCGGCACCTCGTCGATCGTGATCGACCGTTCGCCGTTGTTCATGGTCGGGTGATAATGCCACGGCGCGTCCATATGGGTGCCGACATGGGTGGTGACGAGGCATTCCTCCGACGCGGGACCCGCCCCTTCCAACATGTCCGAGGCCTCCAACCCGGCCATCGGCGCGAACTCGGCGGCTCCGAAAGCGTGGTCACGATAAGTGATCTTGGGCAAAAGCGGCGGCGGGTCCGAGGCGATCCCGGCCTTCAGGGTAACGGAGAGGTCGACGATACGACGCGGCATGAAAAGCTCCTTCAGGTCTTTTGGCGGCCCGGACGTGGGCGCAGCCCAGGGGCGTAAGGGTGGGAGAGGAAGACTTCGCCCTCGCGTAGATCAAGCGCGACGGGAGTCAGGCTGTCACCAAGACAGGGGCCGAGGGTGCAGCGCCCGGTGTCGATCTCGAAAAGCGCGCCGTGGGCACCGCAGACAATGCGGCTACGGTCGGAATTAAGGAACTCGTCCTTCTTCCACGCCATACGGACGTTGTCGTAATGAGGGCAGCGGTTGCGGTATCCGTAAAGCCTGTCGCCCTGTCGCACGATAAACATCGTGTCGCGCCCTTCACCCAGTGGGTCGAACCCGCGCGACTGACCAACCGGCAGGTCGTCGAGCCGGCACAAGGGCCTGCCTACGCGGACGGCAGGACGGGCGTCCCCCTCAACGGGCATGGACACGGCAACGCTGCGATCAGATCCTACACTTGGTTTCGAACGGTCGGCCCGCACGGACACTCTCCTGTTGTTTTCGCCGGGAACCTAAGGACGCGGCGAGTATTGGAGAAATTGTTTCTTCTCATCCGGTCTATTGATGTGCTCGATACCTGCCCATTCCCCTTTCAATTTCACATTGCAAGGAAGCAGCCGTAGCGTCCGCACGAAATCTGAGGAGGAACGTGCATGGCACTTTTCGAGTATTTTCCGAACTATGTCTGGAACCTGTCCCTGTCGATCGCGATACAGTCCGGCGGCGAGATGGGTGAGATCATCGACATGTCCAAACCGCTTCTGGAAAAGGCCGAAGCCGGTGAGGATGCGGGCACGGCCGAATTTCTCAAGGAATGGCTGAAGAAGGCCGAAGACCTGATCACGCAGGCGTCCGATGACGAGGCCAAAGACCGGCTGTTTTCCGCGGGCGACAAGCTTCGGCGCGCCTGCCTTTACCTGCTCACTGCCGAGCGGATGCAGGGCCACGGTCATCCGGGCCGGGCCGAGACTTTTGCCAAAGCTCTGGAATGCTTCGACAAGTACGTGTCTTACCGCAAAGAGAACTGCGAGCGGGTGGAAATACCCTATGGAGACAAGGTGCTGCCTGCCTATTTCACCCGCGCCGAGGGGGTCGATGGCGAGGCGCCCTGCGTCGTCTTCCTGAACGGGCTCGATTCCAACAAGGAACTGCTCTACTGGACCTGGCTTCCGCAAGAACTGGCCCGCCGTGGCATCTCGACCCTGTGTGTCGACCAGCCCGGCACGGGCGAGTCGATCCGGCTTCAGGGACTGCACGCGACATATGACAGCGAACGCTGGGGGACGCCGGTTTACGAATATGCCGCAGCCCGCCCCGACGTGGACGCGGCGCGCGTTGGCTGCTCTGGCATCTCGCTTGGCGGGTACTATGTCCCGCGCATCGTCGCGAACGAGCCGCGCTATGCGTCTGGCGCCGTCTGGGGCGCGAACCACAACTGGGCGGAAGTGCAGGAAAAACGCATGCGGCGTGAGGGCGAGAACCCGGTACCGCATTACTGGCATCATGTCTGGTGGGTATTCGACGCCAAGGATCAGGACGATTTCATGGAGAAGGCCAAGGGGATGAACCTCAATGGCCAGATGGAGAAGATCAAGGTTCCCTTCCTCGTCACCCACGGCGAAAAGGACCGCCAGATCGGACTGGAATACGCCCGGCAGGCCTATGACCAGCTGACCAATTCGCCCAAGCGGGAGCTGAAAATCTTCACCGCATACGAAGGCGGTGTCGAACATGTCGGCGCGGACAACATGTCGTTCGGCCGTTCGCTCATCGCCGACTGGTTCGCGGAAACGCTGGGCGGGCACACGAAGTAAGCGAAAACAAACCCTTAACTGTCGAGGCGTCGCGGGCTCTGCGGCGCCTTTTTTTGTTGCAGGGCATCGGGTGGTCCGTGCAAAACGCGAATGGGGCGTGTCGCGAACCACGCCCACTCAAGCTCGCGATGAAAGGTGCGGAGGCGCATGGCGCATATCCTCATCATGGATGATGACCCCGATTTCGGGTTCTTGCTGGAGCACAGCCTGCGCAGGCAGGATCATCGTGTGGTGGTGGTCGCGCGCGGTTCGGCGGCTATCGACATCCTCGAAACGCAGGACGTCGACCTTCTTATTACCGACATCTATGTCCGCGACCTCGGTCAGCCGGTGGCGGACGGGGGAATCCTGCTTATCAATCGCATCCGGCGTCCTGGTCCCGACTCCCGGTTGCGCGCGCCCACCGACCTGCCGATCATCGCGATCTCGGGGGCGACCGGTTTCAGCGGGCAGGAACACATGCTCGATCTCGCCCGGCACATGGGCGCGGACGTCACGCTGTCCAAGCCGTTTCCGCCCGACACCCTGAACGCCGAAGTCGAGCGGCTGCTTGCGCCCGACACAGGGGGGGACCCGGCGTGACTCGCGCACGGGCGGACAGCGCGACCCCCTTATCCGGGCGGTCGTTCTGGTTCGCCGCACTCGCAGCGGTTGGGGGCGTGCTGGTGTTGGTCGCCGCAAGCGCGCTCTATTCTACCGTCCGCCAGTCCGAAGCGGAGTTCGAACTGGTCACCGAAGAGGTCCCTGCCACCATCGCAGCACTCGAACGGTCCATCGGTTACGGCGGGTTCATTCACAACTTCAAGAACCATGTGCTGCGCACCGACGAAGAGCGTTATGGCGTCGCAGCACGCGCGAACTACGACGAGGCCCGCGGTTACATCTCCGACCTCGAAGCCATGGCCGCACGGCAAGACATCCCGCTGGACACGGCCGATCTGCTCGCGACGCTCGACGCCTATGCGTCGAAACTCGACGACGTGGACCGTCTGTACGCCGCCGGCGCGACGATTGGCCAGATAGACGCGGCCGTTCGGTTGCCGGACGATGACGCCATAGCCGATCTCGCGGCCCTTCACCAAACGCTGAACACAGCTCTGAACAACGAGTTGGAGGCGAACCGATTGCGGATCACGGCTCTGGCCTCGGGCCTGATCGCTGCGTTCGTCATCGGCATAGCACTCGTGGCGGGGCTCATTCTGTCGGCCCAGCGCACCAAACTGCGGGACGCGATGCGCATCGCCTCGCTCGACGAACGGCTCAATGCGATCCTGCTGACAGCGCGCAACGGTATCCTCGGGCTTGGGCCGGACGGTTCGATCCGGGTCGCGAACCCGGGCGCGCGTGACCTGCTTGGTACAGATGCGTTCGGCGCCGACAGCGACTGGCCGGATCGCGTCCCGCTGAGGCGGACCGAAGACCTGACAGTCTATTCCCGCGATGCTCATCCCCTCTGGCGCGCGGTCGCCGGTGAGGCATTACGCGGCGAGGTCGCAATCATGGGCGACGGTGAAGAAGCGCGATACCTGCGTGTCACCAGCGCCCGTGTCGCACCCCGTACCACGGACGACGTGCAGACCGTCGTGACGCTGGACGACGTGACCGAGATCGAGCGTGGGCGCCAGCAATTCGAACGCGCCGCCCGGCTCGATGCGCTGGGGCAACTCACGGGCGGAATCGCGCATGACTTCAACAACCTGCTCGGCACGATCGAGTATGCCGTGGAACTGGCCCGGGACGAGACGCCCGGCGCCGACAACCGGTTTCTCGATACGGCCCGCAATGCGGTCCGGCGCGGCGCCGAGCTGACACAGCGGCTTCTCACATTCGCCCGGCGCCAACCCACACTTGTACAGCCTGTCCCGGTGGCCCGGGCACTCGAAAATCTGTCGGCTCTCGCCCGGCCTGTGGTGGACGCTTCGATCGAGGTCTCGATCACGCCACCGGCAGAAGGGCTCCACGTCCTGTGCGATGAGGCGCAGCTCGAGAATGCGCTCCTGAACCTCACACTCAACGGACGTGACGCGATCCGTGACAGCGGTCAGGGAAATCGGATCGAGATTAGGGCGCGCGTAATCGACGGTATGACACGCCGCCAACTTGGCGAAAACAGGCCTGACGCAGATCAGGACGTCATCACAGAATTCGTCGAAATTTCGGTCAGCGACAATGGCCCCGGTATGACGCCCGAAGTGCGCAGGCGTGCAACCGATCCTTTCTTCACAACCAAGCCACAGGGTGAAGGCACGGGGCTTGGCCTGTCGATGGTCTACGGCTTCGTCGAGCATGCGGGGGGACTTCTCAAGATTTACTCCGACGTCGGACGTGGCACGACGATCCGGATGTTCCTGCCCCGTGGTCGCCCTGATCAGCAGTCCGCGGCCGAACCGCCCCCACCGATCCTACCCACCGGCACGGGACAGCGGATTCTCCTCGTCGACGATCAGCCCGACCTGCTCGCCCTCACCCGCGATGTGCTGGCAGGGCTTGGCTACAGTGTCCTGACGGCATGCTCCGGGTCCGAGGCGCTCGACCACGTTTCGAGCGGCGAGTCCTGCGACCTGCTTCTGACCGATGTGGTGATGCCGGGCATGAGCGGATTTGAACTGGCGGTCGCGCTACGCGCGATTTCGCCGGACCTGCCGGTCATTTACATGTCTGGCTACACAGAGATTTCCGAGGCTCAGATGGGCCCGGTGGTGGCCCCGATCCTACAGAAACCCTGCCCACCCGCGGAACTCGCGGCGGTCCTGCGTGACGCCCTCGCCGGAACTCCTCAGTCCTGATGCCCGCCCGTGCCCGGCCAAGTTGACGCGCCGGGGGTATTGTGACACTTGTTTGCGCGCCCAAGCGCCTCCGTCGGGGTGGCGCTGAGAATGATTTTGGAACAGATGCCGACGACCGTGATCGACACCGCCCGCGACGTGCTTTTGTCCGAGGCTGCGGCGCTCACCTCGCTTTCCGAAAACCTGCCCTCCGACTTCGAAGCCGCCGTTTCGATGATCCTCGAGCGGACCGGCAAGGTGGTGGTGGGTGGCGTGGGCAAGTCCGGCCATATTGCGCGAAAGATGGCCGCGACGCTGTCTTCCACCGGCTCTCCCGCGTTCTTCATCCATCCGACTGAGGCCGCCCACGGCGACCTCGGGATGATCGAGGAGGCCGACACCGTTATCCTCATCTCGAACTCCGGCGAAACGAACGAATTGCTCGTGATGCTGGAATACTGCCAGCGTTTTTCGATCCCCGTGATCGGCATTTCCTCGGTCCCCGGCTCGACCCTGATGATGGCCTCCACCTTCCGGCTCCTGCTGCCCAAGGTGCCTGAGGCCTGCCCGATCCGGCTGGCGCCGATGACCTCGACGACCATGACGCTCGCGCTTGGCGATGCGCTGGCCGCAAGTCTCATGCAGAAGCGTGGGTTCAGCCCGACGGACTTCGGTGTCTTCCACCCCGGCGGAAAACTGGGCGTGCAACTGATGCGCGTGGGTCAGGTGATGCACGACGGCGACCGGATGCCGCTTCTTGCGCCCGAGACGCCGATGAAGGAAGCCGTTCTGACGATCTCCGAAAAGGGCTTCGGCACAGCAGGCGTCGTGGAAGGTGGCAAGCTCGTTGGGATCATCACCGACGGGGACGTGCGCCGGAACATCGACGGGCTGTTCGATCATACCGCGCAGGCGATCATGACGAAAACACCGATCACCACCAGCACGGAGGTCCCGGTGAGCCAGGCTCTCTCGCGGATCGAGGAACACTCGGTCTCGGCGCTGTTCGTGACGAACGAGGCGGGCGAGCCGATCGGCATCGTCCACCTTCACGACCTCCTGCGTCTCGGTGTCCAATGAAAACCGTCATCCTGATCCCCGCCCGCTATGCCTCGACCCGCTATCCCGGCAAACCGCTGGTCACGCTGCGCCAGCCTGACGGAAGCCACAAGTCGCTGATCCAGATGAGCTGGGAGGCGGCCTGTTCGGTGCCCGGCGTGGATGCGGTCTATGTCGCCACGGACGATGCGCGGATTGAGGATGCCGCCAAGCGGTTCGGGGCCGAGGTCATCATGACGTCCCGCGAGGCCGAGAACGGGACCGCGCGCTGCGCCGATGCGGTCACGCGGGCCAAACTGGATGCCGACCTGATCGTGAACCTGCAGGGCGACGCGCCGCTGACGCCGCCGTGGTTCGTCGAGGCGCTCATTGACGAGATGAAGCGCGACCCGGATGCGGTCATGGCCACGCCGATCATCCGCTGCGACCGCGAGACTTATGGCAATTTCGTCGAGGACCGCAAGAACGGCATGGTCGGCGGCACCACCGCCGTACAGGACGTGCATGGCAACGCGCTCTATTTCTCGAAGGAAGTGATCCCGTGGCTCGACCCGCAAAAGGTCGCGGACATGGACCCGATCCCCGTTTTCCACCATGTCGGTGTCTATGCGTATCGTCGCGACACTCTGCTGTCTTATGCGGCGTGGGGGGAATGCGAACTGGAACGGCTTGAAGGGTTGGAGCAGCTGCGTTTTCTCGCCAACGGCGCGCCGGTGCGCTGCGTCGAAGTGGACGGGCGCGGCCGGGTGTTCTGGGAGCTCAACAACCCGCACGACACAGCCCGCATCGAACAGGCACTGGAGGCCATCGCCCAATGACCAAGACCGTCGATATCCTCGACCTGAGCGTGGGCGGTGAGAACCCCGTCGCGTTCATCCTCGGCCCCTGCCAGCTCGAAAGCCTCGACCATGCGCGGATGATGGCTGAAAAGATCGCGGCGGCCTGCGAGACGGCGGGTGCGAAATTCATCTTCAAGTCGAGCTACGACAAGGCCAACCGGTCGTCGATTTCGACCACGCGGGGTCTTGGCATGGACGAGGGTTTGTCGATCCTGTCCAAGATCCGTGACGAGTTCGGCGTGCCGGTCCTGACCGACGTGCATGACGCGCATCAGTGCGGCCCCGTGGGCGAAGCGGTCGATGTGCTCCAGATCCCCGCATTTTTGTGCCGCCAGACCGACCTCCTGCTCGCCGCCGGCGAGACGGGGCGCGCGGTTAACGTCAAGAAGGGTCAGTTTCTTGCGCCGTGGGACATGGGCAACGTGGCCGACAAGATTGCCTCGACCGGCAACGACAAGGTCATGCTGTGCGACCGGGGCACGTCTTTCGGCTACAACACGCTGGTCACGGATTTCCGGGGCCTGCCGATCATGGCGCAGACCGGATACCCGGTCGTATTCGATGCCACGCACTCCGTGCAGCAGCCGGGCGGACAGGGCACCACATCGGGCGGGCAGCGCGAATTCGCGCCGATCCTTGCGCGGGCGGCCTGTGCGGTCGGTGTCTCGGCGGTGTTCCTCGAAACCCACGAAGACCCGGACAACGCGCCGTCCGACGGGCCGAACATGATCCCGGTGGACGAACTTGCGGGTGTTCTCACGTCCCTCGTGCGCTATGACGCGTTGACGCGTGAGCTGTTTCGGTAGACGACTGAGACGCCGCGCTGCGGCGACCTAGGGGAAGGGCTCGATGGCGACAACCGGAACGCAAGACACGGGGCGACTGCGGATCGGTTTCTTCGTCCCCTGGATCACCAAGGGGCGCGGCGGCACCGAGAACGTCGGCCACATGATGGCCAACGCGATGCGCGTGCGCGGGCACCATGTCGTGATTTTCACTTTCGATGACAAGAAGGGCCCTTCACTCTGGCCCCTCGAAGACGGGATCGAGGTCGTTCATCTGAGCGAGAAAGATGATGCGCCGGCGGACGACCAGATGGCGCTGGAAGTTGCCGCTCGCAACCTCGACCTTCTCGTGGGTCTGCACATGAACCGCGCCTTCACGCGCTACCTTCGCTGCGCATACAAGACCGGCCTGCCCATCGTGCTGTCCGAGCACATCGACCCGCGCTTCCCCAACTGGCTGGGCGTGTTTCCCGAGGACGAGCGTCAGATCACCTTTTCCGGAGCCACGCGCATCCACATCCTCGTCGACGCCTTCCGCGAGACGTTCCAACCCGATATCCGCGACCGCGTGCGCGTCGTGCCAAACACGATCCGCGAACCCGAGGCGCTGGCGGATCTTGCTGCCACTAAAAAGACCCGCAACGTCGTCACCGTCTCGCGCCTCGTCCCGCGCAAGAACGTGGACCGGCTGCTGGAGGCCTTTGCGCCGCTGGCCCGGCAGTTTCCCGACTGGAACCTGCGCATCGTGGGCGACGGCAAGTCCAAAGGGCCGCTCAAGAAACTCGCGCGCAAGCTGGGCATCGCGCGGCAGGTGGTGTTCGTGGGCGAACTCAGCGACCCCTACCCCGAATATCGCAAGGCGGATGTTTTTGTGACCCCGGCGCTCTTCGAGGGGTTCGGGCTGACGCTGTGCGAGGCGAACGCGCATGGCGTGCCGGGCATCGGCTATGCCGTCTGCAATGGCGTGAACGAACAGATCATCCCCGGTGAAAACGGGTTCCTCTCGTCCGGCGGTCAGGACATGGGGTCGCTGGGCGAAGACATGCGCAAGCTCATGTCCGACGATGCCCTCAGGCAGCGGATGGGCGCGCGGGCGCGCGAGTTGTTTCTTGAACGCTATGCGAACACCGTCGTGCATGACGGTTGGGAGGAGCTCTTTCTCGAAGCAGCCGCCGAGCCGGTTCACCGCCGCCCCCCGACCGAAGCCGAGGTGCGGGCGGTCCGGCTTTGGGAATCCATGCACGGCCCGCTACAGATCACGGCCCCAACCGCAGGAAAATTCTGAGCGATGTCGGAGAACCAGTCTGCCTTCCAGCGTTTCTGCGAGTTGCTCGACACGCGGCAGATCGACCACGACCCGGAGCGAGACATCCGCGACTACGTGCTCGCCCTGCGCGAACGCCCAGTCGGCTGCGGCTACGTCCGCGCCAATATCGACACCAAGTTCGGCGCGAACCTGAAAACGCTCTTTCCGCACATCAAGGCGGTCGATGACGAGGGGGTCGATGACGCCGAGCATTTCCTTCTGACCGGCACGATCTTTCGCGATCCGGAGTTCACGCATACCGGAGGCGTGCGCTTCCTGAACAAGGTGCCGGTCGGGGCCGACCTGCTGTTTTTCGAACCTGCCTTCGTCGCCACCTCGCACAGCTGGGCGCATGCGTTTCGCGAGGGCGATCCCGAGATGGCCTGCCTGGGCTATGTCTATGATGACATGGCCTACTATTTCATGGCCGACTATCCCAACCGTCTGATCCAGCGGCTCAACAGCGAGCTGGAGTTCACCCAGGAAGAGCAAACTCGCGCGCGCGGACTGATCGACCGGATGGTGGCGCGCCGCATCTCAAAATACAACGCGCAGCCGATGGAGGCACCGACCCTGCCCGGCGGCTACGCCCGCCGCGTTCTGGTCTGCGATCAGGCCTTTGCCGATGCCTCGACCGTCTACGGCAAGGTCGACGAAGCGGCGTTCGAGGAGATGCTGTTCACCGCGATCCGCGAGAACCCGGATGCGCAGATCATCGTCAAGACACACCCGGATTCGAGTTGGGAGAAGAGCAAGCGGATGGGCTATTACACCCATCTGGAGAGCACCGAACGCGTCGTGATCCTCACCGATCCGGTGAACCCCTACACGGTCTTCGACATGGTCGACACGGTCTATGTCGGCACGAGCCAGATGGGGCTGGAGGCGCTGTTC
>CXWF01058751.1_pt1 | contig 52536 bp, 56 predicted proteins | sample 468421 | NCBI WGS metagenome assembly CXWF01 (sample SAMEA2620812, study PRJEB7988) | marine metagenome | biome: marine biome (ENVO:00000447); feature: surface water layer (ENVO:00002042); material: "saline water (ENVO:00002010), including plankton (ENVO:xxxxxxxx)" | depth 5 m
CGGCGCAAGGCGCCAAGAAGGCCGCTGGCGGTGGTCAGGGTCAGCGACGTCGCCGGACGCGCGGACGCAAGGCGGCCTAGTCCGTCCTGTCCCGGCTAAACAGGTAGATCGCGAGACCGACCAGCAGCGGGATAGCAAAGAACAGGAATAGGCTTTCATAGGGCGCGGCCGGATCGGTCGCGCCCTCTTTCGCACGACCGTAGACCCCGCCGGACAGAAACTGGAACAGCGATACCCCGCCGATGCCCATCAGGTTGATGAGCGTCATCCCGGCCCCCGCGAGATGCGGCGGAAAAAACGCGCGCGCATGTGCCATGATGAGCGGGAAGGATGCGCCGAAGAGGCCCACGGCGGCGAGGAACAGCGTCGTCGTGACCACGCTGTTGTCGGGAAAGGCCCAGAGCCCGAACAGGCAAAGCGCGGCGAGCGCGTTGCCCACGAAGATCACCCATTTGCGTGTCCCGAACAGACGGTCCGCTGGCCCGTAGAGGAAATTCCCCGCGATCATGGCAAAGGCCATGACGAGCGTCACGACCCCGATACCGTTCGCGGTCATCCCGAACACGTCCTCGAGATAGGGTCCCGCCCAGAGACCGCGCAGACCGGCGGCGGGGGCGTAATTCACGATCTGGATCGGGAAGATGAACCAGAGCGCGGGAATGGCCAGAAGCGTGAGGACCGATCCCTTCTTCTGGCCCGGCTCGTGTTCGAAGGCCGGCGGGTCCTTCACCAGCACGGCCATGACCAGCGCGATTACGAGGCTGAGGACCGCGAGGCCCCACATCGTTTCGCGCCAGCCCATATTCTCGACCGCCCAGGCCATCGGGTAGGACGCGACGACATTGCCGAAGGTGCCTGTGCCGAGCACGACGCCCGCCAGCGTGCCGAACACGCGCGGCTCGAATACGCGGGCAAAGGTGAAATAGCTGGCCATAAGCACCGGCGAACAGCCGACCCCGATGAGCGCCATGGCGAGCTTCACCGCGCCCGGCCCTTCGGCCACGGCAAAGAGCGCCGCGCCCCCCGCGGCCCCGATGCCGAACAGGACCGAGGCGGTCTTTTTCGGCCCGACGTTGTCGAGAAGCCAGCCGACGGGGATCTGCATCGCGGCGAAGACGGCGAACCAGAGGCCGGACGCCTGGCTCAGATCCCCGGGAGTCGCGCCGATGTCGGCGTTGAGGACCGGTGCCATCACCGCGAGGAATGCGCGGTAGAACTGGCTCAAGACATAGGCCACCACGAGGGTCACGATCCCGGCGCGCATCTGGTTCTCCTCCCGTTTGCGTCCGGGCACATGGCCCCAAAGCTCCCGGGTTGGCAAGACCCCGGCGCTTGCCGCGCGGGCGGCTTCGCGGCATACATCCCGAAAAGGGGATATTCGTGACGCGGTTCGACCTCGAGACCTTTCTGCCCTACCAGCTCAATGAGCTGTCGCGCGCCGTGAGCGCCGGGTTTTCGCACCATTACCGGGAACGCTACGGGATCACTGTCGCGGAGTGGCGCGTCGTCGCGCACCTCAGCCAGGAGGACAAGGTATCGGTGCGCGAGATCACCCGGCGCGTCGGCATGGACAAGCCAAAGGTCAGCCGGGCGGCCACCCGGCTGGAGGCGGGCGGCTATGTCGTGAAGGTGGTGAACGAAACCGACCGGCGGCTCGTCCAGCTGACCCTGACGGACAAAGGGCGCGAGATGATCGCCACCCTCGCCCCGATCGCCCAGGCCTATGACGCGGAACTCCGCAACGTTCTGGGTGACAAATACGATGCGTTCCGCGAAGCGGTGACGCTCCTGACCACGCGAACGCGGGAAAGAGACCCCGCTGACGGAACGTTCTAATGGACATTCTGCATATCTTGTAGAATGTCACCGTATACACGGAGGTATTCCATGACTGATATCGTAATTCTCGGCGGTGCCCGCACTGCCATCGGCACGTTCGGCGGATCGCTCGCGGGCACCCCGCCGATCACACTCGGGGCAACGGTCGCGAAAGAGGCCATGTCCCGCGCCGGCGTCGAAGGGGGCCAGATCGGCCACGTCGCCTTTGGCCACGTCATCAACACCGAGCCGCGCGACATGTACCTGAGCCGCGTTGCGGGCATCGAGGCTGGCATCCCGGACTCGACCCCGGCCATGAACGTGAACCGTCTTTGCGGTTCCGGCGCGCAGGCCATCGTATCCGTCGTCCAGAACCTGATGCTGGGCGATGCCGATTTCGGTGTCGCCGGCGGTGCCGAAGCGATGAGCCGGTCGCCCTACATCCTGCCGCAGGCCCGCTGGGGTCAGAAGATGGGCGACGCGGGCGCACAGGACATGATGCTGGGCGCGCTGAATTGCCCGTTCGGCACCGGCCACATGGGCGTCACCGCCGAGAACGTGGCCTCGGAGTGCGGCATCACCCGCGCGGATCAGGATGCTTTCGCGCTGCAAAGCCAGGAGCGCGCGGCGAAGGCCATCGCAGAAGGTTACTTCAAGGACCAGATCGTGCCGGTCGAAGTGAAGGTGAAGCGCGACACGGTCGCCTTCGACACCGACGAGCACCCGAAACAGACCTCTGCCGAGGCTCTCGCGGGTCTACGCCCGGCCTTCCAGAAGGACGGGACGGTCACGGCGGGCAATGCCTCCGGCATCAATGACGGCGCGGGCGCCATCGTTCTGGCCCGGGCCGAGGCGGCGGAGAAGGCGGGCCTTACGCCGAAATTCCGCGTGTTGGGGTATGCTCATGCGGGCGTGCGGCCCGAGGTCATGGGGATCGGCCCGATCCCGGCGGTGCAGAACCTCATGGCGCGCACCGGGCTCAAGGCTGACGATTTCGACGTGATCGAGTCGAACGAGGCGTTTGCGGCCCAGGCGCTCGCCGTCTCTAACGAGCTCAAGTTCGACCCCGCCAAGGTCAATCCGAACGGCGGCGCCATCGCCCTGGGGCACCCGGTCGGCGCGACCGGCGCGATCATCACCGTGAAGGCGATGTACGAGCTGGAGCGGATCGGCGGCTCCAAGGCGCTCATCACCATGTGCATCGGCGGCGGTCAGGGCATCGCCATCGCGATCGAGCGCATCTGATCACGCTGCACGCACCGGCCTGCCCGATGGCGGGCCGGTGCGACACGAGCCGATCCCCGCCAACACGGCGTGCAATCGTGCTTTTGGCCCCCGGCAAAACAGACTAGTTTCGCGCCACGCCAATCTGAAGGGCCGGACATGACCAATCCCACCGCCGCGATGCTCGTCATCGGAGACGAGATCCTCTCGGGCCGCACCCGTGACATCAACATGAACGTGCTCGCCAAGTCGCTGACCGCGCATGGTGTGGACCTGTGCGAGGCGCGGGTGGTTTCGGACGACCGGGATGCCATCGTGACCGCGGTCCGCGCACTTTCGTCGGCCTATGACCATGTCTTCACCTCCGGCGGGATCGGACCGACCCATGACGACATCACCGCAGACTGCGTGGCCGCGGCGTTCGATGCCCATATCGACATCCGCGACGATGCCCGCGACCTGCTGATGGCCTATTTCGAACGGCGCGGCACCGAGGCCACCGAAGGGCGGATGCGGATGGCCCGCATCCCCGACGGCGCGACGCTGATCGAAAACCCGGTCTCTATCGCCCCCGGATTCTCGCTGCAAAACGTGCATGTCATGGCGGGTGTCCCTGCGGTCTTCGAAGCCATGGTCGCCTCGGTCCTGCCGTCCATCAAGGGCGGCGCGCCGCTTCTGAGCCAGTCCCTGCGCGTCGACCGGCCCGAGGGCGAGATCGCGGGACCGCTGCGTATTCTGGCGGAGGAATACCCCGGCCTTTCCATCGGCTCCTACCCGTTCCAGCAAAACGGAGCCTTCGGCGCCAATATCGTGGTCCGGGGACACGACGGGGGCGAGGTGGATGCGGCGATGGTCAAGCTCGCCGCGCTGTTCCCCGGAGAAACCGCGTGAAGCCGATCGCCCTTCCCGACAGCCGCACGCTCGTCGACGCCGTACTGGCGACCTGGCCGCCCGCCACGATCCGCCGCGAGGGTGCCTGGACGATCCGAGAGGGAAAGGGGGGCGGAAGCCGCGTCTCTTCGGCGACGGAGGACTGGCCGGTGACGGAAGCCGATCTGCCCACGGCGGAAGCCGCGATGCGCAAGCTCGGCCAGACCCCGCAATTCATGGTGCGCGATGGCGAGGGCGGGCTGGACAGCCTGCTTGCCTCGCATGGCTACGCGGTCAAGGATCCGACGAACCTCTGGGTCATCGAAGCCAGCGAGCTTGCCGGTGACAGAACCCTGCCGATGGGCGGTGGCTATGGCATGTGGCCGCCGCTTGAACTGATCCGCGACATCTGGATCGACGGCGAGGTCGGGGCAGAGCGGCAGGCGATCATGGACCGCGCGCCGGACCCGAAGGCGGGTATGCTCGCACGCGCGGGCGATTACCCCGGCGGTGCGGCCTTCGTCGCCATCCACGACACCATCGCGGTGGTTCATGCGTTGCACGTCTTGCCGGAGGCACGACGCAAGGGGGTTGCCAGGCGGCTTCTGAAACACGCGGCGATCTGGGCGCGTGCGCATGGAGCAGACGTGGTCGGACTGGCTGTGACGCAGGGAAATACCGCCGCCAACCCGCTCTATGCCTCGCTTGGCATGCGGCTCAGGGGGCAATATCACTACCGGATCAAGACGGAGGAGGCCCTGACATGACCGACAAGATCACCGCACTCGACCTGCCACAGGTGGACCCGCTGCCCGAGGCCACGCAGAAATACTTCGCGATCTGCGAGGAAAAGCTCGGCATGGTGCCCAATGTTCTGCGCGCCTATGCCTTCGACATCGACAAGCTCAATGCCTTCACGGCGATGTACAATGACTTGATGCTGGGCGACAGCGGGCTGTCCAAGCTGGAGCGCGAGATGATCGCGGTCGTGGTCAGCAGCATCAACAAGTGCTGGTATTGCCTCGTCGCTCACGGCGCGGCCGTGCGCCAGCTTTCGGGCGATCCGAAACTGGGCGAGGCGATGGTGATGAACTTCCGCGCCGCCGGCCTCAATGCCAGACAGAACGCGATGCTGCATTTCGCGGAGAAGCTGACCGAAGCGCCGGCCAAGATCGAGGAGTCGGACCGTCAGGCGCTGCGCGATGTCGGGTTCTCGGACCGCGATATCTTCGACATCGCCTCCACCGCCGGGTTCTACAACATGTCCAACCGGGTCGCTGCGGCCACCGACATGCAGCCCAACGACGACTATCACGCGCAGGCCAGATGAAGCGCTCCGCCCGCCTCCTGACGCTCGCCGCTCTCCTCGCGGCGACAGCGCTCCCCGCGCGGGCGGAACTGCTGATGCCGGCGGGCGCGGCCCTGCGCTTCGAGGAGCGGGAAGCGGGTGGAACCTATGACCTGCCCATCGGTGCGCATACGGGTGACGCGATGCCGACCATCCGGACACAGGGTGCCGTGCAGACCCGGGCGTGGCGGATCGGTGGAACCGGGCTGTCGAGCTACCAGCTGATCCTCAACTTCCGTCAGCAACTGATCGACGACGGCTATGACATCCTGTTCGAATGCGACGAGGATACCTGCGGCGGCTTCGATTTCCGCTTTGCCACGCCCGTCGTGCAGGAGCCTGAGATGCATGTGGACCTTGGGGATTACCACTTTCTCTCGGCCCATGTGCCGGGCGACAGCGGCATGTTCACGAGCGTTCTGGTCAGCCGGTCGGCCAGCGCCGGATTCATCCAGATCGTCGAGGTGAGCCCGACCGGCGACCTGCCCGATCCGGCCGTCACGTCGACCAAGGCGGACCCGTCCGACCCGGATGCGGGCGCGAATACGAGCGTGCCGCAGGCCGCGCTCGGGAACGTGGGCGAGGCGATGGAACGTGTCGGGCGGTATGTGCTTACCGACCTTCGGTTCGAAACGGGCTCCTCGGCACTCGGCGAAGGCACCTATGACAGCCTGACAGACCTCGCCGCCTACCTTGAGACGCACCCGAACCGTCGCGTGGCCCTTGTCGGCCACACCGACGCCGAAGGGCCGCTGTCTGCCAACATCACCATTTCCCGGCGCCGCGCCGCCTCGGTCCTGGAACGCCTCGTCACCGAGCACGGCATCCCGGCCGGGCGCCTTGAGGCCGAGGGGGTGGGCTACCTCTCCCCCCTCGCGTCGAACCAGTCGGATGAGGGACGCACGCTGAACCGGCGTGTCGAGGCGATCCTCATCACGACCGAGTGACACCTGTCACTTCGCCATCTTCGCCATCTGTTTCTGGATGAACCCGATCGCCCAGGTGGGTGCGAGCCGAACGAGGCGGAACAGCATCTTGGAATCGGAGCCGACGAGGATGTGCAGCTTACCGGCCTCCATCCCGTCGAGGATGATCCGCGCGGCATCCGGGGCCGAGGTCATGCGGGCGCCGGAGGCATCCGCGCTCCCGCTCATCTTTACCCCGGAATTCTCGGTGATATGCGTGTTTACCGCGCCGGGCATGACGACCGAGACATCGACTCTGGAGTTCATGAGCTCGGCATAGATCCCCTCGGTCATCAGCTTCACCCCGGCCTTGGTCGCCGAATACATCGTCTGGCCCGGGAACGGGATGAAGGCGCCCATGGACGCCACGTTGACGAGATGCGCTTCGGGCCGCGCCATGAGCCGGGGCAGAAACGCCTTGGTCATATTGATGGGCCCGCCGAAGTTCACGTCGACCACCCGGTCGATCACGTCGAAGGCAAGATCGTTGAAGTCCTCGAACGGCTGGATGATGCCCGCGTTGTTGATAAGCGCGTCCACCGCGCCGTGGGCCGTTTCGATCGCGTCAGGGAGCGCCATGACGGCCTCGCGGTCCGCGATGTTGGCCTCGTGCAGGCTCAACCGGTCTCCGGCCTTCGCACGGGTCTGAGTCTCCTTGAGACCGTCCATCCGCAGATCGACCGCCGCGACGCGCGCGCCACGGGCAAGTAGCGCGAGGACGAGTTCCTGCCCGATCCCGCTGCCGCCGCCTGTCACGACGACGACTTTTCCATCCAGTTTCATTGCCCACTCCCTATCCGGTCAGTTGTGTCCACTTAATCCGGCCCGTGAATCGCGGTCAATGCGAAGTCTTTGCGCAAACTGTTTCCGAAACCATTGATCAAAGCGACGCTTGGCCGTTTCACCCTCTTCACGGATGCATGCGCCGGGCGTATCATTCGCGGGCGATACGGGGGCGTCGCTGGGACATTGGAAGGCGCCGAAGCGCGTGAGGGATGCGGAAACAACAGTCGTCGGGTTTTCCGACGTCAGCCCGGACGTCTGGGATGCGATCGTGCCGGAAGGGCGACGCAAGCCGATGCATCTGTGGCAATGGGCGGCCTGTGCGCTGGACGCCTACGGCGAACGCACCACCGCCCGCGTCATCCTGATCGGCGATCCGAACCGCCCCGACGCTCTCATCCCGCTCATGCGACGCAAGGGAACGACCGGCTGGCACAGCCTGATCGGCAATGAGGGCGGCGGGGTGTGCATACCATGCCGCGACGACGACGTGGCCCCCCGCATCGCCGAGGCGCTCGTGACCTTCGGGCAGCCTGTGGCGCTTGGTGCACTTCCCGCTGCTTCCCCGGTCATCCCCGCTCTGTGCGCCGCGCGGGCGGGCAAGGCCATCGTGATCGCCCGTCCCGCGGACGCGCCGGTAACCCCCTTTCTCGACCTCGATGCCAGCTGGTGCGACCCGGCGGTTCACCTCAAGAAGAAGCTGGTTCAGTCGATCCGGCGCCGCGAACGCCGCCTGGCCGAGATGGGAGAGGTCCAGATGGATTTTCTCCGCCCGGCACCCGAAGAGGTGGACGCAGCCCTCGATGCGGCAATCGAGGTCGAAGCGAACAGCTGGAAGGCCCGCTCCGGCTCCACGCTGCGGTCAGACGTCAATCAGACGCGTTTCGTGCGCTGCTACGCCAAGGCGCTCGCCGAGCAGAAGCGGCTTCACTTCACGTTCCTGCGCCTCGACGGCAAGCCAATCGCCATGAGTATCGGCGAGACTTACGGCGGCACCTACTGGGCCCACAAGACCGGCTATGACGAACAGTTCGGCAAGGTCGCACCGGGTATCCTCATGCAATACCACCTCGTTGCGCATCTGGCCGAAACGGGGATGCGAAGGATCGACTTCCAGGGACGGCTGGACGGGTTCAAGCGCACATGGACGGAGCAGGCGGTCGAAGCCTCCAAGGTCCGGATTTACCCGTTCAACCTGCGCGGCGCGGCGGCCGTGGCGGGTGACGTGGCGCGACAGGGGCGCAATACGTTCCGTGCGCGCCTCAGAAAGCGCCCGGCACAGCTTCCGGCCTAGCGGCTTCGCGCCTCCTCGAGGTTGGATTGCATCCGCTCCGCCATGAGCCGCGACAAGAACAGGCCGAACCCGGGGTCGAGCACGGTGAGTTCGATGACCTTGTCTTTCGACAGGCGATAGATGGTGCAATCGCTCAGGCATGTCGCGGTGGCGGTGCGGGTCTGCTTGTCGAGAAACAGGGCGATTTCACCGAAGACCGTGCCATCTCCGATCTCTGCCTCCACCTCTTCGAACCTGACACGACCCCGGGCGAGGTAGCGCAGCGACCGGCCCGGATCGCCGGCACGGAAGATGACATCGCCGGCAGCGTAGTTCTGAACGTCCATCAGCGGCAGAATCCTGTCGATGTCTGGCACCCCCTCGGACGCCGACCGCACACGCCGTACGAGTGCAAGATGCTGCATGATCCGCAGGATATTGAGCGGCAGAAGGCATATGTGCAGCACGAGGGTCGGCATCAGTCCGGCCCCGGCGGAGTATGTGATGAAAGCCACATTCGATGCGATCGCTATCGCCCGGAGCGGCAGGATCGATTTCATGAAGAAGGTCGCGAAAACCAGAACGGCCGCCAGATATGAGACGATATCGATCCAGACCGGCAAGCTCATAGTCCCTCGACCTTTTCCTTCCCCAACCGGGCCGACATCATGGCAGGCCCCATTTTCAAAACCCGTTGTATCCTAATGCGTTTGCGCGAGCCGCACATTTTCTTGCAGCCGTGAGGCCACGAGTTTCGTCAGGAACAGCCCGAAACCCGGGTCCACCATGACCAGCTCCTCGACCCGTTTTCGCGACAGGCTGCGCAGGGTGCAATCGCTTGCGCAGGTTGCGGTCGCCGTACGTCCTTCGCCATCCAGGAATAATGCGATTTCGCCAAGTATGGCGCCGGGGCCAAGCTCGACCCCCAGTTCTTCAAGCCGGAGGGTACCGTCTTCGACGTAGAACAACGCATCCGCCGGGTCGCCTGAGCGAAACAGAACGTCGCCCTTCTCACGCCGGGTGCGCTCCATCAGTGGCACGACCTTGTCGAGGTCCGGCGCACCGCGCGAAGCCTCGCGAACCTTCTGCTGAAGCTGTCTGTATTGCAGGAGCCGCCAGACGTTGAGCGGCAAGAGCGCCGCGTCGAGAATGAGGATCGGAAGCAGGCCCGCGCCGATTGCGTAGATCATGAATGCGACGTTCGACACGATGGCGAACAGACGAAGCGGCACGATCTCTTTCATGAAGAAAGACAAAAAGACAAGCGCGGACGCAACATAGGACGTCACTTCAAGCCACGGTGCCATGAAAAGCCCTCCCCCTTCGACGCTAACAAGCGAATGCGCGAGCGGATAGGGGACGGACATTTGAACGGCACAAAAAAACGAGCACCAGCGGACTGCCATCCGGCTGGTGCTCAGGTGCCCTCAGAAGTCAGGCTGGGGATGACTGTCGTGGTGGCGCGTGGCTCACCAGCTGTCGGGGCCTTTCTCATTGAAGGCCGCGACGAGGAAATCGATGAAGGCGCGGACTTTGGGCTGGGTGAACCGGCCCGGCGGGTAGACCGCGTAGATGCCCTGCACGTCGGTCGGAAGCTCGGGGATCGCGTCCTCGACCAGACCTTGTTCCAGCGCGTCGGCATAGAGGAACGAGGGCAGGTAGGCGATGCCGAGGCCGGCGATGGCCGCATTCAGGAGCGATTGCCCGTCATTGACCGAGAGCCACCCTGCGGTGCGCACCTGACGCACTTCGCCCGACGGCGCCGGCACTTTCCAGACGTTGCCCGAAGACTGCGAGCTGTAGTGCAGAAGCTTGTGTTCGTTCAGGTCGTCGATGCGCATCGGACGGCCGTATTTCTGGAAATACGACGGGCTGCCGACCATGCGGCGGGTGGTGTCCGCGATCTTGCGGGCGCGCAGGCTGCTGTCTTCCATCTCGCCCACGCGGATGGCCATGTCGAAGCCTTCCGAGATGAGTTCGACATAGCGGTTGTTCAGCACCATGTTCACGTTCACGTCCGGGTAGTCCTGAAGGAACTGGCCCAGCACTGGCGACAGGTGGTTCACGCCGAAGTCGGTGTTCACGGAAATCCGCAACAGGCCCGAGGGCGCAGATTGCATCGAGGTGACGAGCGCGTCGGCCTCCCCCGCGTCGTTCAGCACGCGGCGGGCCCGGTCGTAATAGGCCAGACCGATCTCGGTCGGCGAAACGCGGCGCGTCGTGCGGTTCAAGAGGCGGGCACCCAGCCGCGCCTCGAGTGAAGATACATGCTTGGAGACGGCAGACTTAGAGATGCCCATTTTCTTCGCCGCGTCCGTGAAGCCGCCCTGGTCAACGACAGTGGCGAAGGCCTCCATTTCGGTCAGTCGGTCCATAAGTTTTCTTTCTACAGTCATCGCCCCAACACGGAATTGTATCGCCGTCAAATCGGGCAAGACTGTGATGCGTTCCGGACAAAAGGTTGGTTTTCTCACGAATTGGCTTTCGGGTGGAAACGGGGGCGTTGAGGGCTTTTGAACGCCTGCGGTCTTTGCGCGCGACGACGCGTTGTCTGCGTGGTCAATTGCCTGAGACCCCAATTCACATTGATCCGTCCCGACGCGCGGTGTAGGGCGTGGCGACCAGTTCACGGGGGCCGGGATGGACCATTTTCTGTATCGCGACGGCGTGCTTCACGCCGAAGACGTGTCGGTTGCGGATATCGCCCGCAGCGTTGGCACGCCTGTCTATATCTATTCCGCAGCCACCCTGCGCCGTCACTATCAGGTGTTCGACGAGGCACTGGCGGGCATGGACCATCTGATCTGCTACGCGATGAAGGCCAACTCGAACCTTGCCGTGCTCAAGCTCATGGGTGATCTCGGCGCTGGCGTCGATGTCGTTTCCGGCGGCGAGTACCGCCGCGCGAAGGCCGCGGGCATTCCCGGTGAGCGGATCGTGTTCTCCGGCGTCGGCAAGACCCGCGAGGAGATGCGCCTCGCCCTCGAGGGCGGCATCCGGCAGTTCAACCTCGAAAGCGAACCCGAGACGCGGGCCCTGTCCGAGGTCGCGACCGAGCTGGGCGTCGAGGCCCCGGTGACGGTCCGCGTGAATCCGGATGTCGATGCCAAGACGCACGCCAAGATCGCCACCGGAAAGTCCGAGAACAAGTTCGGCATCCCGATCTCGCGCGCGCGTGAGGTCTATGCCGAGATTCGCGATCTGCCGGGCCTGAAACCCATCGGGATCGACGTCCACATCGGCTCCCAGCTGACCGATCTGGCGCCTTTCCGCGCAGCCTATGAAAAGGTCGCGGCCCTCACTCACGCGCTTCGTGAGGACGGGCATGAAATCACGCGGCTGGACCTTGGGGGCGGACTGGGCATCCCCTACGAGACCTCCAACGAAGCCCCGCCCCTGCCCCTCGACTACGGGCAAGTGATCCGCGAGACGGTGGGCGACCTGGGCTGCGAAATCGAGATCGAGCCGGGGCGGCTTATCGCCGGTAACGCCGGGATCATGGTGAGCTCGGTGATCTACCTCAAACATGGTGAGGGGCGCGATTTTCTCATTCTGGACAGTGCGATGAACGATCTCGTGCGCCCGTCCATGTATGACGCGCACCACGACATCGTGCCCGTGAACGAACCGGCGCCGGGCATCGAACAGGCGCCGCATGACATCGTCGGCCCCGTTTGCGAAACCGGCGACACCTTCGCCAAGGCGCGCAACCTGCCGCCGCTCAAGTCCGGTGATCTCGTCGCGTTCCGCTCGGCTGGGGCCTATGGGGCCGTGATGGCGTCGGAATACAACTCCCGCCCGCTTATCCCCGAGGTTCTGGTGGACGGGGATCACTTCGCGGTTATCCGCGCGCGCCCGACCTATGAAGAGATGCTGGCGCGCGATACGATACCGGAGTGGCTCTGAGCTGACCTCGGGGCCGCGCAACTGCGAAAGGCCCCGATGGAGCGTTACGACCAACTCCCCGAAGCCGCCGCCGCGCGCGTCAAAAACCCCCTCCGCCTGACATGGGCGGGGCTTTTCGTCGAGCGTCTGACGCGGGCTTTCTGGCCTCTCGCCACCGTCCTGTTCTTTGCCCTCGCCTGGATGCTGTCCGGCCTGCCGGCTGCCATCCCGCTGTGGGTCGCGCAGGGTGTGGCCGGTGTCGTCGTGCTCGGCGGTATCGCCACGCTGGTGTTCGGCTTCGCCCGCTACCGCGCTCCGTCGAAACTCGAGGCCCTCGCCCGGCTCGACGCCTCGCTGCCCGGCACGCCCATTGCCGCCCTCGCCGATGCGCAGGCTATTGGCGCTGCGGACCCTGCCTCGCGCGCTGTGTGGGAGGCGCACCTTGCCCGAATGGCGACCAAACTGGACGCCGCCAAGGGGCAAGCCCCGCGCGCCAACCTTGCCCCGCGCGACCCCTATGGCATCCGCCTGATCGCCCTCACCGCCCTTGCGGTCGCCGCGCTGTTCGGCGTGCGGGCGGCCGGTCCGGGCCTGACGGCCATGCTGCCCGGTGCCGGGAGCGACCCGGTGGCGCAGGCAAGCTGGGAGGGCTGGATCGAACCGCCCGCCTACACCGGCAAGCCTACGCTCTATCTTGGCGATCAGGACCCGGGCGCGCTGGCTGTGCCAGAAGGCTCACGCGTCACGCTGCGCCTTTATGGCAAGGTGGACGAGATCGACATCGCCGAGACGTGGTCGGATGAGGCCCCGACCGAACCTATGCCCACGCGCCTTTTCACCATCGATGAGGACGGCACCCTGACCATCGACGAGGCGGAGTGGCAGGTGACGGCCATCGACGACGCGGACCCGGCCATCGAAGTGTCGGGGGAGCTCAGCCGCACGCTGGCGGGCGAAATGCGCCAGGGTTTTCTCGCCACCGACGATTACGGCGTCGCGACCGGCACCGCGACGGTGGAACTGGACCTGCCGGACGTCGAGCGCGACTACGGCCTCGCCGCCGAGCCGGAACCTCGTGAACCCATCGTGGTCGACCTACCGATGCCCTTCCGTGGCTCACGCACCGAAGTCGAAGAATTGTTGGTCGAGAATTTTGCCGAGCATCCGTGGGCCGAGATGCCCGTATCGATCACCTTCACCGCCGTCGATGCGGCCGGCCAGACCGGGGACAGCGCGCCTGTCGATCTGACACTGCCGGGCCGCCGGTTCCTCAATCCCATCGCGCAGGCGATCATCGAGATGCGGCGCGACATCCTGTGGACCACCGACAATTCCGAGCGCGCCGCGCGCATCCTGCGGGCCGTGTCCAATCGCCCGAACGATTTCTTCCCAAAAGCCGAACAGGCCGAAATGCTGCGCGCCTCGCTCGGCCCGCTGGAGGAGGAGGACCTGAACCCTTCCGTGCGTGACGAGGTGGCACAAGCGCTCTGGGATCTCGCCATCGAGCTTGAGGAAGGGGCGCTGTCGGACGCGCTGGAACGCCTGCGCCGCGCGCAGGAGCGGCTTCAGGAAGCGATGCGGCAGGGTGCGACGCCGGACGAACTGTCCGAACTCATGAACGAGTTGCGCGAGGCGATGCGCGACTACATGGAGCAGCTGGCCCAGAACGCGCAGCCGCAGGAGAACCAACTCGACCAGCCCGATCAGGGCGACAACCAGATGGAGATGACCCAGCAGGATCTGCAGGAGATGATGGACCGCATCGAGGAACTGATGCGGCAGGGCCGGACCGAAGAAGCCGCCCAGATGCTCCAGATGCTTCAGCAGATGATGGAGAACATGCAGATGACCCAGGGCCAGGGTCAGGGGCAGCAGTCTCCGGGACAGGAAGCGATGCGCGGGCTTCAGGACACGCTGCGCAACCAGCGAGACCTGTCGGACGAGACGTTCCGCGAACAGCAGGGCCAGCAAGGCCAGCAGGGACAACAGGAAGGCCAGCAGCAGGGTCAGCAGCAAGGCCAACAGGGTGAACAGGGCCAGAACGGCGACCAGCAAGGGCAGAATCAGCAGGGACAAGGCCAGCAGGGCACCCAGGAGGGTCAGGGCGACCTGCAAGGCAACCTCACGCAGCGCCAGCGTCAGCTTGAGCGTGAACTTGAGCGCCAGCGCAACAACCTACCCGGTGCCGGCACCGAAGAAGGCGAAGCGGCGCGTGATGCGCTCGACCGCGCGGGGCGCGCGATGGACGAAGCCGCCGAGGCGCTTGAAGAAGGAGATACCTCCGGCGCACTCGACCGGCAGGCGGATGCGATGGAGGAACTGCGCGAAGGGATGCGCAACCTCGAGGATTCGATGCGCCGCGAGGCCGAGAACCAACAGCAGGGCCAGCAGGGCGACCAATCGGCCCAGCGCGGCGGACCGCAGGGCAACGAACGCGATCCGCTGGGGCGCGAAGCGGGCGAGCGCGGGGCGCTGTCCTCCGACAGCCCGCTGGCCGAAGGCGACGACGTTTACCGCCGTGCCGAGGAACTGATGGAAGAGTTGCGCCGCCGGTCCGGCGAAGCGGAGCGTCCTGAGCTTGAACGGGAATACATCGAACGGCTGCTCGACCTTTTCTGAGGTCGGCCGAGCGGATCAGCCGCCGTCGCTGGCGGCCCCTTCGACCCTGTCGATCACCGTTTGCATCAGATCCTGAATCCACGCCAAGAACCGGTTCACGAGGTCGACATAGGCGATCATCGCGTCCGTCAGACCCGGAAACATCTCGGCGATACGCGGCGCCAGCACATAGATGCCGAAGGCGATCGCGGCGATAATGACCACGATGGAAAAGCCCCGGCGAAACCCGCCCTTGCGGGGCTCCGGCCCGGACGTGTCCTCCTGAACCGGCTGTCGCTTCGGCTTGCTTTCATCCTTCTGCCGCGTGTCCAGCGTCGAGTTGATCTCGTCGATGTCCGGGAACATGTCCTTGCGCGCGGCGGGTTCCGGCGGCGGCGGAGGCGGCACTTCCGGCTCCAGCGTCTCGCCCTCTTCGATCCCGCGCATCCGTGCCATGCGTTCACGCGCGATCCGGCGGCGTTCTTCTTCGCCGTCCGAATAATCCTCGATCCCCAGTTCGGCCTGAGTCTCGACCGTGCCGCCATCGCGAGCCCGGGCGTCCAGCTCGCGCTGTGCCTCTTCGGTCAGGATGCCGCGTACGTCGTCGTCGAGCGGCCGCCGGGGCCGCGCGGGCGTGTCGACCGGCGGCTCGTCCCAGTCTTCGTCGGGGTCCGGCGTGTATTCGTGGGGGTTTTCCGGCGCGGCGAGCGCCGAGTCCGGGTCATGGTCCGGCGGCGTCTCGCGCCTGCCGGCATTGCGCTGAAACCACGCATGGCCACAGTTCGAACACTGAACGTCGCGACCCCCCTCGGGGATCACGCGATCTTCCACCTCGTACTGCGCACCGCAATTCGGGCATACCAGCCGCATCTGACCTGTAACCTCGCCCTGTCCTTCGTCTTTCCCGGTCGCCCGGGCCCACTCGACGGGCCCACTATGCGAAGCAAAGCCCGGAAAATCAAACCTTTGCAATCCCGAGATTGCAACAAAACCCGCCGTGGGGCAAAACGGTTGCGAAGCAAGAGAGGCAGAGCGGTGATCGAGTTCGAGGAAGTCTCCTACGGTTACAGCGGAGGCGGCGCGCTGCTTTCGGATGTATCGCTGAAGCTGGCGCCGGGGTCGTTCCACTTCCTGACCGGCCCGTCCGGCGCGGGCAAAACGACGCTGATCAAGCTGTGCTACGGGGCGTTGGTGCCGACGCAGGGGCGCGCAGAGCTGTTCGGCGCCGACGTGCGCCACATGACGCGCGACGACGTGGCCGAGACACGGCGTCGGATCGGCGTGGTGCATCAGGACGTGCAGTTTCTCGACCACATGACCGTGGTCGAAAACGTCGCGCTCCCCCTGATGGTGTCCGGCCGCACGACCGAGATGCAGGATCTGGCCGACCTGATGAGCTGGGTCGGCCTGACGGGGCAGATGGAGGCGCTGCCGCCGGAGCTGTCCGGCGGGGAGCGCCAACGCGCCGCCCTCGCCCGCGCCGTCATCATGTCGCCCGAGGTTATCCTGGCGGACGAGCCGACGGGCAACGTGGACTGGGAAATGTCGATCCGCCTTCTTACGCTGCTGATCGAACTCAACCGGATGGGCAAGACGGTGATGATCGCGACCCACGACATGAACCTGATCCGGCAGGCCAAGGCACAGGTGCAAGCGCGGGTTCTGCGGATCTCTGACCACCGGGTGCAACTGGCGGGGGCGGACCTGTGATCTCGCGGCTGACGAATTTCCTCACCCTCATGACGGGCGACGCGCAGGCCGACCGGGTCGTGCCGCCCACGGGCTTCACCGCGCGGCTGACGGTCTTCGCCGCCGGTGCCATGGCTTTTCTGGCGGTCTTTGCGCTGGCCCTGTCGCTCGCCACAGGGCGGCTTGCCGAGCAATGGGGCGACGCGCTGGCCCAAAGCTCCACGATCCGCGTTTCGGCGCCGGAGGGACAGGTCGACCAGCAGGTGATTGCCGTGCTCGACGTTCTGACCACCACACCGGGCGTGGCGGATGCCCGCGTTTTGTCGGACGACGAACAACGCGCTTTGCTCGAACCGTGGTTCGGCCCCGACCTGCCGCTCGACACGCTCCCCATCCCACGTCTCATCGAGGTGATCGAGGAGGGCGAGGGATACGACGCGGAGGGTCTGCGCCAGCGGCTCGCAGGCGAGGCTCCCGGTGCCGTGCTCGACGACCACGCCCGCTGGCGCGAACCGCTTGTGCGGGCGGCCAACCGGCTGCGCGGGCTTGGCGCCATCTCAATCGCCCTCATCGCCGCGACGACCGCCGCGATCATCACGCTCGCGGCCAACGCGGCACTCGCAGCCAATGCGCAAGTGATCCACGTCCTGCGGCTCGTAGGCGCGCGCGACAGCTATATCGCCGGGGCTTTCGTGCGCCGGTTCACCCTGCGCGCCATGATCGGCGCGACGGGGGGCATGGTGATCGGGGTACTGGCGATCCTGCTCCTGCCCTCGGCCGATGTCGGCGGCGGTTTCCTGACCGGACTTGGGTTTCGCGGCTGGCACTGGGCCCTGCCCTTCGCCATCCCGATCCTTGCCGCGATCGTCGCCTTCGCTGCGACCCGCCAAGCGGCCAACAGCACGCTTCGGGAGCTCACCTGATGCAGGTCATTCAGCTCATCCGCTCGCTCGTCTTCACGGGCCTGATCTATGGGGCGATGGGGGTGATGGGCGTGGTTTATTTCTTCCTCACGCTCATCAACCGCGACTACGCCTACACGGCGGTCCGCCATTACTGCCGCGTCGTGCGGTTTTTCGCCCGCTGGGTGATCGGCCTGAAATCGGAGATCCGGGGCACGGTGCCTACCGAGGAAGTGCTGATCTGCTCGAAGCACCAGAGCTTCTTCGACATCATCCTGATCGTCTCGGTCGCGCCGCGCCCCAAGTTCATCATGAAAAAGCAGCTCGTCTATGCCCCGGTGCTGGGTTACTTCGCCAAGGCTATAGGCTGCATCCCCGTAGACCGGGGCAAGCGCGGCGCGGCGGTCAAGAAGATGATGACAGACGTTGCGACAGGCGCGGCCCGGCCCGGGCAGCTCATTATCTTTCCGCAAGGAACGCGTGTCGCGGCGGGGGCGACGAGGCCCTACAAGATCGGCGCGGGCGTGATCTATACGGAGACCGGGCAGCGCTGCATCCCGGCGGCGACGAACGTGGGCGTCTTCTGGCGCAAACACGGTGTCACCCGTTATCCCGGCACCGCCGTTCTCGAGTTTCTTCCGGCCATCGAACCGGGGCTTCCCGTGGAGACGTTCATGACGGTGCTGGAGGAGGCGGTGGAGTCCAACTCCAACCGCCTGATGCGCGAGGCGGGGTTCGATCCCGGCAGCCATGAAGCGGATTGAGACGGTCGAGGCGCTGGAGGCGCTCTACCCGACCAAACCCAGTACGGCGGCGACGATCAAGGTCACCGACCGGCTGATTCCCGGTTACCGAAGCTGGATCGCCGCATCGCGTTTCTGCATCCTCTCGACGGTCGGGCCCGAGGGCACCGATGCAAGCCCGCGGGGCGATGATGGCCCGGTGGCCCTGACACTCGACGACCGGCTACTCGCGATCCCCGACTGGAAGGGCAACAACCGGCTCGACACCCTGCGCAACATCGTGCGCGACGGGCGCGTGTCGGTGATGTTCATGGTGCCCGGATCGATGAACGTGATGCGTGTCAACGGGACAGCGATCCTCACCGATGACCCGCACATGACCGGGCGGTTCGACCGCGCGGCGCGGGTGCCGAAGTCGGTGATCCTCGTGACGGTCGGCGAGGTCTATCCCCAATGCGCCCGGGCGATCCTGCGCGCGGGGCTGTGGTCGCGCGACGATGCGGCGGGGCTGCCGACCATGGGCGAAATGCTGACACAGGCCTCCGAAGGTGACTTCGACGGGGCGGGTTACGACATCGAGTGGCCGGACCGGGCGAAGGATACCATGTGGTAAGGTGCTCTTCCTCCGCCTGACGGCGGCTCATCGCGAAGAGGCGCCGGAGGCGCTGATGAGCGACGATCAGGCGGCGAGGCCCTGAGACCCCATCTTGAGGTACTTCTGACGGCGTGTCGTCTTCAGCTCGCCCGGCTTCTTCTTCGCCAGCGCCTTGACCTCGGCCTCGATCGCGTGGCCGACGGCGGAGATCGTCTGACCAATCCCGCGATGCGCCCCGCCCACGGGTTCCGAGATGATCCGGTCGATCACGCCAAGCGCCTTGAGGTCCTGCGCGGTCAGACGCAACGCCTCGGCAGCTTCGCGCATCTTTTCGGAATCCTTCCACAGGATCGAGGCACAGCCTTCGGGCGAGATCACGGAATAGACCGAGTGCTCAAGCATCATCACCGTGTTGCCGGTCGCGAAGGCCACGGCCCCGCCGGAGCCGCCCTCGCCGATGATGACCGAAACGAGCGGAACGGAAAGCGACAGGCATTTCTCGGTCGAGCGGGCGATGGCCTCGGACTGCCCGCGCTCCTCGGCCCCTTTGCCGGGATAGGCGCCGGGCGTGTCCACGAGCGACACGACCGGCAGGCCGAAGCGGTCGGCGAGGTCCATCAGGCGGATCGCCTTGCGGTATCCCTCGGGCCGCGCCATACCGAAATTCCGCTCGATCCGGCTCTTGGTGTCGTTACCCTTCTCATGCCCGATCACCATCACCGGAATGTCGCCCAGACGGGCGAGTCCGCCCATTACGGCGTGGTCGTCGGCGAAGTTCCGGTCGCCCGCGAGCGGCGTGTACTCGGTAAACAGCGCGTCGATGTAATCCTTGCAATGCGGGCGCTCGGGATGCCGGGCGACCTGGCATTTGCGCCAGGGCGTCAGGCCCTTGTAGAGGTCCACCAGCATCTGCTCGGCCTTCTTGTCGAGCGCTTCGGCTTCGCCCTTCACGTCCATCTCGTCATTGGCACGCGCCATCGCGCGCAACTCCTCGGCCTTGCCTTCGATTTCCGCCAGCGGTTTTTCGAAGTCGAGATAGTTCTTGGTCATGCGCGCCTCGCCGGATGGTTTGGCCCGATATAAGGTTCCCGCAGGGCGAAATGCAACTCGGCAAGATTTGTGACCTCGCCCCGTGACAGGCTGTGCGGGCAAGGGGAGACGGGCCGAATATGGCGAACGACTACGAAAAGCGGCTGCTGCGCGTGCTGGATCACGTCTACGACAACCTCGATGGCGATCTGTCGCTCGACACGCTTGCGGAGGTGGCTGCATTGTCACGGTTTCACTTCCACCGGGTGTTCACGGCGGTGACCGGCGAAACGCTGGCCTATTTCATCCGTCGGGTGCGCCTGCACCGTGCCGCGATGGAGCTGCTGTCGGGCGATCTGCCGGTGGCCGAAGTGGCCGCGAAGATGGGGTACGACAACACTCGCAGCTTCTCACGGACCTTTCGGGATGCCTTCGGACGCACACCGTCGGAGTTCCGATCACACGCGCGAACCCTCCCTCCCCTGCGTCTTGGCACATCGGGAGAGAAACAGATGTATGACGTGAAGATTGAAGACCAGCCCGAGCGGCGCCTTGCCATGGTCGAGCACCGGGGCCCTTATATCGGGATCGGCGAAGCTTTCGATAAGGCCGGGTCGACCGTGATGGCACGCGGCCTCGGCCTCCATCTGGGGGCGATGCTCGGGCTCTATTTCGACGATCCGGACAACACTCCACCCGAGGCGCTGCGCTCCGCCGCCGGGTTCGAGATCGACGACAGCGCGCCAATCGAGCCGCCGCTCGTGGAAATGCGCGCTCCGGGTGGCAAGCACGCGATCCTGACGCACAAAGGGCCCTATACCGGCCTTGCCTTGGCCTACAAATACCTGTTCGGGGAATGGCTTGCGACGTCGGGCGAGATGCCGCGGGAAGCGCCGCCGTTCGAGCTTTACGTCAATTCACCGATGGACACTGCGCCCGATGATCTGATCACCCTCATCGGGGTTCCACTGGCATGACCGTCATGCCGGCAGAGGTCCGGGCGGCGTTCGACGCGGCACCCCATGACGCTCGCGACGGGATGGCGCGGTTGCGCGCGTTGATCATTGATGTGGGACGCGACGCCGGGGTCGGCCCGATCACCGAGGCACTGCGCTGGGGCGAACCCGCCTATCTCACCCCGAAGGGGTCGACTCTCCGGGTTGGAGTTCCCAAAAGCGGCGGTCGCTTCGCGCTCTTCGCGCATTGTCGCACGACCCTGATTGCTGATTTCCGCGATATGACCGGCGGTCGGTTCCGCACCGAGGGGAACCGCGCCGTATTGTTCGACCACGCCGACGAGGTCGACGCCACGGCCCTTGCCCCCCCTCATCAAACGCGCGCTCACCTGGCATCTGAAGGAGCGGACATGACCAAGCTCGAACTGAAGAAGACCGACAAGACCTACTACGGCGCCCGGGCCGACGGTTGGGCGCGCGTGACCATTGCGCCGATCCCCTACCTCGCCATCGCAGGCGTCGGGGCACCCGAAAGCACGCCCTACGGCGAAGCGGTCGGCGCGCTCTATCCACTGGCTTATGGCATCAAGTTCGTCTCGAAAGCCGCGGGTCGGGACTTCACCGTTCCGCCCCTCAGCACGCAGTGGTGGGCCGATGACCCGACTGCCTTTACCCAGAACAGACGGGCGGAGTGGCGTTGGCAGGCAATGATACGGATGCCCGACTGGGTGGACGACGACGCCTTCGCGGCCGCCCGCGCCAAGGCCAAGACTGTACCCGGACTCGATGATGTCCGGTTTTCGATGGTCGACGAGGGCGACAGTTTCCAGACGCTCCACATCGGGCCGTATTCCGCGGAAGGCCCGAAACTCGCCGACCTGCATGACCGGATCATGCCCGAGGCGCATGTCACCTTCGCCGGGCCGCATCATGAGATCTACCTGTCCGATCCGCGCCGTGTCGCGCCGGAAAAATTGCGCACGATCATCCGTCAGCCGGTGCGCCCGCTCTAGGCGATCTTGCGGTCGTCCGTCGCGGCGGCCTCGATCTCGTCAATTGCCCGCGCGATCCCGTCCTCGGCTCGCACCGCCGCACCCAGTGCGGCCGCAGCCTTGGCAATTGCCGGATCGGAAATCGCCTGTGACAGCGCCTTGGAAAGGTTATCGGCTGTGAGTGTCTTCTGCGCGATCGGCTCGGGCGCCACGCCCCGCGCCGCCATGATCTTGGCCCAGAACGGCTGATCCCCGAAAAACGGCACGACGATCTGCGGCTTGCCCGCGCGCAGGGCCGCGGCGGTCGTGCCTGCGCCGCCGTGGTGGACGATGGTGCTCACACACGGAAACAGCCAGTGATGCGGTGCGCCCTCGATCTTCAGGATGTTGTCGGGCAGATCGGCTGGTTTCAGGCCACCCCAGCCGGTCGCGATGATCCCGCGCTGCCCGGTCCGGCCCAGCGCGTCGACGACGGCATCCGCCAGGCGTCCCGGCGATTTCCCGGCCATTGACCCGAAGCCCACATAGACCGGCGGCGGACCGTCCGCCAGGAAGGTGCGCAGCGCCTCGGGCGGGGTCCAGTCCTCCTCCTCCATGAACCAGTATCCGGTCATGACCGACGCGTCCGGCCAATCGGCGGGACGGGCGAGTACCGCCGGGCTGACCGCGTTCAGGATCGGAAAGGGCGTGCCGTCCGTCGCATGCATCATGTCGAAGCGGGGCTGCGCGGGCAGGTCATGGACCGAGCGGGTCGCCTTCACATGTTTCCCAGCCGAGAACGCCATCATCCGGTTTACGAAATGATAGGAAAACCGGTTCCAGGCCGCCGAGTTGAAATCAGGGAACCCCACGTTGGGGCGCTCTCCCGTTGGCACCATCATCGGCACCAGCATCGCGAGGACGGCGGGAATCCCGTGTTTCTCGGCGATATGGGGCCCGGCATAGGATTTCGGGTGGAACAGGATCAGGTCCGGTTGCGCGGCCTCCGCCGCCGCCCAGCTTTCCGCGATGAGCTGCTTTTGCGCCGGCCCGACCTCGCGCGTCAGCATGACCGTCCATTTCAGAGATTGGAGCACGCCTTGCGTCGACTCCATCATCTCGCGCCCCGCGTCCGTATCGAGGAGCGACAGGAGATCGTCGGACATCGGCGCAAAACTCAGGCCAGCCCCGGTGACGAAGTCCTCGAACCGGGTGCTGGTGGCCACTGTTACTTCGTGGCCGCGCGCGGTGAGACCGCGGCCCAGCGCAACGAAGGGCTGGACGTCTCCGCGCGATCCATATGTGAGGATCAGGATCCGCATGAGCGGACCCTAACTTGAGAGGCGGCGCTTCGCCACCCGGTCAGGCGCCCGCGATGAGTTCCGCCTGTTTCACGACCACTTCCGCCTGTTTGATCGAGGCGATGTCGACGAGCCGGCCCTTGTACACCGTCGCGCCCGCGCCCGTCCGCTTGGCTTCCTCCATGGCCGCAAGGATCTCGCGCGCCTCGGCCACAGCCTCGTCCGTCGGGGTGAACACCCGGTTGGCCAGCGCGATCTGCTTGGGGTGAATCGCCCATTTCCCGACCATGCCCAACGTCGCCGAGCGCAGCGCCTGCGCGATGTAACCGTCATCGTCGGAGAAATCGCCGAACGGGCCGTCGACTGGCAGGAGCCCATGGGTCCGGCAGGCCGCCACGATGGCCGCCTGCGCCCAGTGCCACGGATCGGACCAGTGCTTCTGCCCCTCGTGGATCATGTAATAGTTTTCCTGCGTCCCACCGATGCCAGTGGTCTGCATCCCCATCGAAGCGGCGAAATCGGCGGCTCCCAGCGACATGGCGACGAGGCGCGGCGAGGCGGCGGCGATCTCTTCCACATGCGCGAGTCCGGCGGCGGATTCGATGATGACCTCGAAGTCGATGGGTTTCTCTCGCCCCTTGGCCCGCTCGATGGCCGTGACCAGCGCATCGACTGCATAGATGTCGCCCGCGCACCCGACCTTGGGGATCATGATCTGGTCCAGCCGGTCGCCCGCCTGCTCCAGCACATCGACCACGTCACGATACCAGTACGGCGTGTCGAGGCCGTTGATCCGCACCGACAGGGTCTTCTTGCCCCAATCGAGCGTGTTGATCGCCTCGATCACGTTCGCCCGCGCCGAATCCTTGTCGTTCGGTGACACGCTGTCTTCGAGGTCGAGGTTGATCACGTCCGCCTCGGAGGCCGCCATCTTCTCGAACAGCTTGGTGTTGGAGCCGGGTCCGAAAAGCTGGCAACGGTTCGGGCGGGCGGGGGCGGCGGGCTGAATACGGAAGGACATGGCTGCTCCGGCAAGTTTGTTACGTCTGCGTTGCTGGCTGGGATAGAATATTGCGCACTGATTGCCAAGCGATTCCTCGCAGTTGCAGCGACGGCACGCCGCGCTGCGGCACCCTTGGCGCTGTGGCAGCTTCTTCGGCACCCGTGGAAAACGTCGCAAGATTCTTCACCAATCGCGTAGGAACGGCAGAAATTCTTCCGCAAATAAGTCAGGAGTAATTACTTTTTCGGAACACTTGCCCGTGTCCGCCCTTAGACTCCCCATGACAGTTACGGGAGTCGAAGATGATTCAAACGCCATATCTCCTCTTTCTCGGTGATGCGCCCGACATGCTCGCCGCCAAGGTCGCCATCGGTATCCGCGACTGGCGCCCCGACAATGCAGTCGGCCAGTTCCGGATGGACGGCTGCAAAGCCGACCTCGGCCTGACCGACATGAGCCTTGCCGAGGCGAAGGCGGCAGGCGCCAAGACGCTGGTCATCGGCGTGGCCAACCGTGGCGGCGTTATCAGCCAGGCCTGGAAGAAAGTGCTCGTCGAGGCGCTGGAGGAGGGCTTCGACCTCGCCTCCGGCCTGCACAATCTGCTGCGCGACGAAGAAGACCTCGCCGCCGTAGCGCGCGCCACGGGACGCACCCTGCACGACGTGCGCGTGCCCTCGGTCAAGTTCCCCATCGCCAACGGCGAGAAGCGGACCGGCAAACGGTGCCTTGCGGTCGGTACGGACTGTTCGGTGGGCAAGATGTACACCGCTATGGCGATGGATGCCGAAATGCGCCAGCGCGGCATGAAATCGACCTTCCGCGCCACGGGCCAGACCGGCATCCTGATCACTGGTGACGGCATCCCGCTCGACGCCGTCGTCGCCGATTTCATGGCCGGGTCCGTAGAATGGCTCTCGCCCGACAACGACCCGGATCACTGGGATCTGCTCGAGGGTCAGGGGAGCCTGTTCCACGTCTCCTATTCCGGCGTGACGATGGCACTCATCCACGGCGGCCAGCCAGACGCCCTGATCCTGTGCCACGAGCCGACGCGTGAACACATGCGCGGCCTGCCGGGCTACACGCCGCCGTCGCTCGAAACCCTGCGCGACACCGCTCTGCCGCTCGCCCGCGTGGCCAACCCGGAGTGCGAGGTTATCGCGATCTCGGTCAATACCCAGCACATGGACGAGGCCGAGGCCCGTGCCTACTGTGCCGAGACAGCCGCGCGCATGGGCTTGCCGACGACTGACCCTTACCGCTTCGGCGCCGGGGCGCTCGTGGATGCTCTTGCCGCCCAGTAAGTCCGCGAAGGAGACCTCATGGAACTGACCGTCACACCGGAAAGCTTCCGGCTGGCCGAGGTGTTCACCATCTCGCGCGGGTCCAAGACCTCGGCCGAGGTGCTGACAGTCCGGGTCACTGAAGGCGGCGTCACAGGCTGGGGGGAATGTGTCCCTTACGCCCGCTACGACGAAACGCTCGACAGCGTCACGGCAGAGGTCCGCAACCTTCCGGAGCGGTTCGACAGGGCGGCCTTGCAGGAGCTTTTGCCCGCAGGTGCAGCGCGCAACGCCGTTGATTGCGCCCTGTGGGATCTGGAAGCGAAACAGGAGGGCAAGCGCGCCTGGGACGTTGCGGGACTGCCCGCGCCGGGTCCCGAGATTACGGCCTACACGCTTTCTCTGGGTGAACCTGATGCGATGGAGGCGGCGGCGGCGAAACACGCGCATCGCCCCCTTCTCAAGATAAAGCTTGGGACGCCTGACGACATGGCGCGGCTCGAAGCCGTTCGGCGCGGCGCGCCAAAGTCCCGCATCATCGTTGACGCGAACGAGGGCTGGACGGCCGAGGTCTATGCCGACCTCGCGCCCCACATGGTCCGACTCGGCGTGACCCTGGTGGAGCAACCGCTGCCCGCAGGCGCCGACGACATGCTGGCCGAGATCGAACGGCCCCTCCTCGTGTGTGCAGACGAATCCTGCCACGACAGCGCCACGCTGGGCGCGCTCAAGGGCAAATACGATGTGGTGAACATCAAGCTCGACAAGACGGGCGGGTTGACTGAGGCGCTCATCCTGCGAGACGCGGCCGTGGCGGAGGGCTACCGCGTGATGGTGGGCTGCATGGTCGGCACATCGCTCGCTATGGCACCCGCGACGCTTGTGGCGCAGGGCGCGATGGTGACGGACCTCGACGGCCCCCTTCTTCTTGCCGAGGACCGTGAGCACGCCTTGCGCTTTGACGAGGCCGGCGTCCATCCGCCGGAGCCGGCCCTCTGGGGCTGATCCACCCCGGTGCCGCCCGCCGATATCACCCTGCCCGCTTGACCTTTCAGGCCGCGCGGCGGAAAGAACGGGCAATGGATTAAGGAGACCGCCATGAGCCGCATCGTCTATGTGAACGGGGATTACCTGCCGGAGGAAGAGGCGACCGTGTCGATCTTCGACCGGGGCTTTCTCATGGCCGATGGCGTGTATGAAGTGACGAGCGTCCTGGGTGGCAAACTCATCGACTTCGCCGGCCACGCCCGCCGCCTCGCCCGTTCGCTCACCGAACTCGACATGGTCATGCCGATGAGCGAGGACGATCTGCTCGCGATCCACCGCGACCTGGTCGCCAAGAACGGGATCGAAGACGGGATGATCTATCTCCAGGTCACGCGCGGCGCGCCCGGCGACCGCGACTTCGCCTTCCCGCCCGAAGACACACCGCAGACTGTCGTTCTGTTCACCCAGAACAAGCCGGGCCTTGCCGACAGTCCCGCCGCGAAGACCGGCATCAAGATCATTTCCATCGATGACATCCGCTGGGGCCGGCGCGACATCAAGACGGTGCAGCTTCTCTATCCGTCGATGGGCAAGATGATGGCGAAGAAAGCCGGGGCCGACGATGCGTGGATGGTCGAAAATGGCAGCGTCACCGAAGGCACGTCGAACAACGCCTATATCGTTAAGGGCGGGACGATCGTCACCCGCCAGCTCTCGACCGACATTCTGCACGGCATCACCCGTGCGGCCGTGCTCCGGTTCGCCAAAGAGGCGCAGATGAAGGTGGAAGAGCGACCCTTCACCATCGAGGAGGCGCAGGAGGCCGACGAGGCTTTCGTGACCTCCGCCTCCACATTCGTCATGCCGGTCGTGGAAATCGACGGGACCACGCTTGGTGATGGCACCCCGGGCCCAGTGGCGACACGCTTGCGCGAAATCTACCTCGAAGAAAGCCGCAAGGCCGCCATCTGACCCGCGATTTTCCTTGATCGGCGGGGCGGCTTGCGGCCATCTGATGCCAATGGGGGACGGACACTCGCAACGGGGGCCGGACATGCGGATCATCTTGGGACCTGTCGTGCTCGTAGCGGGCATCGCAGGGCTGGCCTGGTGGGGTGCGGACAACGAGGCGCAGACCATCGAGAGCGAGGTCCGCGCGAGTGCGGAAGGGGTCGTCACGGGGGCCATTCACCCGATGAACGTCACGGTGTCTGGGCGCGACATCACGCTCACCGGCACCGCTGATACCGAAGACGAACTGACCGATATCGTCACCTCTCTGGACCGCGTCGAAGGCCGGCGCGTGGTTCGCGCCGATGGTGTCGATGTGCTGCCGGTGGCCGCGCCCTATGAAACCGCGCTTGCCAAGGGCACCGACGGATCGCTTGCCATGACCGGCACCGCGCCAAGCGCTGCCCAGGCCGAGGTCGCGGCTGCTGGCGGCGCGCTCGGGGCCATGGAACTCCCCCTCGCGTCCGGCGCCCCGGAGGGCTGGAGTGACATCGTGACGGCCGGTGCAGGGGCGCTCGAGCCGCTGAACGAAGGCAGCTTCGCGTTGACCGGCGGCAAAGTGATCCTGTCGGGCAAAGCTCAGACGCCGGACGAGGCCAAGGCCGCGACCACGGCCATCTCAGACCTTCCGGATGGGATCGACCCCGTCACCGCAATCGACGTCATCGACCCGGGCGTCGTGGCTTTCGAACTCACCTTCGACGCGGGCGAAGGGCTGTCGGTTTTCGGAACCGTCCCCGAAACGCTCCAGCCCACCGACATGGCCGAGGCTTTAGGGTTTGATGAGATTTCGGGCGAAACCAACGAGACTTTCGGTCTCGCCCCGGACCTGGAAGACAGGCTTTCCGCGCTGCCGCCCATGCTTCCGGACTTCGAGAGCCTGACACTGACCTACGCGGACGGAAACCTCTCCGCCACCGGCGTCGCCGCACCCGGACTCGACCCCGGCTATGTCGAGGGCCGCCTCGGTGAAGCGCTTGGTGAAGGCGCAGAGATCGCCGTGACGGCGGGCAGAGCGCCCGAAGACTGGATCACGCGCACGAACCGCGCCACGCAGCAGGGCCAGGTCGCTTCCGCCGGGTTCTGGGTGCCGGACTATGACTTCGAAATCACCAAGCAGGCCTGCAACGACGCAGCAGCGAAAGTCCAGGCCGGTCGCCAGATCGCTTTCGTGACGGGGTCCGCGGAACTGGATCGGGCCTCGATGAGCATCATCAACGACATGGCCGGGCTCCTGCTCCACTGCACCGACAAGGTCGGGATGCGCGTCACAATCGGCGGGCACACTGACAGCCAGGGCGACGACAACGAGAACTACCGGCTGTCGGTCGAGCGCGCCAAGGCCGTGCGCGATGCACTGGTCGAGCGCGGCGTTCCGCCGGGCCGGATGCAGGCCATCGGCTTTGGCGAGACCGAGCCGATCGCAGACAACGAAACCGAAGATGGCCGCGCCGCCAATCGGCGCACCACCTTCGAATGGCCGCAGTAGGAGAGCGACATGCTGGAAAACTGGGATTTTCTCATCGCCGAGATGGTCGTGCTTCTCGTGCTGGCGGCGCTTCTGGGTGTGATTGTCGGGTGGATCCTGTTCGGGCGGCGCAGGCAGGCCACCGCGCAAACCGGCGAGGTCGAAGTGCTGCGCGCCGAACTCGCCACCTGCCGCGATGCCGGCCAGGATCAGGCCGCCGAAATCGCGCGGCTTCAGGACAAGCTGGCCGAGGCCGGACGCGCGGGTGAGTCCGGCACCGAAACAGCGTCTGCCACCTCAACCATGTCAGAGTCCACGCTCACCGACGACGACGCCGCAAAGCCGGCCACGCTTGATGGCCCGCGACGCGGCAAGGCTGACGATCTGAAGCAGATCAAGGGCATCGGCCCCAAGCTGGAAAAGCTGGTCAACGGGATGGGGTTTTACCACTTCGACCAGATTGCAGCCTGGACGGATGCGGAGGTGGCTTGGGTCGACGCCAATATCGAAGGCTTCAAGGGCCGGGTCACCCGCGACGGTTGGGTCGACCAAGCCAAGGTTCTGGCAGGCGGCGGCGCGACCGCCTTTTCGGACAAGGTGAAGAAAGGCGACGTCTACTGACGCCGCCCGCCATTCCTTTGCCTTAACCGCCCAGCGCCTGTGCGAGCTTGTCGAACGCCTGATTCCAGCCGCCTTCCCCGGCCGTTCCTTCAGGCACGCCCGCATGAACCATGGTCATCCGCGTCCCGCCATCTAAAGCGGTCAACTCGACGATGACCTCCGTGACGTCCGGCGTGCCCTCGGGCATCCCCATCGCCGCGGGCGGGATGAGCGTGCCGTCGGCCTCGCACATGCTTTCGGTGTAGACGAGCCGCGTGGGCGCCGAGATTTCCTTGAAAACCCCGATGAACCACATGGTCATCGTGCGATCCGGCGTGACCATCTCCATCGAGATCTTGCGCGTCCCGCCAACCGTCAGGTCGATCTCGGCAACCGGAACCGTGAAGCCACGCGGCCCGTACCAGCTCTGGAACAGCTTTGCATCGGTCCACATCGACCAGACCTTCTCGATCGGTGCGTCGAAATCGCGTTCGATCCTGATCCACGCCTGCGTGTCAGTCATCGGTATCTCCCTTCAATGTCCTTAAAGCATTGTCCATCGCGTCGAACCGCCCCTCCCAGATCGTGCGATACTGGTCGGTCCAACGGGATATCTCGGCGATGGGTTCTGGATTCAGCGTGCAGGGCCGGAATTGCGCGCTCCTGGAGCGGTCGATGAGCCCCGCGTTCTCCAGCACGCGGATGTGCTTGGAAATCGCCGGCAGGCTCATCTGAAACGGTTCGGCCAACTCGTTCACGCTGGCCGACCCGCGCGAGAGCCGGGCGAGGATCGCGCGGCGCGTCGGGTGGGCAAGGGCCGCGAAGGCGGCGTCGAGGCGGTCGGAAGTGCTCATGTTGTCCGTAATAAACCACTATGTTAATTAATCAAGTGGTTTAATACAAAGCTTTGGGGGCTGCGCGGGTCAGTCGAACCGCCAGCTCGTCGCGGTGACCCCGCCCATCATGTCGTTCTGGTGATAGGTCACGGTCGCCTTGCCGTCCTCCGCCGCGCCCAGTGCCGCAAAGAGCGGGACGAGGTGATCCTCCTGCGCGTGGCAGACCCGCGCATGGGGCGCGGTCTCCCATTTGATGAGCTTGTCGGTCCGGTCCTCCGGCCCGAGATCCAGCACCTCGTGCAGCCACGCGTCGAAGGCCGCCGACGGCTCCTTCGCGCCCGGCCCGAAGAGCCGAAGGTTGTGGTAGCTGAGGCCGGAGCCCACGATCAGCACCCCCTCATCGCGGAGCGGCGCGAGCGCCCGACCGATCGCGAAATGCGCCTCGGGGTCGTAGTTCGACAGGAGCGAGACCTGAAACACCGGCACATTCGCCTCGGGGTACATGATATACGCTGGCACGAAGGTGCCATGATCGAACCCCTGCGTGTCATCCAACGTCGCGTCGATCCCCGCCTCCGCAAGCAGCGCCTGCGCACGTTCGGCGATCTCGGGCGCACCGGGCGCCGGGTAGACGACGTCATAGGTGTGCGGCGGAAATCCGAAGTAGTCATACACCATCGGCGGTTTCGCGGAATGCATGACGCGCAGGTCATCCGCCTCCCAGTGGCCCGAAATCATCAGGATCGCGCGGGGCGGTTCGGGCAGTTCGTCCGGCATCGCGGCGAGGCTTTTCTCAAGAACCGGGAAAAGCTTGCGCATGTCTTCGACCCAGGGCCAGGGGCCCCCGCCATGCGAAATGAAGTATGTCGGCATCCGTGCCATTGGGCAGTCTCCATCTGTTTCCACAGATGTAGGCCCTGTAGCTTGCGCACAGAACCCGCCAAGTTCTCACATGATCTGTGCGAAAACCATCACGACTTGTCGGTCACGTTTTCCTTGAACGATTTCTCGAACGCCGCTTGCTGTTCGGGGCCTGCCTCTGTCTGGTTGAGCGTTTTCCACTCGTCGTAGGGCATCCCGTAGAAGACCTCGCGCCCTTCCTCTTTGGTCATCTCGATCCCGCGCTCGTTCGCGGCCTCCTGATACCAGCGGCTGAGGCAGTTCCGGCAAAACCCGGCGAGGTTCATCATGTCGATATTCTGCACGTCGCGCCGGTCCTCTATGAGGTGCTGGCGCAGGCGGCGGAATGCGGCGGCTTCAAGTTCGAGGCGGGTCTGGTCGTCCATGGTATCCTCCGTTTGTCTAAAGATCGGCCTTCGCGCGCACCTCTTCAAGGATCGGCGCAAGCCGTTCGGCCCAGCCGTATTGCTGCGCCTCGGTTTCGATCAGGTCGTTGCGCACCTCGATCAACACGTTCGCGCGGCCATGACGGCTCGCATGACGATCCACGCTGTCACCGTCCAGATGGCCCCCGTAGGGCTCGTTCGCGCCGATAACAAGGTCCGACTCCCGGTGCAGGCGTTCGATCAGCGGGGCCGAGAAGCGCTCGTCCTCGGCATAGAGCACGCCGATATGCCACGGGCGTGGATCACGGCCGCGCAGCTGGCGGGTGAAGGAATGAATCGCGACATAGATCGTTTCGTCCTGTCGTGCGGCAAGCCGGGCCACTTCCTGATGATACGGACGATAGCACAAGTTGAGCCGGCGCTCTTTCTCCGCCTGCCCCGCGTGGCGGTTCGCCGGGATTATCGAGCCATCGTAGAGCTTCATAAGGAGCGTCGGGTCGTCTTCGCCCCGGTTCGGGTCGATCACGAGTCGCGAAAAGTTGGAGCAGACACAGGGGCTGTCCAGCATCTCGGCGAGCGCGAGGCTCACCCCCGCCGCACCGGGGTCGAACGCGATATGGCGGGCCATGTCCTCACCCGGAAGGCCAAGATCGCCGCCGCCGATTTCGGCGGGAACGAAATTGGTCGCGTGGTCGCAGGTGATCAGCCAGCGACCCGGCCGATCCTCGCCGAAGGTATGAAACGGGTGATACGTCATGCGCCTGTCGTGATTTTCGCCAAACCTGCGTAGCGGAGACGCACCGAAAGCAAAAGAGGGCCTTTTCGCCCGTATTTTCGGCAGTTGCCGTTGCGATAGGCACCGGCACCCGATAGAGACAGAGCGACTGTTACCGCAAACAGACGAGGCACCATGAAACGCTCCCGCAACATCAAGATCGTCGCCACGCTGGGCCCGGCCTCGTCGACCTACGACATGATCCGGACACTGTCCGAGGCAGGCGCGGATGTGTTCCGGCTGAACATGTCGCACGGGAGCCATGACGATCACCGCGAACGCCACGCCCAGATCCGTCAGGTCGAAAAGGACACGGGCCGCCCCATCGCCATCCTCGCGGATCTTCAGGGGCCGAAACTGCGTTGCGGCACCTTCGTCGCGGAAGCCGCCGACATCGAGGAGGGCGACATGTTCCGCTTCGACCTCGACCCCAAGCCCGGCACCAACCATCGTGTCTGCCTGCCGCACAAGGAGATCTTCGAGGCGCTCGAGGTCGGCTCCACCCTCCTCGTCAACGACGGAAAAATGCGGCTGAAGGTCAAGGAGTGCGGCGACGACTTCGCCGACTGCGAGGTCATGGTGGGCGGCACGATTTCCGACCGAAAGGGCGTGAATGTCCCGGACGTAGTGCTACCGCTGGCGGCGCTGTCGTCCAAGGACAAGGAAGACCTGGAATTCGCTTGCCAGCTGGGCGTCGACTGGCTCGCCCTGTCCTTCGTCCAGCGGGCCGCTGACGTGGAAGAGGCGCGCGCGCTGGCTCAGGGCCGTGCCGCGATCCTGTCAAAGATCGAGAAACCGGCAGCCGTGCGTGATTTCGATGCGATCCTCGAGGCGTCGGACGGGATCATGGTGGCGCGCGGTGATTTGGGCGTCGAACTGCCGGTGCAGAACGTGCCGCCGATCCAGAAACGGCTGGTCCACTCCTGCCGCCGCGTCGCCAAGCCGGTGATCGTCGCGACCCAGATGATGGAGTCGATGATCGAGAGCCCGGTGCCAACGCGTGCCGAAGTCTCGGACGTGGCCAACGCGATCTACGAAGGGGCCGACGCAGTCATGCTGTCCGCGGAATCCGCCGCCGGCAATTACCCGCGCGAAGCCGTGGCGACCATGAACGACGTGGCGATCGAGGTTGAGAGCGACCCGACCTATCGCCAGGTCATCAACAACTCCCGCCACGTCGAGCGTACCAGCATCGCGGACGGGATCGTCTCGGCGGCCCGCGAGATCGCGGAAGCTACCGAGATCAAGGTCATCGCCTGCTTCACGCAATCCGGCACGACCGCCTCGCTCGTCGCCCGCGAGCGGCCCGAAGTGCCGATCATCGCCCTCACTCCGCTCGTGGGCACCGCACGGCGCCTGTGCCTCACCTGGGGCGTGCAAAGCCACATGACGGGCCGGGTCGATCGGTTCAAGATGGCTGTCGTGGCCGCCGCACGCGCCGCGCGAACCTCCGGCCTCGCCACCGAGGATGACCAGATCGTCGTCACGGCGGGCGTGCCCTTCAACGTGCCCGGAACGACGAACATCCTGCGCGTCGCGCCCTGCGCGGAAAGATTGATTTTCGCCACCGACCCTGAATAACTGGGCGCCATGCCCTTTGACCTCTACATGGTGATCGGGGTCATCATTCTGGCCCTCGCCATTCCCTCCGCTATGAGTGCCTGGATCGACAAGCGCGCACCGCGCATTTCGGCGCTGCTCATCCTTGGCGGCGGCGGCCTGATCATCTACGCCGTGCGCGCCAAACCGGGCGGCTACAGATGGGCCGAAGTGCCCGAAGCCTTCGTCACCGTCGTCGGCCACTATTTCTTCTGAAAACCCTTGCCAGACGGGCGCTGGCCCCGTATACGCCGCACTTCCAAGCGCGGCCGGCTCGAGAGGCATGCCGAGTCGCGTGAAACGTCAGAAATACGGAGACGCAAATGCCCAAGATGAAGACGAAGTCGAGCTGCAAGAAGCGGTTCAAGGTGACGGCGACCGGCAAGGTCCTCACCGGTCAGGCCGGCAAACGCCACGGCATGATCAAGCGCCACAAGAAATTCATCCGCGACGCTCGCGGGACAACTGTCATGTCGGCTCCTGACGCGAAAATCGTCAAGTCGATGATGCCCTACGACCGCTAAGAGGAGGCACGACCATGTCCCGAGTCAAAGGTGGAACCACGACCCACGCCCGCCACAAGAAGGTAATCGACGCCGCGAAAGGCTATTACGGCCGCCGCTCGACCAACTTCAAGACCGCCACCCAGGCCGTCGACAAGGCGAACCAGTACGCCACGCGCGACCGCAAGAACCGCAAGCGGAACTTCCGTTCCCTGTGGATCCAGCGCATCAACGCCGCTGTGCGCCAGCATGACGAAGCGCTGACCTACTCCAAGTTCATCAATGGCCTCGCCGTGGCCGGGATCGAAGTGGACCGCAAGGTCCTCGCCGATCTCGCCGTGAACGAGCCGGATGCGTTCGGTGCCATCGTCGATAAGGCGAAGGCCGCGCTCGCGTAACACCTCGCAAGAGGTCACAAGTTTCAGGAAGCCGCGGACCTCGCAGGGGGTTCGCGGCTTCTTTCGTTTCCGGCACCGCTCATCCGAGCCCGTGGCTCGTCTTCGCGGGTCCGGGCGAAGAGAGGCCGGGGCCTCGATGAGCCCCCGCCGGGGCACTTGCAAACCACCCCCCCTGTGCTAGCAGGAGGGCGACCAAAACCAAGGGGGTCCGGGATGGACGATCTGAGGCAGAAATATCTGGATCTGGTGGCCGGTGCCGCCGACGAGGCGACGCTCGAAGACATCCGCCTGCAAGCGGTGGGCAAGAAGGGCGAAGTGGCGCTGGCGATGCGCGAACTGGGCAAGATGACGCCCGAGGAGCGGCAGGTGCAGGGGCCCAAGCTCAACGCGCTGAAGGACGAGATCAACTCGGCGCTGGCCGCCAAGAAGGCCGCGCTGGGCGACGCCGCGCTCGATGAGCGTCTGCGCGGTGAATGGCTCGACGTCACCCTGCCCGCCCGCGACCGGCGCATGGGCTCGATCCACCCGGTGTCTCAGGTCACGGAAGAGGTGACGACGATCTTCGCCGACATGGGCTTCGCCGTCGCCGAAGGCCCGCAGATCGAGGACGACTGGCACAACTTCGACGCGCTCAACATCCCGCCGCACCACCCCGCGCGGCAGGAGCATGACACCTTCTTCATGCACCGCGATCCGGGCGACAACCGCCCGCCCCACGTCCTGCGCACCCACACTTCGCCGGTTCAGATCCGCGCGATGCAGAAACAGGGCGCGCCGATCCGCGTGATCGCGCCGGGCCGTGTCTATCGCTCGGATTACGACCAGACCCACACGCCGATGTTCCACCAGGTCGAGGGCCTCGCTATCGACCGCGACATCTCGATGGCGAACCTCAAATGGACGCTGGAGGAATTCTGCCGCGCCTATTTCGAGGTGGACGAGGTCGAACTGCGCTTCCGCGCCTCGCACTTCCCGTTCACCGAGCCGTCGGCCGAGGTCGATCTGCGCTGCTCTTGGGAAGGCGGCCAGCTCAAGGTCGGTCAGGGCGACGACTGGATGGAAATTCTGGGCTCCGGCATGGTCCACCCCAAGGTGCTCGAATCCGCCGGGGTCGATCCGACCCAATGGCAGGGCTTCGCCTTCGGCATGGGCATCGATCGGATCGCCATGCTGAAATACGGCATCCCCGACCTGCGCGCCTTCTTCGACAGCGACCTGCGCTGGCTGCGCCACTACGGGTTCTCGGCGCTGGATATGCCCACGATGCGGGGGGGGTTGAGTAGGTGAACCACGAGTATCTGACAGCTTGTGAGGAAGTTTGTCGGGATTTCTCGCTGCTATCGCCTTCGAGTTCGTTAGAAGGCCTACTCCCTCTTCTCGCGTTTATTTGGGCAATCTACGCCTATTTCAACGGTCGAAATAGAGACCGAATTCAAGAGGCGAAGCGGGAAAGAAGACGAGCCTACGCTGACTTTGTAAGCGAACTAGAGAATGCCCTCTTTGTGAAGACTGTGGACGACGAAACTTCAAACCGCACAGCGCTCAAAAGGCTCTGGACGTCTCACTCGTTGCTGGACCTGGTCTCACCGGTCAAAGTCACCGATCAAGCCACTAAAGTAGTAACTGCTGTGAACGACTACTACTTCGGTAGATTGGACGACATGAAGTGTTCGGATGGCGAAATGAGAAACCCGTATGACAGGATTGTATTCGAAAGAGGCGAGCTCGTCAGATTGATGAAACAGGATGGATCGGAGCTGGATTAATGCCCCTCTTCAGACACGAAAACCGCCAGAAATCCGAACGCACAAAGCGCATCTATGCGCTGTTCGAGATCGCTTATACCTGCGTCGATTTCATTGCCGCGGCGGCCTTTCTGATCGGGTCTTTCCTGTTTTTCTCCGAAGACACCCAGACCGCCGCGACATGGCTGTTCGTCGTCGGCTCCGTCTGCTTCGCGATCAAACCGACCCTGCGGCTCGTCCGTGAACTCAAACTTTACGCCATCGGCGACGACGACGACCTCGCCAAACGCCTGAGGGACTGACCATGACCGACGAGATGGAAGACCTGAACCAGACCTATCCCGGCGCGGGCAATTTCACCTTCGGGGACAGCGAGGCGCTGTGTAACGACCTGCTCGCCCTCGTCCGGTCCGGCCAGAAGCGCGCGACCTGCGACCGGTTGTCGGAGTTCGACGCCGATCCCGACGCCCGGCCCGCGGTCGGCCGCTGCGACATTGCGATGAACTGGGACGGCACCCCGGCCCTCGTTATCCGCACCACCCAAGTTGACGAGGTCGCGTTCAAGGACGTCACCGAAGAGATGGCGCTGGCCGAGGGCGAGAACGACAGCCTCGACGGCTGGCGGCGCGACCACGAGGCCTATTTCACCCGCAACGGCGGGTTCGACCCGAATATGATGCTGCTCTTCGAGCATTTCGAACTGGTAGAGGATCTGGCAGACCGCTGAGCGGTGCCGAGAAAGGACAAGACCGATGAAATTCACACTTTCCTGGCTGAAAGATCACCTCGACACCACGGCCTCGGTGGACGAGATCGCCGAGACCCTGACCGACCTCGGGCTTGAGATCGAAGAGGTCGTGAACCCCGCCGACCGCCTGTCGACCTTCACGCTGGCCAAGGTCAAGCATGCGGAGCAGCACCCCGATGCCGACCGCCTGCGCGTCTGCACCGTCGAGACGAACGAAGGCGACAAGCAGATCGTCTGCGGCGCGCCCAATGCGCGCGAGGGGATCACGGTGGTGCTCGCCAAGCCCGGCGACTACGTCCCCGGCATCGACGTCACCCTGTCCGTCGGCAAGATCCGGGGCGTCGAAAGCCACGGCATGATGGCCTCCGAGCGCGAGCTGGAGCTGTCGGACGAGCACACCGGCATCATCGAGCTGCCTTCGGGCGAGGTGGGCGAAAAGTTCATCGACTGGCTCGCGGCCAACGACCCGGCCAAGGTCGACCCGGTGTTCGACATCGCGATCACCCCGAACCGTCCCGACGCGCTCGGCGTGCGCGGCGTGGCGCGCGACCTGGCCGCCCGTGGTCTGGGCACGCTGAAACCCGCGCCCGAGGCGAACGTGCCGGGCACCTTCAAGAGCCCGATCAACGTGACCATCGACGGCGACACGGCGGGCGACGATGGCTGCTATATCTTTCAGGGCCGGCTCATCAAGGGCGTGACGAACGGACCTTCCCCCGCGTGGCTGCAACAGCGGCTCAAGGCCATCGGCCTGCGCCCGATCTCGGCGCTGGTCGATATCACCAACTTCTTCACCTACGATCAGAACCGCCCTCTGCACGTCTTCGATGCCGACAAGGTCAAAGGCGATCTGCGCATCCACAAGACCACGGGTGGCGAGCAGCTTCTGGCGCTTGATGAAAAGACCTACACGTTCGAACCGGGGATGGTCGTGATCTCTGACGCAGAAGGCGTCGAGAGCGTTGCGGGCATCATGGGCGGCGAGGAAACCGGCTGCACCGAGGAAACCGTGAACGTCTTTCTCGAAGCCGCCGTGTGGGAGCCGATCCAGATCGCCCGCACCGGCCGCGCGCTCAAGATCAACTCCGACGCCCGTTATCGAAACGAACGCGGCATCGACCCGGCCTTCAACCCCCTGGCCATCGAACTGGCAACCCAGATGATCCTCGATCTCTGCGGTGGCGAGGCATCCGAGGTCGTGACCGCCGGTGAGGTGCCGGATACGTCGCGCGCCTACAAGCTCGACACCGCGCGCTGTTCGTCGCTGGTCGGTATGGACATCCCCGCCGAGACGCAGCGCGCCTCGCTTGAGGCGCTTGGGTTCACGATGGAGGGCGACATGGCCCACGTTCCGTCGTGGCGGCCCGACGTGCTTGGCGAGGCCGATCTGGTCGAGGAAGTGGCGCGCATCGCGTCGCTGACCAAGCTGGTGGGCAAGCCCATGTCGCGCGCCACCACGGGCGTGCCGAAACCCGTCCTGACCCCGATGCAGGTGCGCGAGAACACGGCGCGGCGCACGGCGGCGGCACTGGGGTATAACGAGTGCGTCACCTACAGCTTCATCGACGCGGCCTCCGCCGCGCTGTTCTCGGGCGGCGACACCGCGACGATGCTCGAAAACCCGATCTCGTCAGAGATGAGCCACATGCGCCCCGACCTGCTGCCGGGTCTGCTGCAGGCCGCCGCCCGCAACCAGGCGCGCGGGTTCATGGACCTCGCCCTGTTCGAAGTCGGCGCGATCTGGCACGGCGGCGAGCCGGACGAGCAACGTCTGGCGATCTCCGGCGTCCTCATCGGCGCGACGGGGCCCAAGGATGTGCACGGTGCCGCACGCGGCTTCGACACATACGATGCAAAGGCGGACGCCGAGGCGATCCTTGCCGCGATGGGTGCGCCCGCCAAGGTGCAGGTCCTGCGCGGGGCCGAGGGTTGGTGGCATCCGGGCCGGCACGGCAAAATCTGCCTCGGCCCGAAAAAGGTGCTGGGCGTTTTTGGCGAGCTGCACCCAAAGGTGCTGGCAGAGATGGACGTAAAGGGGCCGGCCGTCGCCTTCACGCTCTATCCCGAAGAAATCCCGATGCCGCGCAAGTCGAACGCGACCCGGCCCGCGCTGACGATCTCGGACCTGCAACCGGTGGAGCGCGACTTCGCGTTCGTCGTCGATGCTGATGTCGAGGCGCTGACGCTGGTCAACGCCGCAGCGGGCGCCGACAAGGCCTTGATCGAGGATGTGCGGGTATTCGACCAGTTCACCGGCGGCAAGCTCGGCGAAGCCGGTCAGAAATCCATCGCGATCACCGTGCGGATGCAGCCGACCGACGCCACGCTCACCGAGAAAGAGATCGAAGCGGTCGCGGCGAAGATCGTCGAGAAGGTTTCAAAAGCCACGGGCGGCACGCTGCGCGGCTGAAGCCACTGGTGTCCCGGCCCGTGTCGGGACGCCACTCAAACTGATCGGAGGCCCCAAATGACCCTGAACGTCTACCTCTCAGGCGAAATCCACACGGACTGGCGCGAGCAGATCGTGAACGGCTCGGAGGGGCTGGATGTGACCTTCGCGGCCCCGGTCACGGATCATGCGGCCTCGGACGATTGCGGGGTGGCGATCATGGGGGAAGAGCCGGACAAATTCTGGCACGACCACAAGGGCGCCAAGCTGAACGCGATCCGCACCCGCAAGGGGATTGAAGACGCCGACGTGGTCGTCGTGCGTTTCGGCGACAAGTACAAGCAGTGGAACGCGGCGTTCGATGCCGGCATGGCCGCTGCGCTCGGTAAGTCGCTCGTCATCCTCCAGCCACCCGAACACGACCATGCGCTGAAAGAGGTCGACGCCGCCGCCCTCGCCGTCACCCGGACGCCGGGCGAAGTGGTCGACATATTGCGTTACGTTCTGACTGGAACACTACCCGGCTGACACGAAAAGGGCGCCCGAAGCCGGGCGCCCCTCCGCATGGACCCTTGCGGGCCCAAAGGATGCCTTATCAATTCGCCATGACACTGGCGTCGACATCTGCATCACCCTCGACCGAGGTATCACCGTCGGTCGAAGCCGTGCCATCGGCCATCATGTCGTTGACATCATCGACGTCACCGGCGCCTTCTTCGGTCGCGGGGTTTTCGGCGAAGAACTCGTCTTCGTCGAAGGTTTCCGCGCTGTTCGTCGCGCCGGCCGTGGAATGCACCGTGCGTGCTTCCGCGATGGCGATCATTCCGTCGCCGTCAATGTCGTAGGTCTGGAGTGCGACGGTGGCGTTCTCACCGAAAGCCGCTTCCAGTTCGGCCATTTCCAGCATGCGGTCGTCGTTCTGGTCCATGGCATCGAAGCTCATGGTCTGAGCGGCCGCCATGCCGCCGGTCAGGGCCACGCCGAGGGCCAGCGGTGCTGCGGCGAAAAAGGTCGTGCGTTTCATGATCGTTGCCTTTCATGTCTGCGTTCTGTTGGTGGAGGTTCGTTCCTCCTCGGCGCACCAACGTGTCCCTGCGCTGAATGTTTCTTCCCGATTTCGCACCGGCCCGGCAGGAACGGCTGCAGCCTGCCGGTTCCCCGCGCGAGAGCCGCATCAGATCTGCTCGGACCTCCATGCCAAAGGCCGAAGATTGGCCCCGGTACTTCCGAAAAATTTCTAAATATCAGTGGCTTGATCCGACCATCAGGCCATCGGCCGGAACAACCCGACGCCGCGCGGCGTTCGATCACCAAATCCTGATCCAAATTCGGGACCAGTTGATATGGAGATGAACATGTTTGAACTTACAGGCCTTTTCGGCATCATCCTTCTCGCCCTCGATATCTGGGCGCTCGTGTCGATCTTCTCGTCCGGCGCGTCCACCGGCGCGAAGGTACTCTGGGCGCTGCTCGTGATCGTCCTGCCGCTCCTCGGCTTCATCATCTGGCTCATCGCCGGACCGAAGTCGAACCGCGCGACGGTTTGATCCACGACAAGAAAATCAACTCCCCGGCCCCGGTGCATTGCTGCGCCGGGGCTTTTTCCTGCGTGGCTTTCGCTTCTCCCGACCGCCATGGTAGGTAATTGTCGGCGGGTGCGTTTCAGCCTGCGGACAATCGGAGATCAGTATAGAAAATGTTTCAGGAATTCAGGGACTTCATAGCACGCGGCAATGTCATGGACATGGCCGTGGGTATCATCGTGGGCGCCGCCTTTACTGCGATCGTCAGTTCACTGGTCGCCGACCTCATCAACCCGATCATCGGGTTGTTCACCGGCGGCATCGACTTCACCAATAATTACGCGGTGCTCTCTGGCGACGTGGCCGAGGGCGCATCGCTCGAGGCCGCGCGCGAAGCGGGCGCTTCGGTCTTCGCTTATGGCTCGTTCATCATGGCGATCATCAATTTCGTGATCATCGCATTTGTCGTGTTCATGCTCGTGCGCCAAGTGAACAAGATCAAGGCCGCCGCCGAGAAACCTGAGGAAGAGAGCGCACCGGAAGATCCGCCGACTCCGGTGGAAGTGCAGCTCCTCACGGAAATCCGCGACGCCCTCAAGTCCGCCTGACGGACGCGCCGACGCGACACCGGGGTCCGCCAACGCGGGCCCCGTTCCGTTTCGCCCCCCTGACCAACACTCAAGAACGGACAGATCAAGATGGAAGAACAGCTTCAACAGCAGATCGCGACGTTCCTGGACCGTTTCGGCGGTCTGCTGCCTTACGTCCTCGACGGTTTCAAGGCCCTCGTCATTCTCATCGTCGGGTGGATCCTCGCCGCCGCCGTCAGCCGGATGGTACGCCGCCGGGTCGAAGCGTCGAAACGAATCGACAAGACCATCGGGTCGTTCCTGTCGTCCATCGTCCGCTGGGTCTTGCTCGCAGTCGTCGCGATCACTGTCCTCAACATATTCGGGATCGAGGCGACCTCGCTGGTCGCGATGCTTGGCGCCGCCACGCTGGCCATCGGCCTTGCGCTACAGGGCACGCTGTCCGACATCGCCGCCGGGTTCATGATCATTCTGTTCCGCCCTTATCGGAACGGCCAGTATATCTCGATCGACGGGACCTCCGGGACGGTCACTGAGATCAACCTTTTCTTCACCGAGATGGCCACGCCCGACAATGTCCAGATCATCGTGCCGAACGGCAAAGCCTGGGGCGCGATCATCACCAACTGGTCGCACCACGAAACCCGCCGCGTCGATATCGTGATGGGCATCGACTATGCCGACGACATCGACAAGGCGCTGAAGGTGATGCTCGACATGGCAAATGCCGATCAGCGCGTGCATGACGACCCTGAGCCTTGGGCGCGGGTGACGAACCTTGGCGGCAGTTCGGTCGACCTGACCATGCGTATGTGGGCGGACTCCGCGGACTACTGGGACCTCAAGTGGGAGTTCACGAAAGGGCTGAAGGAAGCCTTCGACGCGGCCGGGCTGTCCATCCCGTTCCCCCATCGCACGCTCTACGTCAAAAGCGACGAGGGCGACGCGGTGACCATCGCGCGGCAATCCGACTCGTAGCGCTATGCGGAAACCATGCTATCCTCTTCTACATATCGTGAGGGGGAGGTCATCATGGACCGCAGGTTATTCATCACGGCATCCGCCGCTGCACTTCTTGCGGGCACGTCGGCCCGCGCCGAGCGGATGCTGGTCAACTCCCCCGGTGACGGATTTCTGAACCTGAGATCCGGGCCGGGGTCCGGTTTCAACATACTCTACCAGATGCCGCACGGCTCCTCGGTCGAAACGCTCGAAAGCGCCGGCGGCTGGGTTCGTGTGCGGCATGAGAGTGGCGCGGTCGGCTGGGCCTTTGCCCGTTACCTTGCCAGCGCGGGCACTTCGCCCTTCCGATATATCTACTCGGCGGGGGATGGCTATCTGAACCTGCGCACGGGACCGGGAACCAAGTTCAACATCATCCGTCGCATGTACAACGGCGAAGAAGTGCGCCTTCTGGAACGGCGCGGATCATGGGTCCGCGTGCGGCACGAAAGCGGGGCCGTGGGCTGGGCATCGGAGAAATTCATGCGGCGCTGATTTCGCCCCATTTGGCCGTTGACACGGCCACCCCCGGCGGCTATCTGCCCCCTCGTGTGAATGGCGTGGTAGCTCAGCCGGTTAGAGCACAGCACTCATAATGCTGGGGTCGGCGGTTCAAGTCCGCCCCACGCTACCACACGGACCTCCCGAATTCCGGTTGTGACAGGGCGCCCCGACCGGGGCACCCCATACGTTCATTTCAGCCCCGAATGGCGAGCGTCGGCGACACCACGTCGATCTCCAGCGCACGCCCGACGGCGTAGTTCGTGAGCTGTCCGGCGTGGACGTTCAGCCCTCCAAGCAACCCCTCGTCGGCCTCCATCGCCGCGCGCCAGCCCTGATCGGCGAGCCGCATCATGTAAGGCAAGGTCGCGTTGCCCAGCGCAATGGTCGAGGTGCGGGCGACCGCGCCAGGCATATTCGCCACACAGTAGTGCATGATCCCGTCCACTTCGTAGATCGGATCCTGGTGCGTCGTGGCCTTGGATGTCTCGAAGCAGCCGCCCTGGTCGATCGCCACGTCGACAAGCGCCGCTCCCGGCTTCATCTCCGACAACTGCGCCCGGCTGATGAGCTTGGGCGCCGCTGCACCGGGGATCAGCACGGCACCGATCACCATATCGGCCTCGGCCACCAGTTCCGCCGTGCGCGCCTGGGACGCATAGGCGGTGTTGAACTCACCCCGGAACATATCGTCGAGCTGGCGCAGCCGGGTCAGCGACATGTCGAGCACCGTGACATCGGCCCCCATGCCCGAGGCGACGCGGGCCGCCTGTGTGCCCACCACACCACCGCCGATCACCACGACCTTGGCCGGCGACACGCCCGGCACACCGCCCATGAGCACGCCGCGCCCGCCATTGGCCTTCTGCAAAGTCCAGGCCCCGACCTGAGGGGCGAGCTTGCCCGCCACCTCGGACATCGGGGCGAGGAGCGGCAAGCGACCGTCCCGGTCCGTCACCGTCTCATAGGCAATGGCCGTCGCGCCGCTGGCGAGCAGGTCGCGGGTCTGATCCGGGTCGGGTGCGAGGTGGAGGTAGGTGAAGAGTACTTGGCCCTCACGCAATTGCTTGCGCTCGACCGCCTGTGGCTCTTTTACCTTCACGACCATGTCTGCGCGGGCAAACACCTCTTCCGCCGTATCCACGACACCGGCGCCGAGGGCGCGGTAGGCATCGTCGTTGAAGCCGGAGCCTTCACCGGCGCCTGTTTCGACGATCACCTCGTGGCCGTGGGCAATGGCTTCGCCGGCGGCAGCGGGCGTCAGACCGACGCGGAATTCCTGCGGTTTGATTTCTTTCGGGCAACCTATCAGCATGACGTTCTCCTTCTTTGTGACGACGCTACGCCGACCCGCCCGCAATGGGGTTGAAAAATATCCGTGCAAAACGAACGTTCTTCGAATAATTCACTCCTCATTGGCCAATCTGTTCGCAGGAGCTTCGATGGAACCGGAAATCGACGACATGGACCGCCGCATTCTGCACGTCCTTCAACGGAAGGGGCGGATATCGAATGCCGATCTTGCAGAACGGGTCCATCTCTCCGCCTCTGCCTGCCACCGCCGGGTCCAGCGGCTCGAAAAAGATGGGTACATCCGCGACTACGTGGCCCTGCTGGCTGCGCGGCGGATCGGCTATCCGACGATGGTTTTCGTCGAAATATCCCTTTCCGGTCAGGCGGACGAACTGCTCGAGGCATTCGAACGCGAAGTGGCGCTCGTGCCGGAAGTCCTCGAATGTCACCTCATGGCCGGGACGGCGGACTACATCCTAAAGGTCGTCGCCCGCGACACCGACGACTTCGCGCGCCTGCACCGCCAGAAGCTCGCCCGTCTGCCGGGTGTGCAAGGCATGCAATCGAGTTTTGCACTGCGCACGGTGTTCAAGACGACCGCGCTTCCGACCTAGGCTGGCATCAATACCGGCGCGCGCCGTTCACGGATCGGCAGGTGAAGGAGCGCCGAGAGCGCACCCACACCGACGCCCACCCACCACACCATCGTGTAGTCGCCGGTCAGGTCATAAAACCGCCCGCCCAGCCAGACGCCCAGGAAACTGCCAAGCTGGTGCGAGAAAAAGACGATGCCATAGAGCGTGCCCATGTAGCGCAGGCCGTAGAGATGCGCGACAAGGCCGGACGTGAGCGGCACGGTGGCAAGCCACAGGCTCCCCATCGTGATCGAAAAGACGACGACGCTGAGCGGCGTGATCGGAAGCATGATGAAGACGGCCGCGAAGACAGTGCGGAGCGTGTAGATGCCGACAAGGACATACTTCTTCTGAACCCGCCCGCCGAGCCAGCCGGCAAACAGCGTCCCGGCCACGTTCGCCGCCCCGACAAGCGCCATCGCCAGAGCCCCGAGCGCTGAGGTCGTCGTGACTCCGACGCTTGCGAGCAATCCGCCGGGATCGATGGCCCCGCACATCTCGGTCACGAAGGCTGGGAAATGCGCGGTCATGAAGCCGAGCTGATAGCCACAGGAAAAGAAACCGAGGAAGATCAGGGCAAAGGACGGGTCGCGCATGGCGCGCGTCAAAACCGTGCCAAGGCTCTCGACGATCTCCTGCCGATTTGCCACCGGCGCCCGCATCAGGGGGAGGACCGCCAGCACCGCGAGGATCGCGACCGCGAAGATGAGAAAGACATTCTGCCACGGCATGAAGCCCAGAAGCCATTCGGCCACGGGCGGCCCGAAGATCTGGCCTGACGACCCCACGGCGGTCGCCACGGCCAACGCCAGCGAGCGTTGCGCGTCCGAGGCCGCCCGCCCGACCACGGCAAGAATGACGCCAAACCCTGTGCCCGCCACGCCGAAACCGATGACGAACTCAAGCGCGTCATGCGCACCCGGCGTGACCGCGAAAGACGATCCGACCAGTCCGGCCGCGTAAAGAAGCGCGCCCAGAATGATCGCTTTGCGGTCACCGACCTTCTCGGCGATGGCGCCAAAAATCGGTTGCCCGATGCCCCAGGCGAGGTTCTGCATGGCAATGGCAAAACTGAACTCGGCCCGTGGCCAGCCGAATTCCGATGCGATGGGAATCTGGAAGACCCCGAAACTCGCCCGGATCGCGAAACTCACCATCAGGACGAGACACCCGGCGATCAGAACCGGGGTGAACAGGCGCGGCTGCGACATGGGGAACCCTCCGTTGCACCTGCAATCTTCCCATTTCGCGGCCCGCGTCAAACGCGAATTCGTGATACGCCATATCACCTTTCCCTATCCGGGCTGCCGGGCTAGACGGAACTCCATGACTGAGACGCTAAAGGACATCTACGCAGCCCGCGTGGCGGACGGCACGCTGACCCCGGACCCGGCGCAGGAGGAGGCCCTGCCGCTCCTCGACGATATCCGGGCCCATCTCGTCGCCACACCCGCGAAACGGCGCGGCCTCCTGGGCGGACTGTTTCACAAGCCTGAGGATGTGCCCGGCGGGCTTTACCTCTGGGGTGGTGTCGGGCGCGGAAAGTCCATGCTGATGGACCTGTTCATCGAACATCTCCCGATCGCCGAGAAGCGGCGGGTCCACTTCCACGCTTTCATGCAGGAGGTGCAGGAAGGCCTGCACGCCGCGCGCAAGGCGGGCGAATCCGACGCCATCGCGCCTGTCGCCGCGCGCATCGCCAAGGACCTTCGCGTTCTGGCGCTCGACGAAATGCAGATCACCGACATCGCCGACGCGATGGTCGTCGGTCGGCTGTTCGAAGTCCTTCTGCGCGAAAACGTGGTCATCGTCACGACGTCGAACCGCGTTCCGGACGACCTCTACAAAGACGGGCTGAACCGCCAATTGTTCCTCCCCTTCATTGATCTCATCAAGGAACGACTGGTCGTCCACGAACTGACCAGCCACCGCGACTATCGGCAGGACCGTCTGACGGGCGGCAATGTCTATTTCACCCCCGCCGACGCCGAGGCGCGCAAGGCGATGGACGCGGTCTGGAAGGACCTGACCGGCGGCGGAACAGCGGAGCCGCTCATTCTCAACGTCAAGAACCGGGCCGTCGAGATTCCCGCCTATCGCAACGGCGTCGGGCGTGCCGCGTTCTACGAGTTGTGCGGGCGGATGCTCGGGCCAGCGGACTATCTTGCCATCGCGGACGCGCTGAAGGTGCTCGTCCTTGACGACATCCCCTCATTGTCGCGCCAGAATTTCAACGAGGCCAAGCGCTTCGTCACCCTGATCGATGCACTCTACGAGGCGCATGTGCGATTGGTCGCGAGCGCGGCGGCACAGCCGGAATACCTCTATGTCGAGGGCGAAGGCAGCTTTGAATTCGAACGCACGGCAAGCCGGCTGCGGGAAATGCAGGACAAGGATTGGGGGCGGTAGACCGATACACGGTCTTTGCGACGAAATGCCTATCGCTCGTCCGCCGTCTCGTCGCCGCCTGAACCTTCAGCGCGGAAGCAGCGCAATCGGCGCGTCCGGATCTCGCGCGAAGTCGAGGGGCGCTTTGTCGGTGGCCGCCGTGGAGCGCTTGAAGTCATACCGCATCAGAGCACCATCCGCTTCGGACGCGACGATCAGGCACTGATACAGGTGGTTCGGCCCGGCGTAGAGATCCACAAGCCCGCGCAGCTTCGGTGCGTCCTGAATGTCGAGAGCGAAGCCGCCATCACGGAACTCGAGCACCGGATACATCTCCTCGCCGACCGCAACACGCATGTGCGCCGCTTTGCGCGCTTTTTTCTTCTGTGCGGCCGCGAGTTCTTCGCGAAGGTTTTCCGGCAAATGATCCATTGCGCCCTCCTGATTATCGAAACCATGCCAGCGCAATGGTTTGCGTCAAGATAACGATCCTGAGATCGAGTCTGTTCCTGTCAGGTGTTGTTTTCTTCCACCAGGTCGACACCGACGACCGGCCGAAGAACATGCGGTCGCGTAGGGTCGTAGAGCGCCGAATCCTTGAACGCCCGGACCTTGCCGAGCGCGGGACCCACCAGGATCAACGCCGTGCGCGTGATTTTTTCGGCCCGCACCTTCAGGCGGATGTCCGAAAGCGTGCCACGAATGAGCATCTCGTCCGGCCACCCGACGCGGTAGGCGACCACGACAGGGCAGTCCGCACCGTAATGCGGCGTCAGCACACGCTCAATCTCGCGCATGTTGCGCACGCCAAGGTGGATGGCGAGCGTCGCGCCGGTCCGCGCGAAGTTTTCCAGCGTCTCGCCCTCGGGCATTGCCGTCGACTGCATGGAAACCCGTGTCAGAACAATGCTTTGCGCTATTTCCGGGACTGTCAACTCCTGGCCCAGAGCGGCAGCAGCTGCGGCATAGGCAGGCACGCCCGGAATGATCTGATAGTCGATGTCCGCTTCGCGCAGCCGTCGGATCTGCTCGGCGATGGCCCCGTAGAGCGACGGATCGCCGGAATGCACGCGGGCCACGTCCTCGCCCCGCTCATGGGCCGCGACGATCTCGGCATGTGTCTGATCCAGCGTCATCGGCGCGGTGTCCATCACGCGCGCGCCATCCGGAGCACAAGCAACGACTTCAGGCGGCACGAGCGATCCGGCGTAGAGGCATATGGGACACTCCCCGATGATCCGCTGCGCCTTGAGGGTCAGCAATTCCGGGTCACCCGGACCCGCTCCGATGAAATAGACGGTCATGGTGTGTCCTCCGTTTCGAGATGCCGGTTGCCCACGTCGCGCAGGTCACCATCGATTCGCCGGGCATAGCCGCGCGGCGTGAACATGCGCGGGCCCTCGCCCAGTTCCGCAAGTCGCGAGTTGGACGATCCGATCAGGACGACGGTGAGCATGTCCACCTCGTCCACCTCAAGCTCGGCCAACCTACGGTAGCGTATGTTTTCTTCTGGTCTTCCCAGTGACGAGGCAAGAAGGACAGGGGTATCGGCGGGCCGATGGTCCAACAGGATATCCCGCGCCTCCGCCAGAAGGGTCCTCCGGCGCCGCGACACCGGGTTATAGAAAGCGATCACGAAATCGCCCTCCGCCGCCGCATGAAGCCGCTTCACGATATCCTCGCGCGGAGTCAGAAGGTCCGAGAGCGAGATCGCGCAGAAGTCGTGACCCAGCGGCGCACCGGCCCGCGCGGCCGCCGCCTGAAGTGCCGAGACGCCGGGTGTCGAGATGACCTCCACCCGCCGCGCGGCATCCGACACGCCGGTCTCATGCGCGCCACGGTCGAGAAGCTCGAACACGAGCGCGCCCATCGCGTAGATACCGGCATCGCCTGAGCAGATCAGCGCGACATTGCGACCTTTCCCGGCCTGCTCAAGGGCATACCGGCACCGATCCTCTTCTCCGCCCAGCGGAAAATCCGACCGCGTCTTGCCTGCTACGAGCGGGCCGAGGAGGTCGATATAGAGGCCATAACCCACAAGCTCTTGGGCTTCCTGGATCAGCCGCGACGCTTCCGGGGTGCGCCAGGTCGCCTGCCCCGGCCCGATCCCGATGATCGACAGTTTGCCGCGGGCCCGGCCCGCGGGCGCGGTGAGGGGCGCGGGTGCATTCGCCAGGGCACAGGTGGTATTCGCCGTTTTGCGCTTGGTGACCGCGAGGATCGCATCCTCACCCGCGCTGGCCAGTGCTGCGCCTTCGGCGACACCGTGGCATCCCACCTCGGCAAAGACGACCTCCGAAGGGGTGGCCAGACGGGGGGTCATGGCCTCCAGTTCGTCCGCAGAGAAGACCTTGAGTGGCACACCGAGGTCGCGGGCGAGCGCGTTCATGGCCGGCTCATCGCCCTTCAGGTCCAGCGTGGCAACGGCAGCGATCGCCCCATGCGCCACGCCAGCTTCAGCCAGCATCACATCGACGGATGCGCGCAATTCGGCCGGATCGGCCCCCCGCGCGCAGCCCACACCAAGGACGAAGGACTGCGGGTGGTAGACGAGCCGTTGTGGGCCACCGTCCACCGGTTCTTCGGTCACCACGAGTTCCACCCTGCCGTCGGGATCGCTCTCGATCTCGAAGACCGCATTCCCGATCACCTTCGCACCGCCGCCGGACAACATCGCGGCCATCGCGGACTTGGCATCCTCCGGATTCGCAAGACGATAGCCCGCAGGCGGCACGTCGAGCGCAACACCCAAGGCCACGTCTCCAGCCGTGGTCACCGCAGCTTTGGCCCCAAGCGCCTCGGCGATTTCGGTTGCAAGCCGGTTCGCCCCGCGATGCCCGCCCAACAGCGGGATTGCGACGCTGCCGTCATCGGACACGGCGATGACCGGTGGCTCCGTTCGCTTGTCCGCGAGGATCGGCGCGACGGCGCGTATCAGGATGCCCGCCGCGCAGACGCCCACGATGGGCGTTCCCGCCGCAAACAGGTCGCGCGTATGATCGAGCGCATTCGGGAAGAAGGCATCGGCCTTTTCGACCCGCCCCTCCCGACCATGAACGGACGCGCCGAGCGCATCGGCCACGCGATGCGCGACGGCCTCGCCGGAGCGGTTGAGACAGAGGACGACAGGTTTCAAAGCCACGGATCGGAGCCTTTCGTGACGAGTATCAGAGAGAAATAAGGGGCCGGGTCCGGCGCTTCGGCCAGCGGCAGGATCCGCTCGGCGTCCAGCGTGGCCCGTTCGACATAGATAGCCTGCTCGGCAAGCCCCAACTGGTCGAGGACATCGCGGATGCGGGAAAGGTGGCGGCCAACCTTCATGATGACCACCGCCTCGGCCTGTTCGACTTTACTGGCAAGCATTGCGCTGTCGATGGGGCCCGGCAGGACCGTGAGCACCTCGTTGCGTGCCACGAGCGGGCGCAAGGCCCCTGCGGTCGCAGCAGAGACGGAGGTGATGCCGGGAATGACGGTGACCGGGAAACGCTCCGCAAGTCGGGAATGAAGATACATGAACGACCCGTAGAAGAACGGGTCCCCTTCGCAGAGCACCGCCACGTCGCGACCGGCCTCCAGGGCCGCCGCGATGCGCTCTGCTCCCACTTCATAGGCCGCCTGAGCGGGCTCACGGGCCTTGGTCATCGGCACTTCGATCACGATCTCATCGGCGTCCGGCCGGATCAGGTCCGCCGCGATGGACCGCGCGAAGCTGTCGGTGCCGGGTAGAGTGGGATAAGCGACGACCTCCGCCGCGCCGATGACCCGCGCGGCCCGGAGCGTCATCAGGTCCGGATCGCCCGGCCCGAGGCCCACACCGATGAGCATGCCGGTCATCGTTTCAAAAGGCTCCACTGCGTCACGGTCATGGCGGAGCGCCAGCCCCGCATAGACCCGAGCGGCTCGGCACGATCCACCGCGATCCGGGTGAGTTCCCCGCCATGGCGGAAATGCAGGTCATTGAGGAGCCCTTCGCTTTCCAGCGTCACCGCGTTGGCGACGAACCGGCCAAGGGGCCGCAGGGCCTCCCACGCCGCGCGAAACGTCTCTTCGCTCATCCCGCCACCGACGAAGATGGCGTCCGGGCGTTCGAGGCCTTGCAGAACCATCGGCGCTTCGCCGTCTACGAGGTCGAGCCGCGGCGCACCCAGCGCCAGCGCATTCGCGGCCGCCATGGCCCGCCGGTCGTCTCGCGGTTCGATCCCGATTGCGCGGGCATAGCGTGCCGCGCGCATCCACTCGATCGCGACGGACCCGGAGCCGCACCCGATATCCCACAGCAGCGCGCCGCGCATCGGCATGAGCTTGGCCACGGTGATCGCCCGCACCTCGCGCTTGGTCATGGTGCCATCGGACTCGAAGAGTTCATCCGCAAGTCCGGGAACGCGTGGCACGAGGGCCGCGTCCGGGGCGGCAATGCACTCCACGGCGAGGGTGTTGAAAGCGGGGACTTCGTGGGACCAGCTTTCCGCAATGCCGTCGAACCGAGTCTCGTCCTTCCCGCCCATATTGGCGAGCACCGTCATGGGCGACTTCCCGAACCCACGTTCCGTCAGGAACCGCGCGATCTGGGCCGGAGTCTCTTCACCCGTCGTCAGGATCAGGAGCCGCGCGTCGGGCTGGATGAAGGCGATCATCTGCTCGACCGGGCGGCCGTGCACCGTGAGCGTCTCGAGGTCTGCCATGCTCCACCCCATTCGCGCACTGGCGAGTTGGAAGGCGGAGAGCTGCGGATGGAACGTGATCTCGTCCGCCGGAATCGCGCGCCCGATGCGCGCGCCGACCGAGAACCAGAGGGGGTCGCCGGTGGCCAGCACGACCACGCGCTTGCCTTTGTAGGACAACAGCTGGTCGATCAGCGCATCGAAGGGCGACGGCCAGGCGACTCGTTGCGCCGTGAGTCCATCCGCAAGCGTATGGTGCCGGTCGCCGCCGACGATGATCTCGGCCGTTTCGACAACGGTGCGAGTCGCAGGGGTCAGACCGTCGAGCCCATCCTCGCCGATCCCGACGATATGAAGCCAGG
>CXWF01005983.1_pt1 | contig 52156 bp, 57 predicted proteins | sample 468421 | NCBI WGS metagenome assembly CXWF01 (sample SAMEA2620812, study PRJEB7988) | marine metagenome | biome: marine biome (ENVO:00000447); feature: surface water layer (ENVO:00002042); material: "saline water (ENVO:00002010), including plankton (ENVO:xxxxxxxx)" | depth 5 m
AGCTCGTCGCTCGCCACCATTTCCGATACAACAAGGCCAGCACCAAGGCTTTGGGTAACCCGGCGAAACGGCAGATCCGTTATCCCGGCCATAGGCGCCAGAAGAACAGGATTTTGAAGTGTGTATGGGCCGATAGAGATGGTCAAACTTTGGGCACTCAATGAAACTGCATAAATTTTGTCCAATTTAGCGGGTGCCTAAAGTTTCGGCAAGGCAAATTGCTTGCCTGGAGCCATACAGGGTACGAAACGAGCAGATATGCGAGAAAACCCAAGAGTTACCGCGCTGATTGTGGCTGCTGGCCGTGGCAGTCGCGCAGGCCCGGGCGCGCCAAAACAGTATCGCCAGCTTGCCGGCGAGCCTGTGCTGCGCCGGACACTCACCGCCTTCGCCACTCACCCCGGCATTTCAAGCGTTCTGGCTGTTATCCACGAAGATGACCGTGACGCCTATGAGGACGCGGCGGCGGGCCTTCCAAAGCTCATGTCGCCCTGCCCCGGCGGAGCAACACGGCAGGCATCCGTGAAGGCCGGGCTGGAAGCATTGGCGGGCATGGCTCCCGAGTACGTCCTCATCCATGATGGTGCACGGCCGCTGGTGCCGGCCCGCCTGATCACCGACTGTATCGCGACGCTTGCAGACCATGTCGGCGCGCTCGCGGCCATTGCGCTGACAGACACGATCCGCCGGACCACGGGAAAAGGCTGCGCGGGCGAAACGGTAGACCGGAGCGGGCTCTGGCGCGCGCAGACGCCGCAGGCTTTCCGTTTCAGCGCGATCCTCGACGCGCATCGCCGGGCATCCGGCAAGGATTATACGGACGATGTGGCGGTGGCTTGCGCCGCGGGCATCGAAGTGGCGATGGTCGAGGGCGACGAAGACAATATCAAGATCACGAGCGCGGAGGATCTGAAGCGTGCGGAGCGGATACTGATGCGAGGGGGAGATACGAGAACGGGCACGGGCTTCGATGTGCATCGTTTCGGGCCGGGGGATCATGTATGGCTTTGCGGCGTTAAAGTCCCACATGAGTTTGGTCTCGTCGGTCATTCGGACGCCGATGCGGGCCTTCACGCGGTTACGGATGCTATCCTCGGCGCAATTGGCGCGGGCGACATAGGCCAGCATTTCCCGCCGAGCGATCCGAAATGGAAAGGTGCGTCATCAGATATTTTCCTGGCCCACGCTGCGAAACTTGCAAAAGAGCAAGGCGCCGCAATATCCAATGTCGATCTCACGCTCATTTGCGAACGGCCGAAAATCGGCCCGCATGTCTCCGCGATGCGACAGCGCATTGCAGACATTCTCGCGCTCGAACTGGCGCGTGTGAGCGTCAAGGCCACGACGACCGAAGGTCTCGGCTTCACGGGACGTGGCGAAGGCATCGCCGCGCAGGCGCTTGCGACACTCGTCTTGCGGTGACCGCATGAGCCGTTTGACCGCACTCCCCCCTTCGCTTCCCTTCCGCCACCCGGCGGCATTTATCGCGACCTGGTTCGGCAGTGGCCTCATCCGTCCGGCGCCGGGAACGTGGGGTACTCTCTTCACATTTCCTTTTGCGCTTGCAATCGGCTGGGCGGGAGGCGCATGGGCGCTGCTTGCCTGCTCGTTCCTCACCTTCGCAGGCGGCATCTGGGCGGCGGGATATTTCTGCCGGGCGGCAGAGAAAGACGACGCGCCGGAAGTCGTGATCGATGAGGTCTCGGCGGTGCTGCTCGTTCTCGCTGCATTGCCGATGACGCCTGTCGGCTGGGTCTCGGCATTCTTCCTCTTCCGCTTTTTCGACATTCTCAAACCCTGGCCGATCAGCGCGATCGAACGGCGTTTCAAGGGCGGCTTCGGTGTAATGATCGACGACATGATTGCGGCGCTTTTTGCAATCTTCTCCTTCCTTCTGCTCGACCTTATCTGGATGGTTCTGACATGAGCATCTTCCCCCGCCGCCTCATCCATCTTGCCGAACTCACGCTTGCAGACGCGCGCGAAGCGAACCTCAAGATCGTAACCGCCGAAAGCTGCACGGGCGGGCTTATTGCCGGCTTGCTCACGGAGATTGCTGGATCGTCGGATATCGTGGAGCGCGGCTTCGTCGTTTACTCGAATGAAGCGAAGCGCGACATGCTCGATGTGCCGGGTGATCTCATTGCCGATTTTGGCGCGGTGTCGGAGCCCGTTGCGCGCGCGATGGCAGAGGGTGCATTGAAGCATTCACGCGGACACATCTCCGTTTCCGTGACGGGGATTGCCGGCCCCGGCGGCGGCACACCGATGAAGCCGGTCGGCCTCGTTCACTTCGGCGCGGCGCGGCAGGGACGCAGCATCATCCACGAGATGCAACTTTTCGGCGACATAGGGCGTGAAGAAGTCCGCATGAAGGCGATCGAGACGGCACTCAATCTCGTGCGGCGGATGATCTAGGCTATTTGGAAGAAGGGACGGGGCTGCCAGTTTCAAAAGACGGCTCGGCCCGCTTGCCGCCATAGAGCTCGTCCGCGCGATCGATGAAAGCCTGCATCATCTTCGCGAATGCCTTGGAGAACACCGCGCCGATCATCTTTTGCAGCGTGGCGCTTCTGAATTCGAAATCGATGAAGAAATGGATGCGGCAGCCGCCATCCGGCAGCGGTTCGAATTGCCATTTGTTGTGCAAATAGCTGAACGGGCCCTGCACATAGCCGACATCGATAAGACGAGATTCCTTGTCGAGCGTCACGCGGCTGGTGAACTGCTCACGGAAAACCTTGTAGGACACGATGAGGTCGGCCAGCAGAACTTCCTTGCCGCTCTCGATTTCGCGGCGGCGGATACGCGCACCGGTGCACCAGGGCAGGAATTCAGGATAACGGTCGATAGCGGCCACAAGTGCAAACATATCTTCCGCCGAATAAGGGACGTCGCGGGTTTTCTCATGCGCCGGCATGGCTGTTTCAGCCCCTTGCGACAGCCGCGTTGCGCGCATCGCGGAGGCGCGCGAAGTCCTCATCTGCGTGATAAGAAGAGCGTGTCAGCGGGCTCGACGAGACAAGGAGAAAGCCCTTGGTGCGCGCGATGCGCTCATAGGACTTGAACTCTTCCGGTGTCACGAAGCGAGCAATGGCTGCGTGCTTACGCGTCGGCTGCAGATATTGGCCGATGGTCAGGAAGTCGATGGAAGCCGAGCGCATATCGTCCATGACCTGGAGCACTTCCTCGCGCTCTTCGCCGAGGCCAACCATGATACCCGACTTGGTGAAGATCGTCGGGTCAAGCTCCTTCACACGCTGGAGCAGGCGCAGCGAATGGAAATAGCGCGCGCCGGGGCGAATGCTCAGATAGAGCCGGGGCACGGTTTCGAGATTGTGATTGAAGACATCCGGTCGGGCGGCCACGACCTTTTCCAGCGCGCCTTCCTTGCGCAGGAAGTCCGGCGTCAGGATTTCGATGGTCGTTCCGGGCGAGCGGCGGCGGATCGCCTCGATCACTTCGACGAAATGCTGCGCGCCGCCATCCGCGAGATCGTCGCGGTCCACCGACGTAATCACGACATGGCGGAGGCCAAGCTTGGCAACGGCATTCGCAACATTCTCCGGTTCGTCCGCATCGAGCGGTGCAGGAAGTCCCGTCTTCACGTTGCAGAACGAACAGGCCCGCGTACAGGTGTCGCCCATGATCATCATGGTCGCGTGCTTCTTCGTCCAGCATTCGCCGATATTCGGGCAGCCCGCTTCCTCGCAGACGGTCACGAGATTGTTCTCGCGAACGATCTGCTTCGTCTCCGCATAAACCGCAGAACCCGGCGCCTTGACGCGGATCCATTCGGGTTTGCGCAGAACGGGTGTGTCCGGGCGCTTTGCCTTTTCGGGGTGCCGGGGCTTAACCGCGCCCGGCTGCAGCGTATCTACGATCGTAACCATGAAACTCGGTACCGTTTGCCGACAGGACATGGATAGCCGCTCGGCACGATTCAAGCAAATCCAGCTTGTTCTTGCGGCTCCAGGGGCAGCTTACGGCTCATTCCTCAAATATCAGTTGAACCCGGGCCGCACAAACTGGCTTTCCGGGACTGGCTTCCAAAGCTTCCCCCTCCCGTTTGGACGTCAGGCGCCGCCGTTTGCCCGCGCCGTTCGTCTTTTCCTCGCCCAGAGGTTCAGCATTTCCACGCCCATCGAGAAGGCAACCGCAAAGTAGAGGTAAGCCTTGGGGATGTGGAAGTGCAATCCATCAGCGACAAGCGCAATGCCAATCAGGATCAGGAAACTGAGGGCAAGCATCTTCACCGTGGGATGCTGCTCCACAAAGCCGCTTACCGGCTCGGCAGCAAAAATCATGACGATGACGGCAGCGATGACGGCGGTAGCCATGATCGGAAAATGATCGGACATGCCGACAGCGGTCATCACCGTATCGAAAGAGAAAACAATATCGATGATGGCAATTTGCAGCACGACGCTCATGAGGCCGGCTGCGACGGCCTCCTTGCCGTTTTTGCTGTTCTCCTCCCCCTCAACTGCGTGGTGGATTTCCACCGTCGCCTTCGCCATGAGGAAAAGACCACCGGCGAGCAGCAAGAGGTCGCGCCAGGAGATCTCGTAATCGCCGAAGTCCAGAACCGGACTTGTCAGCGTAACGATCCATGCAGCCGATGCGAGAAGGGCAAGCCGCGTGACGACCGCGGCTCCGAGCCCGAGGCGGCGGCCGAGCTTTTGCTGATGCACCGGCAAACGGGAAGCAAGGATCGAAAGGAAGATGAGATTGTCGACACCGAGAACGATCTCGAGGATCGTCAGCGTTGCGAGACTCGCCCAGTTTTCAGGCTGCAGGAAAATTTCGAACATGATGGCCGGGAAGTTGCGACGCCGGGATAGCTTGATCGGTGCCTGTGACTAAAACTCTTTCATGTCATACATACCAGCCAAAACCTTCAAGTCTCCATTTTCGTTCCGCAAAGGCGAAAACTAAAGTCTCGAAAGGGGCGGGTTCGAGCCCGTATTCAGGCGCTACGGGAAAAAGCGCCCAGCGTGTCTCAAAGTTCGGCGGGGGGGGGAATCAGGTATGTAGAACCCGTCCATATGCGTCGAGTACCGCCTCCCCCATCATCTCGGAGAGAGTGGGATGCGGGAACACGGCCTGCATCAGCTCGGCTTCCGTGGTTTCCAGCGTCATGGCCACGCCGTAGCCCTGAATGAGTTCTGTAACCTCGGCGCCGATCATATGCGCGCCGAGAAGCTCGCCGGTCTTTGCGTCAAAAACGGTCTTCACGAAACCTTCCGTCTCACCCAGTGCAATGGCCTTGCCATTCGCCCGAAATGGGAAACGGCCAACCTTGACCTCGTAGCCTGCCTCTTTCGCCTTTGCCTCTGTGAGGCCGACGCTTGCGATTTGCGGCGTCGAGTAGGTGCAACCCGGTATGAGACGCGTATTTATGGGGTGAATGTTTTTCTCACCGGCAATCCGCTCAGCCGCTAGAATGCCTTCATGGCTCGCCTTGTGCGCAAGCCAGGGCGGGCCGGCCAGATCGCCAATGGCGTAAATGCCTTTTACACCCGTCTCCATCCATTCGTTGACGACGACGTGGGTCTTCTCGACCTTCACGCCCGCCTTCTCAAGCCCGATATTCTCGACATTGCCTACAATGCCGACGGCAGAAATGATCTTCTCGGCTTCGAGGGTTTCGTCCTTACCGCCGACGCTCACGCGCATGGTCGCGCCCTTGCCGGTCTTCTCGGTCTTGCCGATTTTGGCGCCCGTCAGCAGACGAATGCCGCGCTTCTTGAAGGCCTTTGCGGCTTCCTTCGAAATCTCCTCGTCTTCGACCGGCAGGATACGGTCCTGCACCTCGACCACGGTCACTTCCGCACCGAACGCGCGATAGAAGCTCGCGAACTCAATGCCTATGGCGCCGGAGCCGACAACGATCAGCGATTTTGGAATCGACTTCGGCACCATCGCCTGGCGATAGGTCCAGATGATCTCGCCATCGGGCTCCAGACCTTCGATCACACGCGCACGCGCACCAGTGGCAAGGATGATATTCTTCGTTGTGATTTCGCTTGTCTTCCCGTCCTTCGCCTCCACCGCGACCTTGCCGTCTCCGGCCAGCTTGCCGCTGCCTTCGATGACATCGATCTTGTTCTTCTTCATGAGAAACTTGACGCCATTCGAGAGCTGCCCGGCGACATTGCGGCTGCGCGTCACCACAGCTTCCGCGTCGTAGCCGATCTTTTCAGCCTTGAGCCCGAACTCATCGAGGCGGTGCAGCGTTTCGTAAACTTCCGCCGAGCGAAGCAACGCCTTGGTCGGAATGCATCCCCAGTTAAGGCAGATGCCGCCCAGCGCATCCCGTTCCACAATGGCAGTCTTGAGACCGAGCTGCGATGCACGGATCGCGGCAACATAACCGCCGGGACCGGACCCGATAACAACGAGATCGTATTTGTCCGCCATCAGAGGAGCATCCTTGCGGGATATTCCACGAAAGACTTGAAAGCTTCGAGGAAACGCGCACCGAGCGCGCCATCAATGGCGCGGTGGTCGCAGGACATGGTGACGGTCATCACATTGGCGATTTCGAGTTTGCCGTTCTTCACAACAGGCCGCTCCTCGCCCTTGCCGACGGCGAGGATCGCGGCCTGGGGCGGATTGATGACGCCGGTGAAATGCTTGATGCCGAACATGCCGAGATTGGAAATCGAAAAGCTGCCGCCTTCGTACTCGGCAGGCTTGAGCTTCTTGTCGCGGGCACGAGCGGCGAGCGATTTCGCCTCCTCCGAAATTTCGGCGAGGCCTTTCTTTTCCGCGCCGCGAATGATTGGTGTTATGAGACCGCCGTCGAGCGCGACTGCAATGCCGATATCCGCCGACTTGTGCTTCAGGAGCGCATTGCCCGCGAAGCTTACATTTGCATCCGGCACCTTTGTCAGTGCAAGGGCGGCGGCACGAATGAGGAAATCGTTGACCGAGAGCTTCACGCCCTCGCCCGCTTCCTCGTTCAGCTTTTTCCGTGCGGTGAGAAGTTCATCAAGCTCGCAATCGATCGTCAGGTAAAAATGCGGGATTTCCTGCATTGACTGCGTGAGGCGGCGCGCAATGGTCTTGCGCATGCCGTCGAGCGGCACTTCCTCATATGTGCCTTTCTCGTAAAAGGCGCGCGGGTCGATGGATGGCATCGGTCCCTGCGACGAACCGGACGCACCTGCTGCTTTCTTCGGGGCGGACCTGGCCGCGCCTTCCAGATCGGCCTTGACGATGCGGCCATGCGGACCGGAACCTGAAACTGCCGTCAGGTCGATGCCCTGCTGGCTCGCGATGCGGCGCGCGAGCGGCGAGGCAAATACGCGCGCACCCTTCGCGTTCTCCGGCGCGGGAGGCGCTTTGCCGCCTGTGTCCGTCGCAGACTTTTTCGTCTCGGTTTTTACGGGCTTCGGTTCGGACTTTTTCTCAGCCGGTTTTTCAGCCTCCGCTTCAGCATCTTTCGACGGCGTCACAGGCGCATCATTCGAGGCATCGTAGCCTTCGAGCGCGTCCTCGCCCTCGCCTTCTTCAAGCAGCACCGCGATGGGTTTGTTGACGGCCACACCTTCCGTGCCTTCACCGACAAGAATCTTGCCGATGGTGCCCTCGTCCACGGCTTCCACTTCCATGGTCGCCTTGTCTGTCTCGATTTCGGCGATGACATCGCCTGCGCTTACCGTATCACCCTTCTTCACATGCCACTTGGCGAGCGTGCCTTCCTCCATGGTCGGCGAAAGCGCGGGCATCAGGATTGGTGTTGGCATCTGCGCCTCCTCAGCGGTAGCAGACGGCTTTCACCGCCTCCACCACTTCTTCGGCGCTTGGCAGCGCGAGCTTTTCAAGATTTGCCGCATAGGGCATCGGCACGTTCTTCTGCGCGACGCGAAGGATCGGCGCGTCGAGATAGTCGAAGGCCTTTGCCTGAACCTCGGCGGCAATTTCCGCACCGATGCCGCAGACGGGCCATGTCTCCTCGACAGTAACGAGCCGGTTCGTCTTTTTCACCGATGCGATCACCGTGTCCATATCGAGCGGGCGAATGGTACGCAGGTCGATCAGTTCGACATCGAGCCCTTCTTCTTCGAGCTTCGCCATCGCTTCAAGGCAGTAGGTGATGCCATGGCTGTGCGAAACGAGGGTCACGTCCGCGCCTTCCTTCATTACACGAGCCTTGCCGATGGGAAGTACATGATCGTCGAGTTTCGGCACATCGAAGCTCTTGCCGTAGAGCACTTCATTTTCGAGGAAGACGACAGGGTTCGGATCGCGGATAGCAGCCTTCAAAAGCCCCTTGGCGTCAGATGCCGAATAGGGGGCGATCACGATCAGACCCGGAATATGCGCATACCATGACGCATAGTCCTGGCTGTGCTGCGCGCCGACACGCGCCGCCGGGCCGTTGGGCCCGCGAAAGACAATCGGGCATGACATCTGCCCGCCCGACATGTAGCGCGTCTTAGCGGCAGAGTTGATGATCTGGTCCATCGCCTGCATGGCGAAATTGAAAGTCATGAATTCGACGATGGGGCGGAGCCCGGCCATTGCCGCGCCGATGCCGAGGCCGGCAAAACCATGTTCCGTGATCGGCGTATCGACCACGCGCTTGTCGCCGAACTCGGCAAGCAGACCCTGGGTCACCTTGTAGGCGCCCTCATATTGCGCGACTTCCTCGCCCATCACGAAGACGCGATCGTCGCGGCGCATCTCTTCGGCCATCGCATCCCGCAACGCCTCGCGCACCGTCTGCGAGGTATATTCAGTGTCTTCGGGAATGTCCGGGTCGCTCTTCACCTCGACTTTGGGGGCTTCATTCTCCTTCTTCGCCTTTTCGCCGCTTTCACGGCTTGTTTTCTCACCCTGGCCCTTGTCCGTCTTCGGTGCTGTCTTCTTCGGCTTTGTCTTTTCGGGTTCTTCCGACTTCACGTCGGCGACATCCTCATCATCGCCCGCAAGCAGCGCGATGACATCATTCACCTTCACATTTTCTGTGCCTTCGTCGACCAGAAGTTTAGCGACGGTGCCTTCGTCCGCTGCTTCGACCTCCATCGTGGCCTTGTCGGTTTCAATCTCGGCAATGACATCTCCGGCGCGGATCGTGTCGCCAACCTTCACGTGCCACTTGGCGAGCGTACCCTCTTCCATGGTGGGCGACAGAGCGGGCATGAGCACTTCAATCGACATAAGCGTCACGCCTCCACGTCTGCAAGAACATCGGTCCATAGCTCGGAAGCATCCGGTTCCTCGCTGGCCTGTGCGAACTCGGCGGCCTCATTGACGATCGCCTTGATCTCCTTGTCGATCTTCTTCAGGTCGTCTTCCGATAGGGCTTTCGCTTTGATGAGCCGCAGCCTTACCTGCTCGATAGGGTCGTGCTCGGCGCGCATCTTGTTCACTTCTTCCTTCGCGCGGTATTTCGCCGGATCGGACATCGAGTGCCCACGATAGCGATAAGTCATCATTTCAAGGATATAGGGGCCCTTGCCCGCACGGCACCACTCGGCGGCGCGCCTGCCCGCCTCGCGCACGGCACGCACATCCATGCCGTCCACCTGTTCACCGGGAATATTGAAGCTCACGCCGCGTTTGGCGAGGTTCGTCTGCGCACTCGCGCGCGCAACGCTCGTCCCCATAGCGTACTGGTTGTTCTCGATCACATAGACGACCGGCAACTGCCAGAGTTCGGCCATGTTGAAGCTCTCGTAGACCTGGCCCTGGTTCGCGGCGCCGTCTCCGAAATAGGTAAGGCAGATATGATCGTTTCCGCGATACTTGTTCGCGAAGGCCAGGCCCGTCCCGAGCGGCACCTGCGCGCCGACAATGCCGTGGCCGCCATAGAAGGCTTTGTCGACGCTGAACATATGCATCGAACCGCCCTTGCCTTTCGAATAGCCATCTTCACGGCCGGTCAGTTCCGCCATGACGCCTTTCGGGTCCATGCCGGTCGCAAGCATGTGGCCGTGGTCGCGATAGCCGGTGATGACCTGATCGCCCTCCTTTATCGCGCCTTGCATGCCGACGACGACGGCCTCCTGTCCGATATAGAGGTGACAGAAGCCGCCGATGAGACCCATGCCATACATCTGCCCCGCCTTCTCCTCGAAGCGGCGGATCAGCAGCATGTCGCGATAGGCCTGCAGCTCTTCATCCTTCGAAAGCGGCGCGGGGCCGCTTTCGGATTTTCTCGGCTGTTTCTCTTGGGCCTGCTTGGGAGCGGATTTTGCCGCTTTGCCGGAAGATGATTTGGACGTCATTCAGGGGGCCTCGACGTCAGAAATTGAAGATTAGCACCACGATAGTGGCACAAATAGACACCCGCGCCACACTTTAGAAGTGGCTCATAAATATTTGGTTTCAATGACAAAAACCGGAATTAACTTGATTTCAGTTAAGTTCCGCCGGGGAATAGCCGCCTGTTAGCGCGGAGGCTGCATCCTGCCGGGCTGCGGCTCCAGGAAGATCACAACCTCGTTCGGCCCGCCATAGCCGAGAGCCGCGCGGGCCCGCTCATCGAGAAGGTCGGGATCGAGGCTCTCGGGCCGCAACAGAGCAACCTGGCGGTCGAGTTGCTCGCGCTTGGCCTGCACCTCATCGAGCTGGTGCTGCAACGTGTCGATACGGTTCTGGATGTCGAGCCAGGAAATAAAACCGTGGCGCCCATAGACAGCGTGATAAGCGAAATAGCCAAGCACGACGATGCAGACGAACGGGATCAACGCCTGCCGGAGGCGAAGAGGTTCGGATGTGCGAATCACCGTGTAGCTGTCCATGAGCAAGAGGGAATCACATAGTGATTCCAACGGTCAAGCAGGATTCATGAAAATCGGAGTCTGGTGTGACTCAGGCCTTCAGAATGCCTCTGCCCGCATATTCCGCCGTCGTCCCCAGCGCTTCTTCGATACGGATGAGCTGGTTGTACTTTGCCAGCCGGTCGGAGCGCGCAAGCGAGCCGGTCTTGATCTGACCGCAATTGGTCGCAACCGCGAGATCGGCAATCGTCGCGTCTTCCGTTTCGCCGGAACGATGCGACATGACGGCCGTGTAGCTCGCCTTGTGCGCCATCTCGACGGATTCGAGGGTCTCCGTGAGCGAGCCGATCTGGTTCACCTTCACGAGGATGGAATTCGCGACGCCCTTTGCGATGCCATCCGCGAGGCGGCGCTTGTTGGTGACGAAGAGATCGTCGCCGACGAGCTGAACCTTGCCGCCGATGCGGTCCGTCAGCGCCTTCCAGCCCTCCCAGTCATCCTCGGCCATCCCGTCTTCGATGGAAATGATCGGGTACTTGCCGACAAGGTCTGCCCAGTAATCGACCATGCCGCCGGCATCGAGCTTCTTGCCCTCGCCCTTGAGGTCGTAAACGCCGTCCTTGAAGAACTCCGTCGAAGCGGCGTCGAGCGCAAGATACATGTCGTCGCCCGGCTTGTAGCCCGCCTTCTCAATCGCCTTCATGATGAAGCCGATCGCTTCTTCCGTCGAAGCGAGGTTTGGTGCGAAGCCGCCTTCATCGCCTACATTGGTGTTGTGGCCGGCGGCCTTCAACTCGCCCTTGAGCGTGTGAAAGACTTCCGACCCCATGCGCACCGCGTCCGCGATGGAGCTTGCAGCCACGGGCATGATCATGAATTCCTGGATGTCGATCGGATTGTCGGCGTGTTCGCCGCCATTCACGATGTTCATCATCGGCACGGGCAGCACGCGCGCGGCAGGGCCACCCACATAGCGGAAGAGCGGCAGGCCAAGCGAGGCGGCCTGCGCCTTCGCCACGGCGAGGGACACGCCGAGGATTGCGTTCGCGCCAAGCCGAGCCTTGTTGTCCGTGCCGTCGAGTTCAATGAGAGTACGGTCGATCTGTATCTGCTCGGATGCGTCCATGCCGCCGATGGCATCAAATATCTCGCCATTGACCGCGCTCACCGCGTTCAGCACGCCCTTGCCCATGTAACGCGGGCCGCCGTCGCGGAGCTCCACGGCTTCATGCGCGCCGGTCGAGGCACCCGAGGGCACACCCGCGCGGCCGAGCGCTCCATCCTCCAGCAGCACATCCACCTCGACTGTCGGGTTACCCCGGCTATCCAGAATTTCGCGCCCGATAATGTCGATGATGGCGGCCATGTCGTTCCGTCTCTTGTTACGATTGTTTCGGCAGGCCGGGCCCGTCAGGCCCGGTCGCGGTTTTCATAGCGGAGTGAGGTCCGGGACGAAAGGGGCTAATCGTTCATTTTCCTATCAGGGACGGCCATTTTCAGGGTTCTTCGCCGCCTTATCCTGCTCTGCCGCCTTGCACCACCAGCTCTGATCGCCAATGCCGTTTTTCGGGCGGCTGTCCGGCATGACAAAGCGGTCCCAATATGCGATCCGGCCCATCGCATAGGGGTCGTGGAAGGAGGGAATCACGTAATTTCCCCATTGGAGAGCCCGATCGAGCACCTTCGCGTAAAGCCGTTTGTCTTCCAGGGTGCGAGCCTCCGCGAGCTTTTGGGCAAAGCTGTCGATCATCGGATTTTCAAGACCGATCAGGTTGCCCTCCTCTGCGCCACTCCCGGCACTCCCCCACATGCGAAGCTGTTCTTCACCGGGAATGACCGGCGGAATATAGAAGCGATAGGCAATATCAAAACGGCGCGCCTTCAGCCGCGCCTCATAAGCGGCGTTGTCGATCACTTCCAGCCCCGCATCGATACCGGCACGGTTCGCATTGTTGAAGAAGGGGCTCAGCACCGCCTCCTGCGACTGGCTGTTGGTGAGGATGCGAAAGCGAAACACATCGCCGGCATCGTTTCTCAACTTGCCATCCCGATAATGCCACCCTGCCTCGGCAAACAGGTCGAGTGCCTTGCGGAAATTATCGCGGTCGCGGCCGCTGCCATCCGTCACGGGCGGTGCCCAGGATTGCCGGAATGCCTCATCTGGCAGCAAGTCGCGCCACGGTTCCATCAGCGCCTTTTCTTCCTCCGTCGGCGGTTCGTCCGCCGCGAATTCCGAATTCTGGAAATAGCTGTACGTGCGGCGATAGGCGCCGTGAAACACATTCTCGTTCGGCCATTCGAAATCGAAGAGCAGCGAAAGCGCCTTGCGGACACGAATATCGGCGAAGCGTTCCTCGCGCAGGTTGAAGAAAAAACCGTTCATGCCGAGAGGCCACCAGGCTTCGACTGTAAACCGCTTTATGCGGCCGTCGCGCACCGCAGGCGTGTCGTACATGGTTTCCCAGCGCTGGGCGCTCATATCCACGAACTTGTCGATGTCACCTGCAAGAAAGGCCTGAAACGCCCCTGTCTCATCGAAGAAATATTCAAAGGAGAGCTCGTCGAAATTGAACAGCCCCTTGTTTACCGGAAGATCCCTTGCCCAATAGTCCTTCACTCGTTCGAGGATGAGCCGCCGCCCCGCATCTATGCTGCCGAAACGGTAAGGACCGTTGCCGAGGAAGGGATCGAGCGTCGTCGCGCCGAAGTCGCGGTCGCGCCAATAGTGTTCCGGGATGACAGGCATCTCGCCGAATTCGAGAATTGCCGTCGGCTCCATCCCTTCGGGAAGCCGGATCTCGACTGTGCGCTCGTCGAGCGCCTTCACCTCGATCTGCTTGAGCATCAACTGATAAAAGGGCCGCGCGTCCTTCTCGAAAGTCTTTGCGGTAAAGACCACATCGGATGCCTTCACAGGTACGCCATCGTGAAAGACAGCACGCGGATCAATGTGAAAGCGCACACGGCGGCCATCGTCGAAAACCTCGATACGATTCGCGATCAGTCCGTAGGAAACCATGTCCTCGTCGGGTGACGCGACCAGCAACCCGTCATAAAGAGCCCCATGGATCGGTGTCGGCGAACGTCCCTTCACGATCCAGGTATTGAGGCTGTCGAAGGAGCCGCGCACCGACTCCGTCATGCGGCACCCTTTCGGCGCCGCCGGATTGGCCCAGGGGAAATGTTGAAAGTTTTCCCCGTAAAGCGGTTTGCGTCCGATTGCGACAGAGGGATAGGCCGGCGCCTTCGAGGCTTCGACGTGGTAGAGCCCTTCCGCTGCATCGGCACCGCTGCTTGCCGCCAAGACGCAGAACGCGAAGCAAAAAGATGCCACGAGCCGCTTCGTCGACTTCATCCACGCCTGTTTCCCGAGCCGCCTCATTCCTGCTCGCCCCTTCTCTCGTTTTATCCCGTCCGCCGGTGCGCGGCGCAACATGCCATGAATTATTGAGATTGGTTCTCATTTATTATTGCGAATGCCTCTTACTTGCAATATGAGTTGCACCCACGTTCGAATGGCACGCCGAACCGCAATCCCGGCCGCTTGAGCTTCAGCTTGAGCGGCGTCCTGTTACACGACCGAACCCGGGGGGCGTTCCATGTCATCCAGCACAAGCACACGACTCACGTCCGGCTTTCTTGCCAGTGCAGCCATCACACTCACCTTTGCCGCGCTTTGCAGCGCCGCCATGGCCCAGGACCTGCCCGCCGGAGCCGATACGGCGGCGGAAAAAGACGAAGCGGAAAAGGCAGAAGCGGAGAAAGCCAAAAAAGACGCCGATACCAGCAGCTTTGTTTTTTCTCCCATCACCGTTACCGCCGCGCGAAACGAACGCTCGCTCTTCGACACACCAGCGAATGTGTCACGCATCACGTCCGAGCAGCTTGACCAGCGCATGGACAATACGGTGAAGGAGCTTTTTCGTTATGAACCCGGCACCGCCGTTTCCCGCCAGGTCAGCGCGGCCGATCCCTTCGACAGCGCGGGCGGTATCCAGGTCCGCGGCGTTGGAGGTAACCGCACGCAGGTTCTTGTGGATGGTTCGCGCACTATCGAGGGCATCACCGACAACACCCGCGACATTGTCGACACAAGCAACATGAAAGCTGTCGAAGTGGTGCGAGGCCCCTCCTCCGTTCTGTGGGGTTCGGATGGTCTCGGCGGCGTCGTCAATTTCGTCACGAAAGACCCGTCCGACTACTTCAGAGATGCAGACGACATGGTTGCAGGTGCGGCCACCGCTTCCTACAGCTCGCTCGACAACTCATATGTCGAGTCCGTAACCGGCGCCTTCCGTCTCAGCGATGCACCGAACGCCGTCGAAGCCCTTCTCACCGTTACGCGGCGCGATACAAACGAGCCGGAACTCACGACCGCGCGCAATGAAGCAACGCCCGGTAACCCGACCTGTCCTCGCGACCCGCTCGCCACACCTTGCAATGAACTCGATGAGCAGGACATTGCATCGAACAACGTGCTTACGAAATTCGTGTGGTCGCCATCGGCAGGAAACCAGTTTCGGCTTACCGGCGAGTACTACACACGAGATACGGATGTAGACCAGAACGCCGCGAACGAAACGACGGCAACCTATGTGCAAACGGGGTATCGCCGTACACAGGAGGTGGAACGCTGGCGCGTCTCGCTTGACCAGAAATGGGATGTCGGCGCCGCATGGCTCGACACGCTCGATTGGCGGATCACCTACTCGCCGCAAAGCATCGACCGCAAAGGCGACCGTCGCCGCACGCTTCTGCCGTCCGGCGATATCGAGCAGCGGATCGATAGCCTGAAATATTCCGAAGATTTTTATGAAGCGGATATTCAGTTTGGATCGAGCTTCGCTATCGGCGGCGTCAGCAATCGGCTCACCTACGGTTTCGACGGCGATTATGTAGAAACGAAATATGAGCGCGTCGATATCACCAACAATCTCACGGCCAATACGTCGACGGTTGCGGTCGCGGGCGGTTTCAACTTCGCCAATGCCGACACGACACGCGCAGACGTCTATCTCCAGGACGAGATCGGGCTCTTTGGAGACCGGCTGACGCTCATCCCGGGCTTGCGCAACTCCTATTACAAGATCACGCCGCACCCGGACGCGAACTATCAGATCGTTCCCGGCGCGGAGCCGCGGCAGATGGAAGAATCCGATCTGCAGCTGAAGTTTGGCGGCATCCTGGATCTCTGGGGCCCCTACTCGGTCTATGCCGGCTATTCGGAAGGCTTCAAGATGCCGACCGCCCAGCAGCTTTATCAGTCGCTGAACAGTCTTCCGTTCTTTGCGCTTGTGCCTAATCCGAACCTCAAGCCGGAATCGGTCAAAAGCTATGAAGTAGGCCTGCGCGGCGAATTTTCTCGCGGTTTCTTCTCGGTCAATTATTTCCAGGCCGACTACACGGATTTCATCCAGAACTTCGTTTCCGTTCCAGGCTCGGCAACGGACCTGACCTACGACAATCTGGCAAGCGTGAATGTCGAAGGCGTGGAAGCTTCGGGGGCGTGGCAGCTCACCCCGCACTGGCGCACCAATTTTGCCGCTTCGCATATGTGGGGCACGCAACAGGCCACGGCTGGCGCGGCGGAAACGAACTTCAATGGAGCCTTGCCGCTCAATGTCGTGCTTGGGTTCAACTATGTCGAACCGGCACACGGCCTCGACATCGAATTCGTGACAACGCTCCAGAAGGCGACGACGCGCGTCGAAGATCCCGCGACCGACTTTGCGCCGCCCGGCTACGTCACCTTCGACTTTCTTGCCTCGTGGGAGTTCATGCCCGGCGTCAAGCTCAAAGCCGCTGGTTACAACCTCCTCGACCAGCGCTACTTCCCGGCGGAGACGTCCGGCTTCCCGATCGGCACGGACGCGACCCTCGCCGTCCAGGTTCTCAACCCGATCGAGCAGCAGGTCGGCTTCGGCCGGTTCGTAAAGGTCGGTCTCGAACTGACCTTCTGACGCGGTCCGCAGTACCGCGTCAACTTGAGCGCCCGGGCCGTGCCAGCCCGGGCGTTCTTTTTTCCGGCCAATTCCGGCTGCCGGTTTGTCAGCCGTGCGACGCCATCGCCAGTGATACATCCTCGGGACAGCTGCTCAGCAGTTCCGCGCCGTGTTTGAGAATATAATCGCGCTGGGCTTCCATCATGGCCCGACCGAAGCCGGTGCAGAATTTCTGGCCTTCCTGAAGAGTTTCCTCTGCCTGCCGCCGGTCGAGATCTCGCAGGGTTTCGTTGGTTTCCGCGAGCCGATGGTCGAGCAGCTCCTTCACCCGCCAGCGCGGCAGGAAAGGAGCGAAACTCAAAATGAAAATGAATTCAGAGCGCAGCCTGTGGCGTGCGTCCCCGGACATGAGCCCCTTGAGGCAGGTATTTCGGCCCGCCTCAGTCAATTCGTAGATTTTTTTGGTTGGCCGGCTGTCCTGCTCCACCTTGCGGTAGGTCACCAGCCCCTCCGCGGCCAACTCATTCAAAGCCGGGTAGAGATTCGAAAGGCTGACGTCGAGCAGCGTCGAGACCTCGTTCTCCATCGTTTTCTTGATGTCATAACCCGTCGCAGGGCCCCCCATGAGGACACTGAGCAACAGTTCCTTCGTATTCAATCCGCTTCCTCCCCCTCAACAGATCAGGCACTTGATACCTGTAACGTTCCAAGACAAGTTGCCGATTCCTGCCAGTTCGGCGATATGAGCCTCAGCGTCGACACCACGATCACGACGGGTGTCCCGCTTCGCGCGAGTGATCGAGGCTGCACAAAGTATAACCCTCTCAATGGCGGCGGCGCGACCAGCGACGGCCGGATGACGGGCATCGACTCGGATAACGGCAACCTGAACTACGATCAGTGGATCTTCCTCAACAAGGCGGTGAAGGCCACCATCGACGTTCAGGACACATGGGAGAATTACTGTTTCTTCCTCCGTCCATCGGCATTGATGCCGATTACCAGAGCACCTGGCGGGGCAGCCTGAGCTACACCAACACCTTCGGTGTCGGCTTCGACATCCTCACCTTAGATCGCGACTTCATCATGTCGATGCGTTTCCTACTGGTTCTGATACTGTCTCGGCGCAAGACAACAAGGCCCCGGAAAGTCAGCGCTTTCCGGGGCTTTTGCTTGCCTGCTTGACGGCGCGCGGTCGCTCCTGTTCAACACCCTCGACGGAGCATCCAGACGATGACAGAAACGGCCAAAACCAGAGCACTCGTGCTTTTCTCCGGTGGGCAGGACTCGACGGTCTGCCTCGCCTGGGCGCTTGCGCGCTATGAGGAAGTCGAGACCATCGGCTTCGACTATGGGCAGACCCATGCGGTGGAACTCAAGTGCCGCGAAACGCTGCTCAAGCGTCTGACGACGCTTTTCCCCGACTGGGAGGCAAAACTCGGGCCGGATCACATGCTCTCGCTGCCGGAGCTTGGACGGATCAGCGACACGGCGCTCACCTGCGATGTCGAAATCGAGATGGACGAAAACGGCTTGCCGACGACTTTCGTGCCCGGACGCAACCTCCTCTTCTTTACCTATGCCGCGGCCCTCGGCTATCGGCGGGGAGCTACCGCCCTCATCGGCGGAATGTGCGAAACCGATTATTCCGGTTATCCGGACTGCCGTTCTGACACCATCAAGGCACTGGAACGGGCCATCACGCTCGGCATGGACAAGCCTTTCAGGCTCGAAACACCGCTTATGCGGATCGACAAGGCGGCCACATGGAAGCTGGCCAAAGAACTCGGCGGCAAGGCGCTGGTCGATCTCATTATCGAGGACAGCCATAGCTGCTATCGCGGCGACCGTTCGATGCGCCATGACTGGGGCTATGGATGTGGCGTCTGCCCGGCCTGCGAATTGCGCGCAAAGGGTTATGCCGCCTATGTCTCGGGCGAGGCGTGAGCCCATGTATTCGGTGAAGGAACTTTTCTATACACTACAGGGAGAAGGCGCGAATGCCGGGCGCCCGGCGGTCTTCTGCCGCTTCGCGGGCTGCAACCTCTGGACCGGCCGGGAACAGGATCGAGCCAACGCCGTCTGCACCTTTTGCGATACGGATTTCGTTGGCACGGACGGCGAAGGCGGTGGAAAGTTCGCCAATGCGGATGCTCTTGCAGGTGCTGTCGAAGCCGCATGGGCGAGCGGCGTGGCGCATGACCGTTTCGTTGTTTGCACCGGCGGCGAGCCCCTGCTGCAACTGGACGCGGCGCTCATCTCCGCTCTTCATGATAAAGGGTTCGAAATCGCGGTCGAAACCAACGGTACACTCGCGGCGCCGGACGGCATCGACTGGATCTGCGTCAGCCCCAAAGCCGACGCGGAACTGAAGCAGCTTCATGGTGACGAGCTGAAACTCGTCTATCCGCAGGCAAAGGCAAAACCGGAACGCTTCGAGGGGCTCGACTTCCGGCATTTCTTTCTGCAGCCGATGGATGGCCCAGAATCGGAGGAGAACACACGCGCGGCGACGACTTATTGCCTCGCCCATCCGAAATGGCGGCTCAGCCTCCAGACGCACAAGTTGATCGGTATTCCCTGATGCGAATCTACAAAGAGTTCTTTTTCGATGCGGCGCACTTCCTTCCTTATGCGGAGGAAGGTCATCCCAACCGGCGGATGCATGGACATTCGTTCCGCGTGGTCGTCTGGCTTTCAGGCAAACCCGACGCATCGACGGGCCTCGTTCGTCATTTCGAGGACCTCGAACGCGAAGTCATGGCTGTGCGCGAAAAACTCGATCATCATCTTCTCAATGAAATCGAGGGTCTGGAGCTGCCGACGCTGGAACATATTGCAGTCTGGATATGGCATGAACTGGCAGCCCCTCTTCCCGAAATCGCGCGGGTCGAGATTCATCGGGCATCTTGCCGGGAAGGCTGTGTCTATGACGGCCCCGAAGCTGAGTAGGAAATACGAGATGGCGAAGACACCGAAAAAATCCGCGGCAAAAGGCGTCACTCTGCTCGGAACGGCAACGCCTGTTCCCGCCTCTCCCGAAAAGGCTAATCTTGAGCGCGTATCCAATCCGCATGCCGACACGAATTATGTCGCACGCTTCACCGTGCCCGAATTCACCTCCATTTGCCCGGTTACGGGGCAACCTGACTTCGCCCATCTCGTCATCGATTATGTGCCCGGCAAATGGCTGGTCGAATCCAAATCGTTGAAACTCTACATGCAGTCCTTCCGCAATCACGGTGCCTTTCACGAAGATTGCACCGTGGCCATCGGCAAGCGTCTCGCCACTCTCCTCGCCCCGAAATGGATCAGGGTTGGCGGATACTGGTATCCGCGTGGCGGCATTCCGATCGATGTCTTCTGGCAAAAGGGAAAGCTGCCCGCAGGCGTATGGGTTCCGGACCAGGGTGTTGCACCCTATCGCGGACGCGGCTGAACGCCCTCTCCCCGGTTTCTCAATTAAGTTTTACGCCCGAATTCTAGGGTGCCGTGGGGTGGGCTGAACGCGGACAGCATGAGTTTTCCGCGCATATGGAGTGACCCGACGTGCCGCAGAAAACCCGGATGATGGACAATCCGGGAGCGGATCAAGCCAAACGTGAACTGGACGCAGCCTTTCACGACTCGCTTTTCCCTATCTCCATATGTGCTGCAGTCCTGTTCATCGTTTTTTGCCATAGCGCACACGATCATTCTGCCCCCCGATCTGCGCTGGGTGCTTTGCGCGTCCTTTTGTTCCGCAACGTCACGCGCCACATCTCGCGGCGGTCTTGTTTTCATTCGCCGGCTCGCTAAGACTTGTGCCAACGAGACATCAAAAAGCCGGGAGAGTAGAGACATGGAAGAGCGTATCAGGACCACCATCACCGATGGCGTGGCCGATGTCCGGCTTGTACGCACCGACAAGATGAATGCGCTCGACGATGCAATGTTCATGGCGCTGCTCGAAACCGGCGAGAAGCTGAAAGCCGACAAATCCGTGCGCGCTGTCGTTATCTCCGGCGAAGGCCGCGCCTTTTGCGCAGGCCTCGACATGGGCAATTTCGACCGCATGGCGAATGGCGAACGCGAGGCGAACAAGTCGGAAGTCACTGGCCGTCTCGAACAGCGCACACATGGCATCTCTAACCGCGCGCAATATACCGCGCTCGTCTGGCGCGATGTGCCCGTGCCGGTGATCGCCGCCGTGCATGGCGTTGCCTTTGGCGGCGGATTTCAGGTGGCGCTCGGCGCCGATATGCGCTTCGTCGCGCCCGGCACACGCTTTTCTGTTATGGAAATCAAATGGGGCCTCGTACCGGACATGGCCGGCATGAGCTTGATGCGCAGCCTCGCTCGCGAGGACATCATCCGCGATCTCACCTATACCGGCCGCATCTTCGAGGCCGACGACGCGCTTGCCTACGGCTTTGCAACCCGGCTTTGCGACGATCCCTATGCCGATGCACTTGCGACCGCGCGCGAGATTGCCGACAAGAGTCCATCCGCCATCCGCGCCGCAAAGCGCATATTGAACGCCGTGCCGGACAGCGACGCCGCTTCGATCCTCATGGCGGAATCGGTCGAGCAGGACAAACTTATCGGTGGCGCCCACCAGAAAGAAGCCATCATGGCCAATCTGGAAAAACGCCGTCCAAAATTTACGGACTGAGACGTTTGCGGTCTGCTGGCTGCTTTCGGAAGAATTGTCATATACCGCTGCGGCACTTTCGACGCCCTCTGGTTTGACAAGCTGTATTGAATGACGCGAACTATTGCCGTTACCATCCCGCATACTGATTTCGAGCGGGTCGGATTTCGGGCCGGATTCACGTCATGATGTCCTCAACGTGAGCGCTTGGAAGCCTCACACGAGGAAATGCAGGAGGGAGTCAGAACAGTGCTGGAGACCCCCCCCAAACAGCCCGGCTCAAACCGGACCCTCCCTTTGGTCACTGCGACAAACAAGCTCATTGGATGCGCGCCCAATAAGATGTATTGGATATGTATCTTATTTGGCGCGTCATCAGATTGCATATGCGCAGCATCTACCCGCTCTTCCTTGAAACAACTACAAGAACTCGATGTCCCATGGTTTCAACACTGACACGTAGCGAGCGGCAGGCGGCAATCGGCGTCTCCGTTCTCGTAGCCATCTGCGGGCTCGCATTTGCCGCCCTTGGCCGGCACGATGTGCTGGAAATTCATGGCTTCCTGATTTTGGCATTCGGGCTTCTATGTGCATTTGCAGTCATCAACGGCTATTACGAACCCGAGCCTACCGATGAAAGATTGGCGAGCTACTACGACGCTCCGATCAAGGCCGGAATCGCGCTGTCCATGGCATGGGCGGTGTTCGCCTTGTTCATTGGCGTGTGGGTGGCTTCCCTCCTTGCCTGGCCCAATCTGACGTTCGATCAGGCATGGGCAAGTTTCGGACGGCTCCGCCCGGTTCACACCACGGGCATCATCTTCGGGTTTGGCGGTAACGCGCTCATCGCAACCTCTTTCCACGTGATGCAACGTACGTCGCGGGCGCGCATGCCAGACCAGTTCTCGGCCTGGTTCGTCCTTATCGGCTTCAATCTCTTCTGCCTGCTCTCCGTGACCGGATATCTGGTGGGAGTGACCCAGTCGAAGGAATATGCCGAAGCGGAATGGTACGCCGATATATGGCTCGTCATCGTCTGGGTGACCTATTTCATCCTCTACGTCAGGACCATCGCCCGACGAAAAGAACCGCACATCTATGTCGCGAACTGGTATTTCCTGGCTTTCATTCTCGTTGTGGCCATCCTGCATATCGTCAACAACATTGCCGTTCCGGTTTCTCTCGGCCACGCCAAGAGCTACCCCGTCTGGTCCGGCGTCCAGGATGCAATGGTGCAGTGGTGGTACGGGCACAATGCTGTCGCCTTCTTCCTGACGGCTGGCTTTCTAGGCATGCTCTACTATTACCTTCCTGTCAGGGCGCAGCGGCCGATCTTTTCCTACAGGCTTTCTATTCTCAGCTTCTGGGGTATCACCTTCTTCTACATGTGGGCCGGCTCACATCATCTCCACTACACCGCCCTGCCGCACTGGGTGCAGACGTTGGGGATGACATTTTCGGTGATGCTTCTTGTTCCTTCATGGGCATCGGCGGGCAACGCATTGCTGACCCTCAACGGGGCCTGGCACCGGGTACGTGACGACGCGACACTTCGTTTCATGATGGTGGCGGCCGTGTTCTACGGGTTGTCCACTTTCGAGGGGTCGTTCATGGCGATCCGGCCGGTCAACTCGCTGTCGCATTACACAGACTGGACCGTCGGTCACGTCCACGCCGGTGCGCTCGGATGGGTCGCGCTGATCACGTTCGGCTCCTTCTATACGCTGGTGCCCAGCCTCTGGAAGCGCGAGCGCATGTATTCTCCGGCGCTTGTCGAGGTCCACTTCTGGCTCGCACTGGCGGGAACCCTTGTCTACATCTTCGCGATGTGGAACTCCGGCGTCATTCAGGGTCTGATGTGGCGGACGTATACGGAAGAAGGCACGCTCGCCTACTCATTCATCGACTCTCTTGTCGCAATGTATCCCTATTATATTGCGCGGACTCTCGGGGGACTTCTCTTCTTCGTCGGCGCTATCATCGGTTCCTACAACATCTGGATGACTGTCCGCGCGGTGCCGTTAGCCGCCGATCGCGGTTCGGACATTCCCGATTCCAGCGCTGTCGCTGTTGCGGGGGAATGAAGCAATGCCTGAACTCTTTCACCGCAAACTCGAACGTTCCACGATCGGCTTCGTTCTCGCTATCATCGTCGTTGCGAGTATTGGCGGCATCGTGGAGATCGCGCCGCTTTTCACCATCGACGAGACTGTCGAAGAGGCGCCCGACATGCGGCTCTACACACCGCTGGAGCTGGCCGGCCGTAACATCTATATCCGCGAAGGCTGTTATGCGTGTCACAGCCAGATGATCCGTACACTGCGTGATGAGGTCGAGCGCTATGGCCCCTACTCGCTCGCCGTGGAGTCGCGCTACGATCATCCGATGCTCTGGGGGTCAAAGAGAACAGGCCCGGATCTTGCCCGGATTGGCGACAAGTACTCAGATATCTGGCATGTCGCCCATCTGACCAACCCTCGCGATGTCGTTCCGGAATCGAATATGCCGGCCTATCGCTGGCTGGCCCGGAACGATCTGAAGATCGAGGACCTTGCCCTGCACCTCGCAACCCAGCGTGCGGTCGGCGTTCCCTATACCGAAGACATGATCGAGAACGCCGCAGAAGATGCCTACGGACAGGCGACGCCCGATAGCGACGCCGCGTCCGGTGTCGCGGAGCGCTACGGCGAGGAAACCCAGATTCGCGCCTTCGATGGTGTTGCCACACGCCTGACCGAGATGGATGCTCTGGTCGCTTATCTTCAAGTGCTCGGACGGCTGACAGACGCCGCATATGAAGATACCGCCGCTCCCCAGAAGCCGCCCGAGCCAGTCGAATGAAGGAGCGCGCGTGATGGACATTGACCACGATACTCTGGTCTTCTTTTCGAAGAGCTGGGGACTGTTCTATCTGTTGGCGTTCGCAATCTGCGTTCTCGCCTACACGTTCTGGCCCTCCAACAAGAAACGTTTCAACAAGGCCAAGAAAAGTATTCTCGATCCGGAAGACAAGCCATGGCAGTAGAAGAGCGCGATCCGGTCAGCGGCCGCAGGACGACCGGGCACGAATGGAACGGCATAAAGGAACTGGACACCCCCGTGCCCAAAGGTGTGCTGATCTTTCTGATCGTCACACATATTTTTGCGGTGCTGTGGTGGTTCCTGATGCCGAGCTGGCCGCTTGGGGACACCTACACAAAGGGGCTTCTCGACGTCAATCAACACAAGACGGTTGAAGAGCAGCTTGTCAGTTCGGCAGCTCAACGTTCGTCCTGGATGGACTCGATCGAGACCTTGAGTTTCGAGCAGATTCAGGCCGACCCGGAACTCATGTCGATTGTGAAAAGCAGCGGCCATCAGTTGTTCGGAGACAATTGTGCCGCGTGCCACGGCATCGATGGTAAAGGCCGCGCCAATTATCCCGACCTGACGGATGACGACTGGCTCTGGGGCGGAGACGTTGAAACCATTGCCGAGACCATGCGCGTCGGGATCAATTCCGCGCACCCCGAGAGCCGATTTGCGCAAATGCCCTCTTTCGGCGCCGATGGAATACTCAACCGCGAAGAAGTGAGAAGTGCTTCCGCTTACGTCTATTCGCTCAGCCATGAAGATTATTCAACGCCAGAGAACATCGGCAGGATCGAGGCCGGGAAGGAAGTCTTCATTGCAAACTGCGCGGTCTGCCACGGTGAGAATGCGCGCGGAAACCGAGACCTCGGTGCGCCTAATCTGACAGACCCATACTGGATCTATGGTGGCGACTTGCAGACGATTGTGAACTCCGTTCATGGCGGCAGACAGGGGCATATGCCGACATGGGACGAACGGTTGACCGAGGGCAACATCAAGATACTCGCTCTCTACGTCCACTCTCTGGGAACGGATGAGGAATGACAGGCCGCCGTGAAAAGACTCGTCGTAGTACGCTGCTATTCGTCTGGGTTCTCATTCCAGTGGCGCTGCTGCTCTTCGTCGCCGCCAATACCCATCTGGTTTACGTCGCATATGAGTCCCGGCCCGACTGTGTTCCGCACCTGAAGGAAGCGGGCAATGAGGGGACGTTCAGAGCTGCCAAGTCCGCTTGCTGAGGAGATACGACCGATGAACGAAGCCGACGGTTCCTATGGGCTGCTGAGCCAGACCTCCAGCATCGCCGAAACGAGAAACGAGCGGCTACAGAGGCACCTGCCCGTCTTTGCAAGCCTGCAATGGCTGCGCGCGGGATGGCGCGATCTGTCTGCCCGGCCTGCGCAGAGTCTTGCTTACGGTCTGGGAGTCTTTCTTGTCTCCGTGGTCCTTGTCTGGCTACTGGCTTATTTCGGCCTGGACTACATTCTCTTTCCCGCTCTGGCGGGGTTCATGATCGTGGCCCCTGTTCTCGCCATTGGACTTTATGAAAAGAGCCGGGCGCTCGAAGAAGGAAAAAGCATAACGCTGGGCCGTATGATCCGCTCGAAGCCGCGTGCCGGCGCGCAGGTCTATTTTGCCGGTGTGATGCTCTGCCTGCTCATGCTTTTGTGGATGCGCGCTGCCGTTCTTCTCTATGCCCTTTTCTTTGGCGTGAAGCCTTTTCCGGGGCTAGACCACATAATTGAATTGCTCCTTACACAACCAATCGGATGGGCGATGCTCTTCGTCGGTACGCTCGTCGGCGGTCTCTTCGCTTCCTTTGCCTTCGCGATCAGCGTCTTTTCGATTCCGATGCTGCTTGATCGGCGCACGGACGCGATGACGGCCATGGGAACAAGCATGGCGCTTGTCTGGAACAACTTCATACCGTTGGTGGTTTGGGGACTGATCGTCGTTGCTCTCTTCGGAGCGAGCGTTATGACCGGGCTCCTTGGACTGATCGTTATCTTTCCTCTACTCGGACACGCCACGTGGCATGCCTATCGGGTGGTTTACCGACCGGAGGAATGAAATGGCGGATGGAGTGCCGGATCGGCGTTACGCCGCCATGCACATGCGCGTTAGAGAACCGGCCCGCCAAGGCTGCCGCGAAACCTCGATATGAGAAGCCTGCGCAATGAACGTATTGATGTGGCTCGTGCCGATAGCGCTCATAATGGGGCTCGGAGGGTTGTGCGCCTTTCTGTGGTCGATCGGAAACGATCAATATGATGATCTGGAGGGAGCAGCGGAACGCGTCCTTCTCCATCAACAAGAAGATTATCCGCTCTTGGACAAGGTCAATCACATATCCCCGGAGGGGAAAGACGATCACGAACACCGGTAGCGCGCACGGAGAAAACCTTGCGCCAAGAGGCTGGCAACACCAAGATTACCGTTAGATGGGAATACGTCCATGCCAGAGATCACAAAGTTGAAAATCGACCCGGTTGCCGCGGTGGCCTTTTTATTTGGAGCCGCTGTTATCATTCCCAGCCTGACCGTGCTCACGATCACCCTTTTCGCTGTCGCTCGAATGCTTCTGAACTGACTGGAAGCTCTCCTGGTTTTTCTGCGGTCTTGTTTTCAATTCACGACCAACAGGACAGCCGCAGTCCGGAGCTGAACAGTATCAGCTGAAAATCAGATTCCCCGGCAGATGTCATTCTTCGAGAGCATCGCAAGAACCTTTTGATTGATCCTCTCGCAACGCTGCCCGAGGAAGGGGAAGGCGTCGTTCACGGTGGAATCAAACACCTCGTTAAGCTGAGTCCGTAACTGGCGACGGGCCCGGTGAAGACGTGTTTTTACTGTCTCGGGCTTGATTCCCAGCGACGACGCGGCTTCGTCCACGGAATAGCCCTGAATATCCCGCAAAACAAAAACGAGACGAAACGGCTCGGGTAGTTCGTCAACCGCATTTTCTATAAGAGCTCTTATCTGTGTGCGAGCAAACTCGGCCTCGGGGTTCTCCATCACATGTTCTCCCCGAAATGGAATGACCAGCGAACCATTTTTCTGGGCAACTTCAACCTCCGCCAGAGCTACTGTCGTCTTGCGCCCTCTCAACCGGCCCCGAGCCTCGTTAATCGTAATTCTCGTCAGCCACGTCAGGAGAGTGGAGTCACCACGGAATTTTGCGAGCGCGGCGAACGCCCGGAGATAGCTTTCCTGCACGACATCTTCAGCCTCTGAGTCATCCGATGTGATTGCGCGTGCCACTCGAAACAACGGCTGATTACAGCGCTGCATGATCGCGCCAAAAGCACCGCGTTCGCCCAGGCGCGCATGATCAACAAGCTCCGCCTCCGTCATATCGGTATAGACCGGCAAAGCATCCGTTCGAGCAATCGACACGACATGACCCTCCCAAATACAGATTAGATGAAAAAGAGCCGCGCAGGTTCCCGCTCTCCCGCTTTTTTGGCTGAAAGAGACAATTCGGGAACCTTGCCGGAGTTTCTTCATCAAATAGGCATCCCCATTTCCAAATAGCGAGAAAAACCATGCCCTTGCGCCCCCTGCTATCGGACGAAGCCCCTGTTCTTGATGGTTCATCTGGCACGCAGGATTGCCGCGCGGCACCCGCCCGCGTCAGCCGCGAGGAGGCCGAAGCCGCCGTTCGGACATTAATCAACTGGGCTGGCGACAACCCGGCACGCGAAGGGCTTTCCGACACTCCAGCGCGGGTCGTCCGTGCCTACGAGGAATGGTTTTCCGGCTATACGCAAGTACCTGCCGCTATCCTTGAGCGTACATTTGGCGAAGTAGCCGATTATGACGAGATGATTTTGCTGAGAAACATCCCGTTCGAGTCCACCTGTGAACATCACATGGCCCCTATCCGCGGCGTTGCACATGTTGCTTACCTGCCCAGGGACCGTGTTGTCGGAATATCGAAACTCGCTCGTCTGGTCGATGCATATGCGCGGCGTCTCCAGATCCAGGAGCGTCTGACAGCGGAGATTGCGATAACCATAGACAAGGTTCTCAAGCCCCGCGGCGTCGCGGTGGTGATCGAAGCCGAGCACGCATGCATGAGTTCCCGTGGTGTGCGTAAACACGACGGATTACTCGTAACCAGGTCCTTCAGGGGAGCCTACAAAGATAAGGATGCCCGCCGTGAGGTTCTGGAAACCCTGAACGGTTAAAGACACGAGAGGTGGAAACCTTTTTCGTTCCCTGCCATCAACGGATTACTGCCCGCAATCGAGCAATGTTAGTCTTGAGACAGATCATATCTCGTCGAGCGATGCTGACGATATTGGATGGTCATGCCCCTTGCCGCTATGGCATAGCAAGCGCCCTGTCGCCCGGAGAGTTTTTCTCCGGGCGAATACCGCTTCTTCGTGAATCAACAAGCAGACAGACCGCGTTCCAACCCGGCGAGCAGATCGCTCTCGGCTTCCAGACCAACCGATAATCTCAGGAGATTGTCTGTTATGCCCGCCTCCGCGCGAGCTTCCGCCCCCATATCGGCGTGGGTCATAGTTGCCGGATGCGATACGAGGCTTTCGACACCGCCAAGAGATTCAGCAAGCGTGAAGAACTTCACGGATTGAATGAAACGCCGGACCTTTTCCGCACTCCCCTTGAGCTCGAAACTCAGCATTGCGCCGAAGCCCTTTTGCTGACGAAGCGCAATGGCGTGCGTATGGTGGCTTTCCAGGCCTGGATAATAGACCTTTGAAATGGTGGGATGATCCGCCAGATAGCGCGCGATGGACATGGCGGTCGCCTGTTGCTGACGCATCCGCGGGTAGAGTGTCCTCAGACCTCGCAGTGTCAGCCAGGCATCGAAGGGCGCACCACAACTTCCCGCTACATTCGACCAATGCGCCAGTTCTTCAGCCTGCTCGGGATCAGCGGCGACAACCGCACCACCGACTATGTCGGAGTGGCCATTCAGATATTTCGTAGTCGAATGAATGACGAAATCTGCACCAAACTCAAGCGGCCGCTGGCAGACGGGTGACAAGAATGTGTTGTCGACTGCAACTTTCGTCTCCACGTCATGCGCACGCAGCACAAGGGCGGCAATGTCTGAAACCCGCATCATGGGATTACTGGGCGTTTCCACGATCATCAGAACCGGTCGTTCCTCCAGAGCGCGCTCGACTTCCCGCAGATCGCCCTGGTCGATGAAACGTATTCGAAATTGATCGAGGCCGGCACGGGCCTTCAGCAGGCGCATGGTGCCGCCATAACAATCGTGGGGCGCCAGAACCAGTTCGCCTGGACGAAGGCGAGCGAGCAGAAGATCCACAGCTGCCATACCACTCGATGTGACGACGGCGCCCGCGCCTCCTTCAAGAGCGGCCAGAGCCTGCCCGAGCATGTCGCGGGTCGGATTTCCAGCGCGTCCGTAGTCATAAGCCCCGGGCTTGTCGTAGCCGTCAAAGGCGTAGGTGCTGGAGAGATAGAGCGGTGGCACTACGGCTGCGTGAGAAAGATCACTTGCAACACCAAAGGACGCGGCAATCGTCTCCGGTTTCGGATCACCACTTTCATCTTCAGTCATTAAAGAAACGTCCCTCGGTCACTTCACGAACGATTTCTGCACGGATGCAGAAATCACCAAAACGTTCCCCCGGCTCACGTTCGCGCGCAAAACGGCCGAGCGCATCGTCCAGCACCTCCAGAATGGCAGGCTCCCCTACATTCTCCCGGATCATCCGGTTCAGACGCTGACCGTGAAAACCACCACCGAGATAGAGGTTGTACTTTCCCGGCGCGCGGCCCGTCAGAGCAATCTCGGCAATATAAGGCCGCGAGCAACCGTTCGGGCAACCGCTCGTTCTTATGGTAATTGCCTCATCTCCCAAACCATGGCGTGCAACGATCTCTTCGATCTTCGTCAGAAGGTCGGGCAGGTAACGTTCGCTTTCCGCCATTGCAAGGCCGCAGGTTGGCAGCGCAACACAGGCAATCGCATTCTTTCGGAGCGTCGAGACGCCCTCTTCCGACAGACCATGAGCGTGGAGAATTGAGTCAATCGACGCCTTCTCCTCTTCCTCAACTCCCGCGACAATCAGGTTCTGGTTTGGTGTCAGACGAAATGTCCCCTTGTGGACGCTTGCGAGCTCCTTCATGGCGTTGAGCAACGGAAGGGTCAAGCGGCCGCTCTGCACGAAAATCGTTCGGTGATGGCGGCCGTCCGGGGTTGTGTTCCAGCCGAAGCTGTCTCCATTGGATGTGAATTCAAAGGGGCGCGCTTCCTCGAAAGAGGCTCCCATATTCTTCTCGATTTCGGCCTTGATCCAGTCGAGCCCCTTGTCATCGATCGTATACTTGAAACGGGCGTGCAGACGTTCCTTCCGATCGCCATAGTCACGCTGAACCGCCATCACGGCGTCCACGCAGGCGATCAGACGCTCGACCGGTACAAAGCCGATCAGGCTCGCGAGGCGCGGATATGTCTGGGGTGCCTGGTCTGTTCGGCCCATGCCACCACCGATGACCACGTTGAAGCCGTCGAGACCCTCCGGACCGCCAATGGCAATCAATCCGAGATCCTGGGCATAAACATCGATGTCGTTGGAGGGGGGAAGCGCAAAACCGATCTTGAACTTTCGCGGCATATAGGTCGGCCCATAGAATGGCTCCTCCGGGCCGGAAGAAGCCACGCGTTCGTCGCCGTACCAGATTTCATGATAAGCGCGCGTCTTGGGAATAACGTGGTCGCTTACCCGCTTTGCCATTTCCGCTACTTCGGCATGAAAGCGCGACCCTTGCGGGTCAACCGTGCACATCACACCGCGACTATCGTCTCCACATGCTGCAACCGTGTCCAGCAATGTCTCATGCAAGCCGCGGATGATGGGACGCAGGCTGCCTTTCAGAACCCAGTGAAACTGAAAGGTCTGGCGTGTCGTCAGTCTCAGCGTTTCGCCGCCATGCGCACGCGCGAGCTCATCCAGTTTGAGCCATTGCTCGGGCGTGCAGACGCCGCCTGGCAGCCGGACACGGATCATGAACTGATAGGCTGGCTCCAGCTTTTGCCGACGGCGCTCATCCCGCAGATCGCGATCATCCTGCTGATAGATTCCGTGAAACTTCATCAGCTTCACGTCGTCCGCAGAGGGAACGGCACCCGTTATCCGGTCCAACAGTCCATCGGAAATCGTACCCCGCAAATAGTCGCTTGCAGCCTTCATGCGCTCGTCGGCACTCAGGCGTTCGAGAGGCTGAGAGAGATCGCGGCTGCGGTCGAGGGAACTCGTGGTCATGATTTTTCCTCAGTAGACATCGCGCTGGTAGCGGTGAGTTGATTGCAAATTGCGGACATAGTCCTCCGCAGCGTCGCGTCCAGTGCCTCCTTCGGCGGCGACAATATCGATCAGCATCCGATGCACGTCCGGTGCAAGATTGGCTGCATCGCCGCATACGTAGACATGAGCGCCCTCCTCCAGCCAGCCGAAAACCTCGCGCGACCGCTCCTTCAGCCGATGCTGTACGTAAGTTTTTTCTTCTTGATCGCGGGAAAAGGCGACATCCATGCGCGTGAGTGCACCATCCTTCAGCCAGCCTTGCCATTCAGTCTGGTAGAGGAAGTCGGTGCGGAAGTTTCGCTCGCCGAAGAACAACCAGTTCCGGCCCGTGGCGCCGCGAGCTTCCCGCTCCTGAAGGAAGGCACGATACGGCGCGACGCCCGTGCCAGCGCCGATCATGATTGCAGGCACGTCATCTGCGGGCAGCCGGAAATGTGCATTGCTCTGGATATAGACCGGCAAAACGTCGTCGACGGCGATGCGATCCGCAAGCAGGCTGGACGCAACTCCCTCCCGTGCCTCGCCGTGCAATTCATAGCGAACGGGGGCCACCGTCAGATGGGCTTCTTCCGGTACGGCTGCCAGACTCGACGCCAACGAATAGAGGCGCGGTTGCAGCGGACGCAAGGCACTTATGAAACCTTGCGGCATGACGCCAGATACCGGAAACCGGCGTATGATATCAATAATATGGTGAGTACGGAGGAAATCTGACCGCTCTCCGGCGCGATCTTCATTCTGAAGCGATTTCAACTCGGCAGATTCACTCAGCATGGACCAGTAATCGAGGAACCGGGGTGTCGCTGTGGTAATCTCGAAGCGATGCATCAAAGCTTCGCCAAGGGTCATGTTTGTACCCTTGAACTCAAACGCCTCATCTGGCGCAAGCGACAACGCCAGAAGCAGTGCGTCAACAACGGCCGGATCGTTCGAGGCAACGAGGCCGAGTGCATCTCCCGGCTCGTAGCTGAGCCCGGCCCCTTCCAGAGAAAATTCGATATGCCGTGTTTCCTTCGTCGAGCCTCGGCCAACGATGGGAATGTTTTCGAGCACCCTGGCAGGAAACGGATTTTTCTTGCCGTAATCGGAGCCTGGGAGAGGAAGGGGTGTTTCAGGCTGTGCGGTAGAAACGGACACGGCACTCGCTTCTGCCGTCAGCAAATCGACAATCTTCCTTGTCCAGGCAGCTGCGGGTTCTTCATAGTCGACATCGCAATCGGTACGAGGTTCGAGTCTCGTCGCTCCAAGTTCCTCAAAGCGCGTATCGATCCGTTTTCCTGCCTGGCAGTAGAATTCGTAGGTCGAGTCACCGAGAGCCAGCACTGCAAAGCGGACATCGCCGAGTTTCGGTGCCTTGCGGCTTTCCAGAAACTCGAAAAAACCTACTGCCGGTTGTGGCGGATCCCCCTCTCCATATGTGCTAACCACAATCAGCACATCCTGTTCCTGAGCAAGCTGCCGGGGCTTGTAGTCCGCCATGTCAATCGGTATGGCCGTAAGCCCCTTCGCCTGCAGGGACTCAGAAAGAGCCTTGGCAAGCTCGGCAGCATTGCCGGTTTCCGTTCCATAGAGGATGGAGAGTTTTCGCGCCGTTACCGTCGTGGAGGGTGTCGCGGCGGTCTGTTTCGAGGGGGAAAGCCCCGCCTCAAACCCTGCAAAATATCCGCTCAACCAGCGGGCTTCTTCCGGTCCAATAGTCTGCAGTAGTTCCTGGACGAGACGCGATTGTTCCGGGGTCAACATTTTCCCCGGCGGTTCGGATCGGGTCATGGCGCATCTACCTCAGCAGTTGGCTTCCCCCTCCCGCACCTCTGCCCGATCAATCGGGCAACCTCGGCACTGTTTTCGTGAAGCACGTTTCGCTGGGCGCAGATGTGCGTGGTTTGCCTTCACAAGACAAACGCATATTGTTTTTGTTTCTAAACAATATTTTTTATATTAATCGGATATCGGCATGAACTCAGACCGGGCTCAGCCGCTCGAATATGTATCGCTGCCGGGGTCCGGCATGTTCTTCAGGAAAGTATCCGTCAAGCCGATGTTCGCTTCATGGCTCTGGAGCATGTCTTTCAAATCCCGGTGCAGTTCATCGCTCCGAACCCGGGGCATAAGTTCCCGCAACTTCCGCACGACCCAGGACTGTCCGCGATTCAGGAATTGCAGCCGCTCACGCAGGTCGCTGATCGCCATGGCTTTCTCGAAAAAAGCACCGCATTTCAGCGAAGGTAAACCGCCATTCTTGCGGATGTGCCGGAAAAGCATGGCACACCAACGGATCTCATCGTCACGAACGCCCCGCAGCAACTTGATTTCGTCTTCGTTTGTCAGCCCTCTCGCACTTGCAAGCGCAACGCGTGCACCAGCGCGCTCTGCCTCCAGCAACTCGTTCAGAACCGTGAGAATTTCTTCAACCGACGCAAACCCCATATAAGTGTCGTCCGCCTCGGCCGCATAACAGGCAGGGGAAGAAGGTTCCGTCGTCATACCGCAATCTCCGCTGCCGCGCGCAAACCGCTGCGAATGCGCGCCATCACGCCCGGATCGGCCTTGGTCGAGTGCACAACATAGGCGGAATATGAAAATTCCGGGCTGTTCGGCACGAGCGCGAGCCTCCCCTCCTCCAGGTAAGAACGGATAAACCCTTTGCGGAAATAGCCACTTCCACCTGTCGCCAGAATATATTCGAGTGCCAACGGTCCGTAGCTTATCGACACAACGGGATTTGGCTGGTCCGGGAACGCAGCCTGGTAGCTCGCAGAAAATTCTTCGCCCCAATCGATCTGTACATGGTCTTCGGGCAGGAGCGGCTTGTTGACCGGCGTGGTTCTTACGAAAACGAGTTTTTCTTCAAACAGAAGCTCCGCGATTACGCCTGGCCTGCTTTGCGCGGCGTAGATGACGGCAACGTCGAGCGAACCGTCCTGGACCTGTTCCATCAGACGTTCGGATGTATCGATCTGTGTACTGACGGCAATCTCAGGACACTCCCTGCGCATCCACAAAAGCCAGTGACGAAGCAGCGGGCTCCACAAGCTGAGTTCGACACCTACCGTAACCACGGTGTCCCGGCCCGGCGGCAGGGCGACCGCGTGACGGGCCCGGTCCCACACCTGAACAAGCGTGGTGGCAAAACGAAGGAACTGCTCGCCGGCAGGGGTCAGTTTCGCCCCCGCCTTGTTCCGCACGAATACCGGACGATCGAGCCGGTCCTCCAGAACACGTATGCGGGCGCTTACTGCCGTCTGTGTCAGATTCAGGTTGGCAGCGGCGCCGACAAAGCTGCCCGTCTTCACGACTTCCAGGAATGTGCGCGCGACGTCGATATCCATTCAGCAACAACTTTCATTTCAATCGATAATTATATTCATTTGCTTGTGCCTCTTTCGCAAGTGGATAGTTGATCGGCATTCAAGCGAAGCGGATCCCTATCCGATGGCAGACGACAGTTCACAACCCGCCAACAGACAACAGCGTCCGTGGCGCTTCATCGTCTACTGGATCGCGGCTTCCGCTGTCTCAATGATTTCCGTTCGTGCGCTCGTGCGGGTGTTTGTCGCAACGGGCGCAATCGCCGCGTCGGACGCAACCCTCGCCACCTTCTTGGCCTTACCCGTCGCCTTTCTTGTGGTTGCGCTTTTCGCCCCAAGAGGCGTAGCCCAAACCCATAAAGAATAATGCTTACAAACTACAATAACATTCGTTTGTTTGCGCTCTGTAGATACGCCACTTTCCGCTTCTCGCACATAAGGAGCTCCCATGACCATCCAGCTCGGACAAATTGCCCCCGACTTTGAACAAGACAGCACCCAGGGGCAGATCCGCTTTCACGATTGGCTCGGCTCAAGCTGGGCGGTGCTGTTCAGCCATCCGAAGAACTTCACGCCCGTCTGCACAACGGAGCTTGGCGAAGTAGCGCGGCTTCGTCCCGAATGGGACAAGCGTAACGTGAAGCCGATCGGATTGTCGGTCGACCCGGTCGAGGCGCATCACAAGTGGGAAGAAGACATCGCTGAAACGCAGGGCCACGCGCTGGATTTTCCGATGATCGCAGATCCGGATGGGCGTGTGTCGAAGCTTTACGACATGATCCATCCCGAGAGCGATCCGACGGTTACGGTGCGCTCCGTCTTCGTGATCGATCCCTCGCGCAAAGTCCGGCTCATTCTCACCTATCCGCCAAGCACTGGCCGGAATTTTGCCGAGATACTGCGCGCGATCGACAGCCTCCAGCTGACGGATACCCGGAGCATCGCAACACCAGTCAACTGGGAGCCCGGGCAGCATGTCGTCATTTCTCCGAAGCTCTCCGACGAGGAGGCCTCGCGTCAGTTCCCGCAGGGCTACAGGACGCTCAAGCCGTATTTGCGCATGGTCGATCTGGAGACGCGGGAATAGTCCGGCTCTAACCCTCGAGTGTCACGAGGGAAGAGGATGAGGCCGCTGCTATCGGGGAGGATTGTGGCGGCCTCTCTCATTCCATTGACCGCCTTCGACGCATTCACCTCGATGAGGCGCGAGCATTTTTTTGCCCTAGATCGGGACCACGGGTCTCGTCTTTCGGAGGCGGAACCCGGCGGAAATTTTTCTTCTGAAGAATGATGTCAGCCAGCGTGTACCTGTCCAGAGTTGTGACAAACGAGACCAGCGCTTCGTTGAGAACGCTCGCCAACTCACACTTCCTGGTCAGGACGCATTGATTGCCGGTCGCAAAACATTCCACCAACGCAAAGTCCGGCTCTGTTGTTCGAACCACAGCGCCAAGATTTATTTCCTCGGGGGACATGGCAAGCATGAATCCTCCGAAACGGCCCCGCACACTCTTCAGATAACCGGCCTTGGTCAGAATATTGACCACCTTCATCAAATGCGCTTTCGAGATGTCATACACCTTCGCCGTCTCGTCGATTGTAACCAGCCGCTCATTCTCGGCGGCTGCATACATGAGAACGCGCAAGGCGTAGTCGGAAAGTGTCGTCAAACGCATAAGTCACCCACTTCATGGACTTCCGGAATAACCCGGCATTCTTGAACCGTGTTGAAAAGCCTCGGACCAGGCCCTGCGACAAACGGCATCATAGCTTCCAGGCAAAAAATCTTATGATATATTTTATATATATCTATTAGCCGCGAACGGAACAATACAGCTTCCACTCAGACCAGGGCGTGAGGGTTCAGATGAGGCTAGACGCGACACGAACAGAAACATGGACGTTCCTCAGCTATGGTTTCCGGCCGTTCTTTTTCGGCGGTGCCGTATGGGCGGTCGCGGCGATGGTACTCTGGATTGGAATGATAACAGGGAATCTTGATCTCGCCCCAGGTCTCCCCCTGGTGTCCTGGCATGTTCATGAGTTCCTGTTTGGCTATGTCGGGGCGATCATAGCGGGCTTTCTGCTCACCGCTGTTCCGAACTGGGCCGGGCGTCCTCCCCTGCGGGGCGTTTCGCTCCTTGCCCTTCTGGTTCTCTGGGTCGCGGGAAGATGCGCCTTTTTGTTGTCGGGGGTGATCGGCTACGCAGCGGCAGCGTTTATCGACGCCCTTTTTCTTCCAGCCCTTGCCCTGCTGATATTGCGCGAGGTTCGGGCAGCCGAAAACAAGGGCAATATACGGATCGGTATTATTATCTCCATATTGGCTCTCGCCAATATCCTGTTCCACACGGAAATGGCTGTTTACGGGCAAGTCCCGTTTGCCACGCGCGGCTCCATCTCTCTCATTGTTCTGCTGATCATGTTGATCGGCGGGCGTGTCATTCCAAACTTCACCAAAAACTGGCTCGTGAGGAAGGGAAGCCACCACCTGCCTGCGCAAATGGACCGGTTTGACTATGCGGCGCTCGCCGCCGGTGTTATCGCGCTCGCATTGTGGACATCTCTTCCGGCCGCGCCCCTCGCCTGCCTTTTTCTGCTCGTCGCCGGCGCTCTTCATACGGTGCGTCTGGGGCGCTGGTCGGGATGGCGAACTTTGCGTGAACCTCTCGTTTTCATTCTTCATGCCGGATACGCATTCGTACCTCTAGGATTCATACTGGTTGGGCTGTCCCTGATTTATCCAGCCGTCATCTCGCCTTCGGTTGCCCTGCATGCATGGACAACCGGGGCGATGGGCGTAATGACGCTGGCGATCATGACGCGCGCAACCAGGGGGCATTCGGGACACCCCCTGACCGCTCCCCCGGCAACGCAGTTCATATATCTGTGTGCTGTTGCGGCGGTTATCTTCCGGCTGACGGAGCTCGTTTTCCCCGAAGCGGCACTCACGCTTTATGCGCTTTCCGCCGCCGCATGGATCGCTGCGTTCGCCGGTTTCCTGGTCATCTACAGCCCGATGCTTCTGTTTTCCCGGAGCTGACGCCTGGCCTCACCTGAAAGCGAGACCAGCCGTATTTTCTCAGATCACCCCGAGCGCTTCCATTGCCTCGGCCACCCGTACAAAACCGGCGATATTCGCCCCCAGCACATAGTCTCCCGGCGAGCCATATTCGTCTGCCGTCTGCGCGCAGAGGTCGTGAATGCCAACCATGATCTCGCTCAAGCGTTTCTCCGTCTGTTCAAACGTCCAGCTATCCCGGGACGCATTCTGCTGCATTTCGAGCGCAGAGGTGGCAACCCCGCCGGCGTTGGCGGCCTTTGCCGGGCCGAACAATATGCCCGCTTCCCTGAATGCGGAGATCGCATCGGGCGTACACGGCATATTCGCACCCTCGCCGACCGCCACAACACCATTACGGATCAGGGTTCTCGCATCTTTTCCTGTCAGCTCGTTCTGGGTGGCCGAAGGCATGGCGACATCGCAAGGAACATCCCAAATGGTCCCGCCATCAACATAGCGCGACGTACCCTTCTTGATTTTGGCATATTCGGAAATGCGCTCGCGCCGGTGTTCCTTTATCTCCTTGACGAGATCGAGGTCGATCCCGCCTTCATCGACAATAAATCCGTTGGAGTCGGAACATGCGACGACCTTACCGCCCAGGCTGAGAATCTTTTCCATTGTGTAGATCGCCACATTTCCCGAACCGGAAACGACAACCTTCTTGTCCTCGAAGTCTGTGTTCCTCGTACGGAGCATGCACTGGACGAAGGTAGCCGCTCCATAGCCGGTAGCCTCCTTGCGTGCCCGGGATCCGCCGTAGATCAATCCCTTCCCCGTAAGAACCCCCGCTTCGTAGCGATTGGTAATGCGCTTGTACTGCCCGAACATATATCCGACCTCGCGGGCGCCCACGCCGATATCACCCGCAGGCACGTCCGTGTACTCGCCGACATGCCTCTGGAGTTCCGTCATGAAGGACTGGCAGAAGCGCATGATTTCGCCATCGGAGCGATCGCGGGGATTGAAATCCGAGCCGCCCTTTCCGCCGCCAATCGGCAGCCCTGTGAGCGCATTCTTAAAGGTCTGCTCGAAACCCAGAAACTTGATGATGCCGAGATTGACCGATGGGTGGAATCGAATACCCCCTTTGTGAGGCCCCAGCGCCGAATTGAATTGAACCCGGAACCCGCGGGCAATGTGGTGCTGCCCTTTGTCGTCCATCCACGGAACGCGAAAAATGATCTGCCGCTCCGGCTCACAGATCCGTTCAATCAGCGCGCTGTTCGCATAATGGGGGTGTTTGGCTACAACGCGGCCAATGCTGCCGAGAACTTCCATCACGGCCTGATGGAATTCCACTTCGCCGGCATTCCGGCGCAGCACTTCTGCGAAGATGGGTTCGATCTTTTCGTCGATTGCAGTCATTTTATCTCATTGTCAACGCTGTCGCGACCGTCGATAGGTATTCCGTCAGAATCGCGCGTGGGCCGAATAGTCACTAATTCTTGCGCTGCATCTAAACGATGAAGCGATAGACGTCCACGTTTCCTCTTGTCGCACACGTGTGCAAGCGGTCCCAGGCGAGTGTCTGACGACGACGCTTAACCCTTTAACCCGTCTATCCGCCGTTCTCTTTCAGGTAATCGGCGAGAACGACCGCGTGATTGTGAACCTCGTCCCGGGCGCCATAAAGAAGCGTCGCGCGCCCCTTTCCCAGTACCTTTTTCAAACACGCTACTTGCTCTGCATTGTTATCGAGTTCGCGGCGGTATTTTTTCTTGAACTCTTCCCACCGCGCCGGATCATGCCGAAACCACTTACGCAGAGCCGCGCTGGGCGCAACCTCTTTTTGCCACGATGTAAGCGCTGCCGCTTCCTTGGTTATTCCACGGGGCCAAACGCGATCGACCAGAACCCGCGCGCCGTCTCCCGGCGCCTTCTTCTCATATATTCTCTTCACTTGAATTTTCATAACCATGCTCCGCGTTAGAGCCCCCGGGCAAAAATTTTACCTGCCCCTTAACATATATATGATATACTTCTTTAAGGTATCACGTCGACCTTCCGGGAAGGGCGATCAAATGACAGGCACCAAAGCAGCGGCACATCATCCCCTGAGCGTATTATTCGCAGCCACCCCTGTTTTGTGTGCGCCGGCGTGAGAATTGGCGTCTCGGTGCTGGTGCGGGACAACGCCAGCCCTTATCGGCCAGCCGGTTTTCAGTACGGATAAATGTAAGTCTGACCATGTTTCAATTGATTTTTATACTTCCCGACGGTACCGAGACGCTGCTCAGCGTTCATCCGGGTACGAACGTCATGGATGTCGCGATATCGAACGACATCGAAGGTATTTCTGCAAATTGCCGTGGCAATTGCGCCTGTTCCACATGCCATGTTTATGTGGAACCGGAATGGCTGGAGCGCGTCGGTGTTGCGTCCGGGATGGAAGAAGACATCCTCGACTTCGCGCCCGACGCAAAGCCGGAAAGCAGACTGTGTTGCCAGCTTGTCATGTCAAAACCTCTCGATGGACTCAGGCTGCGCATTCCCGATTGGCAACGCTGGAACTGAAAACGAAGCAAGCGCTTCACCGCGACCGCTGAGCATGGGGCACCCATCTGAAAGACGTCGAACCGCAGTTCAACACGATCTGGGCGATCAGCGACTTCACGAAGGAAAACGGCGCCACACAGGTCTGCCCCGGCAGCCTTGACTGGCCCGACGACTATGAGGCCAAGGACGAAGAGATCGGCTACTCGATGGGCGGTTATGCGCTCGGTTACTACACCCCGCCTCTCGCCCCTGGCGAAGGCCCGGAAAGTGTGCCACCCGAATATGCGCTGGGTCACACGGAAACGGCCATCTCCACGCTCGGCAGCGCCGATCTTCTCAAAAGCATCAGAGACGAGATAAAGGGCGAGAAGCAGACGGCATAAACCGCCTGCCCTGTCCTGTCCTGTCAGACGAGCCGGCTTTGCTCCACAGTCGCTTCCACGAAGGAGCGGAACAGGGGGTGCGGCTCAAACGGCTTCGACTTCAGTTCGGGGTGATACTGCACACCGATGAACCAGGGATGCGTCGGGATTTCGACGATTTCCGGCAGCAATCCATCGGGCGACACGCCGGACATGACAAGCCCCGCAGCCTCGATCCGGTCGCGATAGGTCATGTTGACTTCGTAGCGATGCCGGTGCCGTTCCGAGATGGTTGTCGAACCGTAGATCTCCGCAACCCGGCTCCCTTCCTTCAGCACCGCATCATAAGCGCCGAGGCGCATCGTGCCGCCGAGATCGCCATTGGCGGCGCGCTTCACGAGTTCATTCTCGCGCATCCATTCCGTCATCAAGCCGACAACGGGCTCATCTGTCGGTCCGAACTCTGTCGAGCTCGCGCCTGTAAGGCCACCTATGTTCCGAAGCGCCTCGATCACCGCCATCTGCATGCCGAAGCAGATACCGAAATAGGGCACGTTGCGCGTGCGTGCGAATTCGGCTGCGCGGATCTTGCCCTGGCTGCCGCGTTCACCGAAGCCGCCCGGCACCAGAATGCCGTTCACGTCTTCGAGGTAATAAGCCGTGTCTTCCGTATCGAAGATTTCGGATTCGACCCATTTCAGATTCACGCGGACCTTGTTCGCAATGCCACCGTGAACCAGCGCCTCCATCAGCGATTTATAGGCGTCCTTGAGGCCGGTGTACTTGCCGACGATCGCGATGGTCACATCGCCTTCCGGCTCGCGGATATTATGTGTGATGCTCTGCCAGCTCGCGAGGTTCGGTGTCTCTGCGTCCTTGATGCCAAAGACAGAGAGCACTTCGTCGTCCAGCCCTTCGAGATGATAGGCGTTCGGAACGTCGTAGATCGTGTCGACATCCATCGCCTGGATCACGGCGCTTTCACGCACATTGCAGAAGAGCGCGATCTTGCGCCGTTCGTCCTTCGGGATCGGCCGGTCGCAACGGCACATCAGCACATCGGGCTGAATGCCGATGGAACGCAGCTCCTTCACGGAGTGTTGCGTCGGCTTCGTCTTCATCTCGCCCGCGGAGGGGATGAAGGGCATCAGCGTCAGGTGAATGTAGCAGGTCTGGCCCCGCTCAAGCTCGTTGCCGAGTTGGCGGATGGCCTCGAAGAACGGCAGGCCCTCGATGTCGCCCACCGTGCCGCCGATCTCGCAAAGCACGAAGTCGACACCCTGATTGCCCGACAGCACGAACTCCTTGATGGAATCCGTCACATGCGGAATTACCTGCACCGTGCCGCCCAGATAATCGCCGCGGCGTTCCCGCGCGATGATCTCCTGGTAGATGCGGCCGGTCGTGATGTTGTCGGCGCGGCTCGCGGGTACGCCCGTGAAGCGCTCATAGTGCCCGAGGTCGAGGTCGGTCTCGGCCCCGTCATCCGTCACATAGACTTCGCCATGCTGGATCGGGGACATGGTCCCCGGGTCCACATTGAGATACGGGTCGAGCTTCCGAAGCCGCACGGAATAGCCACGCGCCTGCAGGAGCGCGCCGAGCGCCGCCGAGGCCAGACCTTTACCGAGGGAGGAAACCACGCCGCCGGTGATGAAAATATACCGCGTCATGGGCCCCTAGATTACACCAAGCAGAATGATTCGAAGCAGCAATTGCAGCTCCGGACAAAAATAGTCGAACCGGCAGAAAACGACCTGTCAGGCCGGTCCCGCCGGAAAGTCTCGTTATTGAGCGCGCGGGACGTTGGGTTCGGCAGGCTCGGGAGCGGTCGCAGGGCTCTCGTCGGCATTGCTGCCGGCGGGGGCTTCGGCCGGCGGTACATCCGGTGTCGGGAAGTCCGAGCCGATCGGGGCGGGAACAGCAACGTCGCCCGCATCTTCCGTCTGGGACGGGGGCACAACACCGTCGAACACGCTATCGACCGAACCGCCGCGCGCGGCGATGATGCCGAGCACAAGGCTGGTGGTCATGAAAAGCGCGGCAAGGACCGCCGTCGCCCGCGTCAGCGCGTTGCCCGCGCCGCGGCCGCTCATGAAGCCGTCGCCGCCGCCGCCAATGCCAAGCGCGCCGCCTTCGGAACGCTGGAGCAGGACGGTCGCGACAAGCGCCACCGCGAGCATCAGGTGAATGATCAGAATGATGGTCGCCATGAGACCTCGGGCCGCCCGAATCCGGAATTTGAACGAAAATTAAGCCTCGGCTGCCTCAAAGGGCGGCCGGGCCAGTCGCGGCGCGTTGTAGCGCATGAAGCGTCCGGTTTCCAGCCCCTTGGCGCTTTCTTCGGCCCCCGGCCGCAACTTGCCTGGAGAATTAGCTGGCTTGCGCCGCCGGCTGCTGTTCTTCGGGGGAAAGCTGGCCTTCCCGCACCATCCGCTCATGGCCGTCGGCGAGGTTCTTCACCCGGTACTGATAGCCCTGCCCTTCGGAGGGAAGCTGTTTCAGCACGGTGTAGCGGCCGCGCGCCGCCGGCGGATAGGAGCCGCCTGCCGTGAATTCGACGGTCTCGCCGACTTCGTATCTGTGTTTTTCCATGGCTCAGTCCTCTGGGGTCTCGTCCGCCCCGGCGCCCTCTTCGGTCTGGGCTTCTTTTCGGATCGCGGCTTTGTCTTCGCGTTCCTTCAGCTTCTGCTGCGCTTTGGCAGCCTTCGCGCGATCACGTTCGGCGCGTTCGTGCCGGTAGTTCGGTTTGAAGGCCATGTCTCACTTTCGTTTGACGCGTTCGATGGTTTTTACGCGCCCGCGCGGACGGCCGGACTTCTCGGCGATGTCCCGGTCCTGCGCTTCGATCACGGCCTTTGCATTTGATGTGTCGGCAAGGCCATCCAGTGCCGATGTCGGCACCTTGCGGTTGGAACTCAGCGAACCATCCTCATAGACGATATTGAATGCGATGAACTCGCCGTCCATGGGCTTCTTGCGCGCCATATTCGTCCCCGAAAATAGAAAAGGGGCGCCGAAGCGCCCCTTAAGCAGTTGGTTTAGGCCGAGCGAAGATTCGCTGCCGAAACCTTGCCGCTGCGCTGATCGGTCTCGAGGTCGTAGGCAATCGCCTGACCTTCGTCGAGACCGCGCATGCCAGCGCGTTCAACTGCGGAGATGTGGACGAAAACGTCCTTGCCGCCGCTTTCCGGCTGAATGAAGCCGAAGCCCTTCTGGGAGTTGAACCACTTAACTGTTCCGTTCGCCATGTATGGCATTCCTTATAACGTTAGTATTACCTCCAGTGCTTAATGCAAACCGAAGGATCAAAATTTTAGGGATCGGGAGAGACAGGTCCGGCGCTCGATCGCGAGCGTGGAGAGCAGCCGAACCGGTAAAATTCGATAGACTTCATATAGACGGTAAACTGCCATTTTACAAGGCGAATAGGCAACGATCCTCGGATTTGGCCGAGTTCGGTCCTTTTTCTTCTCAGCGTCCCCTGGAAACCGGGCCCCCACGGTCGGGAATAGCGCAGAAACAGCCGGGAAACGGGCCGGGAGAGAGAAAGCTCAGTCGCAAGGAACGCCAGCGCCGATATGCGGTGCATTCCGGCGCAGTGCGATCCACGCTGACAAGCGCAAGCGGGTCGAAGCGCCTGCGATCCGGCACAAGTCCATCCGCTCTGGGAAGGCTTCGCCAGTAGTCGAAAAACTCGTGGCTGTCGCGAGTACGGAATGCTGCGACCGTATTCCTGGTCTCGTCCGCTTCATTCGGCACCAGGCATACCCCTGTCGTAACCAGACAGACCCCTTGCAAGCATGGCAAAGGCGTCAGGCATAGGCAGAGATGATACCCCAGAAGTCGTCCGCCTTCAGGCTCGCGCCGCCGACCAGCGCGCCGTTCACATTCGGCACCGCCATCAGCTCGCTGGCGTTGGAGGGCTTGACCGAGCCGCCATAGAGAATGCGCATCTTCGTGCCTTCCGCACCGAAGCGTTTTTCGAGCGCCTTGCGGATCGCAGCATGGACCTTCGCTACATCGTCCGATGTCGGTGTGCGTCCGGTGCCGATCGCCCAGACGGGTTCATAGGCGACGACGGTCGTCTTTGCAGTTGCGCCATCGGGCAGCGAGCCCTTGAGCTGTGTACGGATCACTTTCAGTGTCTGGCCTGCGTCGCGTTCGTCTTCTGTCTCGCCAACACAGATGATGGCGACGAGGCCCGCGCGGTACGCGGCTTCCGCCTTGGCGCGCACGATCTTGTCCGTCTCGCCGTGATCGGCGCGGCGTTCGGAGTGACCCACAATCACATAAGCCGCGCCCGCATCTTTCAGCATCTCCGCCGAGATGTCGCCCGTATGCGCGCCGCTCTGCTTGGCGTGGCAGTCCTGGCCGCCAATCGCAATCTTCCTGCCCTTGGCCACTTCTTTCAGCGTGGTGACGAGGGTTGCCGGCGGGCAGATCAGCACGTCGCAGGCAGGCTTCGTCTTTCCGGCCAGTTTCCGCGCCAGCGCGGTCACTTCCTTCTTCGAGGCCCTCACCCCGTTCATCTTCCAGTTGCCCGCTACCAGCGCCTTTACGCGTGCCGCCATCTTCTTCTCGCTCCGCTCATGATCTGCTTTAACTGGTCCGTTTAGCAGAACCCCCCGCCTCCGCCAACAAGGGCGCACCGATGGGTCAGGATCGACGCCTATGTCCGGCTGGGCGTCCCGCCCGTCTTTCAAGTCACCCCCCTGAGGGCGGGCAAGTCATTCCCTGAGGGCGGGCGTTCCGGTTCCGGGCCCCGAGACTGGCTTTTTCCAAGGAAAATCAAGCCGAAAGCCACTGCGATCCGCTTGCGGGGGCAAGGGCGCGCACCTATCATGCCGCCCTCTCGCGGGAGGGGGGCGAGCGGCATGCCGGGCGCCCTGCAACGCAATCCATGAAGAAAGACGTCCCATGCTCGATTCACTGCGCAGCGCTGCCTCAGGTATTCTCGGGAAGGTCATCATCGGCGTGCTGGTGATCGCCTTCGCGGTCTGGGGGATCGCCGACATCTTCACGGGCTTTGCGGGCGACACCGTCGCCACGGTCGGAGACGAGGAAATCGACACGACCACCTATGACCGTGAATTTCGCATCGAGATGGATCGCGCCGGCCAGCGCATCGGTACGCAGCTCACGCCGGAACAGGCCCGCGCCTTCGGCCTCGACCGCTCGGCGCTGTCCCGCCTCATCAGCATCGCTGCGCTTGATGGTGCTGCGAAGGATATGGGGCTGGCCGTCGGGGACGACGCTGTCGGGCTCGACATCATGACCGACCAGAGCCTTCAGGGCGCCTTCGGCCGCTTCGACCGCGAGCTTTTCCGCCAGACGCTTCGCGCCAACGGCATCAGCGAGGAGCGGTTCATCGAGCAGCGTCGCAAGGGCATGGTGCGTGAGCAGCTTATCGATGCCATTTCCGCAGGCGTCGCGGCGCCGGAGTCGATTGTCGATGTTGTCGCGCGCTATCAGGAAGAGACACGCACCGCCGGTTACATCATCCTGCCGCCCTCGCTTGCGGGCGAGATCGAAGACCCGGACGAAGAGACGCTTCAGGCCTTTCATGAAGCCGGCGCCTCCGCCTTTACCCTGCCGGAGACCCGCGACATCAGCTTCATGGTGCTGGAGCCCGAAGACATCACGCAGACCATGACCATTTCAGACGAAGATCTGCGCGCAGCCTATGAACAGCGACGCGGCGAGTACGATGTGCCCGAGCGCCGCGAGATCAAGCAGGTCACATTCGCTTCCGAGGAGGCCGCGAACGAAGCGCTCGAAAAGCTGCGCGGCGGCACCCCCACGGAAGAGATCGTCGCGGAACTCGACCTCACAATGAAAGACGTGGAACTCGGCATGATTTCCCGCGCGGAGCTGCTTTCGCCCGCCCTCGCCGAGGCCGCCTTCTCCGCCGAAAGCGGCGCCTGGAGCGAGCCTGTCAGTGGTCCGCTCGGCTGGTCCATTTTCCATGTCGGCGATATCTCGCCCGCCAAGCCCAGCACCTATGAAAGTGTGAAGGACGATCTGCGCCGCACGATCGAGCTCGAACTGGCGCAAGAGCAGATCTACGACATCCAGAACAACATCGAGGATGCCCGCGCGGGCGGCGAGTCGCTGGCCGATATTGCAGCGCGCTACGGCCTGACCCTGCGCGAGATCGACGGCGTCACCGCAGATGGCAAGACACGCAAGGGCGATCCGGTCGAATTGCCGGAAGAGCTGCCAGGCCTGCTCGAAACCGCCTATAGCAATGGCGTCGGCGAACAGATCCCGCCGCTTGCGACCGCTGGCCAGGGTTATTACTGGCTCCAGGTCGATGCGATCACGCCCGCCGAGGTGCAACCGCTCGACGAGGTGCGCGAGCGCGTCCTCTCGCTCTGGAAGGAGAGGAAGCGCGCCGCCGAGCTTCAGGCGCTGGCCAGCGAGCTCGTGGAGCGGGGTAATGCGGGTGAAAGCTTCGAGAAGATCGCGGACGAATATGACCGCAGCGTTCTCACCATGCCCGGCATAGGCCGCAATGCGCAAAACGACACCTTCTCGCGTACCGCCGTCGCCAGCCTCTTTGCGACGCCGGAAGGCGGCTTCACCTCCGGTCCGGTCGGGGTCGGCGAAAGCCTGCTTCTGATGCAGGTAAAGGAAATTCGCGTGCCCGACCTCAAGAAGGATTCGGAGAAATATGCGGAGATTGAAAAGAATGTCCGCGATTCGATCGAGGCCGACATGCTTCAGGTTGTCGTGACGGGCTATCAAAAGGAGCTCGGCGTCGAAGTGAATGCTGGTCTTGTTGCCCAGATCACCGGAGCGAGCACCACGCAATGATCCTGCCGGAGTTCGATTCCTTCGAGGCCGCCTACAACGCCGACACGGCGCAGGTCGTCTATACGCGTCTCGTTGCCGACCTCGACACGCCTGTCTCTGCCATGCTCAAGATCGCGGAAGGCAAGCCGAACAGCTTTCTTCTCGAATCCGTCGAGGGCAGCGACAACCGCAATCGTTATTCGATCATCGGCCTCAAGCCGGACGCCATCTGGCGCACGATGGGCGATGCGGCGGAGATCAATCGCAAGGCGCGTTTCGACGATGGCGCTTTCGAGCCCTGTGCCGGTGGTGCGCTGAAAAGCCTCCGTGCCTTCATCGAGGAAAGCCGCATCGAGCTGCCGGAAGAACTGCCGCCTATGGCAGCCGGTGTCTTCGGCTATATGAGCTATGACACGGTGCGCCTCATGGAGCACCTGCCGGACCAGAACCCGGATGCGCTCGGCCTGCCCGACGGCATCTTTCTCCGGCCTACCATCATTGCCGTCTTCGATTCCGTGAAGGACGAGGTAACGCTCGTCACGCCCGTGCGTCCCGAGCCCGGCGTCAGCGCCCGCGCGGCCTATGCGCGTGCCAGCGAACGCCTGTCGGATGTGATTGCGGATTTCGACCGCGCCCTGCCGCATGGGCACCGCGAAGCAAACATCGCCGCGCTTGAAGAGCCGCGCTCCAATACGCCGCGCGACACCTATTACGGCATGGTCGAACGCGCGAAGGAATATATTGCCGCGGGCGACATATTTCAGGTCGTCCTCTCGCAGCGTTTCGAGACACCTTTCGAGTTGCCGCCCTTCTCGCTCTACCGCGCGCTCCGGCGGATCAACCCCTCGCCGTTCCTCTATTTTCTGAACTTCGACAATTTTTCCATTGTCGGATCGAGCCCGGAAATTCTCGTTCGTGTACGGAACAATCGTGTCACCATCCGCCCCATCGCCGGCACGCGTCATCGTGGACAAAACAAGGCGGAAGACGAGGCGATTGCCGAGGAACTGCTCGCCGATCCCAAAGAACGCGCGGAGCATCTGATGCTGCTCGATCTCGGGCGCAACGATGTCGGCCGCGTCTCGAAGATCGGGTCAGTCGAGGCAACCGAGCGTTTCGCGCTTCAGTTCACCTCGCATCTCATTCACATTGTCTCGAATGTCGAGGGCGAGCTCGATCCTTCCCATGACGCAATATCCGCCCTTGTTGCGGGCTTTCCGGCGGGCACGGTTTCAGGCGCACCCAAGGTCCGCGCGATGGAGATCATCGACGAGCTCGAACTTGAAAAGCGCGGTCCCTATGCCGGTTGCGTCGGCTATTTCTCTGCGGCTGGCGAGATGGATACCTGCATCGTGTTGCGCACGGCCATCGTGAAAGACGGCAAGATGTATGTGCAGGCGGGCGGCGGCGTGGTCGCGGATTCAAGCCCGCAGGGCGAGCATCAGGAAAGCATCAACAAGGCCAAAGCGCTTTTTCGCGCCGCCGAAGAAGCTGTCCGATATGCCTCGCAGGCGGGCAAACGCCAATAGGCGTCAGAAAGTGAACGAGAAGCCCGCACCGATGGAGGCTCCCGTCTCGCCCGCACCGTTCACGTTTGCAAGTGCAGGTTTCATCACCCCAATCATTATCCATAAGATGTTGACCTTGAACGATTTCCTGCCCCCGCCGCCTCTATTTTGTCTCCCGCTGCAATCCCGCTGAACCGGCAGGGAAAGAGCGTTCCGCCGAGCCTTGCCCCGGCATGGGCGGCACGCCTATATATGAAACCACACGGCGGCCTCACCGGCTGGCGTTCTTCAGGGTTCCGGTCATGCTGCTGCTCATCGATAATTACGACAGCTTCACCTACAACCTCGTCCATTTTCTGGGCGAGCTGGGAGCGGAGGCGCACGTTCACCGGAACGACAAGATTTCGGTCAATGAGGCGCTGGCCGAGCGGCCCCGGGCTATCGTCCTTTCGCCGGGCCCCTGCGACCCGGACAAGGCGGGTATCTGCCTCGATCTCATAAAGGCCGCCGCCGCCCATCACATCCCCCTTCTCGGCGTCTGTCTTGGCCATCAGGCCATCGGGCAGTCATTCGGCGGCAAGGTAGTGCGGGCACCCTCGCTGATGCACGGCAAGATGAGCGCCATCCATCATGGCGGCAAGGGTCTCTTCCAGTATCTGCCGAGCCCGATCGAGGCGACGCGCTACCACTCGCTCATCGTCGAGCGCGAAAGCCTGCCGGACTGCCTCGAAATCACAGCCTGGACCAATGACGGCATCATCATGGGCGCGCAGCACAAGGAGTTGCCGATCCACGGGGTTCAGTTTCATCCGGAAAGCATCGCTTCCGAACATGGGCATGACATCCTGCGCAATTTCCTGCAGCTTGCGGGCATGAACACGCGCGAACTGGCCTGAGGGGACGAACGGGGGCAATGACCGACTTCAAGACCATCATCGCGCGGCTCGCCGAGGGCCAGCCGCTCGATGCCACCACCGCACGCGCCGCCTTCGAGACCGTCATGTCCGGCGAGGCGACGCCTGCGCAGATTGCAGCCTTCCTGATGGGGCTTCGCGTGCGCGGTGAGACTGTCGAGGAAATCACTGCCGGCGCCACCGTCATGCGCGAGCGCGCGCTCCGCGTCATCGCGCCTTCGGATGCCATCGATGTCGTGGGCACGGGCGGCGACGGCATCGGCACCTGGAACATCTCGACCGCCACTGCCATCGTCGTTGCGGCGGCAGGAATTCCGGTCGCAAAACACGGTAACCGCAAGGCCTCCTCGCTATCGGGCACGGCAGATGCCTTGCAGGAACTCGGAGTCAATTTCGACATCGATCCCGCCACTATCGCAAAGTGCATCGAGAAGGCCGGTATCGGCTTCATGTTCGCACAAACACATCACGCTGCCATGAAGCATGTTGCGCCGGTGCGTGGCGATCTCGGCATCAAGACCGTCTTCAACATGCTCGGTCCGCTTTCCAATCCCGCTCTCGTGAAGCGTCAGCTGCTCGGTGTCTTCGCCGATTCCTGGGTTGAGCCCTTCGCCGAGGTGCTGCGCAATCTGGGCTCGACAAGTGCGTGGGTCGTTCACGGTTCGGATGGCATGGACGAGATCACGACCACCGGCCCGACCGCCGTCGCCGAATTGAAGGACGGCAAAATTCGCGTCTTCGAGGTGACGCCGGAAGATGCCGGTCTGCGCCGCGCTTCCATCGATGAATTGAAAGGTGGCGACCCTGCCGAGAACGCAGCGGCCATCCGCCGCCTCTTCGATGGCGAACCCGGCGCATACCGCGATATCGTGCTGCTCAACACCGCCGCCGCGCTGATCATCTCCGGCAAGGCATCGAGCCTGAAGGAAGGTGTCGATACAGCAGCCAGGATCGTCGATAGCGGGGCTGCAAGGGAAACGCTTGCGAAACTCGTTGCCGCCTCGAATGGAAAGTCCGATGGCTGACATTCTAGAAAAGATCGGCGCCTACAAGCTCGACGAGATTGCCGAGGCAAAGCGTGCGCATCCGCTTGCTTCCGTGGAAGAGGCGGCGCATTCCGCATCGCCCGTTCGCGGCTTTGCTTCCGCCCTTCGGAAGCGCGCCGATGCAGGCACTTATGCCCTTATTGCGGAGATCAAGAAAGCCAGCCCCTCCAAAGGGCTCATCCGCGCGGATTTCGATCCGCCGGCCCTCGCGCGGGCCTATGAAGCAGGCGGCGCCGCGTGTCTTTCCGTTTTGACGGATGGGCCTTCATTCCAGGGTGCGCCGGATTATCTTGCCGCCGCTCGCGCCGCAACCGCGCTTCCCGTCATCCGCAAGGACTTCATGTACGACACCTATCAGGTGGCGGAAGCACGCGCGATGGGAGCGGATGCCATTCTCATCATCATGGCGGCCGTCTCGGACGCACAGGCGAAGGAACTCGAAGACGCAGCGTTCGGCTGGAAGATGGATGTGCTGGTCGAGGTACATGACGAAGAAGAGCTGACCCGCGCCCTCGCTCTCAAAAGCCCGCTTCTCGGCATCAACAACCGCAACCTCAAGACCTTCGAGACGACTCTCGCCACGACAGAGCGGCTCGCGCCGCTGGTTCCCGACGACCGCCTCATCGTGGGCGAGAGCGGGATCTTCACGCATGACGACCTTGCTCGCCTTTCAAAGGTTGGTGTGCGGACATTTCTGGTCGGAGAGAGCCTGATGAGGAAGGAAAATGTGGAGGCGGCAACACGCATGTTGCTGGCGGGTTCCGCCTGAACGCAGGCGCATGACCGGGCTGACGTCGGAAACCGGGGATTGGATTTTCACGAAAGACGCTGTCCGCCCCACCCTTATCCCCGCCACCGGGGATAAAACCCCGAAATGTTACGTTTTGATGACGTTTCGATGACAGTCGAGCGTCAGGAAGCCCAAAATGACCTATGATATCCGCACCTCAAGGCCACAGGATTTTGCCCTTTTCGCCGAAATCGAGAACGCTGCCGGCGCTCTTTTTGCCGATGCCGGGATGCCCGAGATCGCCAGCCACGAGCCCACCGATCTCGAGTTCATAGAAGCCGCCGCGCGTGCCGGTGCCGTCTTCGTCGCGACCGCAGACGACACCCCTGCCGGCTTCATTCTTTCGGCCCCGCTCGACCGGGCGATGCATATTTTTGAATTATCCGTACACCC
>CXWF01015219.1_pt1 | contig 51352 bp, 66 predicted proteins | sample 468421 | NCBI WGS metagenome assembly CXWF01 (sample SAMEA2620812, study PRJEB7988) | marine metagenome | biome: marine biome (ENVO:00000447); feature: surface water layer (ENVO:00002042); material: "saline water (ENVO:00002010), including plankton (ENVO:xxxxxxxx)" | depth 5 m
ATAAGCTATATAAGGCTTGTTTGTTTTAGGATTAATAGGTGCTTTAAGGTTAACAACACTATTATCAAATTTTATTTGTTCTGGTGTTTTTAAAGGTGTTTTACGTTTATTGGCTGCAGTTACAGCTTTTTTAGCTTCTGCTTCTAACTCTATTAATCTTTGTCTTACTTTTACAGCATCGCCCTTAGAAATTGGTACCATTTTTCCATTTTTAAAGATATAACCAGCATCTAGTTCAGATTTTACTTCGTTGATTTGAGTAACAGTATCATCATAAACTTTTTGACTAGGCGTCTTTTGAAGGGAAATTACGGATGATGTTATGCGTTGTATATCTGGAGTCTTATTAGTATCACCTAAGGACGATGTTGTTTGTGTGGAGGAGGTGTTTTTCTTGGTAGAAATATTGCTTGATGCAGCTGCTGCAGCTGGAGAAGCTGTTGTTGTAGTGCTGCTTGTTACTTTTTGGTTTGTGCCAGTTGGGACTATATTAGAACCACTTGGTGCTTGAGCTTTATATGGAACACTAGTAGCTTTTACTCCTCCTCTTCCTTTTCCAGCAGCCCATTTAACCATTTCAAAATTCTTAGGCATATTAAATCTTTGCATCAATTTCATTACAATTTTATCTTTTAATGTAACTGGTATACCCGGGACTTTACCGTTAATTATATTAGCAACTTCTTTTTTAGATAAAGATTCCATCCATTTTTGAAATCCTTTTTCTGTTAATATAGACCTATTAAAATATTCGCCAAATTCTGGCTCTGAAGTTTTAACTGGTTTACCGCCTTTAGTAAAAAGAAACCAATCTCCATCTTTACTTTGAAAAGCAGCTTGTCCAGATTTTTTATCATAAAAAACTTTAACTTTACCATAGCCCGGAACTTCTTTTACAGTTCCATTTGTATATGCATTTATTGCTAATTTTTCTGATTCAGATAAGGGTATTCTAAATCTACCTCTTCCAACTTGAGGTTTTAAAAATGCCCTCATTAGTTTAGCTTGCCAAGGCGCTAGCTCTGTATATTTATTACCTCTAGCAAAATATGACATAACCCCACCAAATAGAAAATTAGAATAAGCTTCACCAAAGTCTCCTTTAGTAGTTGGGTCATTATCATACTCATCTTTTAAAGCTTTGTACATAGCTGGGCCACCAAATATTGTTCCGCCAGTCATTGCTCTTCCAGCACCACTTTGTATCATACTAGTGCCTTTAAATATTAAGTGGTAAGTATAACCTTCAGCGCCACCTTTTACCGTAGATAGTAATATATCACCAGAATCTGTTGATAAAGATTGGCCTATAACTTCGCCAGTATTTTCATCTAAAATTTCATTTCTACCTTTTTCAATTGCTTCAGCACCTCTGTGTGTTGCAACCCAAATAGGTAATGAGGCTGCACCAACCTTTGAACCCATTCCTTTTAATAAAAATAAGTCTATAGCTAATCCGGGAATTGAATCTACAAAGTTTTTAAAACCAGATTGTTGTCCGTCATTTAACACATTGTAACCCTCAAATGTTTCACCTTCTGGTAACATTGTTTGTCCAGTTTTAATATTAAATCCAGTTTTTTGAAGCCATTCTGCAGATGCTCCTAAAAAGTCTTCTTGCCTAATTTCACCTTCAAATGCTTTTTCTAAATAATCGCTCCAACTATTCATTACACCTACTAATTGCCCAGCTTTTTCAGTTCCAAGGCCAACTAATCTATGCACTGAATTTAACATCCTATCATCTGCTGTTCCATATTTGTGACCAAACCCTTTTTTAACACCTTCCCACAATGTATGCTGGTCTTCAGTCATATATGGATACCAATTGTCACCAGCAGATAGTTTTTGTCTATAAGGATTAAAATCTTCATAAGCAAGGTCTTCATCTTCAACCATTGCTGCCCATTCTTCGTATGCAATTTTACCGTAATTAGCTATTATATCTCTCTTGTCGTCTAATCTAAACGCTTGCCCACCTAATCTATAATTCTCTAAAAAGAATTGGTCTCTTTGGCCTTCTGGTGGCATTTCAGCTCGGGTATACATATCATTTGTTATATCATCTTGGCTCATATCACCATAATTTTTAGAATCTGGAGATGTAGTTGTAAGCCATTGGGCAAAATCTTGAAACACATCTTCTGGTTTCCATCCATAATAAGGATTGTCTTTTAAAACTTTATTGCCACTAAGGTTATATTTTTCTTTCATCCTACTTCTATAGCCTTCTATAGTCTCATTTTCTAAGTATGGATTGTTTTCCATAAAATCTGAAAGTGTAGTATCAGACAAATCAACCATACCACTTCCATCTAAAAATTTAGCTACGCTTGGCGAAATAGTCCCATTATTTGTATCTTGTGTTTCAAATTGTTTTATGTACGGTAAGTTGTATATTTGTGGAAACTCTTTGAATAATTCAAAGTATGGTATTTCTCTTTCTGTTTGTGATGCAAAATCTACATATTTAAAAAGGTTGTCTTCTTGCTTATCTGCTTCTTGAACAGCTTTCATTCTATCTCTAGCTTGAGACTCTTCTATAGTGCTTCCATCAGCTGCATATCCAGTATATAAAGGAATTGTAGAATCTTGGGAACCTTCTTGGTTTATACGATTATAATATAGATTCTCATAGATTTCATTTCTTTGTTGAGAGTTAAACCTATCTTCATCTATATCAGTGTCTGACATTATCCCAAATGTTGCACTCTTAGGACGCCCTATATCCATCATTCTTTTCGAAGTAATAGGAACACCGGTAAGACTCATAACTTTGTCTAAATCGATAGCTCCCGGCTCATTAAAAGCCATATCTACAGCCATATCTGTCATAAAGTTTTTCTGAGCTTCACTTTCAGCTCTATCTTTACGCATTTGCTCAATTTTTGACTGCTCTGGTAAAACCTCCCAAACATCACCATCAAGCTCTTTTTGTGCTTCTTTGGCTTTAAGCATATTTTCACGCTGTTCAATAACTTGTTTAGCGTTCATATTTCTTATGTTTCTTTGTTGGATTTCTTGGTCTTTTTTAATCTGCGCAGCTCGTGTGTCAAGCTCGTCTTGATTTTCGATTTGTCCTAATTCATCCCAAATATCTGCCATTATATGCTCCGTTTATTGGGTGATAGTTCCATAGACTTGAGGTGATTTTTCTTTAATAATATCAATTATTTCAGCTCTTCTTTCTTTGAAATGCTCTGGGAATCTTTGGTTAAACCCTATTAATGCTTTATCAAATCGTTCTTTTTTATTCTGAGGTAAAGTTCCTTTAGCATAACTATCCATATTATCAAATAAAAATTCAAACTCTTTTTTAAGCATAAATCCTAAATATACATCTTTTTGAGGGTCTCCAACATAGCTTTTTTCCATAATTTCTTTATAGAATTTTTCAGTAAAGCCAAACTCTATCATTGCGTCCCATTTATTTAAATAGTTTTCTGTATGTGCTGTATCCTCTTCACCAGCAGTTCTAAAGTTTTGTAATGAACTATCTTCAAAGCCAGCTATATTTGCATATGAGGGTAAATCAACAATATAGTGTTTAGCATCATTCATTATAAGTTTATCTAATATATCTCCAGCTTCTTTAGTTCTGCCTTCAACATAATTACCTATACGAGTTCTTATATCTTTGTCTTGTTCGCTTTCGCCTAAATCAGAACCATCAGAACCGTATGTTGCTACAACAAAATCATACATTGTTCCTTGTTTATTCTTGTAGTCATTTAACTCTTGAACTAGTCTTTTATATTGCATTGCTTCAATATACTCATCTGCTCCACCAGAATCTTCTGATGCCACAAACTTAGAAAAGTCTAAACTATATCCAGCTTCTGTCATAGCTTTAACTTCTGCTTTATATAGCGATGTATCGTCTTCTGATAAATACCCACCATTAAGTAAGTCTAATTTTTTATCACCTAAATTCAAGACGCTAGTTTCATAACTAACTTCAGCTTGATTACGTTTACTGTCACCTTGATAACCAGACCAGTAACCTTCTCTTATACCAGTAGTTGATTGGCCATTTGCCTCTAACCATTTTATTGTTTGGTCTAAGCCTTGTTCTAGCTCATTAGGATTAATGTATCCACTCTCATCTACATCCCAGCCATATTTTATAGGTTTTCCGTAATTAGGATTTAATTCTTCTGTAACATTTCCTTCTGAATCTAAAACATATTGGTCTTGGTCTAAAAGAGCATTGCCATTATCGTCAAGTAAATAGGTTTCTTTAATATTACCTTCAGACTCTCTTAGCTGTTTACCAAATGTCATATTAGAATATAAATTACTCATTTCTGTTAATGAGGCTAATTGATTGTTTACTTTGTCTTCAATCATATTATTAGCAGTCGTTAACCCGTCAATTACAGATAAATCTAATTCTTTAAACGCATCATATAAGTTTCCAGTTGTATTCGAAAATTTGTTTTTAAGAAGATTCTCAGCATCTGCGTTCATTTCAGTAATTTCATTTTGCTTTGCAAGTAACAGCTTTTGATTTTGACTATAATCTGAGTTAAGCTGCTTAAATAATATTTCTGAGTTCTCAAACAACCTATCTTTCTTTTTTTCTGTTGCCCTAAAAAGATATTCTTGCTCCATTAACTCTAAACGATTAGGCTCCGCAATTTCTTTTAATTGCGCTAACGCCATTGATACTCCTCTCCAATCTATTCTGCTCATATTATCCTTGCCTTATTCCAAATTCTTCATCAATTTCATCAAATGGTTCATTTACTGGGTCCCATTTAGCATCATCCCACTCTGACCTTGAATCTGCAAAACCACTAGTAGTTGATGAAACTATTTGTGTTGCCTCTAATCTTATTTTATCTAAAGCAGCACTTTGTTCTTGTAATAATTTGCTTGTTTGTGTTTGCATATTTCTTTCTAATTCTGAACGCTCTTGACTCATTGCTAAATCTGCACTGTCTTTTGCTTGCTGCATACCAACAGCTTGTTCAGATAAATTTACATTTTTAACAGTTTCTGCTTCTGCTAAACTGTCTCTAATTTGTTGTTTTTCTCGAGCTAACCCAGCAGCTACTTTATCTACACCAGCTGATTTTCTTGCAGCTAATGTTTTTCTTGCTCTACCGCCAGCTCCAGCTAAACCAGTGTTTGCTAATTTTGTTAAAGCTCCGTAAGACTCATCGCTCGCTCCTTGACGTGCTTCTGTAGCTTGCCTAATACCTTCGTTGTTAGCTTCTTTTAATTGTTGTCCAGTTTTTGCAATTTGTTGTTGGTAGCTCATTATACCTTTTTGCTTTTGAAAATCATAACTATCTTGAGCTTGACCAACCTTTAAATTGTATCTATCTTCTGATTCTGATTTTTTTGCCGCTGTTTCTTGTCCTAATCTATCTATTTCTTGCGCAAAGAAACTATTGCTAGGGTCAGCTGAATTAGAGTATTGATTCTCTAATAAATTTAATGTATCAACTGCAGCATCTTGCGCCCTATTGTCAAATGCTCTTCTATCTGCTTCACCGCCACCACCACATAAAGCTAAATCGCCATCATAGTCGTATGACTCAGAGTGAGTCTCAACCATTTTGCCAGACTTTTCGTCCCATTTAAATTCAACTAATGTGTATATTTTCATAATTTTCTCACTATTTCATATCTTTGCAATTTAAACCCCCAGTTTTTCCAAACCTTAGGTGGGGTGTGAGTGTAAGCTCTCATAGATTTACACCCATTATATTTTAAAAAATCATAAAACGCTTTTCTATGTTCTTTTGAAGATATTTTGGATTTCTTTGACACATAATAAGCATATACAATGCATTCATTATTTTTAACTTTAAAGGATACGAATCCTCTATCAAAGACTAAAGACATTATATCGTTTCTTTTTAGTATTTCAGATAACGAAAAAGGCATATCTTTAGTAGCCTCTTCAAAAATCTTTATGTCCTCTGGTTGTATTGCGCTTATTGGTTCCATAAAACGCTTAATTTCTTTAGTAAATTTCATTTACCTCAATCTATATTTGTCGCCACCTTTTTTCTTCATAATGGCTGCTGCTCCCATTAAACCTAAAGCTGCCCATCCTACTGGGCCTAATGCTGCACCAGCTGCTAAAACGCTAGCTCCAATTCCAGCACCACCAGCTAAAGCTGTTCCACCAGCCGCCATTGCTGCACCTATACCTCCAGCGCTTGCACCGGCCATACCAGCAATACTGCCACCAACACCAACCGCAGCTGACGTGGCATCTAAGGCTTGTGCTTGTTTGGTTTCCTTCGCTACAAAACCTTCTCTTAAACCTTCGTGTTTTAAATCTGCAACTGTAGAGCCAATAGACGCTACTGCTGCTACATCGCCAGCAACACCAGCTACTTTACCTATTGTATTTGCTGCTTTTGTTGCTTTAACTGCGTGACTTACATTACCAGTACCTTTCATAATTAAAGGAACACCAACTTTGGTTATTCCTTGCTTAATACCTTCTTCAGCTAAATCGCCACCAGTTGATACTGTGCTTGCTTGAGCGCTTACAGTTTCTAATTCGTGCTGCGCTTTACTTTTAGAGCCTTTAGCAACACTTTCATAAGCTTGATTGCCTTCTCCAAAGCCTCTATCTGCTAAATTTTGCAAGTTTTGCACTTTACCTAAAGTTTGGTACCCTTTTACTAAAGGTTTGCCTAATTTAAGCCCTTCAGCTAAAGGATTTTTATCATCTTCCATATTAGCCATTTTAGCGCTATCACTAACTTCTATAGGATTTTTTCCTACCTTGCTTTTTTCGTCTTTAAAAAGACTCTCTTTATCTCTGTATTCGCCCATAATTAAAAGTTACTACTAAAATTAGTTAAGTTATTTCCTACAATAAATGTGTTTAATGAATCTTGGTCTGCAAATGTTATTTGGTCAGAAGCCCCATAATTTAATGTAAAACTTCCATCTTGAAGTTGATTAATATCTAGTCTGTCTGTAAAAAGCTTTTCTGGGTTTGATATAAATTTATTTTGCTCAATATTATTTAATTGGTCATTTACTACAACTCTTGTATTGTCGGTTTCAATAGTTGAAAAATTGTTTTTAAAGTCTTTATTTAAACCTTCTATTTCATATCCTTTGATTTCTTTGTTTAATAAAGAGGCAAAGTTATTGTCTGCATCATTTTTTACAGTTTCAGTTGTTTCGTTTGTTGCCCAACCACCCTTTGGCTCATATTTTCCGCCCATACTTTCGTATAAGTCTTTATCCATATCTTGTTCTGGCGCCCAATCTTTATCTATATAAGATTGTATTCGTTCTTTTTCTGCATCACGATTATCATTAGATGCAAAATCAGAGCTTTGTGTATCTTCTTGATATAAATTGTTATTATCAGCTAATGTTCCATTAGGTACAATATTATCTGAGTCATCTACACTAATATTTTCACTGGATGTTTCCGATGACGAATTATCTGCTATATCTACGTTATCATCAACAAACCCACTTACATCCTCTGTTGTTTTTCCAAACTCACTCTTCCAATGAACTACTCCACCTTCTGTATAATAAGCATCTTGCTCTCCAGTATTAGGATTAGTTGCATAAGATAATAATTTTTTATCTGGATTATATGTTGATTCAGCTGTATTTGTAGATTTATTATTGTTATCACTAGCTATTAACTCTTGTCCATCAACCGCTTCTATACCTCTACTCCAACCTAAGCCAATTTCTGCAGCTTTACTTAATGTGTTGCCTTTTTTAAATGTCCACTTAGCATCTGAACCATCAATAGTTTTCCCAGAACCCGGAGCAGAAGGGTCTTCCATAGTATGAAAACCACCTTGCATTTGAATTTTCTTTCTTACATATGAATCTCTAAAACTTTCTGTAGCTCCTCTAATTGTGAGAATAGAGTTTAGAGTTTCCATATTTTTAGTTCCTAATATACCATCTTCTTCTTGCTCTTCTTGATGCTTTTCAAATTGATTTTTCATTGCCTCAAGTTGAGCTTTTAGCATTTCAAGATAATATCCATCTTCATACTCGTATTCTTTACCAGCAGCAGAAGGAAGTTCAGAACCAGATATTAAATCTGGCCCAGTATATTCGAACTCATCGGGCATTTATTTTCCTTTTTTTACTTTTAAATCCTTTTTTACCTTAGGTGTTTCTTGAGTTGCTTTAGCTTCTTCTATTAAAGCTGAAACTACTTCTTTAGCACCTTGTATTTTAGTAAATGTAGCCTTAACTTCGATTTCTTGTTTAGTTAAGTTTTCTAACATTTCTTCATATTTTTTAAGTTCCACTTATATTCTCCTTTATAAATTATGTAAAATATACTTATATTTAACCTTTTTTGCTATATATAATATAAAAAAACTTACATAAATATATCAATACTATTTCTTAAGTACCGGTTTTGGCAATTTTGTCGGTTTAGTTGCAACCTTTAAATTTTCTATTACAGTTATTTCTTTTTTTTGAAAAAACTTTTTCTTGTCATTATTTGAAACTTCTATTGTCATAATTTTTCCTTTTTTTAATTACCTTGATTTCCACTGCTAGCATTTCCTATAGATGGCGAACCACCAGCTAAGTTGGTACCATAATCTGGGACTTGTTGGTCAGCTATATAAAATGATAGCAGCCCTCCTATGCCACCATTATATCCAGCTTTCCAAAATGCTTCTGCTTCTGTACTGTAGTTGCCAGAATAATCTGCGTCATCATTATTATTTATAACATACCTTGCAGACAAAAAGTATAAATTAGTAATGTTTGTTCCCGCTGGAATAAACCCGTGCGACAACATTGTAGTAGTGCTTTCTTGTGCGGTAGTCCATATGTCAACAATTTTATTAGTATCGTAAATTTCAGTTTGCGTATTCACACTGTTACCTAAATCCCAAGTGCTTCCATTATGTATAAAACATTGTGTACCATCAAAAAAGTTACCTTCTGACAAAGAAGTTGTTTGTGGCATATTAACATTAACTATCGCCTCATCAGCGTTTCCAAAAGAGTACCAAATAGTAGTAGGCATAAAAGTCCAAACAATATCAAACTCAGTAGTTGTGGGCATTGTATTAGGCATATAGCTAAAAGGTACATCTAAAGAACAAATTGGTGCATATAAGTTTGGCCAACCTAAAGATGACATATTAAATACGGAAGTATCGTGTTGAGTAACATTTGTTTTCCATCCTACTACTGGGGTTTGCATAAAACAAGCCATATATTGATTTGCATTTTTCATTAGGCCTTGAGTTCCCATAAAAGTAAAATCACCTTCGCCTTTTGGTATAATAATAGCTGGGCCATTTACACTGTATGTTAATCCACTATTAGCATTTGAAGATGTCCAAGAGCTGTTTCCAGCTGCTATTTTACCTATAACAATATCTTCATTGTCCATATCGCCAGCAGCTATACTTAAATCATTACCTATTATAACTTTTTGTTCATTGCCAGAACCCATTGTTAAAACATTAGTAATGTTAGCATCAACAGCAAATATCGAATTTACATCTATTCTTTCAGCACCAATTGTACCAGTTACTATTCTATCTCCATCAATTACAGTGTTTCCTCCGCCACCCATCTCAATTATAGATATATAATCAATTGATGTTCTTGCGCTAACTGAGCCAAAATTGCAAATTATGTATGGTTTAAATTGTGTGCATCCTTGCGCTAAAGGAGATGGTTGCGTCTGTGTATTAGATTGTTTTATGTCACTACCATTATTTGTTCCAGTAATTCCACTAAAATAACCAGTATAAGTAACAAATTGAGAGCCAACTATCTGCCCATCTAACACAACTGGAGCGTGATTAAAATCTCCATTTCCATTTGTTTGATAATCTCCATCCCTATCTAATTGAGAACCATTTGATGCATACATAGCAACACCAGCATATGTTAAAGCTTCTGAAGATGAGCCAGCATACCTTCTTACTCTTATTGTCATTTTGTATAATTTTGTTGGGTCGTAAGGATACATCCCATTGTTTGAATGTGTATCTGAATATTGGTTATTCGATTCATCCCCAAATGTCCAACCTATTGTTGAATCCCCAGATGCAGTTCCAGCTCTTAAAGCCCTACTAACAAAACCTCCAGAACTATTGTTGTATCCCATTTCTGCATTAGCATCAGTGTAATAAACAGTAGCCGCTTCACTTCCGTGCTGAAAATCAAAATTAGGTTCAGAATACCCATAGTATGGGTTGTCTGGTATTACACCTCCACCGTTCCATAAAAATATAATTTTATCACCAGTTTGAAAACCACTTGTAAATACTGTATTTCCATTAATTTCTATGTGGTCTCCAGATATTCTAGTGTTTGTACCAGCGTTATTAATAGCATCTATTAATGTGTCTTCGTTAGTAACTGTCGTGCTACCTATATCAATTTTATCTGCTTTTACTGTTACTTCATCTAATGAAGAATTGTATCCAATATAACTAGTACCATTACCTACTATAAAATCTCCAGAATCATACCAGTAATTATTGTTATCTACACTTATACCAATATAGGCTACTGAATTATCACTCCAGCCACCTATTTTCATATTTCCGGCACCTAACGTCAATGCTCCGCCTATATTACCACTAAGAGCTTCTATTTCTCCTTTAAACCTAGCATTTCCATTTGCATCAATAGCAAAGTTTTTAGTTTGTATTGTACCAGCGTCTAAATCAATTTTAGTTCCTTGTGATATATAATGTGTATTAGAAACTGTTTCATCTACATTATTAGAAACTATTTTTCCACTTTGTATTTGATTACCCGTAATAACTGTACCGCTAGAAGATAATCCCACACTAATAGTACCATCATATACAGAAAACTGAAAATCAACTGGTTCTGTATGTGTTGATGATTTTCTTATAGAATAACCATTATTTTTGCCTAATCCTTTTTTACCTACTATTAATAAAACTTCATCATTATTATTAAAGCCATTTAGATGGTGTGGATATATATCTGCAGCTGCTGCGCCGATAGAATATAATGCTTCATCAATTCCATAGTTAACATATGTCTGCCCATTATTAAACAATGTGTCCCATTCACGATAACCTAAAACAATAACTATATCTGCATTTCTTAATTGCGCTCCATCTGATAAATTGGTTGTTCCATCTATATGGTCTATTAAAGCTTGTGAAGATTGTTGTATTGTAACACCATTATTAGCAGACGTTGTATCATATATCATTTTGTGTCTGATTTCTAATTCATCTGTTTGTCCATCTAAAACTATTAAAACTAAACCATCACTTAAATTGCTGTTTGAATAAGTGTCAAAAACAAGCGTATTATCACTTACTAAATAATTTTTTGCATCTATTGATAATTTTGTGCATTGTGTTGAATTAGGTATAGTATTGTTTGAGCCAACTGTTAAACTCACGTTTTGATATAAAGTATCACCTAACTTTAATTTACCAGATACTGTAAGGTCACCAGTTGAACCATCAAATGAAAGAGCAGTATCAACATCAGCATTAGTTTGTCCCTTTAAAAAGAAATCACCTTGATTGTCCATATAGGTTGTCCAACTACTATCTTTATAAAAACCTAAATGTGTTGAGTCAAAATGAAAACCACCTCCCGATGGTGGTTCAGCATCTACTAAAGAATCTAATGTAGCGTCTCCTCCCATTGAAGATATACCAGTATGAAATGGACTTGGTTCATTGTTATCACCAATTTTTCTTTCAAGCATTAACCCGTCTATTGCAAAAGCTGTTCCAATAAAAGAGTTATTGTCTTCAGAGTCACCTTCGTCAATCCATATAAATGGAACAAATTGTTCTGAACCAGAAACTGGAACATCTATAACTCCAGATATTCTTGTCCAATTAGTATTTGCACCTAATATAGTTATTGAATCAGAAACCCAATGTGCGCCGGTTGCGGTTTTTAATCCTAATTTTATTTTGCTATTAGTCCATAATGCTGAAATGCTTTTATAATATAGTGAAAATATATATGGAGAATTGCTTGCCATATTTTGATTATCACCACCTAATGTCATTTCATTATAAGTACTGCTGTCTTTTGAAAAAAGAATCATATTGCCTTGCTGAACACCCGTTGCCCAACTTATGTTTAAATGCTCTTGCCCAAATAGCGAGTTTATGTTGTTAGTAGCATATATGTTTCCATTAGGTGTAAAATTTGTGTGGATGTTATTAACAACAAATGACCCCGGCTCAGTTAACATACTTTGCCAAGTCAACAAACCATTTAATCCAGCTTGCGCTACATCGTCTGGTGTAAATTGAATAGGGTCTGATGCTGTTTGTGGCCCAGCTGGCAAATATACAGCTTGTGAAACCCATACATATTCATTAGGGCTAGGAGCTGTTGGTGTAAACGACCAGCCAGTTGGTGGCGATGGGTTGCTATACGTTCCTAAAAAAGTAGGAGTACTTGGTTGTGTTGTAGCATTTTTATAAGCATATTTTGTATATTGGCCATCACTACCATCATTTCCATCATTACCATCTTCACCAGATACTTGTCTTACTATGGTTAATGTTTTTTTGTATTCTTCTCCAGATGGTTTGTAAGCTGATATGTCAAAAGTTTCAGCAGCAGTATTCCAATTGCTAGCAAATATTATTATTTTTGCAGTCGTAGAGTCATTAGTTGTTACATATACAGATAATCCGTTTTGACTTGTTGTTCTGGCAGAATAAGTTGTTCCCAAAATTGTAATTGTTGCGTTAGTCCAGTTACTGTCACCAAAAGTTGTTTGAGTATAAGGAGTTGCTCCAAAATATAATGTAGCCTCTCCTATTTGTTTAGCAGCAAAACTTAAATTATTAGTAGCACCATCAGCTATTTCTGAGTGATTTTCATTTGTTAGTATTAATGATGCCCCGTCTTCTCCGTCTGCACCATCTGTACCGTCTTGACCGTGTTCACCATCTATACCATCTTGTCCATCAACGCCATCATTTCCATCTGCACCGCTATATAAAGCAGTTATAGATTGTCTATCTTCAAATGAACCACAAACTGATTTAATATAAATTGTTTCCCCTACACTACTTGGCGTCCAAGAAGAAACATCTATAAATACATCAAGACTAGTCTGAGTAGCTGAACCATTACCAAAAACAACACTAGAGTGTATATTGCTATAACTTGAATCTGAGTATATAGTGTGAGTAACATTGCTTGTAATGTTTTGTCTTCTTGATGTTAATGATATGTCTTGTGCGCTACCAGATGGTTGTAAAACTGGACTTCCAGAAGAATTGTTAAAGCTTACTGTAACTGCTTCGTATGACACAGAAAAAAATTGTGCATCTGCTCCATCAGCACCATTAGTACCATCTGCTCCGTTTTGCCCATCCGTTCCATCTATACCATCTGTTCCATCTTGCCCATCTACACCATCAACCCCATCAACTCCATCTGTCCCATCTTGTCCATCAATGCCATCTTTTCCAGATATTGTGCAATTTATTGTAGCTATTTCATCTGCAGCAATAGTACTAGCACCATTTTCATAAGACACAGAAAATTGTGCTTTTCTATCAGAACCAGTTCCAGTTAAAATTACATCTGATGTTAGTTTAAACTCTACAAAAGATGTTTGTTTTCTTATTATACCTCTATGATTAGTAATAAGTGTGCTTAAATATAATTCGTGGTCTACACCATCAGCATCTATAGTGTTTACCATTACAGAACCAGTGCCAGATATATTAGCAAAGTTAGTAATTACGTTATTACTTGCATCTAAGCATCCTATTCCAAATCGACCAGCTGTACTGTCATTATATTTATCTTTCCAAATAATTGTTGGAGCATCAGCTCCGTCAGCTCCATCCGCACCATCAGCGCCATCTTGTCCGTCAATACCATCTGTTCCGTCTTGTCCGTCTGTACCCGGCGCTCCGTCTTGTCCATCTTGCCCATCTGCGCCCGGCGCACCATCTGCACCATCTGCTCCATCTTGGCCATCTTGCCCATCTGCTCCGGGAGTTCCGTCTATTCCATCTATTCCAGCAGTTCCTTGGCTACCTATATTAATTTTTATTAACATATCATCTGTTGATGCCCAATTACTACCACTAGCTGTAATAGTTTTTACTGGTATTTCATATCGCATCATTACAGCAGTTGATGCTCCGGTTACTTCATATAAACCAAAAGAACCACTTTGTGAACCTTCTATCAAAGTTATTTGAAATCTATCTCCAGTTCTCATAGCTGCTAAACTATTATCGTGTCTATTCCCGTCAGCATCTTCTCTGTTAATTATTATAGTACCATTTTGTCCTACATCTAATTGATGATAATTGCCATCTTGATTTTGTGTCATCCACCTACCAGCAGAAGCTGCTAAGTTAATCCAGTTATTATACCTCCACGTTAATGCTTCACCATCCTTACCATCAACACCGTCTACACCATCTTGCCCATCAATTCCATCTTGTCCATCAGCACCATCTTGTCCGTCAGCACCATCTTGACCATTAGCTCCATCAGCTCCGTCTTGACCGTTAGCACCATCAGCGCCATCTTGGCCATCTGTACCGTCTTGTCCATCTGTTCCATCATTACCCGATAGCTGTATAGGAGTTGAACCAGTAGTTGGTGATGCTCCGCTTGTGTAATCATATGTAGTCTCAGAAACCCATACAAAAGTACCATTTGACGGGGCAGACATATTAAAAGACCAACCACTACCAGATACAGTAGGGCTATCATAAGTTCCACCAAATGTAGGGGCAGATGGTTGAGTTGCTTGTGTAGCATAAGCGTATTTTATATAGTCTCCGGGATTTCCATCATTACCAGACGTTCCATCTTGACCATCTGTTCCATCAGTACCAGCATCTGCTAATAAATCCCAGTCATTAGATGTAGTGCTAGGTATATTGTTTGTATTGTTATTGTCTTCTGAAATCCAAGACCTAACTCCGTTACCATCATCATAACTTACCGCATCATATTTTGCATATGTTGTATTCTCATTCCAAGCACCTCTCCAAGTCATACCGGGGCCAACTACTTCTTCATTATTAGGTAAGGTTACTGAACCAGTTATTGATAAATTGCTTCCATCCCACACTAGTTTGTCTTTTAAACTAAATTTACCAGCACCATCTACATAAAATGGAGTATCTGAATTGTTGTGATTACCAGTTCCTATAGCAATTCTATTATCTGCATTTCCGCTTGAATTTATAATACCATATTGGTCTATAGCCCAACCAGCTGCTACACTTCCTATATAACCCTCAGTTGCTGTAATTTTACCCGTTAAATGTACATTTTCAGCATATAAGCCATAAGTGTTAGCGGGTATAGAGCTTCCATTGTATGATATGCCTCCTATATTACCAAATCTTGCTTTTTCTTTATCGGCTGTTCCCCACTGGTTTGGAGCTGTTATATCATCCCATACACTTACAAATGGAGCGCCACTATCATCTGACGTTAAGTATACTCCACCTTGTCTTGCGCTATCAGATGAATTACCTATTCTACATAAAGCTTTACCAGCACTTATGTTACCAACAGCAGTATCAACATCATTTCCAGTTTGTAGGTCGCCAGTTGTATTATATACTTGACCTTTAAGTTGATTATTATCGTAAACATCGTGGTCTGTTACTTTTATAAAATATCTAACTGCATTGTTTCCATTAGTATCCCAAGTCTGATAAATGCATATATCATCATCAGCAAATGGATGATAATCCGCATCTTTAGAATCAAAAGTTATTTTTACATAATCTGTATTAACTGTTTCAATGGAATCTATTACAGCTGAAGAGGTAACAAATAAAGAACCATTAGTAGCTCTTATTTGATTAATCACCATTTCATAAACATTCATTTGTCCACGAACTGTTAATTCTTCACATTCAATTCTATATTTGTCACTACCTAGCTGTGTAATTTGGTAACCAGTTCCAGTATATCCCGGTGTAAATGTTTCGCTACCTACTGATTTGTTGTCTGTTGTAGATATAGCTGTAGGCGTGTTTAAATTTAATGTTCCAGAAGTTAAACCTATAGATGCAGTACTATTGTTTGTTTCATCTTTAAACTGCACTTTTGGGTCTGTTGAACTTATGTTAACATCAATAGTTCCGTCAGCAGCAATACCTATACCTAATCTTTCAAACTGCGGTGTATTAGTTGTCCCTACATCTTGGTCTACATTCATTGAAAGATATGTATTTGTTACTGAATTACTTACTAAATCTGCTTGTATTGGGTTGCCAGATGTAGCTGGATTGCCCCCAGAAAATGCTATTCTATTAGTATCTGTTGGTTGTTGTGCTGGATATAATTCCCCCCAAGTGTTGCCGCCATCTGTACTTATTTCATCTACTAGTAATCGTATGCTGTTATTTTGTGAATATAAAACATCTGTAGACCCGTGTATAAGATTGCCGCTTAATGTAATATCATCAGTTACAGTAATGTCTTCAACTTTTAATAAACCGGAGTCATCTAAAACAAAGTCTTGACCACTAGTTGTGCCTATATGGAATATTCCTTCTAAATTACCCGGAGATACATAGAAACCACTTTTCTTAGCATAAGGATTGCCTCCTCCAGAACTATAATCTGGATTGCCTACAAAAAATACATTAGTACTTGACATAGAGCTAACTGATTTAAGGATATGTTCTGCTGAAGCCGCTAAGGAAGAACCTCCAGTTATAATTAAGGCTCCGTCCAATTGTTCTGCAGTTGTGTTTTTAAGGTAGTCTGAATGAGCTTGTGTTGCGTCACTTGGATGTGCTACTAATGTAGCTGAATCTATTGGATTTCCAGATGAATCTTGTAAATTATTATTGACCTTTATAGTATCACATATAATATTAGATATAGTCTGTTGATTTATTTGGGTTTCTTTAAGCGTTATAGCTGTAACTTCACTAGCTAATGTTTTTCCTAACTCGCTAGTAAATGGTACAGAATGCCATTCGTTTTTAGTTCTTACAAATAGATGAAGTTGACCATTTGCACGACCAACTCTCATTTCCCCTTCATAACCTTGATTGGCTTGAGGCAAACCATCTTTAAACAATATCTTAGGTTGTGATATTGGCATTACCTAATCCTTTTATCTCTATATATTACTGCCATATCCGTAATAACAAAAGAGTCGTGTATAGTATCGTTAGCTGCCTCCCTTATTATTATTTTAAATGTTTTACATTTTATAACACCATCAGTTGCTTTTATTTCTATTGTATTATTACCATTACTAGCTGTAGGCAATACTGTACCATTTGACATACTTGTATTATGTGTAGTTTCGCCAGTTCCATCATTAGATACAAATAAAACCTCAACTCCAGTTTCAGCAGTTGCTTTATATGTTAGTTTAATATTATAAACAAAAGAATCGTTAGTAGGATTACCAAAATCTATTTCTTTTGATGTCCATTGGTCTGTTACGCCATTAGCACCCATAGTTGTTGCGTAGTCTTCAGAATATTTGTAAAATTTAACTGAACCATCACTTTGCACTCCACCTTGTACTAATTCGTCATTATATATCACAAAGTTAGATTTATTAGCGTTTAAATGCCTATTTCCATCACCTTTAGTCCAAGACTTAGTCATCATATCATATACGAAAAAAGTGTCTGTATTGTTCGATATTATAACGCATTGATTTTTAGGCTCAAAACCCATAATAATATTTTCATCATAAAATGATTGCCAATCAGTGTCTATTTTACCTTTACTTAGTCTTGACATTGACTCTCCATTAAACATAAATACTCCATTAGCATTAGCGAATGCAACTCCTTCATCTGTCTTAGCTTTAGCATTTTTTGTTGGTATGCCTCGATATTTAAAAGTAGCAGCTAAAAATTCTGGTTCAGAAGTTATATCTATTAAATACATAGCTTGTTTTTTAAATTGCAATAATTTACCACCCCAGCTTTCTAAACCAGTTATTTCATCACCATCATCAACTACTACATCTAAAGAATCATACAATGGAAATGAGTCAAATGAGTTAGGAATGGATTTTAAAACTTTGTCTGGAAATGCTTTATAGCTACCAGTTTCGTCTTTACACATAACATTACCAGCATAAACTCTTCTATTGACTACAACAGCATCTAACCATCTTATATCTGTTGAGTTAGTGTCTGGAAACATTCCAGTTCTTGTTTGGTAATTATCATCTAACAAAGAACCTATAAAAGATGTAAATGTTGATTTTTGGTCATTATGTGTTCCAGAAGCTAATGAACTATCTGTTACCCAAGCTGTAAATGTACCATCTGGTTTTTTAAATCCATTTTCTAAATCAAAAGAACACATAAAAGCCATATCTTCAGATTGTGGGATAGTTGCTAAATCATCTTCATATTTATTAGAATATATATTAACGTGCGTTATTCTGTTTCCGCCTTCTTTAGGGTCTAATAATGTTGTACCCCAATTATTCGCATCAACCCAATCGTGAGGTTTAATTGTTAAAGTAAATGATACTCCTAAATTTTCATCTTTTTGCTCTATTTCTCCGGGAGCATCAAAAGTTACTGTGCTGCCAGACGCTAAATTTGATTCATCCCAAGTACCACCGCTTTGTACGCAATAATTTTCAGATGCTAATGTTCCAGTTATAGTTGCAATAGCTGTAGCACCGCCAGATATAGTAACTGTTGGAACACTTTCAAATCCATCACCCGGGTTTGTTACAGTTATATAATCAACAGCACCATTATCTAAAACTGCTACTGCAGTTGCATTTGTATCTGGGCTGCCGCCACTAATAGTTACTGTTGGAGGTGTTGTTCCATACCCAGAACCCGGATTAGTTAATTGTATACTATCTACAACATTATTTATAGAACAAGCCCCGTTATCTACCCAACCAGTTACTCCAGCTAATGTTGAAGCACCATTGTTATTTAATCCAGATGTTCCATCTACTATAGCTGTATACATTAAAGTTTGCGTTAAACCAACTGCATCAGTTACTGTCACTGTACCGGCAGTATCCCACGCTTTTTCACTGCCAGATAGAGTTCTTACATCATTAACTAGAGGTATATTTTCTTGACCAAATGGGACTGCTTGTGAAGTTAATTGTTCATACCCTAAACTACTATTAGTAGGTGCTGATGGTAGGTTTGCATCTGTTATAGTTGTCAGAGGAACCGGTAATGTTTCTTGAACACCATCTATTGTGTATGTTATATATAGTTTTCTTCCTTGAAATTGTAAAGTTCCATCACCTTTATCTCTTTGTATATTAATATTTAAACCAAATTGCCCCGGATTTACATCTGGGCCACCAGCTCCAGTATCAAAGGTAGGTGTTTCATAAAAATTAGTGGCATTTCCAGAACCTACTATAGGCTTAGGAACTGCTGCGGGCAAACAATGCCAATGATTTACTGGCACTGTATTAGCTAAGAATCCTTTATTAATGTGTCCAAACCATAAAGATGAAGCACCGTGCGAACTTGACTGGTCACCAATATAAGTAGCATTATTATAATTAGGGTCACATATTCTTAATTTACCATCTACAAAATAATAGGATGCTTCTCTTCCATCGTAAGCAGTCATATTACTAGAATTACATAAAATCCCATCAATTCCTTTAAATTCAGATATATTATCTGGGTCTAAAAACTCCCAAGCTTTTGGGGAGCTAGATTGAGCGTGTATAAAAACCTTACCATCATTTTTATCTACAAATATTAACCATCTATCTGAAGCTTCTGTATTGTCTCTTGTGTGGTCAGCAGTAAACTCAAATACTGCAGCTCCATTATCAAATCTAACGTCAGTACTACCATTAAGTTGGTCAGCAATATCATCTATAATTGTATCGCCTATTGCAACAAATCCACCTAAGGGAAGTAGCTCTCCTATTTTACGAACTTTAAATCCGTTAACAGAAGAGCATTCCTTATCAGATATATCACGAGTCCCAGCGAATGAATTTAATCCGCCATCAAACTCTTTTAATATTTGAACTTGTTTCGGCATTATTCTAAGATTTTAGCCTTGATAACTTCTTCTACAGAATCATAAATAGCTGTTAATATTTTTTCTTCCGTTTTTTCACTTATAATTGGAATATCAATATTTTCATTTAAAGCATCTATGATTTTATCTTTCATTTCATCATTAAAGATGTAATCTGCTATAAGTTGTTTCATTTTACCTCCTAGTGTCTTTTTTTAACACCGTAGTGTTTGTTTATTTGATTTTGAACTTTTTTGTATGCTGCAGAGCCTTTTTTAAGTGTTTTTCTTTTAGCTACTAATGCGCTTATAGATGTTCCACTTTTCTTCGCTGCTGCTGAAGCCTTTTTAAAAGAAGCGTTCTTTTTATTCTTTGCTGTTATTTTTTTAGCAGTTGTTTTCTTTTTAACGCCACTTTTTTTGTTTATTTTGTTTTGTAATCTTGCTTGTTTTCTTGCAGCTAAAGAACGACCTAATTTAGTCTTTCTTGTTTTAGCTTTTTTAGCTGCTGCATTTCTTTTTTTAGCTAATTTATCAATCGATTTTTGTTTTTTGCCAGCCGCAGACAGTTTAGTTTTGCTGCCTTTTTTCTTGGCATACATATTTGCCATTTGATTTCTCCTTTGTTATTTTTTAGTAGTTATTATTACTTGCTTGCCAAATCTATCTTTTGTAACTGCTGCTACTTTGACAATTTTATCTTCAATTTTTTTAATTCTTTGTTCAATCTGTACTAATCTTTGCTCTATATGTCTAAGTCTTTCATTTTCATTATATTCTGGGCTATTAGAACGTCTTTTAGACCTTCTTAATGCAGCTCTTTCTTGTACTGTTGCGTTTTGAAGACCCATTATTTAGAACCTTTATCTTTGCATCCCTTACATATTATATCTCTTTTAGGATGTGCCATTTTTTCTAATTTTTTAATTCTTTTTTCGTGATTACTTGCAATACGCTTATCATCAGCTTTTTCAATTGCTTCCATAATTTTTTTAAATACTAATTTAACTAATAACGCTTGTACCATTACTCTTCCTCTTTTTCACATTCTGTCTCCCATTTAGTCAAATCTAACATAGGTAGTGGTTTTTCTATTATATACTCTTTTAATTTATCATTCTGTATTGCCATTTTACTTCCGCCTTTAACATAAGGTTTTCCATTTGCGCAGCCTATGTTGTAAATAAAGAATATAGTTTTAAATATTCCTACTCGCACAACTCTAGCTGGTCTGTCATTAATAGTTACAACATCATCGGTATTTAAATCATTTCCTAAAAATACCTTTAAACCTTCGACAACACCCTCTATTGCAGAACGAAAGAACAAAACTGCGGCACCAGCTGCAAACATCCAGCCATATTCGCCTATAAGTTTTTGTATTTCTTCTTCCATTTTTCCTCATATGTTTATTTATTCCCATCTATTAGATGTCCCCATAATGAGCATTTACCGTTGATTATTTGAACTACATTAACTGTAAAGTTACCTCTGTCGTAATATTCAACTATTGCAAAAGCGTGCGCCCAGTTTATTCTCCTATTTGATAACCATTCATTAGACTGTGGAGACATATCTTTTAAGCATCCTATGCTCCAAGCTGCTTTTGGCCCATCCATATGAGTCGCAGTCATATGCTGTAAATCGTGCCAATGGCCATACATAACATTGCAGCCTAATTTTCTTAAGTGGTTAGCAGTGTGGTATTGACCCCCATACTGATGACCGTGATAATAGTATAATTTACCAATTTTTAAATGTTTTCCGAAGGGATAATAATTATAACCTCTTTCTTTTAATTTACAAGCTATTGCAAACTTATATTTTGAGACATATGGATGTGATTCTACAAACATATTTAACCAGTTATCGTGATTGCCTTCGGTTATATATTTGTCTTTGCAACCAGCTTTATCTAAAGCTTCGTCTATTTGGTCAAACCCACGATTAACATCTATAATATCAGTCTCTAAGTCTGGTATCATATGCTCTAATGGTGGTTTCTTTTTTCTTTTATATTTCCAAGCTGAGAAATGCTCCCATTCACCTATATCACCTAAATCAATATAAATTTCTGGTTTAACAAATTCTATAGCTTTGCATAACGCTTTTATTGCCGGTTTATCTTCGTAGGGAAAATGTTTGTCCGGCGTTACTATTGCTCTTTTAACTAAATTAGCTTTTTTTGGTTGCTTTTTTTTCTTCATATGTTAGTTTCTCGTTTAATATCTTGTAATAAAGGTAAGATATAGTTGCTATTCCTACTGCAATTCTTACAGTGATTGGCAACCATTCTATCCAAGTTACAAATACGCCACCAGAACTAACGCTAACTGTTTTAAGAGAGTCTACTACTGCTTCTTTCATTTTATTTCCTTATCTCAAAATGAGGAAAATCATCGAATCGATTATCAACAACTTGAAAATCCATATCCCAATCTCCTCCCCATCTTAGTTTTACTCCCATCTGGCGGGCAATACCTAAAACAAATCCGGCAAATAATGTTTGACGCTCTCTATCATCCCAATCAATAGGATAAGGAGTAACATCAACAGCCCTACTTGGACTAGCATTATGACGACCGTTTGGATATTTAACTTTAGTTTTACCTTCTTCAAATAATTTATCTTGTCTTTCAGCACTTCTATGTCCTTCCAATACAGAGCAATCAACATACTTAATCACCTCATTCAATACTTTTTGTAAATCTGGGTGACAAGTTGCCAATGCCTCTCTGCTTCTTTTTCCGAATTTATACATCTGGTTCCCTCCATACTGTTGTTTTTTTAAGTTTCATTTTTTCTTCTTCTTCTTTTTCCTTCTTAATCTTATCTGCAATTCTTTTCATTTCATATTTTCTATTTAATGAATTTAAACTTTGTAAATATTCCCAATCAATTTTTGTTTTAGCCATTATTTGCTAACCTTTGTTAGTGTTTGTGATAATGTATATCTAGTACCATTTGATAAAAGTATAGTGCTATTTAATGTGGCAGCACCCGTTTTTGCATTTACATTTACTATTTGTGTAATTTGTGCGGTTACATTTTTTATATTAGTGGCTACACTTGATGCTCTTCCCGCATTTAAATTTGAAAGTTGTGTTGCTTGCGTGGTAGTTATGCCCGTTTTAGCAGTATTTGCAGTTATAGCGTCTGCTTGAGTTGTAGTAATACCAGTTTTAGCATTATTAGAAGATATATCTGATTTCATACTAGCTATATCTGAAATATGCACATTTGACTTATCTAATGATTCATTTAATTTTGTATATAACAATAGTATTTCTGGATTTACAGATGTCAAGTCTTCAACATACTCACCTTTGTCTAATTTTGCTTGTTTATCTGAATCTATTGTCCAGTCTAATTTATCTAAATTTGCCATTTCATTTCCTTATCCCATATATTCCGTAAAACTTGCTGTGTATCCATAATATAAATATCTTCCCGGGTTTGCTACTGCTGGGCTACTTGTTCTTTGTATAGTTACCATAAGCCTATCACCAGCCTCAAAAAGAACATCACTAGATGGTGTATGTAATCTTTGAATCATTTTACTTGCTGCTGTTGGTGTTTCAGCCCAATTATGAATATGCTCAATAGTCATTATAGCACTTGTTGCTAAAGAACTGTCTAAAGCAGCAGCGCTTACTTTCCAAACATCTACATCGTAATTAGCAGATGTTCCACTATTAGAGCTAACTACTCTTATGTTGTTTAAATGTGATTTTTTCCCTATTAAAGTACTAGCTCTATCTAATTGCCACCAATATGCAGTTGTGTCTGTTGTGCCAGTTATAGTAGATATTTTAGTAGCAGTTCCAGAAGTATCTACACCATAATAAGCATTTAATGATGATGCATTAACTCTGTGGGCAACTTCATTAATTTGCCAATGATTAGGCGCTTGCAAAAGGGCATTACCGTTTAATTTAAAAGTTCTATCTCTAACAGTGCTTTCGTTAATATTAGTATATTCTTCAAAAAAGTGGTCAATTTCCATAGATTTTTGACCAGTTTCGTCAGTTCTATAAATTAATAACTTATCAGTTTGCGGTATTGCGCCAGAACTTGTATTTGCTGTTGTAGTATTTTCTACTAACTCATCTGCATACTTTTTAGATATTAACTGTTTTTCATCATTAAAAGTGAGATTAGATGCATATTCAACTAAAGGAGTAGCTACAATTTTATTTGTATTGTTTGCACCTAATCTTAATTCACCATCGTTAATGTGACCACCACCAGCATCTATTTGTAGATTTGCACCAGTGCTGCCAACAGCATTTGTATATGAAGCATTTATTTTTCTAGTACCACCGACAGCACCAGTTATAACTAAATCTTCTCCATCTTTAAATATCTTTTTCCAATTAGCCATTTACTTCTGTACCTACTATTTGTTTATGTATGTCTTTTATTTTACTTAAAACGCTTGATGCTTGTTCTATGTCTGCCCCATCTATTTTTGAAGACATTATCAAACGTAATAAGAACTCAGTATCACGAATGTTCCACTTAGTTTCATTTTGATTGTCAGAGGTCTTTACAAACCTACTCACTAATCTTCAACTCTTACATACAAAGAGCCATTGTGATATTGTAAATGTCCTATTGGAACTGCAGTACTATTATTAGTGTATGAGCCGCTTATTTCTATTAATCCAACATCTGCTGTAATAGTAGGTGTTGTTGTTAAATTAGCATTGTCATTAGTTCCAACTTTCCATCTGTCAACACCTTCGTCCCAAAAGAGTAAAGCGTTGTCACCATCATCACCTCTTTCTACTATAATACCAGCATCTACATCAGCACTTCCAGATTTATCTGAATTTAATATCATTGTATTATCAGCAATTTCTAGTGTTTCTGTACTTGTTGTTATCATAGAACCAGATACTTGTAAGTCTCCAGTTACAATCAAGTTTTGCCCTATAGTTACTACATCATTACTACTACCAATTGTTACTTGATTTGAGCCAAATGGGCCAGCTAATGCTGATTTAAGATTAGCAACAGATACATCATTATTGCTAACAACAACATCAATTGTTCCATCACTATCTTGATATGATACTGTACAATTTGTTTCAGTATTACTAGAGAACATTCCACCAACAATATCTTGAACTTCTTCAGTAGTTAATTGAGTGTTAGCAGTCATATCATCTACGACTAAATCTATAGTTCCATCTCCATCTTGATAGGTTGCTGAAATTCTTGTTTCAGTATTAGATGAAAACATAGCACCAACTATGTCTTGTATTTGTTCTTCTGTTTTAAAACCAGCTATATCAGTAGCACCAATTTCTCCTACTAAATCAATAGTACCGTCACCATCTTCGTAAGTAGCTGATATGTTTGTTTCTGTATTGCCACTAAACATAGCTCCTACTATGTCTTGAATTGCTTCTGTATCCAATGAACTAACATTATCGTCAACATATTTTTTTGTAGCTGCATCTTGGTCAGCAGCTGGGTCAGTTACATTGGTAATTTTGTTAGAGTTCATTGAAAAATCAGAAGTGGGCGCAGTCAAGTCGGTAACTTTATTCGCCTCCGTTATTATCTGTTTCCATTGAGCCATTTTATTCTCCTTTAGTTAAGTGATATAAATATCTTGTTATTTGTAAAAGCTATTTGACCAGTGTTCGATGTTGTTGGTAGCGATATAGTACCTTGGTCTCTTAATTTTAAGTACCCTTTTTTGGTGATAGCTAACGCCACATTGTCTTGATAACCATTATCGTATGAATTGTCAAACATTCTACTTTTAAATTCAAATAATTCATCAGTTGAATTATAAGCTATTCTAAAATCTGTGTCTGTTCCAAAATTAAACTCTTTGTCATCTAGTAGAAAGTACTTTGTCCCTACTAAACCAGATGATGCTTCTGAAGATGATGTGTATTGCCCTTCATTATAAGCAGATTGGTCAAAATCTCCTAATAAACTGCTACCTCCAGATGTGCCAGCTTTTTGGCCCCACGATGTTACACTTGAATCTATTCTATTATTCCATATTGCCATATATTTACCTCAAAAAGTTATTTCCTAATACTCTTTTTAATCCACCTATTCTTGCTTCTGTGTATTTTGCTATCCTATCTCTAAATCTTTGCATATGCAGCTCACGTTGCCTTAAATCTTCTGGTCTGTCTAATAATTGTGCTTTGCAATAATCTACTAATGCTAATGCTAATGTGTCGTGTACTGGAATAACATCTGATGACTGTAATAGCTCTGAAGTGTCTGGAATAGCTGTATATTCCAACATTAATCCATTTGTTATGTTTTCTTTAGGTGCTGTATAATGTGGTTCATTTACCCTACTATTAGCTTTACTAACCTCATCTTTAAATTGGACTATAATAAGTTGCCTACCTCTAATAAAATAAGCATACTTTTGGTCTATCTGTTTATTTACTTCTGTTCCACCTATTATTGGCATTATTTCTCCCTATAACCTTTTATTATTACTCTTGGTATTGGAATAAAATAGTCAGTATCAACATCTTTAATTTTAACATCTGTAACTTCAACTAGATTTGATGGTAAGTTATATGCATCTTCATCCGCAACTAAATTAGTAGTATACTGTGTTATATTTTCTTTAGTTACAAGTTGTATTTCATTTAAACCATCATCTAACATTTTCTTAACAAAGTTAAACCTAGTTTCGCCTATTAATTCCATTAACTCTTTTATTGTCATATATTCTCCTAAGTAAAGATAGCGTATTCTACTTTAACTGCATCTGAACTATCTGATAAAGTAATTGTAAAATTGCCCGGACTTGGTAAAAATATTGCTTCACCGGCCTTTAGAGATGCTATTGTTATACTGCTTGTTAATGTAACTACCGATGTTGATGCTGTGCCATCTGACACTTTGTATCCAGTATTTTTGATAAACACACCATTACAACTTGCTCCAGTTGTTATTGTGCCGCCATTACTTGATTTATGTGTGTGGACACCATCTGCCCAGTCAGCTATATCATTACCAGCCCAAGTTCCGCTACTATTGCCGCCACCAAGACTTCCTTTAATATCTGCAGATAAAACAGACGCCCCCAAACTTTCACCGCTGGCAGCAATCTCTTTTACAGCAGTTACACTAACTTTATAATCTAATCTATCTGCCATTTTTTACTCCTTTGTACATTTTGTTTATTGTTCGTTTTTAGGTTGTGCCAAGAAACCAGTTTCATATTTAGCACTAACAGTAGCGTATCTGTCTAACAGCCATTGCATTTCTGCTTGGCTAGACTGAACTTTTGCACTGTATTTATTAACTACATTGCCACTTTCAGCTTGATACATAGACAATTCTTGCTGGTATTTATTAAGTTTATCAGCATTTTTTTGTCCTACTGCTGCTATATCGGCACTATATCTTTCTAAGTTTGATTTAAAATCCTCTATTCTTTTTTGAGCTTCTGTAGTGAAAGCTTGAGATGCAGCTTGTACATCAGCTTGATATTTTTGTAAATCATACCCAGTTTCTGCCGAATATGTTTGTATAGCTTGATTTATCTTTTGTGCATATATTTGAAATTCTGAATCAAATTTTGATTTTGAGGATGTAATATCGCTTCCATATTGTTGAATTTTATTAGAATTTATTGCTGTCCATTCTGCTAATTCATCTGCTCTTTTTTGTGTAAATTCTTGTAATGCTACTTGTGCAACTCTTTGCTGCCATTCATTAACAGCTACTTGCGTTTTTGCTTGATAGGCTGCTACTTCTGCTGAATACTTATTTAATGCTGTGCTAGCTTTGTTATTATCAGATGACAATCTATTAGACGAATCTGTTATAGCTTTTTGCATTTCTGCTTGATATTCTGCATTTTCTTTTTGAAATACGTTTAATTCATTAGTTATTTCAGATTGGTATTGACCTAAAGCATTTTGCCATTCAGCCACCCATTTAGTGTATTTATGCTCTATATTATTTTTAGTCCAATCAGATACTTTTGCTTGTGCCTCAGATTGATAAGATGTTAGTTCAGCTTGGTATTTTGTTAGCATAGCTTGAACTTCTGAATTTTCACTAGAAAGTGTGTTTGATGCTGTTGTCACAGCTTGTTCGATTTTTGCCTTATAAATAGACATTTCTTCTTGCCAAACATTCATTGCGTCTGCAGAACGTGCTTGAAATTCTGCTATTTGTGATTGCACTTTATTTAATTTTACACCAGCTAATTCTGGGTCTTCATCTACTAATATACTAGTATCTACTGACGCAAAGTCTATAGGTGGCATTACTGGTGCTGGGTAATTAGGGATGTTGTTGTTTGCCTCTGTAATTGCTCCTCTATCAAAAGCTAGTAAACTAGGTACTGGAGGAGGTTGAGGGCTTTCTAAATTAGGTATGTTAGGAAATTGAGGTATTGTAAGAACTGGCTTTACATAAGCTGGAGCTTTACCTCTAACGATACTAGAAAAATCAACCTCTCCATTATTAAAATCTTCTATTGATGGTGCTACTGGTAATTCAACATTTAACTGTACTGCATCTATTGTTATGCTGCTTACTGAAAAGTTTAAAGACTCCATTGTAGGTGATACTATATCACTATAAGCTGGTGGAGTAATGCCAGAAAAATCTATATCTACATTGCTTGGTGATACTGGTGTTACAAATGATGCTGGACCTTCATATGTTGGTAAAGTAGCAGAAGCTACATCAATATCTGGGACTATAGGAGCTGCTGGGAGAACAAGCGATGGGAACGAGTCGTGTAATTCAGCAGTCTTATTTAAAAGAACACCCATAGCCCCATATAATACTACCAGTGGCACATAGTTTTGTGGAAAATTACTAATAATACCGGGATTTACAGAGTCATCTGCATCTACGGTATGGTTAGGTATATAATCTGCTGCAGCTGTTGGTAACGTGCAAGTATATCCAGTAGTTGCCGCTGCTGCATAATTTCTATCTATTATAAAATTTGTATTGTCTATTACATAATATATTCTGTAGCGACCTACATAATATGTATTTTGATTTTCAGTGTCCTCTTGCTCTATGGTAATATAGTCACCTTTTGCAAATGTATTTGCAGTTGTTGTTATTTGAGTTCTTGCCCCATTATCGTAACTTGCAAACAAACTAACACTATAATCATCAGTAGTTCCGGGAGAAGGTAAAACAAATACTTTACCATTTAATAAATAATAAACTGGAAACTCTGCTGTAGCATAATGTATGCTATCTGATTCTGCTGCTCTATGTCTTTTTTGAGCTTGTATTGGTGTGCAAGGCTTATTATCTCTAGTTACATCATATATTTTTGATGTACCTAAAGTCAATCCAGCAGTTGGAACTGTACTATTAGTAGTAAACATCCATAAATCTTCTGGTGTTGTTAAAGATATTCTTCTAATAATATCCTTACATCCGTCAGCTAATAAGGTGTCAGTGTCAATTCCAGAGGGTATTGTGCCTACCACATCTTCTATTTGTGCGTCTAAAGTTGGCATATTTTACCCTTACGATGTACTTACATTTAGTTTATTAGTACTAGTATTGATACAAGCGTCAAGTTTGTCTGTAGTAGCTTTCATTGCATCTATATCTGCCTTCATTAAAGCTATGTCAGCTTTCATAGTCGCTATATCACTATCAGCTTTTAATATTAATGAACCGTCTGTATGTGTAAGTATACTTCTAACTGAGTTTCCGGAGTCAGCTCCGTATATATGTACTGAATCATTTCCGTGGTCTAAATCTACTTTAATTTCATCAGCGTTTAATGTGACGTTGTCTACGTCTATTTTAAGAGCATCACCACCATCATTTAAGGCGGCATTTAATGCTTCTTGGACTGTGTATTTTCTTAAATTACTAGCCATAATTTTCTTCCTTCCTAAGGTTTATGTTACCGTGAGCGGAACAGTTATTGTGAAAGGCTTTGTGGCCGACTTAAGGAACCAGAGAACCAAAGTCGACCACTTGCCATACTATTTACTAAGGGTTACGATGAAAGTAAACCAGCTGTTCTTAGCTTTGCCAATAAATCATTGAAATGACCTTTCAATGCACCTACTGTTGTAGCGTCTGAATCAGCTATAGCTGCCATAGGCAATGCACTAGCTAATGCATCTAGTTCTGATAAATCAGCGCTAGATAAAGCTTTAAGTGCAACGCATTGAGCATCTGTTACTTCAGCGTTAGGGTTGTTTGCTATCCAGTATTTAGTAGCCATAATTACCCCCTATTTCCATAAGGCGTGACATTCGGGCATTGTAAACTCGAAGCCGCCTTCTGTTAGTATCATATCGACTCTTTTGTCAGTACCAGTATTTTCAAGACCTTGTACACCAACATAAATTGATGTGTCTCTATTCATACCGTTACCCATTAGAGGTCTCCATTTTGCATAACTCATATTAACACCTAGTATTTTAACACCACTTCCATCTAAGTGTATATTTCTAGCAACATTAATGTCACCGTATACAGTTGAGATAGTAGTAAAGTCAATACCAAATGCTTTCTTCTTACCAGTTACTGAAAAATCAGCAGCATAGTTTGGAGATATTTCCAAATTATTTTGGAAGTATCCACCCATTTTATGCAACCAGTTATAAGTAGCTGTATCGCAGAAGAACATCATTGATTTTGAGTTATTATAACGAGGGTCTATTAATTGGCTTAAATCCTCTAAGAAATCATCTTGCTTCTTAGTGTCTAAGTTCATATTAAACAAGTTACCGTTATTAAGAACATAATCCACAGCACCTTGTGTTGAGTAGTATGTGCTACCACCTACACCAGTGTATGAACCAGCTTTACCAAATAAAGCAGTTTGCTCTATTTCGTATTTATGCTCTACTAACTTGTCTCTCCATAATCTAGCCCATTCATTTGGCTCGTATTTTAGAGCTGTTGCTCTTGCAGTATTAGTCATACCAAATTCAGTTCTAAAGATTTGAGTATATCCAAATCCAGTACTGTATGGCTGGTCACTCCAATTTTCTTCCATTAGAGTTGAACCTTCTTCATAACTAGTACCTACAACGTATGAACGTCTATTTTCTAGAGTGTTTGAAATTGAAACACCAGCTACTCCGCCATCTTCACCAGTTAATGATGCGGCAACTATTTCAGCGCCATTAGCATCATATGTAGTTAAGAATGCAGTTGCTGGAAATTCATTGATAACTCTCACAAGTATTCTTGAACATTCGTACCATTTTGTAGCGTCTGGTGATGATAAAGCAGCATATTCTGCTATTGTTTTAAAATCACCAACTGTACAACTAGCGTCAGCGACTGCACAAACAGAACCTTGCACAACTTCTTCAACTTGGAACATACCGTATCCAGCCATTTCTCCACCCGCAGTAGCTGAGTAATTAACTTTAATTACTTGCTTTTTAAGGTAGAACTCTGGTCTAGTACCAGCTGCACCAATTGATTTGCCAGTTTGGCCTACTATGTTTTGAATGTTACCTTGTGATGCATAATCAGTAGCCATATACAAATACTTTGCAGCATTTGCTGTATGGTCGTCTGCTAAAGCTCCAGTTCCACCACTTGCTATGTTTGTCACAACAGTTGCAGAACCATCACCTAAACAGTATCCGTACCTTTTATGCCAAGATTGTCTCTTTTCAGTATATTTGAATTGAGGGTCATCGGTTGGTTTTTTACCTATTTTAGAAACTAATCTAAAAAACGGTGTTTGGTCAATTGATAACTCTGTGAACTTTTCACTAAAGTTATATTTTCTACGCATTTCACCAGTATTGGGTGAACCACCATCAATATTAGTTACATTGCTTAGATTTCTTTGACCACTATATGATAATGTGGACATATCGTCTCTCCTTGCCCTTTAAGGGCTGTTTTGTTTTATGTTAAGTTGCTTAACTTATAGACGATATGTAATGTATGTCTACGAGTCAAACAGAGTTTCAGTACTATCGAGACTTTTCAACGCACTAAAGATTTTATCATCTTCAGTTATATCCATACTTGTGTCCATAGAGCCAACTCCGCTTGCAGTAGGTGGAGCATTTTTACGAGCTTGATTCATTTGCTTTCTAATGTTAGCTTTTGTCCCTTTTGCTACATTCTTTTTAACTTCAGCGCCATTAAGTATTAAATTAATGTCATCATAGTTAATAGTATGTTGGGAAGCTTTATCCATCATAATAGCAAAATCTTCTTTGCTCATATTATTTTGTTTTCTCCAAGCTTCTGCTTCAGCTGCATTTTGCCTTTTTGAGTTTTCAGATGCTATAGTATTATTAACTCTAGCTTCTGTTTGTGCAACACGCTGCTGTACAGCTTTGTCTATGTAAGCATCAAAAACTTTAGCAGAATCTGAATTAGGGTTACCTAATGCTTCGTCAGCATCAAAAACGAAATCTTCTGGTAATTTAAAAGCTTCTTTAACACTTGTAGGTTTTCCACCACCTTGAAGATGGTCTCTAACTTTATCTACTAATGTTGGGTCTTTTTTCATTACATCAATAATTGCGTCATATTGCCCTAAATCATCAACTTTTGCTTTTAGTTGTTGTGCTTCTCTAGAAGAGTCACTATATCTCTTCTTGTATGGATTCGTATCAGAATCCCAATCAATTCCACCATTTACAGCGGAGTCCTCATTGACAACAGTACCGGGGTCGATAGTCTGTTGCACTTCGGGAGTTACCTCATTCTGTTTATTCGTTTTGGAATTTTCTTGCGTGGTGTCATCAAAAACAACACCATTTACTTCTTTTTCTAAATCATCAAAAAAATTACCAGAGTCATCCATTACTGAATCAGCTACTTCATCAAAGAAGTTGTTATCTTCAGTATTGTTTGAGTTGCCAGTCGTTTCTTCCATTATTGTTCCTCTTTGTTTAAAAATATAATTCTTCTAATTTAACTATTTTCCTCTGAATTTTCCAAAGGTTTATTTTGCATTTGTGTCTTTCTTTGTTGCAATAGTTCTTTTTCGTGATTTTTGTTAGCTTCTTTAAGCTGCCTATTATATGCGTCTTGGTTTGCTTTGTTTACTGCAGCATCACCTCTAAGTCTAGCGCTTGTATCTGTAAGTTTTTTACGCATATCGTGTTCAACTTGTCTAACTTTATCTTTAATTCCAGCTTGTACTAATTGTCTTTCTAATGTTTCTACTGCACCAGTTTGATTTTTCAATTGTTCCTCCAAGTCTGCTATTTGACCTTGTAATTGAGAATATAATGATTTTCTTTCTGCAATTTTTTCTTTATTCTTAATATCTGTTTCAGCTAATACAGCCAAATCATCTACAACGCCTAATTGTAACATTTCTTTAAGCTCACCTAAATATGCCCATCTGTTAACTGGCAAACTGTTACCAGCAATAATTCTAACATCAAATCTTGCGTTGGCATAGTCATTAAATAAACCTATCTGCTCTCCAAAATCGTTATACATAGGTACATTTATTTCTGTTTGTTTTTCATCTTGTAATGCATTTGGCTGCACTATTCTAAATACTTTTTGAATTTGATAGGTAGCTTGAGCATAGTCTTTAACAACATTTCCTAAATGTTCTAAAGCCATTTTAATATAACCTTCTACCCATTGCTTTACTCTTCTAGTTCCATACTCATCGTTTGCAAGTAAACCTTTATATGTATCGTGTTGAGCTTGCATATCTCCTTGCTGCGATGAATATATACCAGCTAAATATTCCATATCGCCCTTACCCATTTGAATCATATTAACAAAGGCTGATGACAGTTGTGCTGGTTGAACCTCTTTAGGATATTCATAACCATTGTTTACTGGTAATAAAGCACCGGGAGCAGAGGCAAATTTTTCCCAATAATCAGTATCCACACTACCATCTTGATATATCCATCTTAAAGATGAACCTAAAGATGCATTATGTATCATTAATTGGTGAGCCTTATTTAACTCCATTTGCTTTCCTACTAAAGGAGATACTGCCGATAGTGGGTAAGGTGTTCCCGTCCATTTGTAGTTAAAAGGCACTATAGGGTAATCTGTTCCCGGTAAAAATTGTTCGTATATTAATTGGTCACCTATACATAGTGTTAACTTAATTTTACTTTCAAAAAACTTATCTTGTGAAATAATTTTATTTTTCAACTCACCTTTCATAAGGATGTTAAATTCTTCTTTAGTAAAAATCTTATTAACAGTTTCGCTAGCCTTTTCCATCATTTCTTGATTTATTTGTTCTTTAGCTGCTTCTAACTGTTGCTCCATTGTTTGTTGTGCTTTAGCTATTTCTAGCTCTGCTCTTTCTGGAATAATTTGTTGAGCTTCAGCTTGTTGTTGTATTTGTAGTATTTGTTCTTTAAGGCTAACTTCTAATTCTTTTCTTTGTGCAACTAAGGCTTGGTCTGCTTCTCTTCCCATAACAGCAATTTCTTCATCAGATGGCTCTATTCTGTAAGTCACATTATAGTATTCTAAAGACACCTTTTCGTACAACTCATAATAATCAATCATTAACTCATCTTCACCAAGAGGGCTAAAGTTTTCATTTATATCTTTATATTGAAAATCATTACTTGCTGCTTTTTCTGTTAAGCTCATATGATTAGGATATTGAGAATTGGCTTTTTTAATTTTGTTTTCAGCTTCTGGTATTATATTAATAAGCTGTTGTCTAGGTAGAATTTTTTGTATCATAATAAACCCAGCATCTCTAAATAAAGGGTCTCTAGATTGAGGGTCAACAAAAACATCAAAAGGTTCTAAACATCTAAGTTTTACTTCACCTAACCCTTGGTCATCATTAGGGTCTACATAAACTTGCATATAACCTAAACCTTTTGTGCAAGCGTCTTGTACGACTTGATGCATAATTGATTTACCGTGACTTCTATGCCAAATATAATCAGCTATATCGTTATGTACTGCAGCCATTGTAGAATCAGAACCTTCAACGCCAACTGCTTGCCATCTAGGGTCATTTGCTGTAGCATAAAATACCAACATTTCTACTATTGGGATTATCCTATTAATAGTAAATGTAGGCATACCTTGGTCAGACAAAGCTTTTTCTTCTTCAGCTGACATTTGATTATCTAAAAAATAATCGTGTCCTTTTTGATTTGCTGCTTCCCAAGATTGTCTGTTTTGACCATTTAGTCTTAAAAATAAATTGTGTATTTCTTCAGCTCTTTTATTCTTAGTTGCCATTACCACTTAACCTTATCTGCCCAATATGCTGCGGACAATTTTCCTTTTTTAATATTTTTAGCGTGTCTTGCTTTAAATGATTTTCTTCTAGCTGTTTGTTTTTTAGCTTCACCTTTTTTAGGCTTACCAGCTGTTTTAACACCTTGCTGTCCAAATCTTATAGTTTTAATTTTGTCTCCTACTTTTGCAACTACTATATGTGATTTTGTTTTATGTCCGGGAGTTCTTTTAGGTTTATTGTAACCAGAAACACCAGCTCTTTTTAATCTAGCATCTTTTGTTTTTGCAGCCATTATTTTTTCCTTTTGACTATTTTTTTAACTTTTCCGTTATGTGTTCGTGCAAACTTATGTTTTTTAGTTTCTCTTATAAGTGTACCGTAGTACTTTTTGCCACCAAACATCCAACTTACTTTTTTAGCCATATTTGTCCTTTATTACAGATAATAATATAATAAATTTTAGGCAATAACCCAAGACTTAGGTTTTTTATATTTAGTTTTATTGTAACTACCGTCTGAATATTCACCTTCTTTTGGTGTTACTACATATTTGACAGCGTATGCTAATGCATCTATAGTGTCATCGTGACCCATTCTAGGCCCAAATGTTGTGATTTCGTGCTGCAAGTCATACATTTCTTTTTTGAGATGTACACTTCCTATAATAATTCTTTGACCCAATACCTCTTGAATCCTATCTCTTTTGCTCATTCTGGTTCCCGGCTTCTCTTCTTTAAAGTGTATAGAGAAATCGTTTCTCCTTCGCATTTCGGATATCAGTGCTTGAAAAACTGGTCTTGACATTGTAGTGTCTTCTATTGTATGCAGTTTAGGATGATATATCTTTTGATAATCAAACATATAATCTACTATACCTTTCTTATTTTCACCCGGGATTCCAAGCACCGGGATACCACGATTTCTGATGTAATCAAGGACATATATGTTTGCATCTTTATCTATGGCTATATAAACAAGAACATTAAAATCACTATCTCTCCGCTCCGAATCGGTAGCTGGGTCGACACCACAATATACGTTAACTGCAACTTTTTTCCCATCAATATTTAAAGTTCCCATTTCATTTTGCTCATCCCACTCGTACTTTCCATCCCAATATTTTATATGCGCTAGTGTAAAAATAGAATCCTCAGCAGACTGAACCTCCATATGATATTCTTGCCAATACTTTTGAGGTTGCCCAGAATCTGCATAAAACTTCTTTTTTGCTTCTAGTTTATCCACTCCAAACCAACTATCCCACAATGCTGTTCCGTTGTCTAATAACGCTTTATATAATACCAATTCCCACGAGAAATCACTTCCATCAGCTTTCGCACGCCCGTAATTAATGATGAGATTATTAATGAAGCTATCAAAATGAACTGGAGTACCATTAATGCGAAGACGTCCGTCAAGAGGTTCAAGAGCGGGATGCACAACCGCAGTAACCATATTAGAGTTTTTTGCCCTACTTTCTGGAGTGATGGTATTGTTTTCGTCTTCAAAGTCGTCAAGTACAATGAGGTCATATCTTTTGTGTAGCTTTGCACCCCCTCTAATACCCGAGATGTTTGATTTACTAATGAGTTTACATCCATTTTTTAGCTCTATATCTGTTTCTGTCCATTTCATCCCCTTTTGTGGTCCAAAGTAATATTGGATTTTATCGTTAAATTCCATATGGTATTTTATATAATCCATATTTCCAGTAGATAGCTTTGCAGTTGCAGAGACCCATCCATAGAACAATGGTTCTTTAGCAAACAAAAATGCGTGCATAATATCACATTTTGTTAAAACCGTCTTACCGTGTCCCCTTGGCATAATAATGGCTAAATTGCGGTGTTTATAGACCCCATCGCTATCTTTTTCAAATATCTTATCTGCTATTTCGTAATGAAAGAAAGGTGTTTCACTACGCATAAAATCATCTGGTAGAAATAGTTTACCAAATGCTATTAAATCATTTTTAGCTAGAAGTAGTGCTTCTTCCGCAGCGCTTACATTCTGGCTGTTTATATTCACATTGAACTTTTGTTCCATTTAATATACCCTCTGCTTTAGTATATACTGGTGGATTAGAATAGCTACTTGTCCAGTAGTTTTGTGGTATCGTTATTATTCCCTTTAATTTCTTGTCTTTGGACACCTTCTATCTCCTCTGGCGAGAATCCTTGGAATACACCTCTCACCTCTGTTACTTGTTTTTGTTTAACTACACCAAACGCATCCCATAGCATATTAAGTGCTTTTAATCTATCTGAATCGTTTTTGCCGCCATCTACAACTTCTTTGCACGCACCTATTAAATAGTCTAGGTCTACGCCTTTAGCTGCAAATACATCCTTTAAATCTTCATCCATAAGCTTTTGTATCCTTTTTGTTTTGATAAGTATAGCAGCTTTCTTTTTAGCCTCCGTGACATTATCTGTGTTATATACTTCTAGATATGCCTTATATGGTTCTTCGCCATACTTAAGTCTTTTAGCAAACATTATTTCGAGCTTGGTAGGATTCTTTCTATCCTTTAAGGTATCATACCAGTTCTTGCCATTCAGAGAATATATATTCCCTTTCCTTATACCCCGTAGGGTCGATTTTTTTGCTATTTTTACAGTCCCAGCTGCAGTGAACATAAGTTCATCTCTACCGGCTTTATATCTACGCAATACTTGAATTACCTTACTATCGTCTGTCTTTACCCAATCACCTTTGCGAGCATCCCGCCAGTCGTCCAAGTACTGTATGTACTCTGGAACTTCTGATACATTATATACCTTATGCTCTTTTCCTTTAACTTCGTAAGTTTCCAAATAATATACCTTTTCGTTAACTTTAATTTAATTCAGTAAAAAGAATTTTACAACACTATTCTAGTACTGTATCCTATTCCTTTACTTATACTTATTCTTTTTCTTATTCTTACACTGTGTAGCCACACTGTTAATATCCATAGTGAGCTTTTAAAAATATAGGCAAAATAATGCATACCCATAGTTTTTATAGCCGCCCCCCAATTCTTGTTTTTTGGCTGCGGAATTGGGTTAACTTTGATTTATCTCGAATTTTTCTCCTCGGAAGCTGCCCCTATCCCCTATGCATACACTGTGTGCCACTGTTCTGCCACTGTGCCGCCACAGATACCACCAGTATAGGCCTATAAGTGGTGTCAAGCTTTATTTTATATGGTACTGTCAAGCATTATTTAACACCACATACATTTGCTTGCTATCATTCATCCAAATACTTTATATATAAGGTATGCATTGTACACCCTATAGTACACCATAGCACCACTGTGCTGCTGTACCCACTGTACCTACAATACCTCACAGCACCGGCATATAAGGTATTATATATATATACTGTAGTAGTATTATGTTTGCCCCGCATTTGGCCACATATATATTATATATAGTGCTGTGCTGCTGTGCTGCTGCTACCATATATATATGCTATTATATACTATATATACTCTGATATCACTGTGCTGCCAGTCTGATTATATAATTATTTTATATACTGTTCTCCTCTATAACTACACATTAATGATACAAATAATACAAATAGTACTTGTTTAATTCATTTATTATTTTTAATATTAGGGAGCTTAATTATAATTGCTTTTTGAAATAACGCTTTGAGCGGCGGCCAACACCACGAGACTGACAGTGGTGCCACCTTGAATGCAGTAGGTGCTTAGACCGAGGTAACATACAATAGAATTGATTACCTCGCTTCCTAGCAGAGTGAGAGCCTACAGTGGATGAAAGGCAGATAATAAGGACAGTGACAAGTAGCGGTATCTGTGGGGACAGTAGCATAAGACAATATCACCATACAATAGAATTGAGTGATACAATAAATGTGAGTTGCCCCTTAATGTAATCTAGGATAACTAGCCTAGAGTTTACAGTGCTGACTTCCGGCTGTTAGGAGCTTGGCGGCTCCATCCCTTTAGGATAATAACCATAATAATTGTTGCCCAGTAATATTGGAACGAGAGAATCAAAACTTGGCTGGTTCGAACCCAGCACTGGGTGCTAGAGTAATAAATAATGATAACTTAAACTAGGAGCTAATATGGCAATATGCTATTCAACTGACCCAATTCAAATGGGTAAAATAAGAAAAAACAGACCTAAATACAGACCTACAGACAAGCAGAAGTTAGACTGGTCTATAGATGACTGTAGACAGTTTGGAGCTGACTATCAATTCCGAGCTGAAACCAATAAAATAAAAGGGCGGTTTGACCAAAACCACCACGATGAGTAATTAACATAAATAAATAATAAAATAGGAGCTATGAAAGCTATGACTAAAGCTAAAAAAACAGAAATAAAAAACGATTTATCAGCAGTAGAGAAGAAAGTACAAGAGCTAGTACTTGCCGGCTTAGACAAGGGCGAATTAATGTGGCAAAAGCCTTGGGCTGGTGGCGGTGGTATGTTACCTATAAACCACTTGACCAAGAGAGCATTTCAAGGTGCTAATTTATACCTTTCATTTGTAGCCCAATCTGAGGGTTATGAGCATAACGAATGGTTAACATTAAACCAAATCTTAACTAAAATGGGACTTACTAAGAAGAGAATGGGTAAGGCGTTTTGGTTTGAAGATAAAGATGGTAATAAGTCTAAATGGTATGATGTCATCAAGAAGAGAGAAGATGGTGAAAAGCAGAAGTGTTACCCAGTTGAGTTCTGGACTATCAATTACAGAGAGCGTGAGACTGGTAAATATTTCACCGCTGCAATGTTTAAAAAAGCTATCGAAGCTGGTACTCATACTGAAGAGGATTTCAGAAAATGGTGGGCATTAGGTAAGACGCATTATGTTTACAATGTGGCTCAGACTATGCTACCTCAGCCTAAGGTTAAGAAAACTAAATATAGAACCACTGGAGCTGAAAAGGTTGTAGCATCTGTGCTTGATGGATATAAGAAGTCACCTAAGGTTAATATTATAAAGAGTGACAGAGCTTTTTACAGCCCATCACAAGACTCAGTGACTTGTCCTACAGCAGCTCAACACAAAGCTAAATACAATGGCACTGGACAGTTTCACTTTGCTAGTACTATGTTCCACGAGCTAGTGCATTCTACTGGACACAAAAATAGATTAAATAGAGAGGGTGTAGTTAATCTAAATATGTTCGGTGACCACAGCTATGCTAAAGAAGAGCTAGTTGCAGAGTCTGGCAGCTGTATGTTAATGCAGTATCATAACCTAGATTGTTCATCTACTGTTAAGAATACTCAAGCATACATCAAGAGCTGGAACAAAACACTAAAAGCTGACCCTAAGATGATAACTCAAGCTTTAAGAGAGTCATCAAGAGCAGTGATGCACATACTAGGTGCTTAATTAACTAATAATAATCGAGGGGATGCACAAAGCGTCCCCTCTTACCGGCCAGTGGCCAAGGAGCTAAAAAATGTTTAATATCGATGAAGTAGTAACTCAATGTATGAATTTAATAACTGACCTATGTATCCCTAATGAGATGTCTAATTTGACAAATGTAGAGAGTATTGTATTTAATGCCGCAGCATATCACAAAGAGTCTAAAATGGGTGATGGTAGCGGTTTCTTTACAGAGCAAGATGTATCAGTAGCATTCAGTGAATGTATAGACCAGCTTAACCTAAAGTATAAACCTTATTATGCACCGGTTAGTATGGTAGCTATGGCTGAGAGTATTTTATTCCCACCAACTGGACAAGGGGCTTAAGATGATACAAATGATGAAAAAGATTAGCCAAACTGCTAAAATCTCAGCAGATAAAACTAAAGAGATTGATGAATTAAAAAGAAAAATAGAATGCCTAGAAGATGATGTAACCAACTATCAATTGCTATTAAAAAGACAGTGTGATGAGTATGGCAATGGTGTTACCAATTCTGGAACATCTTATGACCACTGGAGTGACTGTGATGCCAATTGTCAAAGCTGCGGTGAAAGTGGTACTAACTGGTGGGTATTTGATGGTGGATTATCTGATAGACAGATTATAAACAGATTAAAGAAATTAAATATCATAGAAGATACTGATAGAGGTGCCTATGATGATAATGATTGGGACTGTTCTGGTCAATGTATGATAGAACCACCTATTATCAAAAAAAGAACTGCCAGAAGAGTTTTAGTGACTCAAGGATGGGGGTTAGATATATGAAATTTATCCACAACAAACCACATCTAATAGAGAATAAGTGTGAGACTATTTATTATACTGATGGTGTTAAGATAGCGAAAGAGCTAAAGATGACTTGCTTGATGCCAAAGTATAAGAATGCTATAGGACTTGCCCACAATCAAGTTGGAGGTAATAAAAGAGTATTTGTAGCTAAGATTAATGGTGTCTGGAAGAGCTTTATTAATCCTACTATTACCGCCAAATCTAAAGAAACTTACAGCACTGTTGAGGGCTGTATGACTTTCCCTAATAAGCCTAATAAAGTTGATAGGCATACTTGGGTAGAGGTTGAGCATCAAATCAATGCCAGAAATAGCAATAATGGAGATATGTTTATTACTGAAAGATTTGAGGGCTATGAAGCAACAATAATACAACACGAATGCGACCACTTGAATGGCATTCATATTCATAATAAATAACCGGCCAGTGGCCAAGGAGCTAAGATGGAATTTAAGATAATTGTAATACACAGTAAATGGATATATATACAGCACATCCCAACAGCGACCTATTTTACTATAGAGTCTGCTGAAAATACTATGTCCCCTAAAGACTTTCCCCACTCTACATATACTCTAATCAGCTGCCCAGTTGATGAGACCCCAGAGTCTTCTGAGTGCTGGAATGAAGTAGAAGATATATCAGAGCTTTCAATAGGTGATATTGCCTATATGAACATTCTTTTAAAAAGACTATTTAGAAGAGAGATATTAATCGATAACCAATCAATTGGACAGCGTGGCGTGTCCTTAACTTACTAGGAGGAGCTATGGAGCGAGTAATAAAAGCCTTAGGTAAACTAAGGGATGAGTTAGTATCATCAGCAAAATACACTACAATACCAGACCACTACGATGGCGGCGGAGCTTTAGAACGAGCTGTTGCTCACGCCAAAGTAGAGGTATTAGACACAGTAGCTGATGCAGTAAATGACACTATTAATCAATTAGTAAAGGAGCTAGAAAACAATGGAAAATAATACATATGAACCAGAATGGTTTGATGAAAAAATAAGTTATGGAAGATGTAGTACATACAGACAAATATTTGATAAGTTCGCTGTGTGTGCTATGACTATAAGCACTGGGTATGACTCTGATGAGACTACTGGAGACATACTAGCAACATTTCACAATAAAGTTACATCACCAGAGCAATACAAATTAGATGATGTGGTAAGAGATGGTGTTAAGTATGGATGGGAAGACCAAGAGATACAAAGTAGAATAAAGTCTGGCAAGAAGCTACTTAAAAAGCAATCTAAGCTAGTGAGCGACAAGAACCACGAAATAGATAGAGCTACTTGGAAAAAGGTTGGTGAGCTACTAGCCCACGATATTGAGTCTTCTTATAAAGATAAAAAGCCATCTATGTTTACTATCTTAAGAGACTTAAGGGTTGCTGCTGCCAAAGCTTTAGCGACTTGTAACAACTCTATAGAAAGCATAATCAATCCAGTCATTTTACAGAAAACTAATATAAAATGGTTTGCTAAAAGAGACTTGGCTGATTACTGGGCTGTAGATACTGAAAAGACACACCTAGAGAAACTTGTAGATGACTTAGATACCATTCTGTCTTTATTCTATCCTATAGCTTGTAGAAGTTTATTATGTGAGGGAAGGTCTTATGAGTATAGTTTCCCAGCAGATAATAGACACGACAGTAGGACTGCAAACAGAGCTAAGAGTATGCTTAAGACTTGCGGAATTAATGAAGAGAGTACTTACTGGGATTTAATCAAAGCTATATTAAGGACTGTTGGTACTTGGATGGATGAGCATCAAAGAAAATATGAAGAAAAGCTAAGGTCTAGTGTTAACAGTCAATTTAATGTTAGCACCAATGGTATTAGCAACTTCTTTGATTCAATGGATGATGTCGCTGAATCTTATGCCCAAGGTGGTGTGATTTGGCTGCTTAACCTATGTAACAGTGATGTATATGGGTTAAAGAACAACTGCTCGCTTGGTAAGGTTGAGTTAAGTAAAAACCTTATGAAGTGGAGAAGAGGAATCAACTTACAAGAGCTATATAATAAAGAAGAAGAGGAGGTAGCATAATGGCTTTAGAATCTCAAGACATAACTTGTCAACCAGATAGTAATAGAGAAACTATGGAAGAGGTGCTTGATGCTTTCTTTAATGGCATTGCAAACAAATACTCTGACAGAGCTTTAGATAAAGGAATGGCACACAAGATTCAAGCAAACAAGACTAAGGTGTGGCGTGAATATCAAAGCGAAGGTAGGTGGGCTTGCGATGTTGAGTTTATGTTTTATGCTGATGGCAAAACATTTTATGTTGGCGGCACTAGACATATATATGAAATATCAGAAGAGCAGAAGCACGAAGATTGGGGCTGGATGGATGGCCACAACTGGCATTGTACTTTTAAGGAAGCTACTAAAGAAGAGTATGATGAGGATGTTAAAATTATGAAAAAATATGGAGACACCCCTTATGGTAACTGTATTGATAATTTTGATTATCCTTGGGATGCCACTCAAGAGTTTCAAAAAGGGTTGAGCTGGAGCGGTGAAAGTATAAGAGGTAGCTGGTTAAAGGAGGTTAGCAATGGGTAGAATGAAAGACGCAGCAGAAGACTGGTTAGACTCTTATGGATACGCACAAGGGTTTGACCACGACAACATCCCATCAATGTCTGATTGGGACTTCGTAAAAGGTAGTAATATAGATGCATATGACTACTATACTAATCACTTAAACAAGGAGAACAAATGAGTCTAATATTTCCAAATAGAATGTCGTTTAAAACAAAAGCTATAACTTGCATACAATGGTTTGCTCTGGTGTCAATAAACATCATAGGAGTGACTATATTAATAATGCTTCTTAAGATGGCTATAACAATGGTCTTGTCTTAATGAAAAGGGATGCAGTTATAAAGTACTTGAAAGAAAATTTCAAGGCATCAGAGAGTATATCAATAGCCACTACATTTTGTTGTAAAGATGCTGAGTGGCTGTTGGTAAATCATAGAGATACGCATTTCAAGGGTTATAATAAGAAACTCACACTCAAACAAAAAACTGACATCATTGAGCTTTTTAATAAAAGGTTTGATGCATCAATAGGAGCTTCGTGGGATTCTTTACTCTGGACAATGGTAGAGTATCTTAAACCAGTAATAGAGCAATCAGAAAAAGTAATTAACATTAATAATAACAACAAGGAGAAATAGCCTTATGAAAAGAGGAACAAAAGCACATCACAATCCAAATAGTAAATCAACAAAAATACTAAAGCACTTATTAAATGGCAATTCGCTTACAAGCGTTGATGCTTTTATTAATTTCAACACTACTAGATTATCAGCGGTAATTAAGTGTTTTAGAGACTTAGGTTATATAATAGAGACCAACTATAAGCCTAACTCTAAACTTGGTATATATAGTATGAATCCAAATGATGATGGAGTTAACTGTCTGTTATGGGAAAAAAGGTATCACCAATCTAAGTCTGTAAAAGCTAAGGTGGTAGCATAATGATAATACTCGTAAAACCAAAAACAAATGGTGCATCTGGAGTTACAATAACCTATAAACAATACTTTCAAGAGAATGAGCTGCTACCTTGCGGCTCAACTCTTAACTGGGATGATATTGTTGATAATATAAAAGATGTAAAGGTTCGCACTAAAGTTGTTATGAGCGGCTGCCTTATGGGAGGTGAATACCCAGATGATACACCTATTACAGAAAAGGAGGGTGATGATGGAGAATGGAGATAAAACCAACATCAACATAAGAGGTATTGATAGGGAGCTTTATACTCATTTTAAAGCTGCAATATATACACAAGGTTTTAGGAGTGTAAAAGATGCGGTAATTACTATGATGCAAGCTACTATATCAGCTTCTAAGAAAAGCCAATAACAGTACAGTCTGAGATTAATTCCATATATTCATCATCGATGAAGTCAGATAATATAACAAGAGGTAGGTTTGTAGATTCTTCAATCTCGCCCAAGTTATCATATATAACATTTGAATTATCTACTTTTTCTATGTTTTCATATATGGACACAATTTCATTAGTCTTATCGTTATAAACTATTTCAAGAGTGTATATTTTCTTGCCTTTTGTCATAGATAAATATAAGAAACAATATCATTCTTTAGAACTCTTAACTTGTAAAATATATTTTACATTAGTAATTTAAGGGTATGGACACAGATAAAATAAAACAGTATCTCGTCAAGAATGGTATAAAACAGAGTTGGTTAGCTAAAAGACTAAGCATCTCAGACACCTATCTCTCTCTTATACTCTCTGGAGACAGAGTACCGCCAGAGTGGTTTGAGAGTGATATAACTAATATACTAAATAAACAAGGAGACCAGTATGAGTAAATCTATTACTTATAAATCAGTGTGGGAAACGCTATCCCAATATGATGTTAACGAGCATACAGAAAAAAGAGGTAGTAAAGGTGGTTTTCAAGCTACATACTTATCTTGGGCTTGGGCTTGGGGAATTATGATGAAACATTACCCTCAAATGCAAGTGAATTTCACTCAGTATGCAGTTAGCGAAAATACCGAAGAGATGACAGATATTCTTATGTATGAGAATAGAACTTGTCAAGTTGAGTGTACAGTTAAAATAGATGATGTACATAGGACTATGTGGCTGCCAGTTATGGATAACACCCATAAGGCTGTTGTTAGCCCATCATCTACTCAAATAAATACAGCAAAAATGAGATGTATGACTAAATGTTTTGCACTTCTAGGATTAGGTCATTACATATTTGCTGGTGAGGATATTCCACCTTTAGAGGAGGATAAGCCAAAAGAAACTAAAAAGGCGGCAGCCAAACCTAAGCCTAAAGCTAAACCTAAGGCTATGATTAATGAAACAACACCACATCACGAAATAAAACCTAAGGATGGTATTAGTAATACCCAGTTAGGTAATATAATGACTGAGGTTCTTGATGATGTTGCTGCCAGAGACGATAAAGATATGATGCTTAGGTTCTTAAATGAACAAAAAAGCAACCCAGTCTTTAATAAAGAAAATCAAGCAGCTATAGCTAAGTTTACTGAAGCTGTGAATGATAGTACGCCAATTGCTGTAGTTGAGCAGTGGTATGAGAGAGTTAAAGGCCTAACAGATAAAGGAGATAAATAATGGCAATATTGCGTTTCGATGACCCAAGAACAGTTGTTCTTAAGTATGATGACGGTAAGTCCGTTGATGGTAAATATGGTACCCAGTATATGTGGGGTGTGGAGCCGGATGATGTGTTTTATGCAACACCAGCTCTAAATGCTCTAATAATGGCAAGTAATGTCAAAGCTGGAGACAGAGTTACTATCGCTAAACAATCTAAAGAGGATATAAATGGCAATAACATTATATTCTTTACTGTGAATGGAAAATCTATGGATGATATACAAAGTGGTAAAAGTGTAGAATCTATGGAGTTACCAGAAGCACTTCAAGAGCAACCACCGGCTGTACCAGACTTTTTAAATGATACAGCTCAAGATAATTCTAGCAGCAGACTTGATGATTTAGAAGCTAGGATTAAGAAACTTGAAGATAACTATAACCCAATACCAGAATAGGAGGATAAATATGCAACACTGTAAGAAGAGATTTACTGATACTAAAAAGTGGGAGAAAGAATGGTTTCTTTCCTTACCTCTTCAAGATAAAATAGTGTGGCTTTATTTACTCGATTCTTGTGATGAGTGTGGTCTATGGAATGTCAACTGGAGACTATGTTCAATATTGACTGGTGTAGAGTTAACCTCTGCACCAGATTCAATAAAGCGTCAACTAATAGAAACTAATCACGAAAAAGTAATGTATATAAAGGACTTTATGGATTTCCAATATGGATTACAATATATGGAAAAAAAGAGTCCTATGATAACTAAGTGTGTTAAGAAACTAATTAGTTATGGCGTAATTGAACAGTCTGATTTTGATACTGCACAATCATTAGATGAGGGTGATGCCACTGTGGCAACCACTGTGCAAGTAAAAGATAAAGATAAAGTTAAAGATAAAGTAAAAGTAGTTAAAGAAGATACTAAATCTCTTAAGAGTATAGATGATAAGTATCTAGATGAATTACAGCTTCTTAATATGAGTGTAGATGTTAAAGTAGAGTTTCAGAAATTTACTGATTATTTACAAGCTAATGGGAAGAGGTATAAAGACTATCGAGCAGCTTTTAGAAACTGGCTAAAAAGCGAGTTTACCCCTAAGACTGATGAGGTTAGAAAAAGGATGAATAGGGAGAGAGAAGAAAAAGAAGCTAAACAGCGAGATAGAGAAGTTGAAGAAGCTAGAAAACGTGGCGAATATGAGGTTCCAGCGGAGTTTACAAACTTTGTTAAGAACTTTGGTAATCGCAGAAAAATAACTAACGAGGAAACATCGGATGGAAAAGCGTCTTGAAATAGATACGTTACTACGATTCTTAGAACATAGTGGGTGTAGATTGTATTTTGCACCAGCACCTTTTATAGTACAAAGCAGAACCGCAACAATCAATGATTGCAGCGATAGCCTTGTAGCTGAAAAGGTTAAAGACTATAATGAGTTCGTAGGCAGAGACCCTCTGACTGAATTTAACGAGCAAGGTTAGATGGTAGAATAATGATTGTAATGAAGCCCCTTTTAGGGTAACCTTCAAAGCTTTCATTAATCTTATCTGCAGAACCAGAGCGCAAATTGCCACCTTGCTTTGAGTGGGGTATCTTCTGCGCAGAGGATACCTCGCTCTAAAAATTAACCTAAATAAGGAGACCATAATGATAAATCCAATAGAGATTTACAATAACTATTTGATTAAAAAAGATGCTGAAAATCAGATAGAGAGAGCTAAAGATAACTCAGACAAAATGGACGCAAGTTCAGCTGGTCTGTGTATGAGAAAACATTATTTTAAGGTAAATGGTGCTGACAAAAAACCTACAGATGTAGATTCATTAAGACTTATGAGATTAGGCACAATTGTGGGTAATGAATTAGAGAAAGTAATGAACGATGCTTTAGCTGGTGATATGTCAATCAATTACTATCAAGAGCTTTTACTAAAATCTAAAAAGATGAATGTTGGCGGCCATCTAGACTTTATGATAGTTGAAGATGGTAAGGCTGCTGTGTATGACTGGAAGACATCCAAGGCTTTTAAATATAGAGGTATTAAAAAAGGTACTTCAACAGCACCAAATTATGAAATGCAAGTTGCCACCTATGGCTTAATGGCTATAGAAAATGGTTTGTGTGACAGTGTGGAATATTTAGCTCTTGTGTATTACAATAAAGATACATCAGAAATGTATGAGCAAAAAGTTCCTCTTTCAGCAATGAAACAAGCTGAAGCTTATTGGGCTGAGGTTATGGTTCATAGTAAGGACTTAACAGAAGAACCACCAGAAATGGTTGGTAAAGTTCCAGTATATAAATGGGAATGTGGCAAATATTGCAACTATTCTGAGATATGTACTGCTGCTGCCAATCTTGCAAAATAATTAAAATGGAGGTAAATTAAGTAATGAGAAAAGACGTATTTCCAATGACTCACGAGTTAAGACATATATTTATCACTGGAGACAAAAAAGTGTTTTTAGATAGAAAAGAAGCTAAAGCCCATCAAAAAAAGTTAGAAGAAGAAGCGGCTATGCTAGATGGGCTGGAGGACTTACCATCGATATAGATATGAAGGACATTATTATTAATGGTAACCCAGAAGCTCAAAAGCGTCATAGGCATATTGGGAAGTTTGTTAGGGTGTATGACCCAAGTTCAAAAGATAAGAAAGCGTTTGCAAAAGAAGTAGGTGTAAAATGGAAGAAAAAGCCCTTAAAAGGCAACATTGTTCTTTTTTTGACATATCATATGCCCAGACCCAAAAAACACTTTAGAACTGGTAAATTTTCTCATTTATTAAAAAAAGATGCACCAGAGTATCACAATGTCAAGCCGGATATAGATAACTTAATAAAGCTTACAATGGATGCTTGTACTAATGTTTTATGGGAAGACGATTGTGTTATAGTTGGAATTGTAGCAAGAAAACTGTATAGTAAAAAACCAAGGACTGAAATAAGTTTTTGTTTAGAGGAGGAATTATAATGGGTGTAAAAAATTACGGAGGAGCTTTAAAAGTCTCTGATATAAATAGAAAGATAGAAACGCCTTTAGATAAAGTTCTTCCATTTAAATGTCCAATTGGTCATATCAACTATCAAGATACTTGTGCATCTTGCCGCACTATTTATGAGACTTATAGGAGGAGCTATAATGCCAAGTAAAGATTATAACAAAAAGCAGTGGAATAAAAAAGTTGAAAGGATTAATAAAGCCACTGCAGATGGTAAGTGTTGGTGGCTGCACCAAATGTTAATGGCATATTTACAAGAAAGACCTAATGGGCGGCTTTGAGGTTTTATTTGAAGCTTAGTGATTTCCCTCAGTCGGAAAAGTCGCCCTAAAGGATTAAATGAATCCAGAAGAAAAAATAAGAAAATACTTTAGAGAACAGAGAATCAAAAAAGGAGAACCTATGCGTTTAAAAGATATGGCTTTTGAATGTAAAAAATGTGGTGTATATTTTACACCCAACGCTGATAGGGCAAAGCACTTAATGACCACCTACAGTGTTATTAATAAATGTAGACAGTGTGAAAAAGGAGGCTAGATGAGCAAATTCTTAGTTAGCTGGTCTGGTATGTTAAAAGGTTCTAAAGAGCCTTTACCACTACGACCATTCGATACAAGGCTTGAAGCAGAAGCTTATAGACTTGGCTGCGCCGATGTTGTGTGCATCTTGCAGCAAAACCAATTAGAGCTTTCTGATGTTATAAAAGACTTTATAATAACTGAAGGCGAGAATTAGTGGATTTAAAAAAAGAGACCAAAGAATATTTGTCTTTTGTAAGGTCACATCCTTGCTTAGTTTGTAATGAAAGTTCAGTTGACGCTGACCACCTACAAGCACGAGGTATGGGTGGGCGAAAAAATAAGGGAACTCATACTGGTAGTTTAATTGACTTCAGCACAGTTCCCTTATGTCGCATTCATCACACAGAAAGACATTCAATCGGAACAACCAAATTTCAAGAAAAGTATAATATAAACCTTTGGAGAGAAGCCTTTATGCTTATTCGTGACTGGTATGTTCTATAAACTACTTTAGGCAATAGGAGCAGTCCTTGCTCAGTGGATGGTGCAGCGGACATAAAATCAAACCACACTATTGCCTAAAAAACCTAAGGAGCTAAATGAAACCAAATGAAGAAGAAATTTTTAACAGACTAAACCAGTATGGAATTGGTCTGGTATGGGATGATTACCAATATAATAGATTTGATGCAGAAAATAGCAATATGATTGTTGAAATTAAAGATAGAAATAGCTTTTACAACGACACTATGATAGAATTTGAAAAGTTTAGCTATAACTTATTATATTCACAACTCGTAAATAAGATGTTTATATATGCAGTTAGGATGGATGGGTACATATATCTTTTTAATATCAACAGACTTTATAATGTTGGTTATGATTTTAAATGGGAATGGAAATTAATAGAAGCAACCACACATTTTGAAAGAAGAGATTTAGTTAAAAAGTTTGTAGGTTATATTGATTTAAAGTTGGGGGACAAAATAAATGCTAAATGATGATATGAAAGTCAAAACCAAGTCTTTTAGGGGCTTTATTAATAAAAAGACTAATGTCCTTAGGCTATCTAATAGAGACTCGTTCAATGAGTTTTTAAGCACACTAAGCGGAGAAGTTGAGCTTACCGTTTCAGAGGTATGTTCTAGAACACACTTTCAAAACAATTATTATTGGAAAGTTGTTATAGGCGTTTTAATAAGTACAGACCCCTTAATTGGTCACACCAAAGATGAGATGCACGAAATATTAAAAAATGAATTTAAAGTAGAATCTACAAGCAAGCTAAATGTTTACGAGTTTAGAGACTATATAGATAGAATTATT
>CXWF01028259.1_pt1 | contig 50536 bp, 52 predicted proteins | sample 468421 | NCBI WGS metagenome assembly CXWF01 (sample SAMEA2620812, study PRJEB7988) | marine metagenome | biome: marine biome (ENVO:00000447); feature: surface water layer (ENVO:00002042); material: "saline water (ENVO:00002010), including plankton (ENVO:xxxxxxxx)" | depth 5 m
CACCATGAAGAAGATCATGATGAGGCCGTGTGCCGTTACCAGCATGTTGAAGAGGTTGTGATCGCCCTGCAGGATGCCGTCGCCGGGATGCATGAGCTCCATACGCATCACGACGGAGAACGCACCACCGATGATGCCCGCGAAAATCGCGAAGAAAAGGTACATCGTGCCGATGTCCTTGTGGTTCGTCGAATAGACGTACCGCTTCCACCCGGTGGGGTGATCGGCGTGGTCGGCGTGTGCACCCGCAGCTTGCCCTGCCATCTCTCTAACCCTTCGTTCTTACGATGTTTGCTTCACTGGTAGCGGAGGCGCTCAACGCACATCCACGGCCTGTGCCAGTTTAACCTTGCCGTCAGCGCCCGCATCCGCCAGCTGCTGTTCGGTCCATGCCTCAAATTCTTCCTGCGTCACGACCTTCACATTGATCGGCATGAAAGCATGGCGCGTGCCGCAGAGTTCCGAGCACTGGCCATAATACATGCCGGTCTTCTCGGCGCGGAACCAGGTCTCGTTCAGGCGGCCGGGCACGGCGTCGATCTTCACACCGAACTGCGGAACTGCAAAGGCGTGGATCACGTCCGCGGCCGTCACGATCACGCGCACCGTGGTGTCGACCGGCACGACGAGTGCTTCGTCAGCGGTGAAGAGACGCGGCTGACCGGGTTCGAGATCGTCGTCCTCGACCATGTTCGAGATCAGCTCGATGTCGCCATTATCGGGATATTCATAGCCCCAGTACCACTGGTAGCCGACCGCCTTCACCGTCATGTCGGCTTCCGGGACCACGACTTCCTTGTAGAGGAGACGGAAGGAAGGAATGGCGATCACGACCAGGATCATCACCGGCAGCACTGTCCATGCGACTTCGAGCAGCGTGTTGTGCGTCGTCTTGGAGGGGGTCGGGTTCGCGCGGCTGTTGAAGCGCAGGATCACGATGGCCAGCAGCACCGCCACGAGAATCACGATCGACGTGATGATCACGAGCAGCATGTTGTGGAAGGAGATGATGTCATGCATCACCGGGGTCACCGCATCCTGGAGACCCAGCCCGCCATCGACCGCTGTCGCATGCGCGGCCGTTGCGAAACCGCCGCCCGAAAGCCCCGCCGCAAGAGCCATCGCGAAAAGGCCAAATACGTTCGAAAACCGCATGCTTATCCCCAGCTATTCAATTCGCTTTCCAGGCGCCGCCCGGACATCCGTGACCCAAAGAGGAAGATCGGCGCCAGAAACCATAAAGCGCTTCCCGCCGCAAGCTTCGCCGCGCGTTCTCTTCATTGTTTTTCCGTGCGGCGGCACCCCTCCGATGCGGCCTGCCGAAGAAGTATCGCGGCGCCGATACGCGCCGCGCACCGTCCGGCAGACGACTCGCAGGCGCCAGTATAGCCCCGGTGCGGCGACAAACCACAGTGCGGCCATGGTTTTGCGACGTTTTGCCACAATAAGCGGGTGAATCCAGTCCCCGAAGATACGAGAAATTCCGGTTCGCCCTTTCGTATGTGGCGAAATGTCCTAGAGTATTGGTTGGATATTTATTGCGGAGGATTCGCAAAACATGCGCGACGAGGCGCTCATTCACTTTCATCTTGGCCACCGCATTTCAGCGGGGCTCCTGTTGCCACAGAACGGGGGCGCCGCGCCCGAACTTCTGTCGGAAGCCGCACCCTGGCTCGATCCGCGCGATCCGGGCCGCTGCGTCGTCGGTTTCTGCGCCGCGCACCCCGATCTCGTGGGCGATGTCGTCGGCCCGCCGCCCGACGGCTGGCGGGACTGGGGCTTCAACGAGTGGGATAACTGGTTCGGCCGCATCAATGGCGTTTTCCTCGTCGATTTGCAGTCGCTCAAGGTCACGCAATATCCGCTATACAGTTGTGCGCCGCATATCGTGCCTTGCGACCTTTCGAGCCTGCCCCGGCGGCTCGTGCCGGTCGAGGAATGGCTCGCGCGCTAGGTTACACGTTCACGGACAGGCTTCATGACCTCCTCTCCCGACGATCTTTTTTTCGCCCGTACCGGGCTCGACCGCGACCGCGTCAGCGGCCTTGTCGGCGATACGCTCAATGGCGCTGATGATGGCGAACTCTTCATGGAATTTCGCCAGTCGGAGGCGCTCGGCTTCGACGATGGCCGCCTCAAGACGGCGAGCTTCGACACCAATCAGGGTTTCGGCCTTCGCTGCGTCGCGGGCGAATCGACGGGCTATGCTCATGCCTCCGACCTCTCGGAAGCCGCGCTGAAGCGCGCCAGCGAGGCCGTGACGGCGGTAAAGACCGGCCATACGGGCGTTTCGGCGGAGGGCCCTGCCCGCACCAACACGCATCTCTATACGGACGAGAACCCGCTGGGCGCGCAGTCCTTCGAGGAGAAGGTGAAGCTTCTGGCCGAGATCGACGCCTATGCGCGCGCGAAGGATGCCCGCGTCCAGCAGGTTTCCGCCTCGCTCGCAGGCGAGTGGCAGGCAGTCGAGATCATTCGCGCCGACGGCTCGTCGCTGCGCGATGTCCGTCCCCTCGTCCGTCTCAACGTCGCCATCGTCGCGGGCGACGGCGACCGGCAGGAGAGCGGCTCCTTCGGCGTCGGCGGCCGCATGGGCTACGAAACCTTCATCGACCCGATGAAATGGCGCGCGCAGGTCGACGAGGCGCTGCGTCAGGCGCTTGTAAACCTTGAAAGTGTGCCCGCCCCTGCCGGCGAAATGGATGTGGTGCTCGGCCCCGGCTGGCCCGGCATCCTGCTGCACGAGGCGATCGGCCACGGCCTTGAAGGCGATTTCAACCGCAAGAAGACCTCGGCCTTCGCCGGTCTTCTCGGGAGCCGCGTCGCCGCGCCCGGCATCACGGTCGTCGATGACGGCACGCTGGCCGACCGCCGCGGCTCGCTCACCATCGACGACGAGGGCACGCCGACCTCGCGCACCGTTCTCATCGAGGACGGCATCCTCAAGGGCTACATGCAGGACCGTCTCAATGCGCGCCTGATGGGCATGGCCGCAACGGGCAACGGGCGGCGCGAGAGCTACGCGCATCAGCCCATGCCGCGCATGACCAACACCTACATGCTGTCGGGCAATCACGAGCCGGACGAAATCCTCTCCTCCGTGAAGAAGGGTCTCTACGCCGTCTCCTTCGGCGGCGGTCAGGTCGACATAACCTCGGGCAAGTTCGTCTTCACCTGTACCGAGGCCTACATGATCGAGAATGGCAAGATCGGCGCGCCGGTGAAGGGCGCGACCTTGATCGGCAACGGCCCGGACGTGCTGACGCGCGTTTCCATGATCGGCAATGACATGAAGCTCGATCCGGGCATCGGCACATGCGGCAAGGGCGGTCAGGGCGTTCCCGTCGGCGTCGGCCAGCCGACGCTGCTCGTGAAGGGCCTCACCGTCGGCGGCACCGCGCAGGCGGCATAAAAGGGCATCTGGTTTTCTGGCCAATCAAACCAGATATATCATCCCGGCACTTGTTCCTTCCGGGTCGCGCGCATATGCGCCGCAAAACGCTGCTGCGTCGGGGTCACGTGAACCGATGGTGGCGTGACTGAACGGGGGCCCCTTCGCATTTCGCTCTTCGCCTTTCGCAAGACGCGGGGGCCTTTCGCAAGACGCGGGGGCCTTTCGTAAGACGCAAGCCTAGAACGCGAACTCCTTGTAGACAGGCTCGACCTTGCCGCCCCAACGGCCATGATAAAGATCGAGCAGGTCTTGCGCGGGCGACTGCCCCTTCTCGACAATCTCTTCCACCGCACGCAGATGGATCGTTTCGTCCGCGCCCATGCCGTCGCCGTTCCCGCGCGCCTCAAGACCGGCCCGCGAGATTGCAACTGCCTTGCGCGCCACGTCGAGCAGGGTGCCGCCGCGGAAGGGCGTCTGAAGCCCGTATTTCGCCACCTTGTCGCGCAGGTCCTGGCGCTCTTCCGCCGTCCAGTCCTTTACGAGGTCCCATGCCGCATCCAGCGAGGACTGGTCATACAAGAGCCCGACCCAGAAAGCCGGCAGCGCACAGATGCGCGCCCAGGGGCCGCCATCCGCGCCACGCATCTCCATGTAGTTCTTGATGCGCGCCTCGGGGAAGATCGTCGTCAGATGATTGTTCCAGTCGCCCCGCGTCGGCACTTCGCCCGGCAGCGCCGGCAGCCGCCCTTCAAGGAAGTCGCGAAAGCTCTGCCCCGTCGCGTCGATATACTTGCCATCGCGATAGACGAAATACATCGGTACATCGAGCGCATAATCGACCCAGCGCTCGAAACCGAAGCCGTCCTCGAAAACAAAGGGCACCATCCCTGCGCGCTCATTGTCCGTGTCGGTCCAGACATGGCTGCGATAGGAAAGATAGCCGTTCGGCTTTCCTTCCGTGAACGGAGAGTTTGCGAAAAGCGCGGTCGCGAGCGGCTGAAGCGCAATACCGACGCGCAGCTTCTTCACCATGTCGGCCTCGGAGGCGAAGTCGAGGTTCACCTGCACCGTGCAGGAGCGATACATCATGTCGAGCCCCATGGTCCCGACCTTCTTCATGTATTCCGTCATGATCTTGTAGCGGCCCTTGGGCATGACGGGGATCTCGTCGCGGCGCCAGTTCGGCGTGAAGCCAAGCCCGAGGAACCCGATGCCGTGTTCGCCGCCCACTTCCTTCACCTGTGCCAGATGGTCGTGCAGCTCCGCGCAGGTCTGGTGCAGCGTTTCGAGCGGCGCGCCGGAAAGCTCGAACTGTCCGCCGGGCTCCAGCGAGATATTGCCGCTGGTGTCGTTTTCGAGGCCGATCACGTTCTCGCCTTCATAGACGGGCCGCCAGCCGAAGCGCGTCAGCCCTTCAAGCATCGCGCGGATGCCGTGATCGCCGCCATAAGGGATCGGCGTGAGATCGTTTACGCAGAACGGAAATTTCTCGTGTTCGGTGCCGATGCGCCATTGGTCGCGCGGCTTCGACCCGCGCTCAAGCGCTGCCACGAGATCGCGATGGTCTGTGATGGGCTCGGGCCCGGCAACGAGAATGCTCATTCGAGCCCCTTTTTTATTCTTCGCGGACCTTGTTCGAGCCGGATGCCCCACCCTGCCGCCGGTCCTTCTTCACGCCGGACACCCGCGTCGCAAAGATGTAAGAGCGCGTGCCGCACATGGCAAGCGCCAATGCCGCTTCAGAAAGTAACAGGACAAATGCGCGGGAGGACAGGGCAGAACGCTGTTTTTAACGGTTCAAATCCCGGCGCCGGACTCACTCAGATTACCAACATATGTCATGCCCGGGCTTGCCCCGGGCATGCGGCTCTGGATTGCCGGGTCTCGGACCCCACGGTCCGGCCCGGCCCGGCCCGGCAAGGACATTCAAGGACATTAAAGAGAAGGAAGAGGCTCGCTCACGCCACCCGCGCCATCCGCCGGCGAATGGTGGAGAGAAAGCTTGTGCGTTTCTTCTGTGTCGAGGTGTCCATCTGATAGCAACCCAGCCAGACCTGCCGGCACCCCTTTGCGCAGAGCGCGCGCATGCCGCGCATGAGGATACGGCGATGCGGCTCGCCGACGAGCTTTGACCACCACCACGATGCGCCGCAGCTCGTCACGCCGCCCATGAAGCGGATATTCTGCAAGCGCGGCTGTATCACTTTTCCGCCATCGACGAGATCGAAAGCCGTGCCCGGCACCCAGACGCGGTCGAGCCACCCCTTCAGTATGGCAGGCATATCATACCACCAGGTCGGAAAGACGAAGACGATGCCATCCACCGAGCGAAGCTGCTCCTTGTAGTGTTCGAGTCCCTTGCCATTGGCAGCGGGGTTTTCGTAGTTCTCGTGTTCCTCCGCACTGAAGCGCGGATCGAAATCATCCGCATAGAGATCGACAAGCTCCGTCTCATGCCCTGCCTGATCGAGACCCTCCAACACAGCATCGCACATCGCAGCGACATAGCTGTCGGCTTTCGGATGACAATAGACGACAAGCACGCGCATGGCGTGTTTCTCCTATCAATGGCTCCGGCCGGACCGGAGTTCGCACTTCCCAGTGAGCCGTTGCCTCTCGTGGCAGCCGCGGTTCGATTGAAAACGCTGGAAGGTTCCATCGGGTTCCATCGGGTTCCATCCGGTTCCATGATGCTTCCATGGCGGGATTTCGCGACGTTTCCCCGGCGAGGCAGCAGCTTCTCCGTGTAATGCTTTTCAATCGTCATTGCGAGCGACCGGAGGAAGCGAAGCAATTCAGAGCCGCTTGCTCTGCGCCGGCCTCCCTGGATTACTTCGTCGCGCTGTCGCGCTCCTGGCAATGACGACCAAAAACAACCAGCAAACCGCCTCTCACCAATCTCCCAGCATCAGTCCGACTGCCGCCAGCGCCGCAATCGCCGCCGTATCGGCTCGCATGATGCGCGGCCCCAGCGAAATGGCGAGCGTGTCCTCGCGCGCGCGCAGCATGTCTCGTTCGGCAGGTGAGAAGCCGCCCTCCGGCCCGATCAGCACGGCGAAGGGCGCGCCCTTCTTTCCCTCGCCCGCGAGCTTTTCAAGCGCCGCGCGCGTTGCGCCCGGCCCTTCCGCTTCGTCGCAGAAAAGGATCATGCGTCCCGACGCCACCTCGTTCCAGTTGGAGAGCAGCGCGCCGAGCTTCTCTGCCTCGCGCACTTCCGGCACGGCGACGAGGCCGCATTGTTCGGCCGCCTCTACCGCATTCGCCTGCAGGCGCTCATCCTTCAGCCGTGTCACCACGGTGCGTTCCGTAAAGACGGGCTGGATCACGGCGGCGCCCATCTCGGTTGCCTTTTGCGCAATGAAGTCGAGCCGCGCCTTTTTCACAGGCGCAAAGAGCAGCCAGATATCGGGGAGCGGCTCCTGCTTCCGCGTCTGCTGCGTCAGCGTCAGCACGCAGTTCTTCTTGTGCGCTTCGGAAATCTCCGCGGCCCATTCGCCGTCGCGCCCGTTGAAGAGCAGCACGCGTTCGCCCGCGCCCATACGCAGTACGGTCACGAGATAATGCGACTGATCCTTTTCGAGCGTGAGCTCAGCGCCCGCGCTCAAGTCCTCCTCGACATAAAGCCGCGCCTTGCCGCTCGCGCAGCGCGGATTCTCGTCTGCTTCATGGTTCCGATCGCGATTCTTCATGGGGCGAGTATTGCCGCTTTTCCCTCGCCCGTCATTGCGAGGAGGCAAAGCCGAGGTCCATCTGCCTCACGGTAACTGGCGCCGCTCATGGATTCCGGCTTCCGCCGGAATGACAATCTCTGCTTTGATCGCGCTCCCATTCACAAGGCTTGGCTCATGCTTCCTCGAAAGACAGCGCGCGTCCTCCTGCTCGACGGTCAAGACCGCCTGCTCCTCGTCCGCATGCACGACCCGGATGTCGGCGATGCGTCGGGCAAGGTGCTGCCTCACGCCTATTGGGTGACTATCGGCGGCGAAATGGAGCCAGGCGAAGATATTGCCACAACGGCAAAGCGGGAGGTTGAGGAGGAGACAGGTCTGGCAAATGCCCTGATCGGCCCTCCCGTCTGGACAACCGAGCATGTGCTTTGCGTTCATGGCAAGAAGCGGCTCATGCAGGAGACATTCGTCCTTGCCCGTACCGAAACGACCGATCTCGACCATAGCGGGTGGACGGAGCTCGAGCGCGCCGTCATCCACGACATGAAATGGTGGACGCTGGACGAACTCACCCGGACCGGCGACCGGATATTCCCTTCTTCGCTGGTGCAGCATCTCCCCGCACTGATTTCGGGAGATATTCCCGCCTCGCCCGTCGCCATCGCGCCCTGAGGGGGATAACCCGCTCCTTTGCAACGGTTTGATGACATTCGTGTGACGGTCGGGCCGAATCGGCCCGTTTTATCCTCGGGCGAGGGCCTCTCCCTCGCAGGTGCAAAACGCGCCGCCGGGGGATAATCTGCCCCCTTGGCATGGGGTCTCGAAGCCCTCTTGCCGTCTGTCCAACCCATGCCGGAAGGCCTCATGGAAGAGAAAGCCCAGGACCGATCCCGCGTTGCCGACGCCCCGCCAGAGAACTGGGTGGATCGCCATGCGCCCGCCGCGCTGCGTCCTTACGCGCGGCTTGCGCGGCTCGACCGTCCTATCGGCTGGTGGCTGCTGCTGCTGCCCTGCTGGTGGTCGCTCGCGCTTGCAAGCGAAGGCTGGCCATCGCTCCTGCTTCTCTTCCTCTTCCTTGTCGGCGCCATCGCCATGCGCGGTGCGGGCTGTACCTGGAACGATATTGTCGACCGCGACATTGACGCCGCGGTCGCGCGCACGAGGCTTCGCCCCATTCCCTCCGGTGCGGTCAGCGTCCGCCAAGCATGGGCTTTCCTTCTCGCGCAGTGTCTTGTCGGGCTTTGCGTACTTCTCTTCTTCAACAATTTTGCGATCCTTCTCGGCTTCTCCTCGCTCATCCTCGTCGCGATCTATCCCTTCATGAAGCGCATCACCTATTGGCCGCAATTCGTGCTCGGCCTTGCCTTCAACTGGGGCGCGCTGATGGGGTGGGCAGCCGTCAAGGGCGAACTCTCGCTTGCGCCCGTGCTGCTTTATCTCGGTGCCGTTGCATGGACCGTCGGCTATGACACGATCTATGCGCATCAGGACAAGGAAGACGACGCGTTGATCGGCGTGAAGTCGACGGCGCTCAGGTTTGGCGCATCGACGAAGAAATGGCTGTGGGGCTTCTACGGAATCATGGTCGCGGCGCTTGTCGCGTCGGGCGCGGTCGCCGGTCTCGGCTTCTTCTTCTATCCGGTGGTGGCGCTCGCCGCCGCGCTTCTCGTCTTGCAGATCGTCACGCTCGACATAGACGACCCCGCGCGCTGTCTGCGCCTCTTCCGTTCCAATCGCGATTTCGGATTGATTGTCTTCATCGCCATCGTGGCCGGGCAGGTAGCGTAAGCCGGATCGCTTGAAAGCCTGTCATTGCTGCGGTTTCACGTCCGACAGCTTGTCCACTTTTCGCAGGTCCGGGAAGAGCCACATCCATATGCCGACGACGCCCAGCGTACCGAGCCCGCCGATGATGACGGCGGGCACCGTGCCGAACCATGCAGCCGTGATGCCGGATTCGAATTCGCCCAGTTCGTTCGATGCGCCGATGAAAAGCATTTCCACCGCCGTCACGCGGCCAAGCATTTGCTGCGGCGTCGCCAGCGGGATCAGCGTCGAGCGGATATTGACACTCACCATGTCGGCCGCCCCCATGATGGTAAGCGCGCCGAGCGTCAGCCAGAAATTTTCCGACATGCCGAAGATGATGGTCGCGACGCCGAACAAGGCCACGCAAGCGAACATGATGTGGCCGGTGCGCTTGCGGAGCGGTCGCCAGATGATGAGCAGGTTCACCACGATGGCGCCAACCGCCGGTGCGGAGCGCATGACGCCAAGCCCTTCCGGCCCCACATGCAATATGTCGCGCGCAAAGATCGGCAGCAGCGCCACCGCGCCGCCGAGCAGCACTGCGAAAAGATCGAGCGAGATCGCGCCCAGTACGATGGGTGTGCGCCGCATATAGGCGATGCCTGCGGTCACGCGCGCGAAGGCCGATGTCGCGGCGGCGTGTTGCACGATGGGCGGGCGCGTACGGATCATCAGGAAGGCCACCGTGACCATCATGAAGAGCGCCGCACAGACCGCATAGACGAGGACGGGGCCGAAGAGATAGAGCCCGCCGCCGATGGCCGGTCCGGTGATCACCGCGACCTGAAATGTCGACGAGCTCACCGCGATCGCGCGGGGCAGTTGCACCGCCGAGACGAGCAGCGGCACGAAGGAGCGCGAGGCCGGCGCCATGAAGGCGCGCGCGCAGCCGAAGAGCGCCAGCGCCGCGTAGAACCAGGTCACGTCGCCCGTATGCGTCAGTGTCAGGATAATGAGCCAGCCTGCCGCCGCCGCTTCGAGCAGTCCCGCTGCCGCCACGATGTAGCGCCGGTCGATCCGGTCCGCGATGTCCCCTGCCGGTAGCGTCAGCAGCACGATGGGCAGGAATTGTGCGAGCCCCACATAGCCGAGCGCGAGCGGGCTTTCCGTGATGTCGTAGACCTGCCAGCCCACCGCCACCGACTGGATCAGCATGGCCAGCGTGCCGAGGAAGCGTCCTGAAATATAGAACCTGAAATCGCGCAGCCGGAACAGCTCGGCCGTCGTGTCTCCGGAGGCGGATGTCGGGGAATCTGTCATGGGCGCGTTTCCTTCGGCGGTTGTATGCCGCAAGCCGCTCGCCCTGTCGCGCCCTTTCCATGTAAGCCGTTTTGCCGCAGTCCGGGGTTCTTGTTTTTCGCACTTGCGATATTAGATATATTGCAACGCAATATTCTCCGTAAGGAGGCTGGAATGAACAAGATTTTCAAACAGTGGATTCACTACGCAGCACTCGCTGCGGAGGCCTTTACAGGCCAGGCGCATTGGTATGAGACGGCGGGAGAGCCCGCTGTCCTGCCCGCGCGTTCAGCCCGAAAGATGCCCCGCGATGCGGATTTCGGCGCGCTCCACGCCGCCGACTGACCCGAACGCGATCTCTTAAAAAGCCCGGTTTCCTGCGCTCTTTACGTGAGTTCAGGACCGGGCTTTTCTATTTGCCGCTCCTTCCCCTTCTCCTGTTCGCTTGACCATGCTCTCTGAACCGTGGTTCATTCCTTGAGAATGAACGGAGGTTCACTTCTTGGCTTACAGGCAGACAGACAAGGTGGCGGCCCGCCTCGCCGTGACACGACGCAGCATTCTCGATGCGGCGCAGGGTCTCGTTGCCGAGGGTGGTTTTGCTGCGGTGCAGATGACGGAAGTCGCAAAAAAAGCGGGCGTCGCTACCGGTACGCTCTACCGCTATTTCTCGTCCAAGGAAGCGCTCTGCCGTCAGGTATTCCGTGAAGTCTCGACGCGCGAGATGGGCATGCTCGCCGAAATTGCCTCCGGCGATGAACCGGCGCGCGAACGGCTCACGAAGGTGCTCCGCACTTTCGCCGGACGCGCCGTGCGCGGACGCAGGCTCTCTTATGCGCTGCTCGCCGAGCCAGTCGATGTGAACCTCGCGGAGGAACGCAGCTTCTTCCGGCGCACGCATGCCGAGATTTTCGTCGGCATTCTCGAAGACGGTATCAAGAATGGCGAACTGCGAAAAATAGATGCCCGTATTGCAGCAGCCTGTATCGCTGGCGCAATTCCCACCGCATTGATCGGGCCACTGGCACCGCAAAGCCATGAGCTGGACAATAATCCCGACCGCGTTGTCGAAGAGATTGTGACGTTCTGTCTTGCGGGCGCAGGCGTTGCCTTGCCTGAGTCAAACAGACAAACCAGAGAGCGGAGAACAACGCCATGAGCGTACTGGCAAAGGATATCCTGACCCCGGAACAGCTGGCACTCGTGCGCAAGCGCTCCAACTTCCGCGGCACATGGCTCGTATTCCATGCCTGGGCGATCATCTTCGGCACGATGGCGCTCTTTGCCGCCTTTCCCAATCCCGTCACCTATATCGTCGCGGTGACCGTGATCGGCGCGCGTCAGCTTGGGCTCGCGATCCTCATGCATGACGGCGCTCATGGCATTCTCACAGAAAACCAGAAGCTCAACTCTTTCCTGAGCCAGTGGTTCTGCGCCTATCCGATGATGGCGGAAACGGGAGCCTATCGCCGCTACCATCTGAAGCATCACGCAAACACGCAGCAGCCGGAGGATCCCGATCTCATCCTCTCCGCGCCCTTCCCGATCACGCGCAAAAGCTTCAGGCGCAAGATGGTGCGCGACATCACCGGACAGACCGGTTACCAGCAGCGCAAGGCGCAAATTCTGAACGCCCTCGGCAAGTCCGAATGGCCCCTGGAGCAACGCCTGAAGAACTACCGGGCCAAGCTCGGGCGCGCGACGCTCGCACAACTGGCCGTCTTCGGTGTGCTCGCGGCAAGCGGCCACTGGTATCTCTATTTCATTCTCTGGCTCGTTCCCTTCCTGACCTGGCATCAGGCGGTCACACGTATTCGCAACATCGCCGAACACGCGATGGTGCCGGACAATGACGACCCCTTCCGCCATGCGCGCACGACCAAGGCAAACCTGATAGAGCGCGCTCTGATCGCGCCCTATTGGGTGAACTATCACGTCGAACATCACCTGATGATGTGGGTTCCCTGCTACAATCTGCCGATGGCGCGCCGTTTCCTTATCGCGAACGGGTATGGCGAACGGATGGAAACAAAGGCCGGCTATGCCGAGGTGCTTCGTATGGCGACCTCGCGTCCTGATACGGACGACAAGCCGGGTTCGGTGATCCACAATGCGCGACGGCGTGTTTCGGGCGTTACCTCCGAAGGGTTTGATGAAAATCAGAGCGCGGCCTGAACCATCCTCCTGACCAAGGCTTCCCTTGCCTCCGATCCGGCTGTCTTTGCCGGTCGCCGAGCGCGTGCTAAGTCTCCCTCAAGCATTATCCGGGGAGAGGAAGATGTCCGAGGCCGCACAAGCCGATCAGGAAACGACGGCCATCCGCGAGGCTCATCGCTTCGACGAAAAGCGACTGGAAGCCTATTGCCAGGCGAATGTGGAGGGCTTCGGCGGAGAACTTGAGGTTCGTCAGTTTGAGGGCGGCCAGTCGAACCCTACCTTCCTCCTGATTACCACGGGCTCCGGCGGCGGCAAACGCTATGTGTTGCGCAAGAAGCCCCCCGGGCAGTTGCTCGCGAGCGCGCATCAGGTCGATCGCGAATACCGCGTCATGAAGGCACTCTCCAAAACGGACGTACCCGTTCCCCACATGTACGCGCTATGCGAGGATGAAAGTGTCATTGGCACTTCATTCTATGTGATGGAATATCTCGCAGGCCGCGTCTTCCGCGAATCCATCATGCCGGACGAAAGCGAGGCGGAGCGCCGCGCTGTCTATGCCAGCCTCGCCGAGAATCTCGCAAAGCTGCACAAGGTCGACTACCAGAAAGTAGGCCTGGGTGACTTTGGACGGCCCGGCAATTATTTCGAGCGGCAGATCGGGCGCTGGATCAAGCAGTATCGCGGCGCCCAGACCACCGATGTGCCCGCAATGGAAAAGCTCATTGACTACCTGCCAAAACACATTCCCGACGAACCGTCAGTGACCATTGCTCATGGCGACTACCGCCTCGGCAATACGATGTTCCATGCCACGGAGCCGCGCATGATCGCGGTTCTTGACTGGGAACTCTGCACCATCGGCCACCCGCTGGCGGATGTCGCCTATGCCTGCATGTACGATCTTCTGGGCATTGCCGGCGGCGCGGAGCCTGTCGACCGGACAAAGACACCGGGCGTACCGACGGAAGAAGAATTCGTCGCGGACTACTGTCGGCATGCGGGCCGTGACAGCATCCCCGACTGGAACTTCTACCTCGCCTTCTCGATGTTCCGCCTCGCCTCCATCAGCCAAGGCGTCTACAAGCGCGGCATCGACGGGAATGCAAGCTCGGAACGAGCCAAAACGCTCGGCGATGCATGCAAAAACCTGTCGGAGCATGCATGGCAGATTATACAGCGGAACTAACTCCTCGCGTGTTTCGGGGACAAACATGACTAACATCGCGTAAACGGCCTGGCAGCTTTCAAGAGAACGTTAAACAAATCCCCCTACCATTCCGGATATTACGGGCAGCATTTTGTCGGCAGTGGCAGGTTGAAATGCGGGATGTGGGGAGCAGTCATGGGCCGTCCCTTCGACACGGGACCGCAGACAGAAGGGAATGCACCGTGTACGGATAGTACAGGTGTGGCCGGTGGAGAACGGTTCTACCGTGCTCTTGTCGAAAATGCCGATGACATTCTCACTATTCTCGATTCCAGCGGTTCCATTACCTATCAGAGCCAGGCGGTATGCAAGGTTCTCGGTTCACCGGGGGACACGCTTGTCGGACGTCGTATCGTCGATCTCGTACACCCGGATGATCGCGAGCAGTTAGGGCGGAAGATTGGGGAATGCGCCCGCGTTCCCGGAGCCGAAGTGCTGGAAGTCATCCGCCTCTCTCATGCGGACGGGAGCTGGAGACGCCTCGAAACCCGAGGCCGTAATCTTCTTGGCGATCCGAATGTCGCGGGCATCCTTTGTGTCTCGCGCGACGTCACCGAAACCTACCGCCTGGAACATCAATTACGAGAAGCCGAGCAGCTTGCCCGCTTCGGCCATTGGCGCTGGGTTAAAGGTGAGCCTGCACCTCAGTGGTCGAAGGGTGTAGCCCGCATTCTCGGCCTCGATGAAGAGAACTTGCCCGCAAGCGGCGACTGGTACGAGCATCTGGTTCATCCCGAAGATCACGGTGAACTCCTCTCGAAATTTCTCGACGCGTTTGGAACGCACGAACCTGTCAACTGCGTCACGCGATTCCGCGCGGGCGACGGATGTTACCGCTACATCAAGACCTATGCCTATGCGGAGGCCGACGCGTTCAGCGAAATCGGCGCGCTGGTGGGCCTCGCAGAAGATGTCCATGAGGAAGTCGAAGCAGAGTTGGCGGTAAAGGCGAGCGAGATAAAGTATCGCCTTCTGACCGAGCAAGCCTCGGACATCGTCGCACATTGTGACGCCGATTCCCGCGTCATGTTCATTTCTCCTGCGGTCGGCCCCATTCTCGGGCGCACACCGGAAGAATTCGTCGGCAAGCTCATTTCCGAAGAACTTATTCACCCTGATGATTTTCATCGCGCCCACAACGCTTTCGCTCAATGCGCGCTCACGGGTGAGCAAGTGCAATGCGACTATCGCTTTCTGCATAGTGACGGGCATTATGTCTGGCTTGAATCGACGATGCGCGGTGCACTCGATTCAGACGGGGTACGCACCGCAGAGGTGATTGGCGTCACTCGCGATATCAGCGAGCGCAAGCGGCATGAGATCGAGCTGCTGGAAGCACGCGAACGCGCCGAATCCGCAAACAGAACCAAGTCCCGTTTCCTCGCCAACATGAGTCACGAACTTCGAACGCCGCTAAATGCCATTATCGGCTTTTCGGATATTCTGAAAATGGAAATGTTCGGAGCACTCGGTCATGAGCGCTATTCGGAATATGCACAGCTCATAAACGAGAGTGGCGCACTCTTGCTGGATCTCATCAGCGATATCCTCGACATGTCGAAGATCGAAGCCGGCAAGTACGAGCTTCACCCCGAACCGCTCGACCTCGCGACACTTATCGAATCCTGCGTACGCATTGTGCGCGGCAAGGCGGAAGAAAACGGCGTGCAGCTCGTGCATTCAATAGAATGCCAAGACGGAGCGGACATCGTGGCTGACGAGCGCGCGCTCAAGCAGATCATCCTGAACCTTCTCTCGAACTCGGTGAAGTTCACACCTTCGGGCGGGAGCATCTCCGTCGAAGCAGTCAAGGTCGAATGCGGTATCCGGTTGACCGTGGCCGATACCGGGCGCGGCATTCCAAAGGATCAGATTGCGCGGCTCGGACAACCTTTTGAGCAGATTGCAACAGATGCAGCACTCAGCAAGCAGGGGACGGGCCTCGGCCTCGCGCTGGTAAACTCCCTTGCCGAACTGCATGGCGGGCGAATGGCGATCGAAAGTGAGTTCGGCGAGGGCACGCGCGTCACTGTCACACTGCCGAAATTGCCCTACTGCGAAGTGCCTGCCTGCACTGCCGCTGAAGAGGTCGCCCCCGTGCCGCCCGCAGGCGCCACCACTGGCTGAGGTCAGCCGGCCATCATGCGGCGAAGCGCGCTATCGAGTTCAGCCAGCACCTTTGCTGCCGCAGGTTCTTTCGTTATTCCCTTGTAGTAAGCCTCCACCTTCGGATAGTCGCTCAGCGGATTGACGTGACCAAACATCGGTCCGATCTGATCGAAGAAGAAGAGAACGGGCACGAGTTCGCAATCGGCGAGCGTCAGGCTGTTCCCGACAGCATGCCCGTCACCTGTGAGATAGGCTTCAAGCCAGCCCATCGCCTTCTGAAGTTCCGCCATTTCCCGAGCGACCAGCTGTGCGTCCCGGCTTGCCGGATTGATCTGGCTAAAGAGTTCGCCCATCGGCTTCATGACGTAGAGATCGCCGATCCGGCAAAGCACCCGCATCCGCGCGATCGAAGCGGCGTCCGTCGGCCGAAGCGATATGCCGAGCCCCTTGTCTTCGAGATATTCGCAGATTGTTTCCGATTCCGGCACGATCACATCGCCATCAACGAGCAGAGGCACCTTGTGCATCGGCGTGAGGCGGCTGAATTCCTCTTCGAGGTCCGGGTCCGGCATGTCGAGAAACTCGACTTCGAGATCCTTGGCGTACACCGCCATTCGGCAGCGCGACGCAAAAGGCGAGAGCTGCGAGCTGTACATTTTCATGCCGGTCTTGATGCCCATGGGCTATTTCCCGTTCAACTTGCCGTCGTAGCAAAACGGCCGGCCCCAGAAGGAACCGGCCGTCATCTCTTCACGTCACGCGCGGGCGCAAACACCGCAAATGACGAAGATATTCACGATCACTCGGCCGCCGCGCGAAGCTGTTCTTTGTGCTTCTTGAACTCGAGCTTCGCGATGGTGCGGGCATGGACTTCATCCGGGCCGTCTGCAAGGCGGAGCGTCCGCATGCTGGAATACATCCGGGCGAGACCGAAATCGGAGGTCACGCCGCCGCCGCCATGCGCCTGAATGGCATCGTCGATGATCCTGAGGGCGACATTCGGCGCCGCCACCTTGATCATCGCGATTTCCGCACGGGCGACCTTGTTGCCCACTGTGTCCATCATATAAGCCGCCTTGAGCGTCAGCAGGCGCGCCATTTCGATGTCGATACGGGCGCGCGCGACACGCTCTTCCCAGACCGAGTGGTCGGCGATCTTCTTGCCGAATGCCTCACGTGTGAGAAGACGCTTCACCATGACTTCCAATGCACGCTCGGCCACACCGATGGTGCGCATGCAGTGATGGATGCGGCCCGGCCCAAGGCGGCCCTGGCTGATTTCAAAGCCTCGGCCTTCGCCGAGCAGCAGGTTTTCGGCCGGGACGCGGACATTCTCGAGAATGACTTCGGCATGGCCATGCGGGGCGTCGTCATAGCCGAAGACCGGGAGCATACGGACGACCTTCACGCCCGGCGCGTCGAGCGGAACGAGAATCTGCGACTGCTGACGGTAGGTATCGGCCTTCGGGTCGGTCTTGCCCATCACGATCGCAATCTTGCAACGCGGATCGCCCACGCCCGACGACCACCACTTGCGGCCGTTGATCACGTATTCGTCCCCATCGCGTTCGATGCGGGTCGCAATGTTTGTGGCATCGGAGGAGGCGACCTCCGGTTCGGTCATAAGAAAGGCCGAACGCATTTTGCCTTCGAGCAGCGGCTCCAGATATTCCTTCTTCTGGCGTTCATTACCGTAGCGCTCGATCACCTCCATATTGCCAGTGTCGGGTGCGGAGCAATTGAAGACTTCCGATGCCCAGCCGACGCGGCCCATGACTTCGCACAACGACGCATATTCGAGGTTGGTCAGGCCGCCGCCACGCTCGGATTCCGGCAGGAAGAGATTCCACAGTCCGGCATCCCTCGCCTTCGGCTTCAGGTCTTCCAGAATCTGCGGCACCTGCCAGGGATTGCCAGCCGCGCGGAAGGCTTCCATCTGATCATTATAAGTCTTCTCGTTCGGATAGATGTATTCATCCATGAACCGCTCGAGACGAGCGAGCAGTTCCTTGGTTTTTTCATTGTGGTCGAAGTTCATCGATCTTCCCTTCGTATTTTGATGGGCGGGGACCGCAGCCCCGTCGCAATGTCGAATGCGGGCACTCTAACGGATTGAGGAGAGCAAATCATGTGGAAAGCCACGCCGGATCGAGGGCTTTTCACGCCCGCTCCGGTATGCGGATCAGTCTCGCCGCACTGCGAAAAAATCGCGCAGGAGCTCTGCAGCACGGCTCTCGCCAAACCCTCCATAAACTTCGGGCCGGTGGTGACAGGTCGTCTGTGCGAAGATGCGGGGTCCGTGATCCACGCCCCCGCCCTTCTCGTCGGATGCGCCGTAATAGAGGCGTCTGAGCCTCGCAAACGAGATCGCCCCCGCACACATCGGGCAAGGCTCCAGCGTCACATAGAGATCGCAGCCCGTCAGCCGTTCCGTTCCCAGCGCCGCGCAGGCCTCCCGGATCGCGAGAAGCTCGGCGTGAGCCGTCGGGTCTTTCAGTTCGAGGGTCCGGTTCCCCGCCCGCGCGACAATCCGCCCCTCCCCATCCGTGACGACCGCGCCGACCGGCACCTCGCCGCGCGCGGCGGCCGCTTCGGCTTCCTCGAAAGCCAGGTCCATCGGACGCATTTCGGGGCCTGTCTGGGCGCGCATCCGGGAGCTTGCCCGGGGGGATGTGGGGGTGTGGGGTCCGTCGGTCATGGGCGCGACCGTGCCGCGTGGCCGCGAACTTGGCAAGCACCGGCTTCGATCGCATGCCGGTCGAGCATCCTGCACCTTCCTGTATGGCGGGGCTCCTGCTAAAGAGAAGCCCATGACACCCCGCTCAGACAGCTCCCCCTCCACGCCCGAAGGCGACCGTATCGCGAAAGTCATCGCGAGAGCAGGCATCTGCTCGCGCCGCGAGGCGGAAAAGCTCATCGAAGAGGGCCGTGTCACGGTAAATGGCAAGGTGCTGAAAAGCCCGGCCCTCAATGTTACGGGCCGCGAAACCATCATCGTGGATGGTAAAGTGCTGCCCTCAAAGGAGCCCACAAGGCTGTGGCGCTACCACAAACCGGCCGGCCTCGTGACCACCGCGAAAGACCCGGAGGGCCGAACGACCGTTTTCGAAAAACTGCCGGACGATATTCCTCGCGTGGTTTCGGTGGGGCGCCTCGATATCAACACCGAGGGACTGCTGCTGCTCACCAATGACGGCGACCTCGCCCGGCTGCTCGAACTGCCCGCGACCGGCTGGACCCGGCGCTACCGTGTGCGCGCCTGGGGGCGCATCACACAGGCGGATCTCGACAAGCTGAAAAACGGAATCACCGTCGAAGGCGTGCGCTATGGCCCCATCGAAGCCGTCATCGACAAGGTGCAGGGATCGAATGTGTGGCTGACGCTCAGCCTCAAGGAAGGCAAGAACCGCGAAGTGAAACGCGTGCTGGCCGAACTTGGATTGAGCGTGAACCGGCTGATCCGGCTTTCCTTCGGCCCGTTCCAGATTGGCGATCTCGAGCCTGGCGACATCAAGCTGGTGCCACAGCGAGTGCTGATGGATCAGCTTGGCGCCCATGCGGAACAGTTTGCACAACCAGAGGCCCGCCCAGCCCGGGTACCTGCCGGAAAGCCCGATCACCCCGGCAAGGGCACCGCCAGGCCGAAGAGCAAGGCGCCGCGTCCGCACCGCGCCGGAACGGCGGACAAGAAGGCCCCGACGAGAAAGGGGCCACCAAAAAAGAGTTCAGAGAACAGAAGCCCGGAGAAGAAGGGCACAGAGAACAAGAAACCCGAGAGCAAGAAAACGGACAACCGGAGAAAGGCGCCTCATGCGGATCGTCGGCGGCGCTCTTAGAGGCCGCGCCATCACAGCACCGAAACGCGACACCGTGCGGCCGACCAGCGACCGCACACGCGAAGCCCTGTTCAACATTCTCGCCCATGCCGATTTCGGCAGTTTCGAGCTTGAAGGGGCGCGCGTGCTCGACCTGTTTGCCGGCACCGGCGCACTCGGCATCGAGGCTATTTCGCGCGGCGCCGCCTTCGCGCTCTTCGTCGAGGATAATGCCGAAAGTCGCGGCGCGATCCGCGAGAACCTCGAATATCTCGGTCTCAACGGCAACGCGAAAATCTACAGGCGCGATGCAACGCGGCTCGGTCCCCGGCCCGGCAGCGTCGGCCCGGCCTTCTCGCTCGTCTTCGCCGACCCGCCCTATGGCAAGGGGCTTGGAAGCGCGGCGCTTCTCTCCGCGCGTGAGGGCGGCTGGCTCACGCCCGATGCCCTGTGCATCGTGGAAGAAACCGCGATGGCCGATTTCGAAGCGCCGGAAGGTTTCGAGGAACTCGACCGTCGGCGCTACCGCGACACCGAAGTCGTTTTCATGCGGCTCGCGTGAGTTTCGCTCTCCAGCATCAAGGAATATGACTTTGCTCCTGATACCCGGCCTTTCCGCCATTGCCGACAAATACGACGCGCTGCTCTGCGATGTCTGGGGTGTGCTGCATAACGGGAAGCGCGCCTATCCGGGCGTGCCGGAAGCACTGGCGAAATTTCGCGCCAGGGGCGGACATGTGCTGCTGCTTTCCAACGCGCCGCGCCCTTCCGATGCGCTGCCCGTCATGTTCGAGAGCTTTGGCATTCCGCATGACGTCTATGACGGCATCCTGACCTCCGGCGATGCGACGCGGCTCTGCCTTTCCCGCCATGAATACGGAACGCGCTGCTACCATATTGGCCCGGAGCGCGACCTTGCCCTTTTCGATGGCACGGGTGTCGACCGTGTTGCGGAAGAGGAAGCGGATGTCATTCTCGTCACCGGCCCCTTCGACGATGAGGTGGAAGGACCGGAGGACTACCGCGAACAGTTCGGGCGGCTGGTCGCGCGCGGCCTGCCGCTCATCTGCGCCAATCCCGACATTGTCGTCGAACGCGGCGACCGCCACATCTATTGCGCGGGCGCGCTTGCGAAACTCTATGGCGAGCTTGGCGGCCAGGTCGTCTACTTCGGCAAGCCGCACGGGCCGGTCTATGACATCGCGCGCCAGCGGCTCGCCGGGTTCGCGGGCGAGCCCGTACCCGATGCGCGCATCCTCGCGGCCGGCGACGGCCCCCTCACCGACATCAAGGGCGCAAACGACGCCGGCATAGACGCCCTTTTCATCACCGGCGGCATCGCCGCGGCGGATTGCGGCCCCTCGCCCGAGGCTCCCGAAGAAGATCGCGTCGCCCTGGTGCTTGAAAGGGCGCACATCCGGGCCGTCGGCGCCATGCCCCGTCTTGTCTGGTAAGTCTCCCGGGAACGCAGGGGGCCACAGCCCTTTTCCGGGCCTGTACTTGACGCTGCCGGGCCGATCCGCCATGACCTTGAACCAAATCCACCCCCCGGGAGCAACGCCCTCACCCATGCAGATCATCCGTCATTACGAGCAGGTACCGCCCGGTCTTCGGGGCGCGGTCTATGCGCTCGGCAATTTCGACGGTGTGCATCTCGGCCACCAGCAGGTCATCGGCAAGGCGGCCGGCATCGCAAGGGAGCTGGGCGTGCCGCTCGGCGTTCTCGTCTTCGAGCCGCATCCACAGCAATTCTTCTTTCCCGGCAAGCCGTTTTTCCGGCTGACCCCCTTTCGCGCCAAGGCGCGGCTGCTCGAAAGCATCGGTGTCGACGTGCTGGCGGCGCTCCCTTTCGATGAGAAAATGTCGCAAAAGCTCGCGCCCGAGTTTGTGCTCGACGTGCTGGTGAACGGGCTTCATGCCGTTCACGTGGTCGCGGGCTACGATTTCCGCTTCGGCAAGGGACGCGGCGGCGATGCGGCAGCGCTCTCCTATATGGGCGAGATGGAAGGCTTCGGCGTCAGCATCGTCGAAGAGGTCAAGGAGGATGGCGTGACTTTTTCCTCAACCCGCATTCGTGAGCTTCTCGCAAATGGCGATCCGCGCGGCGCGGCAAAGCTTCTCGGCCATTGGTGGACCGTCGAGACCCATGTCCAGCAGGGCGATCAGCGCGGCCGGACCATCGGTTTCCCCACCGCGAACCTGCCGCTGGAAGACCATGTGGAGCCCGCACTCGGCGTCTATGCGGTGAAGGTCGAGATCGAGGAAGGCCCCCACAAAGGCCTTTATGAGGGGGTCGCCAATGTTGGCCGCCGGCCGACTTTCGACAAGGAAGACGTCCTTCTCGAAGTCCATATTTTCGACTTCGACGCGGACATCTATGGCGCACATGCAGCTGTCTCCTTCATCGAATACATCCGGCCCGAGCGGAAATTCGACGGGCTGGAAAGTCTCAAGGCACAGATCGCGGCAGATAGCGAAAAGGCCCGCCGGATACTCGCCGACCTGCCTCCGTCCGCATGAACTCGTCCTTGCGCGATCCAGCCGATTTCATCCGTGGCAATACGGCCCTGCACGAGCCGCCGCTCGTTCCGGAGATCAAACTCCATCTCGCCACCGAAATTGTGCCTATATGGCAAATGACGGAGGAGGAGCTTGAAAGATCGGGGCTTCCACCGCCTTTCTGGGCCTTTGCATGGGCCGGTGGGCAGGCTCTTGCTCGGCATATTCTCGATAATCCCTCTGTCACCAGCGGCAAAAGCGTGCTTGATTTTGGTTCCGGCTCAGGTCTGATCGGCATCGCTGCGGCCAAATCCGGCGGAAATCTCGTTCTCTGCGCCGATATCGACCACTTTGCCGTTGCGGCAATCGAAATAAATGCCGCCTCGAATGACGTGACGCTTGAAGCAACCGCAGAGGATCTTGTCGGTGTGGAAAACCGGGGCTGGGATGTGATCCTTGTGGGTGACATGTGTTACGAGCGCCCGCTGGCCGAACGGATCGAGACTTGGCTACGCCGTCTCGCAGGTGAAGGCGTCGAGGTGCTGATCGGCGATCCAGGCCGGACTTATCTGCCTAAATCGGGCCTTGAGAAGATTGTTTCCTATGCCGTGAAGACCACGCGGGAGCTTGAGGATACCGATGTCCGCAACACCAGTGTCTGGCGGGTGTTGCCGGCGTGAGTTGTTCAATCCCGCTCAGCCGATAGGGCGTCCATGCACATCGCCTTGCGGCTTTAGGCTTTGCCAGCCCACCTGGCCGATGCTAATTCCGAAACAGAACTTATTTCAGCAGCGGCCTTGCCCGCCGGAGGACAAGAGATGACCGACCATGTACTCGTAACCGTCGAAGACGGTGTCCAGATTGTCACCATGAACCGTCCGGACAAGAAGAACGCCCTGACGGCCGAGATGTACAAGGTATTGGCGGATGCGATCGAGACGGCGGATGCCGATCCGAAAATCCGTGTCACCCTCTATACCGGCTCGGGCGACTCCTTTACGGCAGGCAACGATCTAGGCGATTTCGCCAAGGCCGGGGCGACGCCACTGGACAAGCAGCCAGCCGAAAAGCCGCATGTAACGCGCTTCCTCGAAAATCTTGCCAATGCCGAAAAGCCGATCATCGCCGCCGTGAATGGCCTTGCCGTCGGTGTTGGCGTGACCATGCTGCTTCATTGTGACCTCGTCTATGCGGGGGCGAGCGCGACCTTCCAGATGCCTTTCATCAATCTCGGTCTCGTGCCGGAAGCCGGATCGACCTTCCTTCTCCAGCGCCATATCGGCATTCAGAAGGCAGCCGACCTTTTCTTCACTGGAAAAAAGCTGGGGGCGGAGAAGGCGGAGGCCATCGGGCTCATCGCCGACGTCTTCCCGGATAATGAATTGCCGGTCGAGGCGCTGGCCCGCGCCAAGACTCTTGCCGCCAAGGCACCGAACGCCGTGCGCGCCACCAAGGCACTGCTGAAGGACAATGACCGCCCTCGCGTGGACGAAGCGCGCGAGGCCGAAGCCCGCGTATTCGGCGCACAGCTCCGGTCCGACGAAGTAAAGGAAGCCATCAGCGCCTTCTTCGAGAAGCGCGCGCCCGACTTCTCCAAAATCGATTAGGGCTTGCCGCCGGCGAGCTTGACCATCTCGACGGCAACCTCTTCGCCGGCGTTCTGGTTCTGGCCGGTGACCAGCCATCCGTCGATGGTCACGTGATTGGCGAAGAAGTCCCGGAAATGGCGATACAAGCGGCGGAGTAGCCTCAATAGGCCGGCGGACGCCCGCCAACGACAAGGCGTCCCGCCCAGAGGCGCGGCTGGCCGGACTGGCCGAAGGTAAGCGGGCGGCGGGCAGAAAGCGGGTTCGCGCCCGCATGAGGCTGCGGATTGGACACTTGAAGCGCACCGAGCCGCCGCTCAGCCGGGTGGAGCATTCCCTCCCGGTCTTCGATCAGCAGCGGCAAATTCAGGGCCCGGCCCCAGGCGCGCCAGCGCGACGAGGCATCCACCCCGTCTTCGCCCGCATAGACCGCGAGGTTCCGGGCTGCATTGCCAGCGTGGCACAATTCGACGATTGCCACGAATTTCGATGCCTGACGGTCACAGGGGAGCACCCGCAGCGCCACCCCGTCAAAGGCGGACATGGGTTCCGACCATTCAAAGCGGCCCAGAATGGGCGAGCTGTCATAGGCGGTCACGGCGTCCTTGTAGACACTCGCGAAGCGAATAAAGCCGAAAGCGCGCTCCACAAGCCCCGTTGCCTTCACGGCAACATGCTGTGGCAGGTGAAAGGGATCGGCATCGAGTTCGCCGCCCCGCCAGATCCTCTTCTGCCGCTTACGCTGCTTCACACATTCACCGGACGTCAATGCCGTCGCTCCTTCAAAACTTGCTGGAGCGGATTTTAGATCCCGAGTGGTTGGCGGCCTGTTAACGGACGCGGCCAAATCGACACAAAATTGAAGCGACCCCGCCCCTCTCCCGCCCTCTCTCCGTCTTTGGCTTTCGCGCGGCTTTGCGGCATTCTCTCGCCCGACAAACAAGGCCATGCCCAGAGAAAGCCAGCCCCCGCCCATGTCCTATGCCTCTCTCCGCGAATTTCTCGACCAGCTCGATGCGACCGGCGACCTCGCCCGGGTGAAGGAGCCCGTTTCCACCGTTCTGGAGATGACCGAGATTCAGACCCGCCTTCTGGCCGAGCAAGGCCCCGCCGTCCTGTTCGAGAAGGCGGAAATGGCGAATTTCCAGACCTCGCCCATGCCCGTTCTCGTCAATCTCTTCGGCACGGTGGAGCGCGTCGCGCGGGGCGTCACGGCGAATTTCGCGGGCGGCGCCCCGATCGAGCGGACAAAAGCGACGGAGCTGCGCGAAGTCGGCGAGGCGCTTGCCTTCCTGCGCCAGCCCGAGCCGCCGGGCGGCTTCCGCGAGGCGGTTTCCATGCTGCCGCTGCTGCGCACCGTCATGGCGATGAAGCCGAAAACGGTCTCCGCCGCGCCCTGCCAGGAAGTCGTGCTCAAGGGCAGCGACATCGACCTGACCCGGCTCCCGATCCAGACCTGCTGGCCGGGCGAGCCTGCGCCGCTCATCACCTGGCCCCTCGTCGTCACCAAGGGCCCGAAAGGCGTCAAGGAGGACGACTTCAATCTCGGCATCTACCGGATGCAGGTGCTGGGCAAGAACAAGACGATCATGCGCTGGCTCGCGCATCGCGGCGGCGCGCAGCATCATGCGCGCTGGAAGAACGAGAAACGCGAGCCCCTGCCCGTCGCCTGCGTCATCGGCGCGGACCCCGGCACGATCCTCGCCGCCGTAACGCCCGTCCCCGACACGCTCTCCGAATATCAGTTCGCCGGGCTGTTGCGCGGCCAGAAGGTCGAGCTTGTGGATTGCAAGACCGTGCCGCTGAAAGTGCCCGCCACCGCCGAGATCGTCATCGAGGGTCATGTCTCGCTCGACGAATATGAAGACGAGGGCCCTTACGGCGATCACACGGGCTATTACAATTCGGTCGAGAAGTTCCCGGTCTTCACCGTCTCCGCCATCACGATGCGGAAAGACCCGATCTATCTCTCGACCTTCACGGGACGCCCGCCGGACGAGCCTTCCGTGCTCGGCGAGGCGCTGAACGAGGTCTTCATTCCCCTCCTTCAACAGCAATTCCCGGAGATCGTGGATTTCTGGCTGCCGCCCGAGGGCTGCTCCTACCGGATTGCCGTCATCTCGATGAAGAAGGCTTATCCCGGCCACGCCAAGCGCGTGATGATGGGCGCATGGTCATATCTCCGCCAGTTCATGTATACGAAATGGGTCATCGTGGTGGATGACGACATCAATGCGCGCGACTGGAAGGACGTGATGTGGGCAATCTCGACCCGCATGGACCCGGTGCGCGATGTGACGCTGATCGAGAACACGCCCATCGATTATCTCGACTTCGCCTCGCCGGAGTCGGGCCTTGGCGGCAAGATCGGTCTCGACGCCACAAACAAATGGGCGCCCGAGACGAAGCGCGAATGGGGCCGCCAGATCCGCATGGATGACGAGGTGATCGAAGCGGTCACGAAGAAATGGTCGAAGCTCGGCCTTCCCGGCACGGGCAAACCGATCTGGAAGTGAGAACCAACGGGGTTACAGATGACTACAGATCCTGACTGGGAAGAACGCACGTCCGTTTTCATTCACGCAGATCGAGCTTCTGTCGATCTCGGAATGATGTCTCTTAAGACAGGTCTCGTTGTTAACTCCGGTGCCCTTGTAGCTCTCTTGGCGTTCCTAGGAAGTTCCGCCAATCTGAACTGCGCAGAAATGGCGCCACTTATTGGGGGGCTCGTCACCTCAGCTTACTACTTCGGTATTGGGGCAAGTGCCGCCGCAATTGATACAGCGATAGCTTACATTTATCAGTCTGGCATCGCCGGTTCGACTTGGGCCAATTACAAACGCCGCAACCAATTGGAAGTCAGACCGGCAGAGCGAGCGTCTGAAATCATTTCGTCCGTTGCTGTATGGCCTATGGTCCTACTTGCTGTCGCTTCGCTAACATTGTTCGTCTTTGGTATCTTTGAAGTTCTCGGCGCATATGCGCAAACGGATTTCACTCAGTGCACAGCAATAAACATTGTTCCCAAAGCGGATTGAGCTAGATCATATGATCCCCGTCACAGGCTCGCTTTCCATCGAGGATGACGAAATCTCCATCAGCTTCATCCGTGCGGGCGGCCCGGGCGGGCAGAACGTCAACAAGGTTTCGAGCGCCGCGCAGCTTCGTTTCGACGCGCGGCACTCGCCTTCCCTCAATGCGCGCATCCGCGAGCGGCTGGAGCGCATCGCGGGCTCGAAGCTCACCAAGGACGGCATCATCGTCATCACGGCAAACCGCTTCCGCACGCAGGAAGCGAACCGCGAGGACGCGGTCGAACGTCTCGTCGAGATGATCGCGGAAGCCGCGCATCAGCCAAAATTCCGTGTGCCGACAAAACCGAGTCGAGCGGCGAAGAAAAAACGCGTCGAGGAAAAGGTGAAGCGCGGCACGGTGAAGAAACTCAGGAGCCGCCGCCCCTCATCGGAGGACTAGCTCTTCGGCTTCACGAAACGCGCGACGCCCGCACCCAACCATCAAACCCATCTCAGGATTTTGTCGCGGTGAGGTCGATCCGCACCGTCACCTCCGGCCCGGCGACCTCGGGTGATGCGAGCTGCCCGCCGCCGACGCCGAAGTCGAGTCGGTTGAGCGTGGTCTCGCCCGTCACATGCGCCTTGCCGCCATCGATTTCGAGCGTGAAAGGCAGCGCCACCGGTTTCGTTTCCCCGCGCAGCGTCAGCATTCCTTCGGCGAGATAAGCGCCATCGCCCTTCTCGCTGAAGCGCGTCGCCTCGAAGACGGCCGTCGGGTAGTCCTCGACATTGAACCAGCCTTCCTGCGGCAGGTATTCGTCCTTTTGCGCCTCGCCCGTAAGGCAGGACACCATGTCGATGGTGACGGTAACGGCGGATGCATCGAGCGCGTCAGGGTCGAAGGCAATATCGGCCACGAATGTCGGGCAGCTTCCAGTGAAGCTCTTGCCGCTGCCGTCCTTGCCCTCCCATGTAATGACGTCCGGCGCTTCATCGGCGCTCCAGTTCGTCACCGCGACAGCAGGCATGGCGCTCACCAGAAGCGCGAGGCAGAGAATGGCGAAGCGGATCACGTCATGTTCCTTTCCTGAAAAGCACCCGCGAGGGCAGCATGCGCGTCAGCACGTCGTCGCGCTTGGCAAAGTGATGCCAGAGAGCCGCCGCCATATGAAGGACGATCAGTGTCGCCGCAAAAATCGCCAGCCCCCAATGCGCCCATGATGCCGCCGTTTCGATTGCCGCCTTCTGCGGATGACCGGCGACGAAGCCGATATGGGGTAACGGCACAATCCCGTAAAGTACGGTCGGGATACCGAGCGGTGAGGCCGACACGATCACCCAGCCCGTCAGCGGCATGAGAAAGAGCACCGCGTAAAGCCCCCAATGCGTGAGCCGTGCGAGTACGCGCTCATGAGGCTTCAGCGATGCGGGGAGCGGCGGCGGATTGTTGCCCGCGCGCCATGCGATGCGCGCACAGGCGAGGAGAAAGATCGTCGCGCCGAGCGACTTGTGAAACTGGAAGAGCGGAAAGGTCCAGGGGTCGGTGAGCGGCAGTCGCACCATTGTCACACCGATGGCGAGCATGGCGAGAAACAGCACCGCAATCAGCCAGTGCAGCGAAACGGCGGCAAGCCCGAAGCGGATTTCCGAATTACGCCATTGCACGTGCGCCCTCCTTTTCGGCCGCGAGCATGCCCCGCATCGCCCATGCTCACAACCTCAACTTGCCGTGAGCGCCGCCTTCAAAGGCTCCGCCTGTTTCTCATCGAAGGCGACGAGGACAATGCGGCGCGGAAATTCATGTGCCTTCATATGCTCGCGGCAGGCCGCCACAGCGATCCTGGCCGCCTTATCCGGCGGATAGCCGAATATCCCGGTCGAAATCGCCGGAAAGGCGATGGAGTCCATGCCGTAGTCCGAGGCGATCTTCAGCGCATTCCGGTAGCAGTTTGCCAGCAGTTCGGGTTCGCCCTCCCCGCCGCCATGCCAGACCGGCCCGACCGCATGCACGATCCATTTGGCGGGCAGGTTATAGCCGCCCGTGATCCGCGCCTCCCCGGTCGGGCAACCGCCAAGGGCCTGGCACTCTGCGGCAAGGCCCGCGCCAGCCGCGCGGAATATCGCACCGCAGACGCCGCCGCCGGGCGCAAGGCGTTCATTCGCGGCATTGACGATGGCCGTGACCTTCAATCTGGTGATATCGCCGATTTCGATGACGATCGCAGGTTCGGGTGCCATGTATGAAATCCCGTGCTAGCGTTCCCCGGCACAAATCGAATCATGCTCGTGGGTGCGAAACAAGCACGGCCTCACATCGGCCTGAAACCGCGGCATGGCACCGGAGGACCCCATGGGCTTTTATTCCGCTTCGCTTGCCATTGTCGGCGTCTATGCCGGCCTGAACATTCTCATCAATCTCTTCCTCGCCTATCGCGTCTCGGCAAACCGTGTGCGCTCCAAGGTGATGACGGGAACGGGGACGGACGAAGCCCTCTATAATGCGAGCCGCGCGCATGTCACCAATGTGGAATATACGCCGCTCACGTTGATCGGCCTCGTGGTGCTTCATCTTCTCACCGCCTCGATCTACGTCATTCACATCGTCGGCCTCGCACTCACCATTGGCCGCATCCTTCATGCGATCGGCGTCTCGCGCACCGGCGAGTCGACTCCGCCGCGCCTCGTCGGCACATTGCTCACCTGGATCGCCATGCTGGTCGCCGGTATCGGCTGTCTGTGGTATGCGCTCGTCTGACATCAATCACTGCCGGAAACAATCCATGAGCATGCCCGCCACCGCCGCCTCCACCGAATCCGCGCTCGATACCGCAGCCATGCTGGTCGAACGCGCGCGCAAGGCGGGGGCCGATGCGGCGGAAGCGCTTGTCGTAGAGGGTACCTCGCTCGGCGTCTCGTGGCGTCTCGGCAAGCTTGAGGATGTCGAGCGTTCGGAAGGCCGCGATGTCGGCCTGCGCGTCTTCATCGGCAAGAAGCAGGCAAGCGTTTCTTCCACCGACCTCTCGGAAGCCGCGCTCCAGCCGATGATCGAGCGGGCGGTCGCGATGGCGCGCGTCGCCCCGGACGATCCGTGGTGCGGCCTGGCCGACCCGTCTCGTCTTGCGCGCGACTGGCCGGATCTCGAAATCGAGGACAAGGCTCCCGCACCCAGCGCCGAACAGCTCGCCGCGCGCGCCGCGCAAGCCGAAGAAGCGGCCCTTGCCGTCGAAGGCGTCACCAATTCGAGCGGCGCGGGCGCGAGCTATGGCCGCTCCGGCGTCGCCCTCGTCACCAGCAACGGCTTTGCGGGTTCCTATGCGGGCACATCCTCTTCCTTCTCCTGCTCCGTGCTTGCGGGCGAAGGCACGGCGATGGAGCGCGACTACGAGTTCTCCTCAAAGCGTTATGCCGACGCGCTCGAAAGCCCCGCCGAGGTCGGCCGCCGCGCCGGCGAGAAGGCCGTGCGGCGTCTCAATCCCCGCAAGGTAAAGTCGCAAGCCGTCCCCATCGTTTACGATCCGCGCGTCTCGGGCGGTCTTGCCGGTCATTTCGCCAGCGCGATTTCAGGCGCCGCCATCGCGCGCGGCACGAGCTTTTTGAAAAGGGAGATGGGTAAGCAGGTCTTCGCCAAGGGCATTTCCATCGTGGATGACCCGCATATGAAGCGCGGCCTCCGCTCCAAGCCCTTCGATGGCGAAGGTGTAAAGAATGGCCGCTGCACCCTCATTGAGGACGGTGTGCTCACCACCTGGCTGCTCGATACGGCAACCGCGCGCCAGCTCGGGCTCGAAACGACAGGTCACGCCGCACGCGGCACGGGCGGGCCACCCTCGCCGTCCGCCACCAATCTCTACATGGAAGCAGGCTGCGTTTCCGTGAAGGAGCTCATCGCCGACATCAAAGAGGGGCTTTATGTCACCGAGATGATCGGCATGGGCATCAATGGTGTCACCGGCGATTACAGTCGCGGCGCCTCCGGCTTCTGGATCGAGAATGGCGAACTTGCCTATCCCGTGAGCGAAATCACCGTCGCCGGCAATCTGCGTGACATGTTCCTCAACATGACGCCCGCCGACGATCTCGAATTCCGCTATGGCACCAATGCGCCGACTATCCGTGTCGAAGGCATGACCATTGCCGGAAGCTGAGACGCGGGCCGCCGACTTCGCACTCCTGAAAGAGGCTGTGCGTGAGGCGGGCAAGGTTGCCATGCGCTTTTTCGGCACCGATCACAAGCAGTGGTCGAAGGCCCATGACAACACACCCGTCACCGAAGCCGACATCGAAGTGAACAATCTGCTTCACGCGCGGCTGGCAGGCGCGCGGCCGGATTACGGCTGGCTCTCGGAGGAAACAGAGGACGATTCATCGCGCCTGACCAGCCAGCGCGTCTGGGTGGTGGACCCGATCGACGGCACCCGCGCCTTCGCCAAGGGCCGGCCGCATTTCGTGATTTCGGTCGCCCTTGTCGAGGAGGGCCGGCCCGTTCTCGGCGTTCTTTTCAATCCAGCGACGGATGAATTCTTCGAGGCGGAGGCTGGCCGGGGCGCGAAGCTCAATGGCCGCCCCATCCATGTCAGCGATTGTTCCCGCATCGAAGGCTGCCGGATGATCGCCTTCGCGCCGATGTTCAAACATCCGGCCTGGTCGGAGGCTTGGCCGGAAATGGACATATCGGACCGCAACTCGGTTGCCTATCGCATCGCTCTCGTCGCCTGCGGCGTGGCCGATGCCACGCTCGCGCTCAACGGCAAGAGCGACTGGGATCTCGCTGCCGCCGATCTCATCCTGCACGAGGCGGGGGGCCGCATGACCGCACATGACGGTACGCCCTATTTCTACAACCGCCCCTCCACCCGCCATCCGAGCCTGCTCGCGGCGGGTCCGGCGCTCTACGATGCGCTCTTCGAGAAGGTGAGCAAACTTCAGCTTCCGCCGCGCCGCTAACCATCCGGCCACCAGTCGCTCCCGGCGTCGCGCCGTGCTAGGATTGTTGCAGTGCAGCGCACATCGGGCCTGTCCGGCCTGTCTGGAGGTTTTCATGTCGAAGCAGCTTCTTCATCTCGTCGTCGGGGGCGAGCTCACGCATCTCGAAAGCCATGATTTCAAGGACGTGTCGAAGCTCGACATCGTCGGCATCTTCCCCAACTATGAAGAGGCTCACAAAGCGTGGAAGGCGGCCGCCCAGCGCACCGTCGACAATGCCCATATGCGCTATTTCATCGTCCATCTACACCGGCTCATGGACCCTGAAAAAGAAGAACGAGAAGGTCAGCATGAGCACTGAAGATAACAGCGTCAGCGATCTGGCCGGGGGCCCGAGCGCCCTTACCTCCCTTCTCTATCTCTTTGCCTTTCTCGCGGCCGTCTTTCTCGCGGCCGCCGCGGGCGGCGCCGTGACTGCGACCAGCGTCAACGACTGGTACCAGCTTCTCGAGAAGCCGCCGCTCACACCCGTCCCCTGGGTCTTCCCGGTGGTCTGGAATTTTCTCTATTTCCTGATGGCCATCGCCGCCTGGCTCGTCTGGCGGACCACGGGGAGCTTCGACCGCTCCGGGCTGCCGCTTGCCATTTTCGGCTGCCAGCTCTCGCTCAATCTCACCTGGAGCATTCTCTTTTTCGGCCTCAAGAGCCCCACCCTTGCCTCCGTCGAAGTCATCTTCCTCGACATCGCCCTGATCGGCACGATTGCGTCATTTGCGCGCTACAGCCGCCTTTCGGCTATTCTCCTGCTGCCCTATCTGGCATGGGTTCTCTTCGCTACCTATCTCACCATAGGCATCGCCGTGCTGAACCAGTGATGGCTCCAAAATGCCAATTGGATGAAGCGTTTACCATTTCAGGGCTTTAATAGCGGCTGCGCGCAGCCCGTGATATTGTCGGCCCGTTGATTTGGGCCGCTTGATTTGGGATCGCTTGACCTGGGGTCCGCATGATCGGGGCCCCGCATGACCGAGCGGCGCGGCGAACGCGCCCCACAAAGACAGGCCAGAATGCCGAGCCAGACCACCGACGCCAAACCCCGCGATCAGAAAGCGGGTTCGACGCCCCGAATCGATTCCGCGCCGCCGCCTGCGGCGGAGCTGGGCATGTGGGACGTCATCTCCCGCATGGCCCGGGAGTACCTGAAGCCACATTGGCGCACTGCCGCCATCGCGCTCCTCGCGAGCGTCGTGGTCGCGGCCTCCACCGGTGCTGTCCCCGTCCTCATCAAATATGCACTCGACAATATCGTCGGCACCGATGCGTGGATGCTGCTCCTCGTCTCGGCGGGCGCCATCGCGGCCACATCGCTTCAGGCCATTGCGACCTATGTCGCGCGCGTCAAGATGGCGGCCATCGGTCAGTACATCGTCGCCGAAATCCAGAAGCGCATGTTCGGGCGGATCATGCATGCCGACCTCGCCTGGGTCTCGAAGACGCATTCGGGGCGCTTCCTTTCCGGCTTCCTTTACGATGCGAACCGTGTCCGTGACACCGTCACCACCTCGGTAATCGATTTCGGGCAGAACCTTCTTACGGTCGTCGCGCTGGTCGGCGCGATGTTCTGGCTCAACTGGCAGCTCGCGCTGATGGGCGCCGCCGTCATCCCTGTTGTCGGCCTCGTCGTCGGCAAGCTCGGGCGGCGCACCCGCAAGGCCGCGAAGCGCAACATGGAAGGCTCCGGCGATCTCACCGCCGTCATCTCCGAGGCGCTCAAGGGCATTCGTGTGGTGAAGGCCTACGACCAGGAATCGACCGAGATCGGCCGCACCTCCAACACCATCGACACCGTGCGTCATAACGCGCTGAAGGCGATCCGGGCGCGCAGCATGGCAAGCCCCATCACCGGCCTCCTTTCGGGCATTGGCGTTGCCGCCGTTATCTATTTCGGCGGGCGCAGTGTGCAAACAGGCTTCCTCTCCATCGGCGATCTCGGCGGCTTTCTCTCCGCCATGCTGCTCGCCTATGAGCCCTTGAAGAAGCTCGCCAATACGCAGACCCTGATGCAGGAAGGGGTCGCGGCGGCCACGCGCATCTTCCCCATTCTCGACATTCAGCCGACGATCACGGTTCCCGCCGGTGCAAAGCCGCTCGACGCCGTGGACGGCACCATCACCTTTGAAAATGTCCACTTCCACTACGCCGACGGCACGCCCGCGCTCAATGGCGTCGACATCGAAATCCCGAAAGGCCATACAGTCGCGCTTGTCGGCCCTTCCGGCGCGGGCAAGAGCACGATCCTCAATCTCGTGCCGCGTTTCTACGACCCGACGCAAGGCCGCGTCCTCATCGACGGCAAGGATGTGCGCGAAGTCACACTGAGTTCGCTGCGCGCGGCAAGCGCGCTTGTCACGCAGGAGCCTTTCCTTTTCGACGACACGATCCGCGCCAATATCGCTTATGGAACGCCCGGCGCCACGGATGCACAGGTCGAGGAAGCCGCGCGGAACGCCGCCGCGCATGAATTTATCGTGACTCTCCCGAAGGGCTACGACACTTCGGTCGGCGAAGCGGGCTTCAAGCTGTCGGGCGGCCAGCGTCAGCGCATTGCCATCGCCCGCGCCATGCTGAAAAACGCCGCGATCCTGCTGCTCGACGAGGCGACCTCTGCGCTCGATACCGCTTCCGAAATCCAGGTGCAGAACGCCCTTTCCCGCCTCATGCAGGGCCGTACGACGCTCGTCATCGCTCATCGTCTCTCGACCATCAAACACGCGAACACGATCTGCGTGATTGACGAAGGCCGGGTGGTCGAGCGCGGCAATCATGCCGAGCTTGTCGCGCGGGGCGGTCTCTACGCGGAACTGTCACGTTCCCAGTTCATCGAAGAGCCGCAGGCCGCTTCGGACAGTGCGCGCGCCGGCTCGGCGCAAAGCCCGTCCACGGCCGCAGTCGCGGGAGAGTAAATATTCATGGCTGGCGACACGAAGAGCAAAACCGAAACCTCGACGACCCTCATTGCCTGGCTGATTGCATTCTTCATTCGGCTCGTGCGCCGCACGGGCCGCTTTGAAGTGCGCCGGGGCGACATTGCTGCGAGCTTCTGGGCGGAAGACAAACCCTTCGTCGCCGCCACATGGCACGGGCAGAACATGATCCTGCCGACCTTCTGGCACAACTGGCGTGAGATGCGCGTTCTCGTCTCGAAGCATGGCGATGGTGAAATTGTCGCCAGTGTCATGCGCTTCCTGGGCGTCGGCACCATTCGCGGCGCGGGTGTGCCCAAAGGCGAAGAGCGCGTTCACAAACAGAAAGGCAAGGGCGGTGCAGGCGCTCTGCGTGCCATGGTCCGTGCGCTTGGCGAGAATATTTCCGTTGGCCTCACCGCCGACCTGCCGCCCGGCCCCTCGCGCCGCGCGGGCGAGGGCATCGTCATGCTGGCGCGGCTTTCAGGCCGCCCCATCGTTCCCGTCGCCGCCACCACGGCCGCACGCATCCAGCTCAACAACTGGGACAAGTTCACGATCAACCTTCCCTTCTCCCGGGGCGCGCTCGTCTGGGGCGAGCCGATCTATGTTCCGCGCGACGCGACGCCGGAAGAGCTCGAAGCCGCGCGGCTGCGCGTCGAAGACGGGCTCAATAGCGTCGCGCTCGAAGCCGAGGAGATTTGCGGGCGCGCGCCCCGCAAGCAGGACAAGGGAGCGGTCGCGCATTGAGCGGCCTTTGTCCGGCATGACGGGAAAAGCGCCACCCCTCGGCTTCTTCTTCTATCGGACGATGACACGCGCGGTTTCGCCGCTCGTGCCGCTTCTGCTGCGCCGCCGCGAGGCGCGCGGCAAGGAAGACCCGGCCCGTCTCGGCGAACGCCTCGGTGTGGCCTCCCGTCCGCGTCCCGAAGGCTCTCTCGTCTGGCTGCACGGCGCAAGTGTCGGCGAATCCCTTTCCATTCTGCCGCTTGTCACGCGCCTTCTTGCCGCCCGGCCGGGCCTTCATGTTCTCGTGACCACCGGCACCGTCACCTCCGCCAGGCTCATGGCGGAGCGCCTGCCCGACGGCGCCGTCCATCAATATGTGCCGCTCGACCACCCTGACTACTGCGCGCGTTTCATCGATCACTGGCGTCCGGATCTCGCCGTCTGGATCGAATCCGAATTCTGGCCAAACCTCATCGCCGCCGCGGACCGGCACGGTGTGCCACTTGCCCTCGTCAATGCGCGCATCACCGCGCGATCGGCGCATAACTGGCGTCACGCGCCCGCCTTCATCGCCGATCTGCTCTCTCGCTTTCGCCTCATCATGGCGCAGGATCGCGCCTCGGCCGCGCGGCTTCGCGAGCTTGGTGCGGCGGAGGTTCTTGAACCCGGCAATCTGAAGCACGACGCGCCGGCGCTTTCCGTCGATGAAGCGGAGCTTGCGCGGCTTCGCGCCATGACCGCCGGGCGTACGATCTGGATCGCCACCAATACGCATGAGGGCGAGGAGCGCGCGGCGGGCGAAGCGCATGCCCGTCTTGCCGCGGAGCATCCCGGCCTTCTCACCATCGTCGTGCCGCGCCACCCCGCGCGCGGCCAGGCCATCGGGCAAGAGCTCGCCGCAGCGGGCCTCAGCGTCGCGCGGCGCGCAACCGGCGACACCATCACGCCCGCCACGCAGATCTATCTTGCCGATACGCTCGGCGAAGTCGGCCTCTTCTACTCGCTGGCCGATATCGTCTTTATCGGCGGCACGTTGGACGATACGGGCGGACATAACCCCTTCGAAGCCGCGCGCTTCGGCTGCGCCCTTCTCGCAGGCCCCTCCGACTTCAACTTCGCCGAAGCATTTCCCGCCTTCGAGGAAGCGGGCGCCATGTTGCGCGTTGCCGATGCGGCCTCTCTCGCGGCTGCCGCCGCTCGCCTTCTCGCCAGCGCCGCCGAATGCAAGCATATGGGTGCTGCGGCACAGCGGATTGCCAGCGGCGACAGCGGCGCAACGGAGCGCACGCTTGACGCCTTGCTCGCGCTTCTGCCTGCGCCCGAAGCGAGGAGCGCAAACCATGCGTGAACCCCGCTTCTGGTATCCCGCCAAGCGCGGGTCTGTCCCGCTCGCCGCAAGGTTCCTTTCGCCGCTGGGCAGTCTCTACAGCCTTGCCGGACACCTGCGCGTTGCGAAGACGAAGCCGGAGAAGGCCGCCGTTCCCGTCATCTGCATCGGCAATGTCACGGTGGGGGGCACGGGCAAGACACCGCTCGCCCTCACCATCGCGGAGCACCTTGTCGCGCGCGGCGAGAAGGTTCATTTCCTCACGCGCGGTTATGGCGGGCGCGAAAGAGGTCCGATCCGTGTCGATCCCGCTCATCACGGGGCAGAGGATGTCGGCGATGAGCCGCTGCTTCTCGCCGCCGCCGCACCTGTCTGGGTCGCCGCGAACCGGCCCGAAGGCGCTGCCGCTGCCATTCGCGGAGGTGCCAGCATCATCGTCATGGATGACGGCTTGCAGAACCCGTCACTCGCCAAGGACTTCTCGATCCTCGTCGTCGACGCCGCGAGCGGTCTCGGCAATGGCCGCCTCATGCCTGCGGGGCCCCTGCGCGAAAAGCCCGGCAACGCCCTCTCGCGCATCAATGCGCTGATCCTCACGGGGCGCGGTCATGCGGGCGACGGTATCGCCGCGCGGGCGCGGGCGCGCGGCATTCCCGTTTTCAGTTCCATCGTACGGCCCAGCTCCCCGCCCGCGTTTGACGAGGGGCCATATCTCGCTTTCGCCGGCATCGGCAAACCTGAAAAGTTCTTCCGTACCCTGCGTGAACTTGGCGTCGAACTCGCGGATACTGTTTCGTTTCCGGATCATCATGTGTTCCGCGAGAACGATGCGCTCGGCCTTCTCGTCAAGGCGCGTGAACTCGGTGCGCAGCTCATCACCACTGAGAAGGATGCAGCGCGGCTCACACATGCACCGGCGGCCAGCGCCCGCGCGCGGCTTGCGGCGGCGGCTCGCGTCCTGCCGGTGCGCGCGCTTGTCGGCGACATTGATGCGCTTATGGCTCAGATAATGGATACCGTGGTTCGCGCCAGACGGCGCTGAAACTGTTATAAACTATTGTCACAAAAACAAGAATCGGCCGGGGCGCATGGCTCGCAAAGGCAAGTTTCTATATCTGCTCGAATATGCCGCACTGAAGACGACGCTCGCGTTTTTCGGCTCGATGAATATCGACCGCGCGTCGGATACAGGCGGCTGGCTCGGCAGCCGTATCGGTCCGCGTCTGCCCTTCAGCAACAGGGCGCGCGACAATATTGCCCGCGCCATGCCCGAGCTGACGGCTGAAGAGCGCGAGCACATCGTCACCGGCATGTGGGACAATCTAGGCCGCACCATTGCCGAATATGCGCATTTGCCCGTTTTCGCGCGTCCCGATGAGCGTCACCGCATCGATGTCGTCAATGCAGAGACGGTGCGCGCGGTCGCGGCGTCGGGCAATGGCGGCATTTTCGTGTCGGGCCATTTCGCGAATTGGGAAATCCTGCCCGTCGTCATGCAGTTCGAGGGGCTCGCGGGCGGTGAGGTCTATCGCCATGCGAACAATCCTTACGTGAACGAATGGATGGTCTCGTTGCGCAAGCGCGTGACACAAGCGGTCCAGGTGCGAAAGGGCGCGCCCGGTGTACGTACGCTGGTGAAGCTGCTGCGCGAGGACAAGTTCATCGCCATGCTTATCGACCAGAAAATGAACGATGGTGTCGAAGCAAAGCTCTTCGGCCTTCGTGCCATGACGACGCCTGCGCCCGCCGGGCTCGCGGTCCGCTACAATGTGCCCATCTTCCCGGCCTGGCTTGAGCGTGTGAAAGGCGCGACCTTCCGCGTCACAATCTACGATCCGATCACGCCGCGTCCCGGCGCCGATCCCATCGAAGACATCATGCGCATCACGCAGGAACTCAACAACTTTCTCGAAGCGCGCATCCGCGAGCGGCCGCATGAATGGCTATGGCTGCATAATCGCTGGACAAAGCAGAAGAAGACGCGGCGCGGGCGGCTTGCGCGCCAGACGAAAAAAAACTAGCCGCCGTTCTCCGGCATGGGTCCTACAAGCAATTGCGGGTCGAGATAGGCACCGCGCCAATACATGCCCCAATGGAGATGCGGGCCCGTCGCGCGGCCTGTGCCGCCAACCGCACCGATTACATCGCCCTGCTTCACCATGTCGCCCGTTTTCACGTCGATACGGCTCATATGCATGATGAGCGTCGTCACGCCCTGACCGTGATCGAGAAAGACGAGCCCGCCCTCGAAATACATGTCGGCGTCGGCGAGCGTCACCACGCCGGATGCAGGCGCACGGATCGGCGTTCCCGTCGGCGCCGCTACATCGACACCGTAATGCGGACGGCGCGGCTCGCCATTGTAATAGCGCTGCGAACCGAAGACGCCCGATATCGGGCCCGTCACCGGCCAGATAAAGCCTTCCGTGAACCAGCTTCCTTCCGCGCGGGTCTTGCGCGCGTCCGCTTTCAGTTTCGTGCCGCGCGCAATTGCCGCCATCGCATCGGCAGGCGGCGAGACATATTTCCGGGGTACGCCTTCGACGCGCTGGATCTGCCATTCACGCTCGGCAATGGTGAGCACGCGTTCCTCCACCGTCCCGTCGGGATAGACGACGCGCAGCGTCGCGCGCCGTTCGTGGTCGCGGTCAAAACCCATGGCGAAGGTGCCGTCTCGGTCCACATCGAGCATCATGCCGTCGAGCGAGGCCTTGGCACCCGGCACCGCATGGCCGATCGCAAGACCGCCCTGCGTCATGTCACCGGACAGTTCGAGCCGCGCATCGGCGAGCGCCGGAGCGGCAAGGAAAAGAAAAACGGCAAGAAGCCCCGAAACCCGCCTCAACCTGCGAGTCCCTTTTCGCGCATCCGCTTCAGCGAGGCATCGGGCGTCGCATAGGCTTCCTGCAGATCAACACTCCAGTAGCGCAGTTCGTCGAGCGGAATATGTACGCCCGTCACCGCGCAGGTCACATAGGCGCCCGGCCGCACGACGTGATATTCCCCGTCGCCATAGACGAGTTCCGCCTCGCCGCCGCCCAGCTTGTCGATCCTGTTCATACGCATAACCTCTTTTCGCGCACTCTAGCGCCTCGCGCGTCTTCGATCAAAGCAGGCTGCCCTGCTTGCCGCTATCCTTCTTCGGGGCGGACTTTTTCGGCTGCGGTTTCGGCGCACCGCCTGGTGCCACCAGCGCGCCGAGGCGGCCATCCGCGAATTCAATTTCGAGCGCCGCGCCTGCCGCCTGTCCCGCCGCCGAACGCACTGGCCTTCCTTGCGCATCGCGCACCACGGCATAGCCGCGCCTCAACACGCCCTGATAGGAGTAGCTTTCGAGGAGCTTGCCCGCGCCGTCGAGCCTGCGCGCGAGATCGCCGAGATGGCGCATCTCCGCCTGCTTTGCGCGCGCGGCCATTTCGGCGTTGCGTTTGCGGGCTTCCGCAATCTGCCGCCGGATCGGCGCGAGCGAGGGCGCGCCCGCCTTGTGCAGTTCGCCGCGCTTCACCGTCGTCACGCGCGACAGCGCACCGCGCAGCCGGTCGGCCGCATTGTCGAAGCGCTGGCGCGGCAGTGCGACGAGATCGCCGAGCTTCGGCAAGCCGCGCGCAAGGCCTGCAAGCCCCGTCCGCGCGCTTTCGACGAGCCGCGTTTCCGCCCGCATCAGCCGCGTCGCCCGGTCCCGCAGATCGGCAATGAGATCGGCGCGCACCGGCACCGCCATTTCGGCTGCCGCCGTCGGCGTCGGCGCACGGCGGTCGGAGGCAAAGTCGATCAGCGTCGTGTCCGTCTCGTGGCCTACCGCCGAGATCAGCGGGATCTCGCTTTCCGCCGCGGCGCGCACCACCACTTCCTCGTTGAAGGACCAGAGGTCTTCGATGGAGCCGCCCCCGCGTGCCACGATCAGCACATCCGGCCTCGGCATCGCCCCGCCTGGCGTCATCGCCCCACCCGGTGTCATCGCATTGAAGCCGCGAATGGCGGCGGCGACTTCGGCAGCGCTCGTCTCGCCCTGCACGCGCACCGGCCAGACAAGAACGCGGCGCGGAAAGCGGTCCTGCAATCTGTGGAGAATATCGCGAATCACGGCGCCGGTCGGGCTCGTCACCACGCCGATCACTTCGGGCAGATAAGGCAGCGCGCGCTTCCTCTCCTGCGCGAACAGCCCCTCAGCGGCAAGCTTCTTGCGCCGTTCCTCCAGCAAGGCCATCAGCGCGCCGACGCCCGCCGGCTCCAGATGCTCGATCACGATCTGGTATTTGGAGCTGCCCGGATAGGTCGTCAGCTTGCCCGTCGCGATCACTTCCATGCCCTCTTCGGGCTTGAAGCGCAGCTTGCTGAAGACACCGCGCCAGATCACGGCGTCCATGCGCGCCTTGTCGTCCTTCAGGCCGAAATAGCAATGGCCGGAGGAATGCGGTCCGCGATAGCCCGTCACCTCGCCGCGCACGCGCACATGGCCGAACGTGTCCTCCACGGTTCGCTTCAGCGCGAAGGAAATCTCGCTTACGGAGAATTCATGCGCATTGTTGGCGGCGGGGTTGGCGGCGGGGTTGGCGGCGGGGTTAGCGCCGGGTTTGGCTGCAGTGCCGGTCGGGGCTTCTGGAGGGGTCATCTGTCTCTTTTCCGGCTCTTCGGGCAGGGTCAGCCCCGGTTTGCCGGAGCGGACCCCCATGTTACAAGGGAGCTCTTCTCGCCCCAACCCTTTCGCACCGGAAGCTCAGGAAACGGCAACCCGAATGAATATTCTCGTCATCGGCTCTGGCGGCCGCGAGCACGCGCTGTGCTGGGCCATCGCCAAAAGCCCGGAATGCGGCACTCTTTATTGCGCGCCCGGCAATGGCGGCATCGCGGAAGTGGCGGAATGTGTCGCCCTCTCCGCCCATGATTTCGACGCCATCGTGAACTTCGTCCGCGAAAAAGATATCGGCTTCGTCGTGATCGGCCCTGAAGACCCGCTGGTGAAGGGGCTTGTCGACCGGCTGGACGCCGAGGGCATTGCGAGCTTCGGCCCTACCGCCAAAGCCGCCCTTCTCGAGGGTTCCAAGGGCTTCACCAAGGATCTCTGCGCCGAATACGGCATCCCGACGGCCGCCTATGGCCGCTTTTCGGATGCCGATGCCGCCAAGGCCTTCATCGCCGCGCATGGCGTTCCCATCGTCGTCAAGGCGGACGGGCTCGCCGCCGGCAAGGGCGTCATCATCGCCATGACGATGCAGGAAGCCGAAACCGCCATCGATGCCATTTTCGGCGGCCGCTTCGGCGAGGCGGGCGCGGAAGTCGTCGTCGAGGAGTTTCTCGAAGGTGAGGAGGCGAGCTTCTTCGCGCTTTGCGACGGTACCCATGTCCGTCCCCTCGTCGCCGCGCAGGATCACAAGCGCGTCTTCGACAATGACGAAGGCCCGAACACCGGCGGCATGGGCGCCTATTCGCCCGCCCCCGTTCTCACGCCCGACCTCACCGCACAGGTGATGAAGGAAATCATCGAGCCCACCGTGCGCGCCATGCGCGACAAGGGCACGCCCTACAAGGGCGTCCTTTATGCGGGTCTCATGATCACGAAATCCGGTCCGCAGCTCATCGAATATAATGCGCGCTTCGGCGACCCGGAGACACAGGTGCTGATGATGCGCCTCGCCTCCGATGTTCTGCCGGTGCTGCGCGCCTGCCATGACGGCACGCTCGACAAGGCCGAGATCGACTGGAAGGACGAGGTCGCGCTCACCGTCGTCATGGCCGCCGCCGGTTATCCGGGCGACTATCGCAAGAACACCGAAATCAAGGGGCTGAAACAGGCCGGCGCGCTCGAGAATGTGCAGATTTTCCACGCCGGTACGAAGGCCGAAGCGGGCCGCATCTATGCAACGGGCGGGCGCGTGCTGAACGTCACGGCCACGGGCGCTACGACGGCGCAGGCGCAGGCGCGCGCTTACGAAGCCATCGCAAAGATCGACTGGCGGGAAGGTTTCTGCCGCCGCGACATCGGCTACCGCGCGATCGAGCGCGAAACGCAGGGCGCGTGATAAATTTCGAAAAACAGAAATACGCATACCGACAGAACCGGGAGTGAAACAGGATGAGCGCAGAAGCCAGCAGGCAGGAGCAGTTTTCCGGCACCAAGGAAGTCGCTGAAAGCCACAAGTTCGACGAGAAGCGCCTCGAAGATTACATGGCCGCTCATGTGGAGGGTTTTCAGGGCCCGCTCACCGTCCAGCAGTTCAAGGGCGGTCAGTCGAACCCGACCTATCAGCTCATCACGCCGTCCAAGAAATATGTGCTTCGCCGCAAGCCGCCGGGAAAGCTCCTTCCCTCCGCGCATGCGGTCGACCGCGAATACAAGGTCATCACGGCGCTGCATGGCGAGGGCTTTCCCGCGCCGCGCACTTATTGTCTCTGCGAGGATGACGACGTCATCGGCACCATGTTCTACATCATGGACATGGTCGAGGGCCGCGTACTCTGGGAGCCGCTCCTTCCCGGACAGGACAAGGAAACGCGCTGGAAAATCTACTCGTCGCTCAACGAGACGCTCGCGCGGCTTCACATGGTCGATTACGAAAAGATCGGCCTGGGTGATTTCGGCAAGCCCGGCAATTATTTCGCGCGCCAGATCTCGCGCTGGACGAAGCAATATGTCGCCTCCGAGACGGAAACCATCCCGGAGATGAACAAACTCATGGAATGGCTGCCGGAGAACGTGCCGCAGGACGATTCCACCTCCATCGTTCACGGCGATTATCGCCTGGACAATACGGTCCTTCATCCGACCGAGCCGAAAGTGATCGCCGTTCTCGACTGGGAGCTGTCGACGCTCGGCCATCCGCTCGGCGACTTCACCTACAGCCTGATGCAATGGGTCATGCCCGGTCAGGGCAGCGGCGGCGGCACCGGCTCGATCCGCACAGCGGACCTCAAGTCGCTCGGCATCCCGACGCTGGAGGAATACATCCAGATGTATTGTGAGCGCACGAACCGCCCGAACGGAATCGAAAATCTCGATTTTTATTTTTCGTATAATTTCTTCCGCCTTGCCGGTATCCTTCAGGGAATCGCGGGGCGGGTGAGAGACGGAACGGCATCCAGCGAACATGCGAAGCAGATGGCAGCCAATGTCCGTCCGCTTGCGGAGGAAGCCTGGGTCTATGCTCAACGCGCGGGGGCCAAATAAGGGGCGGCCCCGGAAACAACAAGAATATAGTTAACGAGTCAGCGTATGAGTCCTTCCGAGATTTCGTCCTGGAGCCGTCACGGCTTCGAGATCACGACCGATAAATCCCGCCTCGACAGGGAATCAATTCTGAAAATGCTCGGCGCGACCTATTGGGCGCGCGATGTCTCCCCGGAAGATCTCTGGACGAGCATCGAGAACTCCCGCTCCTACGGGCTTTATTCGCCCGATGGCGAGCAGGCGGGCTTTGGACGGATGGTCACGGATTTCACGCGCTTCGCGTGGATGAGCGACGTCTATATCCTGCCCGTTCATCGCGGCAATGCGCTCGGCAAGTGGCTGGTGGAAACCATGCTGAAGGATCCCGCACTTGCTCCGGTTCGCCGCTTCCTGCTCTCCACCAATGATGCCCATTCGCTCTATCGGCGTTTCGGTTTCATCTCGATCGGGGATGATGACGAAGAAGCCCGCATCACCATGCAGTTGAAGCGCTAGGCCGCGAGGTTCGGTTTTCCCTTTCGTCGTTATTGCGAAAAGGCAAAGCCAACGAAGAAATCCGGGAGCCGCTTGCGCCGGGCCTGCCGCTCCTGGATTGCCTGGCTCTTTTCAGCCGCTCGCAATGACGCATCCTTTTCATAATTCTCAATACAGATACATCGGCATGCCGAGTACCTTCGCCACGCGCGGGCGATAGGTCTCTACATCGTAGAAGGCACTGACATCGACGCGCTTGCGGCCGGTGACGCATGTGTCGGCGGGCACGGTTGTATAGTTGCCGTCGCGCACCGCCGTCATGAAGCCGGTTCGCCCTTTGGCAATTTCCTGCACGGCCAGTGTGCCGAACCCCTTGGCAACCATCTGGTCGAGCGAGTCCGGCGCGCCCGCGCGCATGAGATAGCCGAGCGATTGCGTGATCGTGTTGACGCCGGTGAGCCGTGTCAGCTCCTCACCGATCATTTCGCCAATGCCGCCGAGACGCTTGCGGCCGGATTCATCCGTCTGCTCATGCGTCAGCACCCTGCCGCCCTCCATTTTCGCGCCTTCGGACACGACGATCATCGCGTAGCGCGCGGGATTTTCGAGCCGGTCGGCGGCGGCGAGTTTGGCGAGCTTCTCCACGTCGAAAGGCACTTCGGCGATCACGGCGCGGTCCACGTCAGCGAGATAGCTCGCGATCAGCGCCGTCTCGCCCGAGTGCCGTCCGAAAAGCTCCACCACCGCAATGCGTTCATGGCTGCCCGTCGAGGTGCGCAGCGCGTTGATGTAATCGACGGAGCGCGTCACTGCCGTCGAAAAGCCGATGCAGTAATCGGTTCCGAAGACATCATTGTCCATCGTCTTGGGGATCGACACGACCTTGACCGCGCCGTGACGATGCAGATGCGCGCTATAGGACAGCGTGCCATCACCGCCGATCGTCAGCATCACGTCGATGCCGAGATGATTCAGCACACGCTCCACATGCGGCGTGCAATCCACCGTGCCATCGGAGGCGGGCGTGAAGCGTCCTTTGAGAAAATCGGGAAGCTGTTCTTCCTTCATCGCTTTCGGATTCACGCGCGATGTATGCAGCACCGTGCCGCCCTTGCGGTCGATGGTGCGCACGGCCTCATGGTCGAGGCGCATCAGGTGTTCCTCGCCCGCTTCCGGGTTGTCGGGATCGAAATGAAGCGGCCCTGCCCAGCCGCGCCGGAAGCCGAGCACTTCCCATCCATGCTCGATGGCGCGTCGCGTCACCGCCTTGATGCAAGGGTTGAGGCCCGGCACATCGCCGCCGCCGGTGAGGATTCCGATACGCATTCAGCACTCCGCTTCCTGTTCGTCTGCCCCCACCTTAACAGCTAGGGACGAGCGAGACGAAGACAAGCGGGCCTCTCCTCAAGCCGCGGCAAAACCGGGGATTACCTGTTTTTACGCCGAAACCGGGGACAAGTTCCTCGAAGACGGCAAACGCCCCTTTCGCGTAGACGAAGAAAGCACCCTTCCCGTCTCCCCGGCAGGTGCGCACCGCGTCACCCGCATCCGCTCATCGATAAGGGGCCGGGGATATCCCGGCCATTTGTGACGTTTTCATTACGTTTCGATGACAGTCGGGCATTTTCGAGGCCTTTTATCCCCGGATCGCCCGCCGATCAGGCGCTTTTACCGCGTGCCTCGATCGGCCAGATATCGACCAGCCGGTCCTCCTTCACGACGTAATAATTGTCATAGAGATTGACCGTCGGATCGCAATGTGGCGTCACAGCCGTCAGTACACTGCCTAATGGCAGACGCGCGCCATCGGGCAGCAGGATACCGCCCTGTTCGTCGCCGAAAAAGAAGAAGCTCGCTCCTTCCGGCGCACCGGAGAAAAGAACGGGCGGTTCCGCGTCGGTCGAAAAGGACTTGAAGCCCGCATCGGTCGTTGCGAGGTTTTTCGTATTGTTCGACACAACCGACATCTGCACGAAGAGTGACGTCTCGAAGGGAAAGCTCGCGCCGTTGCCGAGCGCAACATCATTATATTGCTTGTCCATGAAGATGTAGGAGCCACCTTGCAGCTCGGTCAGCACCTTCGCTTCGGGATCGATATTGTAGCTACCCGTGCCGCCACCGGAAACGATATCGCAGCACATACCTTTTGCTTTCAGGATGTCGCGCTGTTCGCCGAGCACCTTCATCGCGGCAAGCGACTTCTCGCGCCGTTCCGCGAAATCATGAATATGCATCAGGTGTCCGGCATAGGCCTGCAACCCGCGCAGTTCGAGAAACTCCGCTGCGTCGATCAGTTCCGCAAGCTCCGTCGCGTCCTCGCCGGGGCGGATGCCCGTGCGGTGCAGGCCCACATCGAGATCAATCAAGACCTTCAGTGTGCGTCCTGCTTCCGAGGTTGCGGCAGCGAGCGTCCGGACATTTTCCGGGTTATCGATGACAACCATAAGCTCCGGGACTCTCGTATTAAGCGCCATCAACCGCTCGATGCCCTGCGCCGTCACGACGGGCGATGTAATCAGGATACTTTCAATGCCGCCTTCGGCCATCGCTTCCGCTTCACCAAGCTTGGCACAGCAGACGCCAAGCGCCCCGGCGGCAATCTGCGCTTTCGCGATGGTAACGGACTTGTGCGTTTTCGCATGCGGTCGTATGCCGAGACCGTTCACCTTGCAGTGTTCGGCCATGCGCGCCACGTTGCGCTCGAAGGCGTCGAGATCGAGTATCAGCGCCGGGGTCGGGATCGCGGCCCTCGACCCGGGCAATCCGATTGCCGCCTTCGCTGCTTTTACCGCTTCCGCCGTCATGGCTCCCCCGATCAAAATTCATGCGGACGCATCCTACATTCATGTGCAGTATGCACAAATGCCGTGGCATGACGTTTTTGCATGGCTTGAGAACCGGCGTGGCAAAAGTGCTAGACTGCGCTTTGCAACATTGAATGCCAGAAGCGATACGAATAGAGAGATGTCAAAAGCACAAGGCAGTGCCGCCCTTCAGAAGACGGCCGGAACAGCGGACAAGCGCGAGGTGATCCTCACTTCCGCGCTCGATCTCTTCCGTCATTACGGCTATCGCCGCACCTCGATGGAAGACATCGCGCGCGCCGCCGCCGTCGCCAAGGGTACGCTCTATCTCTACTTCAAGAGCAAAGATGAGCTTTTCGAGGCCATCTGCCGTTCGCTCGCAGAGCAGGTCGGGGAAGGCGTGACGAGCGCCGAGGCGCTCGACCTTCCGCTGGAAGCGAAGCTCAACGCACTCATGGAAGCGAAGCTCGGCTTCGTCTATCGCTGGATATTGTCGAGCCCCCATGCGGCCGAACTTGTCGATAGCGGTTCACGCTTTTCCAAAGATGTCTTTGGCGAGGTTCACGACCGGTTTCATGGTGCCGTGAGACGCCTTGTTCGAGAGGGTATCGAGACGGGCGAACTCGATCCCGCTTCCCTTGGCCTTACGGATGACGCTGCTGCGGACGCTCTCATAGCGGCGGCTTGCGGGGCGGAAAAGGCGCCTGACGAGGAAACCTTCCGTACACAGCTCACCGCCATCATCCGCATGACCTTGCGCGGCCTGCGCGCCTAGGCTTCGGCCTCCGGCTTCCATCCCGCCACGTCAAGTTCCGGGTCGACCTCCCAGCGGCCGGGCGGACGTCCGTCATTCTCATGCTCGCGTACAATCCGGTCGAATTCCGTTCGGGAAATCTCGCGCATACCGAGGGCGGCAAGGTGTCCCGTCATGTCCTTTCCGTCATTGAGCTTGTAACCCCAATGCTGCAAGTGACGGTTCAACGTAACGAAAGCGATCTTCGAGGTGTCACGCTTGCCTGCGAATTGCGATTCCGTGAAGAAGACACCCCCGCAGGCCACGCCATAAAGGCCTCCCGCGAGCACACCTTCATCGTCCCAGACCTCTACTGAATGCGCATGTCCCATCTTATGGAGCTTCGCATAGGCCTCCATGAAACGAGGACTGATCCAGGTCAGCGCATAGCGTCCTGCACGCGGCTCCGCGCAGCCGCGCATCACTTCGCGAAAAGCCGTGTCAAAGGTTACGCGGTATTTGCCTTGCCGGAGGAGACGCCGGAGATTCTTCTCGATGCGGCTTTCCTCGAGAAAGAGAACCGCGCGCCTTGAGGGCGCCCACCATTTTACAGGCCCCACATGACACCACGGAAAAATGGCGCGCCGATATGCGGCCATCAGCCGTTCGGGCGTCATGGGCCCTCCGATATCGACAAGCCCGTCCGGGATTGCGAGAGCCTCTTCGGGCTCTCTCAGGAATTGCGTGCGAGGTACTCGGCTAAACAGCCGTTCGACCTGCAGCCGCGCAAAGCCAAACGGGTGCAGCAGCCGCGATGGCCGGGCCGCATAGGCAAGCGCCATTGCAAGATGGCGTGCGTCATTCGCCACCCGTCTGTCATGCTTGATATCAGCTGAGAGGGCCATCGGAGGCTCTTGGTCTTCATCTTGCTTGGGAGAGAACGGATCGTTCCGTGAGTGTCACAATGGGGGACTAAGAAATGGTTGAGCTTACGACTGGTCGGGCGCTTCCATCTCCGGAAAAAGAGGTTTTCTGCCTGGATCCGTGGCGCATATCAGCTTGGCTCTGGGTGGCTTCGCTGTCGGTCGTCTTTCTCGGGCTGTTTCGGGAATGGTATGTAACGGCATTCGGATTCGAGACGGTCGCGAAAGATCTACGGCATCTCGCATTCAACGCGGAATATTGCTTGCCCGCCTGGTACAGCTCGCTGATGCTTTTCTTTTCCGCCGCCCTCCTGACCCTCACCGCCCTTTCGGCGGAGAGACATGGCGAGCGCCACCTTCTCCATTGGGCCTTGCTTGCGGCTATTTTTGTTGGCTTGTCGGTCGACGAAGCAACAGGGGTCCATGAAGTTCTGATCGAACCGCTGCGCAGCGGGCTCGCGCTCGACGGCTTCCTGCATTTCGGCTGGGTGATCCCGGGCGCGATCGTGGTGGCACTGATCGGGCTCTTTTATCTTCCTTTCCTCCTCGCTCTTCCCTCTCGGACACGCCTCATGTTCTTTGGGGCCGGCCTTCTCTATGTAGGCGGCGCCCTCGGCATGGAAGTCGTCGGCGGAAAGCTCCTCACTCTCTATGGCGAGGAAAGCTTCCCCTACCAGCTTGCCTATTGCATCGAAGAGATCATGGAAATTCTCGGCGCGACGCTTTTTGCGACGAGCCTTCTGGGGCATCTCAAGCGCCGATTTGGGGGTGCCGTTCTCGTTCTCTCCTGATCTTTACGATCTGCCGGTGCTTGACAGTCAGACCTGCAACACCTATCTCTCGCGAAGGTATTGGCACTCGCTCTATATGAGTGCTAACAGCCTCGAAATTCTCAATAAATTTCCGCAACTTAGCGGTTGGGACATAGGAGAAGCCAGAGATGAAGTTCCGTCCTCTGCATGACCGCGTCGTAGTGCGCCGGGTCGAGGAAGAAGCCAAGACCGCCGGCGGCATTATCATTCCGGACACGGCTCAGGAAAAGCCCTCACAGGGCGAAGTCATTGCGGTGGGCCCGGGCGCCCGTGGCGATGATGGCAAGGTTATCGCGCCGGACGTCAAGACAGGCGACCGCGTGATCTTCGGCAAATGGTCCGGCACCGAGGTCAAGATCGACGGCGAGGACCTGCTGATCATGAAAGAGAGCGACATCATGGGTGTGCTCGAAGGTGGTGCCAAGAAGAAGGCAGCCGCCGAATAAGGCTCGCAACCGGATAACGGCCGCGGGCTTTTTTTGCGAGCCTTTGCGGCCTTCGTTCCGCTTCAAGAATTCAGAAGGATCAGAAGAACATGGCTAAGGAAGTCAAATTTGGCCGCAGCGCGCGCGAGAAGATGCTTCACGGCGTCGATATTCTTGCCGATGCGGTGAAGGTGACGCTCGGCCCGAAGGGCCGCAATGTCGTTATCGACAAGGCATTCGGTGCACCGCGCACCACAAAAGACGGCGTGACGGTCGCCAAGGAGATTGAACTCGAAGACAAGTTCGAAAACATGGGCGCCCAGATGGTCAAGGAAGTCGCTTCCAAGACCAACGACACGGCGGGTGACGGCACGACGACGGCGACCGTTCTGACGCAGGCGATCGTTCGCGAAGGCGCGAAGTCCGTTGCCGCGGGCATGAACCCGATGGACCTGAAGCGCGGCATCGAGATCGCCGTCCGTGCGGCCGTCGAGGACATCACGAAGCGTTCGAAGAAGGTCAAGTCGAACGACGAAGTCGCGCAGGTCGGCACGATTTCGGCCAATGGCGAAAAAGAAATCGGTGCCATGATCGCCCAGGCGATGGAGAAGGTTGGCAATGAAGGTGTGATCACGGTCGAGGAAGCCAAATCGCTCGAAACCGAACTTGATGTCGTCGAAGGCATGCAGTTCGACCGCGGCTATCTCTCCCCCTACTTCATCACCAATGCCGACAAGATGGTGACCGAGCTCGAAGAG